>Ga0256830_1002904_pt1 | contig 10957 bp, 12 predicted proteins | sample 128326metaG_FD_190537 | JGI IMG/M metagenome (GOLD analysis project Ga0256830, IMG submission 190537) | Hydrothermal vent microbial communities from Lau Basin, Pacific Ocean - 128-326 | ecosystem: Environmental > Aquatic > Marine > Hydrothermal vents | place: Pacific Ocean: Lau Basin | collected...
TTGGCGCGACCCGTTTCATCGGTCGTCCGCTCAAGAAAAAATCGCCCCCATTTTTTGTCTTTGAAAAGGATGTTGCAGCCGAGCACTCGCCCATTTTCTTGATAAAAAATTTTGCGGTGGTTGAATCTTTTCAAGCTCGGAAGCCCCGTGAGCATGTCAACGGAATACTCGCCTTCAAATTCGGAAGGATTCGGGGTTTTTGCGTTTTTGAAAATCTCATCAAGCGCGCGCTTGTTTCGGGGCAGTTCCATAATCAATATGATAGTATATAATCAAGAAATAACGAAATAAAAAATGGTCAAAGAAACGGACAAAATAATCATCTATACCGACGGGGGGTCAAGGGGCAATCCTGGGCCGGCGGGGATTGGCGTCGTTATCGCGGACGGAAAAGGCGCCGTTATCAAAGAGTACTCCAAAGACATCGGAACGCGAACGAACAACGAGGCGGAATATGAGGCCGTCATTTTCGCTTTGCAAAAAGTGAAGCAGTTGTTCGGCAAAGAGAAGGCGAAAAAAATGGAGATGGAAATAAGGATGGACAGCCAGCTTGTGGCGCGCCAGCTCGGAGGAAAATACAAGATTCAGGAGGAAAAACTTTTTCCGCTTTTCATGAAAATCTGGAACTTGAGGGTGGGGCTCGGGAAAATCACATTTACTGAAATTCCCCGCGAAAAAAACAAAGAGGCGGACCGCCTCGCGAACGAGGCGATGAATAAAAAAGAGACAAAGACGATGTTTTGATTTTTTCGTTCGGATATGAGTAAAAGATTGATGGCGATTTTTGGGGGAGGTTTTATCGGCGGAGTATTGCTCCGCTCTTTTCTTGATTTCGGCTGGGCGTTCGCCGGCTTTTTTGTTTTGCTGGGCGCGGCCTTGTTCGCTTTTTCGCAGGTGGCGGAAAGGCGGAAATTCGCCACCGCCATCGCGATTTTTCTGGTCGCGTTCGGATTGGGAATGGCTCGCTACGAAATCAAAGACAGTCCGCCGGACTTAAGCCGGTTTGAGTCCGCCGCGGCGCGCGGGATCGGAATGGAACTGAAAGGCGTTGTCGTTGACGAGCCGGACGAAAGGGAGAATTACACCCGGCTCACCGTTGAGTCCGAGGGCGTGAAAATCCTCGTTTACGCGAGGCATTATCCGGAATTTGAATATGGGGACGAACTGAAAATATCCGGAAAAATCAAGAAACCGGAAAACATTGACGATTCTTTTGACTGGCGGGGATATCTCGCCAAAGACGACATCTATTACGAGACGCTTTATCCGAAAATCAGCCTTGTTTCGCGGGGGAATGGAAATTGGATAAAAAGGGGGATGTTCGCGCTGAAGGCGAAATACCTTTCCGCGCTGTCAAAGGTCATTCCCGAACCGTATGCCGCTTTTATGGGCGGGCTCACTGTCGGCGCCAAACGGGCGATCGGGAAAAATCTTCTGGAAGATTTCAGGAAAACGGGAATAATCCACATTGTCGTTCTTTCCGGATACAACATTTCGCTCGTGGCGGACACTCTTATGCGCGCCTCGTCTTTTTTGCCGAGGATTTTCGCGACGAGTTTGGGCGTCTTGGGCATTATACTGTTCGCGGTGATGACCGGCGCTTCCGCCACCGTGGTTCGCGCCTCGTTGATGGCTCTCTTGGTCGTTTTGGCGAGAACCACGGGAAGGATTTACGAGATCACCTGGGCGCTTTTTCTCGCCGGCTTCTTGATGGTTTTGCATAACCCCAAAATCCTTCGCTTTGACGCCGGCTTCCAGCTTTCTTTTCTGGCGACCTTCGCCATCATTTATCTAGCTCCGCATGTTGAGAAAAAACTGAAATTCATCCCCGAGAAATTTCAGTTTCGCGAAATCGTTTCCGCCACCGTCGCTACGCAAATTTTCGTCTTGCCTTTGCTTTTGTATAAAATGGGAATGTTTTCCGTCGTAAGCATCCCCGTCAATCTTTTGGTTTTGATTTTCGTCCCGACAACGATGCTTCTCGGGTTCGTTGCCGGAGGACTGGGAATGCTGTCCACGCTGTTGAGCGTTCCGTTCGGGTGGGCTAGTTACGCGTTTCTGCGGTACGAGCTCGGAGTGGTGGAAGCCTTCGCCAAGCTCCCGTTCGCGTCGTTCAATGTTCCAAACTTTCCCCTTTGGCTGACTCTCGTTAGCTACGCGCTTTACGCCGCCGTCATTTATAAGATAAACGCAAATGAAAAAAATAAAAAAACAATTTAAATACTGGCTTCTCGGGGCGTTGGCTTTGCTTACTCTTTTTGTTTGGTACGCCGTTTTGGCCGAGACAAGGAGCGGGCTGACGGTCGCCTTTTTGGATGTGGGGCAGGGCGACGCCGTTTTCATTGAGGCGCCGAACGGAAACCAGATTCTTCTTGACGCCGGACCGAACAATGCCGTCTTGCGGGAGCTTCCCAAGCTGATGCCTTTTTATGACCGTTCCATTGATATGATAATTGAATCGCATCCGGACAAAGACCATGTCGCCGGCCTTGTTGAAACGGCGAGAAGGTACGATATCGGGTTGGCGATGGAACCGGGAGTGAAATCAAATTCGGCGGCGTACAAAGAACTGAACAAGGCCATCTCCGAGAAAAAAATCCAGAAAATTTTGGCGCGAAGAGGAATGAGAATAAATATGGGGGGCGGCGCGGTTCTTGACATTCTTTTGCCTGACCGCGATGTTTCAGGGGTGGACGCGAATACCGCCTCCATTGTTGCCAAACTGGTTTACGGAAACACATCTTTTATGCTCACGGGAGATTTGCCGAAAGCGATGGAAAAATATCTTGTTTCTCTCGAGGGAGAATTTCTCAAGAGTGATGTTTTGAAGATCGGACATCACGGTTCAAGAACATCCACTTCGGAAATCTTTTTGGCCGCCGTTTCTCCGTCATACGCGATAATTTCCGCCGGCGCCGGAAATCGTTACGGTCATCCGCACAGGGAAACGATTGACTTGCTGAGTCGCTTTAAAATTCCGATTCTGAACACCATTAAAAGGGGGACGATTAAAATGGAAAGCGACGGGAAGGAGATAGTGGCCGGTGATTATGGCGATTGATATCTTGCGCAAGACCTAAGCAAGTTTGCAAATTCTTTCCGCTTCGCGTAAAATAGCAAACATGGAAAATAAAATTCATCCAAGCAAAGAGCGGACTCTTGTCCTTATCAAACCGGATGGAATCCAGCGTTCTCTCATGGGGGAAATAATCAAGCGGATGGAAAGAATCGGCCTGAAATTGGTTGCCATAAAAATGACGGTCCCGACCGGGGAACACATAGAAAAGCATTACACGCTTGATCCGGAGTGGAAGAGAATCACCGGGGAGAAAACAATAGAAAGTTACAGGAAAAAAGGAATGGAGCCGCCTTCGGAAGACCCGTTTGAGATTGCGGACGTGATTTTGACCAATTTGAAGAATTACATGGTGAAAGGTCCCGTCGTGGCGATGGTTTGGCAGGGCGCCCATGCCGTGAAGATAGTCAGGAAACTGGTCGGCGGCACGGAGCCGTTCAGCTCGGACGTCGGCACAATCCGTGGAGATTTCGTTTTGGACTCTTACCAGATGTCGGACAGTGACGGCAGGGCGGTGAGGAATTTGGTCCACGCCTCGGGTTCTGTGGAGGAGGCGGAAAAGGAAATCAAACACTGGTTCAAGGAGGAAGAAATCGTCAATTACAGACTGGTGCAGGAGCGCATTTTATATGATGTGAACCTGGACGGTCTCCTGGAGTAAATCATGGCCGAACTTGATCCAAGGGCGCACTTTGTTGCGATAACGGGAATTGTCGTGAAAGACGGCAAGTTTTTGATTGTCAAAAGGGCTTCGCATGAAAAGGCGTATCCGGACAAATGGACTGTTCCCGGGGGAAAGCTTGTCAGGCATGAATACGAAAGTGTTCAAAAAACAACAAAGGACGCTTGGTATAACATTGTTGAATGGGTGCTGAAAAAGGAAATCAAAGAGGAGGTGGATCTGGAAATAGAGAATCCCAAGTACCTTTGTGATTTGCTTTTTATCCGCCCGGACGGAAATCCCGCCCTCACCCTGTCTTATTGGTGTGATTACAAGGCGGGTGAGATTAATTTGTGCAAGGATTTGAGCGATTACGCGTGGGTTGATTTGGAAGAGGCGAAAAAATACGATTTGATTGATGGGATTTGGGACGAACTGAAAATGGTTGATGACATCCTTCGGAAAGGTTGAGTTCCGGCTAATTGCCTGAAAATATTAAAATATAAAACCCCTCGTGCTCCGGTTTCAGCAGAGGGGTTTTTAAAGCAGAGCGCTTTTGAAAACGAGAAAAGTGATTGTTCTGACAACAATGATGACCGTGAGGGATATTCCTATTATTTTGAATGCCGTTTTTCTGCCGAAAACTCCCATGTAAGAAGGCAGGACATGTCTTGCAACAACGGCCGGCTGGCTGACAAGTATGCCCAAGAGGATTCCGATAAACGCCTCCCGTCGGTTTATCACTCCTTCCAGGATCAGGTTTTTAAGCACGCCTCCTCCGGCAACGATGCTGCCCGTTGAAAAAACCATCAAAGGGGCGCTGAACGATTCCGGCAGACCGAAGAGCTTTATGAGTGGAGTGAGCAGGAATGCGGCCGCTTGGTTCAAAATTCCGGCATTGACAAGAAAAAACACCAGAAAGGTCACGATCAGCAATGTGATTGCCATCCTGAAAAACATTTTCAGCGGTTTTTTCAATGAATATTTTTGGGGAGGGCGGATGCCGATTTTCGCAATCGGTTTTTTCTTTTTTTCTTTTGTTTCCGATTCCATGCCCCCGGAAATAATTCTTCCGTAAAAAACGCAGAAAGATATTTTCGCCATAATAACGAATATGTGGCAAAAAACCACTCCAAGGAAGAACATCCATCCGAACAGCGGAACAAACACGGGGAGAAGGAAGACCATAATCCTTCTGATATACGCGGGAATTGAGTTGAGGATCGCGGCCACCACTATCTGTCTTTCGTTTATGCTTCCTGATTCGCGCAGGGCGGCAAGCGCGCTGTTGGTTGCCATTGTGGACGTGAACAGCGAGGAAAGCAAGAGTGATCCCACTTCTTCCGGCAATCCGCACAGCCTTGTCAGCGGCCTGAGCGGTTTTCCGGCAATTTTTGCGAGTCCCGGGAATCCTTTGAATATTATCTCCGCGGCAATCAATCCCGCGAACGAAAATCCCAATATTTTCCAAAGGAAACCCATTTGCCTGATGCTCGCGAGAAAAATCCCGCCGAGATTTTCCAAAAGCATCACCTCCTTTTATTTTATCAAGTTCCTTTATCTGTTCAGATAATGGCATATATCCGCTCGGCGGTAAAGTGCGGGATCCGTTTTTGTCTTTTGCCTTTTAAAACTGTATAATAATGAGCAGGTCGTCGGAGATATAACTTCCTAGACTAAGTTATTCTCTTAGGGAGCCCTATATCCTGTTCCGTCTTGGCGGAGCTATGCGGGCACCCACCTGGCGAAACGCTGGGAGAGTTCGTTTCCGGCGATCAAAAGAAAAACCGCCTCGGCGGTTTTTCTTTTTGAAAAAAAATGCTGTATAATAAGGGCACGGTGTTTTCAAAAGGAAAATTTTTGCGTTTTATTGTGGCGCTAATCGGATTGATTTTTATTTTTCATTCTGTCGCGCTTTATTATTTTTTATATTGGAGAATTCCTTGGTTGGACAATCTCATGCATTTTTTAGGGGGGGCGTGGCTGGTGTTTGCGGCGGCGTGGTTTGTGTTTTACTCCCAAAAGGCGGAGAGCATTCGCTTGCCGATTCCCGTTTTTTTGCTTGCCGCCGTGTCTTTTGCCGCGCTGGTGGGGGTCGGCTGGGAGCTTTTTGAATTTTGCGTTGATTTTTTAACGGGCGGGGGCGCGGGAGCCGGTTTCAATCAGGCTGGACTGCGAGATACCATGGGTGATCTGTTTTTTGACCTGCTCGGAGGTTTGATCGCCGGACTCGTTTTTATCGTGAATTTTAAAAAATATGAATCAAAAAATTAAAGTCACGTTTTACGGAGGCGCCGGGAGCGTAACCGGGTCAAATTATTTGATAGAGAGCGATAAAATGAAAATGCTCGTTGATTGCGGACTTTTTCAGGGCTCAAGAGTGAGCGAAGACAAGAATGAAGAACCCTTTTCGTATGATCCGGCTTCCATTGACGCGCTTTTTGTCACCCACGCGCACCTGGATCATGTGGGGAGGATTCCCAAGCTGGTAAAAGACGGTTTTAAGGGTGAGATATTTTCCACTATGCCCACGCGCGATTTCGCGGAGCTGATGCTTATTGACAGCCTTGGCGTCATGAGAAAAGAGGCGAGAAGAAACAAAAAAGAGGCAATCTATTCCGAGGCCGATGTCGAAAAGGCCATGAAGTTATGGGAAACGGTTGATTATCACAACAGGCTGCAGGTGGGTGATTTTGAAATAAATTTCAGGGAGGCGGGACATATTCTCGGTTCGGCGATGGTGGAAATATCGCGCGGAGGAAAGAAATTTCTTTTTAGCGGAGACCTCGGAAACCCCCCCAATCCGATTTTGAGGGACATGGAAAAAATAAGCGACATTGATTACCTTAGCATAGAAAGCACTTACGGGGACAGGGAGCATGAGCCGTCCACGGACACTAAGCTTAAATTGGAAAGGGCCATTGAGGACACCGTCCACAAAGGGGGGGTGCTGATGATTCCGGCTTTTTCTTTGGAGCGGACACAGAAGCTTCTTTTTCAGATTGACGAGCTGGTTGAGAACGGACGCATTCCAAAGGTCCCCATTTTCCTTGACAGTCCTCTGGCGATAAAAGCCACGGCCATTTATAAAAAATATTCCCGATACTACAATGAGCGCGCCAAGGAAGTCCTCCGTTCCGGGGATTCCCTTTTCCAGTTCCCGGGGCTGAAGATGACCCTGAGAACGGATGAATCCAAGCGAATCAACGACGTTCCGGCGCCGAAAATTATCATCGCCGGATCGGGCATGTCAAACGGGGGGAGAATCATTCATCACGAAAAACGTTATCTTTCCGATCCCAAGAACACGCTTTTGATTATCGGTTATCAAGCTTCGGGTTCTCTCGGCAGGCGTCTGCTGGAAGGCGACAAGACAGTTAAGATTCTGGGGGAAACCATCACCGTGCGGGCGAACATAGAGAGTATCCAAGGTTATTCTGCCCATCCGGACATGAACGACCTTTTTAATTTCGTGAAGGGGAGTGTTGATACTCTCAAAAAAGTGTTTGTTGTCCAGGGCGAACCGAAGTCTTCCTTGTTTTTTGTCCAGAGACTGCGTGATCATTTGGGGGTGGACGCAACCGCTCCGGATGCGGGAGATTCATTTAATTTGGATTTATGATATAATTTTTATCATGAACACCGAGCGGCATTTGCATCTAAAAATAAAATTATGCGTTTCGGGCGCCGCTGAAACGGCGCATTGCGGCGAAGGGGCGCTGGAAAAGGCCAGGGAGCTCGGGAGAGAAATAATCCGCCATAATTGTGTTTTGGTTACCGGAGCCACGACCGGTTTTCCGCTTTGGGCGGCGATGGGCGCAAAAGAGGTTGACGGCATTTCAGTCGGTCTGTCTCCCGCATCTTCCGAAAAAGAACATGTGGATAAATACGAACTTCCTTTGGAATATTTGGATTTGATTGTTTTTACCGGTTTTGGGTATTCCGGAAGAAACCTTCTTCTTACCCGTTCCGCCGATGCCGTTTTGGTGGGATGCGGAAGAATGGGGACACTCAATGAATTCACCATCGCTTTTGAGGACAATAAACCGATAGGTGTTTTGGAGGGTGATTGGGAAACCGATGAAACAATCAAGAGCATGATTGAAAAATCCCATCGCGGGCCCGGAAAAGTTGTTTTTGACAGCGATCCCAAGCGCCTGGTTGAAAAAGTTATTGAGCTTGTCAAGAAAGATAAAATCTCCGGTTAACGTTTTCTGCGGTAAAATGGCGCGTCTTTACTTAAGGGGAATAGGGATGACGGTCGGCATGATGTTTGGGGCCGGCATTTTTGCCTTGCCTTACGGTTTTTCCCGGGCGGGTTTGTTTTGGGGGAGCGCCAGTTTCGTTTTGGCTTTTTGCTTAATGATTTTTCTGCATTTTTTGTACGCCGAAGTTACGCATTTCACAAAGGGAAAACACCGTTTTACGGGATATGTGGGGATGTTCTTGGGGGCGAAAGCCAAACAGTTCGCCTTTTTAACGACACTGGCGTCGTATTACGGGACATTGCTGATTTACGGTTTGTTGGGGGGGATTTTTCTTTCAAATTTTTTCAATGGCGCCTATAGGTTTGAGATTTCGGTCGCTTTTTTTGTTTTGTCGTCATTCTTGTTGCTTTTGAATATTTCCAAAATAGCCGAAATAAATTTTTATTTGACCATTCCCCTGTTTGGTTTTGTTGTCTATCTTCTTTTTATTGCCATACCGGAGATAAAAACGGAGAATTTACTGTCCGGTCTCAGTTTTGATTTCAAGGGTGACTGGTTTTTGCCTTATGGAATATGGATTTTCGCCCTTTCCGCGTTCGCTTCTCTTCCCGAAGCGAGAGACATTTTTTCAAAATATCCCGTGGTTCACTTCAGGCGAATGATCGCCGCCAGCATTATCCTTTCTTCTCTTTTTTATTTCCTTTTTATTTTCGCCGTTTGGGGCGTATCCGGCCCCGATACGGCGCCCGACGCTCTTTCCGGACTCGCCAAGGTGCTTAAAACAAAGGCGCTTCTTGCCGGTTCTTTTATAGGCTTTTTGGCGGTTTTTACGTCCTTTCTCGCCATGGGCGAAGATATGAAAAATATCTTCAAATACGATTACGGGGTCCCCAAATCAATCGCCTGGCTTTTGGTTGTCGCTCCGCCCGTCGCCCTCTTTGTTTTGGGGGCCGTTGATTTCGCGGCGATTCTTTCCGTCATAGGCGCCGTCGGTTTGGGTGTTTTCGGGATCTTTATTATTTTGATGGCCAGGAAACTGAGGGAAGTGATCAAAAACGGAGATTCCGCCGGATTGCTCAGGCCCGGCATCGGCAAACCGGCGAAAGCCCGCCCCCTCGTTGAAATTTTCTCTTTGGTCGGCATCACCGTTGCCGCGCTCTATGAACTTTGGCGGATTTTTGTATAATGATATCCATGAAAGAAACTGTCGTTTTGTATCATAAAAACTGTCCGGACGGTTTCGGCGCCGCCTGGGCGGCATGGAAAAAGTTCAAGGAAAAGGCGGAATATGTCGGAGTGGAACAGCACGCTCCTTTGCCGAGGGGGCTTAAGAACAAAAATGTTTTTCTGGTGGATTTCTGCTACACGGCCCCCCTAACGGAAGAGTTGGTTAAAAAAAACAAAAAAGTCATCATTATAGATCATCATATAACGGGGAAGAAGGTCGTGGAAGGCGTTCCGGGAAGCATTTTTAAGCTTAACCATTCCGGCTCGGTTTTGGCTTGGAAATATTTTCATCCCCGGAAAAAAACTCCCCGGCTTTTGAAATACGTGGAGGACGTGGACATTTGGAAATTCAAGGTGCCTCGCAGTCGGGAAGTGGCGCTTTCTCTTGACCTTTATGATTATGATTTCAAGGTTTGGAGCAAGATTGCTTCCGATCTTGAAAACCCAAGCAGAAGAAAAAAGTACATAACCGAAGGGGCCGTTATTATGAAGTACCGCGAAAACCTGATTGGCAGAATTTTGACAAAAGCCGAGGACGCGACACTTTTGGGGAAAAAAGTTCGGGTCGTGAACTCTCCCGTCTGGGCGTCCGATTTGGGGCATCTGCTTGTCGGGGGAAAAGGGGCGGTGGGAGTCGTTTGGTCTTATAAAAAGGGGGTCTTGAGAGTCTCGCTGAGGTCAAACGGGAAAATAGATGTTTCTAAAATGGCGGAAAAATTCGGAGGAGGGGGACACAAGGCTGCCGCCGGCTTTGTCGCGCCGGTGAACATAAAATTTCCCTGGAAGCAGAAGTAAAAGTTTGCGCCATGTCTCATGTCATTCACCAAACTGAGGGGGTTGTTTTGAACAAAGCTGATTTTGGGGAAGCGGACAGGCTTTTCACGCTTTTCACCAAAGACTTCGGAAAGATAAAGGCGGTGGCGCGCGGAGTTCGCAACCTGAAATCAAAACTTCGCTACAATTTGGATCTTTTCTCTTTTTCCCGTTTTGGTCTGATATCAAGCGGGGGTTATTGGAAAATCCTCAATGCCGAAGAGTCTTTCAGTTCAAAAATGATTCTTCTCAGCCATGAAAAATTCGTTTCCTTTTCCCGCTTCGCGGGGCTCGTGGACAGAATGGTCCAAGGAGAGGGAAGCAACTTGTTTTTGTGGAACGAGATTAAGGGTGTCGCTTCCTTTTTGGCAAAAAACGGCCTCCGGAGAGAGGAGATAAGAGAGTTTGAGGTTTTAAGTTCTTTGCGTATTCTGGGGGAATTGGGATACATAGACAAAAATGCCCGGCTTTCCGGAGGGGAGGCCGTGGCCGCCATCAATAAGGCTATAAAAGAAAGCATGTTGTGATATAATAACCAGCATGAAGGAAGATAATTTAAAAAGACTAAAGAAGCGCCTGTACGGAGGGAAAGAATCATTTCAGGGAAGGGGGAAGAGGCCGGGAGTTTACGGCAGGAGGGAAGAACTGCCTCTTTCTTACTGGAGGGATTCCGGGAAAAAAAATAAATCTTTTTTCCGCCCTTTAAAGATTCTTCTCGTATTTTCCAGTCTTTTCTTTCTGGTGTCGGTAACCGTCCTGCTTTATTTATGGATGGGCGAATCAAACACCATCTCTTCCAGAAACATTGAAATGGAAATAAGAGCTCCCGTTTACGCGAAAGGGGGTGAAATAATCAGTTTTGATGTTTCCGTTTTGAATAAAAACAAAAATGAAATTGATATGGCGGACATTATTCTGGATTTTCCCGACGGATCATTTTCTCCGGACGGCGTTGAGATAAAACGTAGGCGT
>Ga0256830_1002905_pt1 | contig 10955 bp, 16 predicted proteins | sample 128326metaG_FD_190537 | JGI IMG/M metagenome (GOLD analysis project Ga0256830, IMG submission 190537) | Hydrothermal vent microbial communities from Lau Basin, Pacific Ocean - 128-326 | ecosystem: Environmental > Aquatic > Marine > Hydrothermal vents | place: Pacific Ocean: Lau Basin | collected...
TCCCGCACTGCCGGTGGCCACTCGGCTACGCCTCGCCGCCACCGGCAGTGCTGGCCACAAACCGGCGGCCTGCCACCCAGTAGACCACGGTGCCCAACCCCCCGGAGCAATGGCGGGCGGGGGCGGCCATCAAGCCCCAAGCGTCTTTTTGCTTGGGGTGCGATAGTCCCCGGCCAGAATTGCGGAGCATTGATCTATTGCTATCTATCAAAATAAGACTCTTTTGACCTTAAAAAAAAGTTTTAATCAGCTTGCTGATTCAGCATCATGCATTTTGTTTTTTTTTATCCTTTACCCTTCTCAAACAGAAAAACCCCTTTATGAAAATGTTCCACGTGAAACCTTTCCCTTGCACTAAATAAAGGTTGACTTACCCTCGTATTAGTGCAATACTGTTTGCTTATTCAGTTGTTTGGTTAGACTAATATTAATGAGGATATATAATGAATATTTTAACCCTTGATGAAATTATTGATCTTTTACGCAAGACACCGAACTTTCCAAGAATATCCGCCCCTAAGCCGCTATTTGATTGTGATGCTCACCCCACGAATGTGCTAACTGGTACGGTTACCAACGTTTTTACGACAGAGTTTTTTGAGGTTAGGTATGAAACAGACTATTACTGCAATAAAACAGATAGGTCGAATTCATGTACGCCAAAAATTACTGGCGAAAAAATCATTATTTCTTTTTTTAACCTTCTTTCTTGCGATGTTAATGATATTTCTTCTCTTGAATTTACTGTACTCGAAGCACTTAAAAGAGAAGCCTTCATAAGTAACACAGCACTAGGGCTGTCTCTATTAACTTGGGACAAGTTTAATGATAATGAAAATTAACCCAAAATTTTATCTTTTTCGCAAGGTTTTCACGGGTGATCCGAGCGCTTTGCTTCCCCTTGATAAACGTAACTTTGTCGCTCTAATAATGGATAGGCCGTGGACAGTTTGGACTAATGAACGTCGGGTAAAAGGCTATCTCGGATATGTCGGCGGATTTCATTCTTATGCTGATGGCTTTGTACGATCAAAAAAAGAAGGTTTACTCAAAATTAAGGAACTTCAAATTTACACAGAGGAGGCCAAACCAGCAGAATATAATTGCCTAAATGGCATTATTTTTAAATTTTACCAACCATTACAGGACAAATGAAAATGATACACGAACTAAAAATTAACCCAGAATCTTTTCAGGCTGTTGTATCCGGCAACAAGAAGGCAGAGGTCCGAAGCTCAGCCGACCGCTCCTTTTTAACGGGTGATCGAATTTTTTTGAATGAGTGCTCTATTGATGGACGAATCAACAAGGCCAATGGCCGCCGTCTCCAAGTGATCATTACCCACGTTGAATCGTGGGGACAACCCGGAGACCAAGTAGTCCTGAGCATAGAGATAGTTAAATAACTTTTCACGCTGTTAACAAAAAGGATATAAATAATGATTTTAGATACTGATATTTCAAGTGCCTACAATGTTCATACTTTTCGCATCGGGAAAGAAATGAACAGCCCTGAAATTTTATTTGAACTAACAGAGAATAGCACCTACGGTGGCGAACATACCTATGATATTACCGGGATTTACAGGCAGATGATTGCCGGGCTCTTTTTGGGAAAATCATTTTATCCGCTGAACTCACTCATTGAGAACACAAAAACAGAATGGAAGATGCCTTCCGGTCACATCAATTCTGTCTGGGAGATAACAGAAAATGTGAATGGGATAGACAATCCAGTAGTTACTTACAGCATAGAAAAACCGCCAAAGCACAAGAATTGCAGGCAGCTATTCAACTGCGGTAACCATTGGAGTATTGATTGTCCGTGGGTTAACGAGACAGTACATATTGTTAAGCTCGAAGTTACACGAGTACATTACTCGCTCGACGAAGCACTTCATCTTGATAGTACTGTGCTCTTTAGCGATACCTATAACGAATCTGAGGCGCAAGCCATTTGCAAACTATTGAATGTAAATAAACGCCCAGGCGATCAAATTTACATTCCTGTTTATCGATTTAAATCAGACTCAGGAGAATAAATATGAGCAAAACAAAAATGCTTACTTTTGCGAAACTTAATTTGCTACAAGTTTACTTGACACTAAAACTGGCTGATGAAGAGAGTGCAACGACAATCAGCGCCAGAGACTGTGTACTAAACCGAAGCAACCGAGCGTATACGCGGCGCTATTACAACGAGTGGCTATCAAACAATCGTGAGATACCGACGTATATGCAAAACCTGCTGAGGAAAATGATAATTGAATTATCATTTAGTTCGAGAGAATCCAATGAACTTTGCGAAAAATTAAAACTTGAGGAGTATTAAAAATAAGGCGCGGCGCTTTCTCGCCGCGCCTTTTGTTTTCTTTTTTATGGGCCTTGCATTGACTGTATCAAATACTGAACCTGTGTTTCCAGTTTGACCAGCCTTCCTTGCGTTCTGACATGCAACCCTATTATCGTTGTGACGTTTACCAATGCGGCCAGCATTATAGCAATGATTTGCATTCCTTCCATTTCCAATAACCCTCCTTTTTTTTTGATAAAAAAAAAGGTTTGACTGTAAATATTTACAGCCAAACCTTAATAGACGCAATGCCAGATTAAACGTAGACGGGAGGTACTGCCCCCGGGATTGGAGTCAAACCCATTGCAAACAGCGCGTAGACATAGTTGAGGAAAACGTTGCCGTTACTTTTTGCGGTACCAGAACCACCACCGGCAACAGTTTGAGCAACGCCAGCGAGTAGACTATTGAGACCAGTTGCGGCAGTGTCCCACGCGGCCTGCTCAGCGCCGCTTAGCGCCGCCCAAATAGCGTCAGAGGTGGTGATATTCAAAGCGCCAGCACCAATGATGTTATCAACTAAAAAACCGTTCCACGCATAACCTGATGGTGCGATTGCGGAAATTTCTGCTTTGTCTGTCAACGTCAGATTGGCGTTGATTTGAGTGTTGGCATTGACGAACTTTTGCACCGAACCTGAGACTCGCATACGGTTGCGGGCATCTTCCTGGCCTGCTGATCGTGGGTTAGACGGGGTAACGAGTTGGCGCACAACCGGACGCCCCTTCCACTTGCCAAAAACGAGATTTCCGGCGAATTTGCCGGATGCTTCCATTGAAAATAACGGACCTGAAACTTTAGCCATGATAATTAATCCTTTGTGGTTTTATGTGAGTTATTAATATGGCACGATTATTGCTTTTTCTCAATACGTCAGATATCTGTCGTTGATAAGACTGATTATTTCTGGGTCTGAGAGCGAACTATTGAATAGTTGAACGTGATTAATATCGCCAGTCCATGGATACCCGGCTGGGTCACCACCAATAACGGGACCGGCTGGCCACTGATTGATGTTGCCACTGAGAGTGCCAGTAGTGTAACTGGTGCCAAAGGGTGAGCTGGTGTGAATGTGCAGGGCAATGCCATCCCAGCGGAAAAAGAGAAAATGCCAATCATTATTGACTCCAAATGAAATGTTGCTTGTCGTGGTTATTGTCTGGTTACCACCCGATCCACGGATCAGGAAATTTAACTCAGAACCATTTGATAAGTAGGCGGTGACTGTTGATGAGGGCTGAATTCCCATTGAAAACAATACCTGTGGAGTAGTTGTAGGGACTACACCACCGGGATTACGCGCCACAATAAACAGGGTAAATGCTGAAGCGAGCTCAGCGTACGGGATATCAGCCATTTGAACATAACCAGTGCTAATCTTTGCGTTATTTAGAGCAAAACCAAAATCAGTGGCTACTTTTGTTGGTTCAGGGGCTCCGACTATATTCCCATGACGACCCAGTCCACTGCTATCGGTTATCGAGGCAGAGGGACCGTTAAACAATAAAGACATTGATGTTACTGCCCCGAGAGCAGTATTTCTGTCAACAATACTGCCAAATGGCGGTTGACCGCCAGCAGATGAAATGCTTAATTGCTCGCTTAAATACAAATTCCACCCGGTAATTTTTTGGGGCTTTGCCTGATCGCTATATGCCAACCGCTCAGAGACGGTCAATGCCTGCCATTGGCTTGCCGCATCGGCATATTTTGTTCTCTGTGTGAGTTGAGCCGCAGATGGCTGGGCTGGCGTTACTGAGCCCGGTCGATGCTGCCTAGTAACGACATGCCCGTTTAAAGTACGGCGAAATTCCATCGCTTTACCAAAATTTCCAGATGCGGATTCTGACATTAAAGGACCATTGACTTTAGCCATTCTCTTATTCCTCGCTTTGAGTTTTTTAAATAGTACCGCTCATGTGGGCGGATATAAATAATTGGTATCCGGTAAGGGGCGCGTTAATCCCCCTTTTTTGCCAAACGTTTTTATCTTCCTGACTGAGAGATTGCCATGCCGATACGGCTATTGCCATTTTATTACGTTGATTCACTTGTTCAGGCGTTTTGGGGTCAAAAGGAATCACATGAAGCCTTCTTTGCAATCCTTTATCGCCAAGAACTCCAGCGTTAGCAAATCTTTTATCAACATATTGATAAACGACCCTATTTGTATTACCGGTCGTCTCATCAAACTCATTGATTGAGCCACTTGGGACAACGCTCATTTTGTTTAATTTATTATTGTTCACGGTTTGCAACTCGGGTTGTCTATTAAATATTGAGCCCAATAATCGGGCCACGTTGGTATGATTCGGAGTGTTGTTTTTCCGTTAATAACCACGCTTGTTTTTGGTATTAATGCATGCTCTTTTTTCGCAATAGACAAACATGACTGCATTGATAGAGGTAAATTATCTGCAATTCGGTTCTTCTTTTTTTCGTCAGTCAAATAAATAGCGCCATTTTTTCTTATGAATCGTCCGAGGTTTTTAACGACCCCAGTAGCACTATCGCCGTATAGCGGTCTGTTTATTTTTACGCTCATCATAAATATCCTTTACTTTAGTAGATATAGGGTTGCCGATGCAATCGATCTAACCTTTGCAAAATTATTTGCGCCAAAATACCTGCCAGCCGGTGGGTAGTGACAGACATGCATAACTGCACCTTGAGATAGTGATATTTGTTTTCCCCTTGGTACGGAGTTCCACGACAGAACAAACGTTTCACTTTGATCCCACTGGACATTAGGGGCGGGGTTTGGAGGAAGATATCGTCGCTGATGCGGTATCGGCCTATATTGTCGTATCTTTGGATATGAATTTGATAGACGCGATAATGTTGGTTGCTGATTATAAAAAAAGGCGGGCCGTGGCCATGATGACAGGGGTGAGAAAGAGGCATTAACCCTAGTCTGTAAGTCGATTCTGAAGAAGAGATGCTGTTTTTCTTTTTTTGAGGGTAAAATCATTGACCTAAATTCACATCTTAAACTAATTGTTTCTTCGTCCGACCAAACTCCATTTGCTGATGATCCAAGCCAACCAAGTGAAGGATATGGCTGCTCTGAAAATGTTGGCCTCATATCATAATAGTATTGCGGCCTGAACACGGTACAGTTCTGTCGTGTTATTGGTGGGTTTTGGTTATTTGTTGGGTCCGGTCCAACGTAGGCTGAACACTGAACTAAATGCTCATCATTGACATATTCAATGGCTGGCGCTATGTCAAAATATATTGGATTAAAAACACCGGCTCTTATCTCTCTTTTTATTTCACCTATTTTTGATTTTTTTTCTTTTTCAGACAAATGAACAAACCATCTGCTGACTATTTGATGTGCCGCCTCTGCTGACTCTTGCTTGATTACGGTTTGTTTCTTTGGTTTTTTTGCGGTAAAAACCGAATTTTTTATAAAAGCGCTCCCACTTAAAGTCAGACCTTTTTCAGGGTAGCGTATAATTTTTCGCTGATCCTCTTCGAGGCTTGGAGGTACCACTATATTTGTAATCTTCGCCATCTACTTATACCCATTTGTCCAGCAATATTGAAATTCTTTCATTGCTATGCTTGCAAAATCTTTTGAATCTATCAAAACAGATACATCCCTATTTCTTGTTATCGATGATTGACCAATATTGTGTGATCCAATAATCACAATATGATCATCGACTATGATTTGTTTTTGATGAAGTAGGGCGGACCTTCGCGCCCATCTTATCTTGCAGCCCGCTTCAATCAATCCTTGCGATGCCTGATAATTAAAATTTTTATTTGTAGCATAAGGCCCATATTCTGACAATACGGCTTGACAGGTTACTCCCAACTCAGCTGCCCTGACTAAAGCGTGATAAACGGAGTTGTGCAGCCTGTCTGTTTTACGGTACTGAGCAGATACCCCAAACATTGTTACTCTGATCCTCTTTTTTGCTGCCGCTAATACGGCACAAACGGTGCGTGAGTACTTATCTTTGTTGAGATAATATATTGATATTCCACTATCACCGACTGAACCTGGCCTAACATTTACAGGCAGCTCCTGTATTACCTTTATCATGGTAATACCGGTGGATTCTGACTTGTTGAGTTTTGTAAAAACCATTCCGCCCAAAAGTACCTATACCCATTACCGCCGTAACCTAACGCTCCATCTGACCACAATGTTTTTGTTAGCTCTGGAAGTGAGGACCAATATTGTGACAGCTCTCTCACTTTCTGAGAGTGCAGCAATTGTTCGCTACTTCGCTTCAACGTTATTGTCGGCGTTGATCCAACAACTGTTTTTCCGTTTCTCACAGAAAAAACGAGTGCTTTTTTGAATGTTCCTGACGCGGATAATGAAAATAGCGGACCTACGACACTGACCATGATAAGTATTCCTCTAAATAAAGTTTCTGCCTTTTTGAATTAAATGCAAAGAGTTCATATGCACTGCTTAAACCATCGATATCAAATTGATAATTTTGATTGATATCAAAAAGCTCCCTCTGGCTCAGATAGTTCAAAACTCGTTTTTTTATTGTTTCGACGTGATATGCATCTGGCGGTTGGCCCATTGACCAGCCTGCCTTACAACACCAATCTATAAATTTATCAAATGTATCACTGCCCTTGAATATGCAGTTATACCGACCGAAAATCGAAGGAATTGACCTTATTCGGCCACCTATATGGTAAGCGAGAGATTTAAGGTTATTGTATTTTGTCGTCTTTTTTTCTTTTGATGCTTTTGCCTGTTCAACAATTTCTCTTCTTGTTATTGAGAGGAGACCGTACTTCTCTTTGTGCTTAACCTTCGCCAGCATAATCAGATAACCCAATCCATTAGCTGTATACCGACCGACAGACTCCCAGCCTGGAGCACGGGCGGGCTTTGATATGGCATAACGATTGCCTCTTATAACTCCTTGTTCGTTGTTTTTTTGCCCTTTTGATAGGTATTGTGCTGCTTTTGACAGGTAATATGCTGAACATTTTGTATCTTTTATCTTTTCCAGATGCACGTAACCCTGTCCCCATAGCCTTTCAATTCTTTTGGCCCAACAAGGAAATAATCGGTATGGAACAGACCATGCCATAAGCAAATGTACGTGTAAATTGTCTTTCCCCTCATCGTTTTTTGGGTTCTCGGCCACCCACAAATAACAAAATGGTGAATCATTCTTTTCCGATCCTGCCATTTTTTTCATTGATAGATTGTAATCTATTGGGGTGTATGGTCCATTTTTACGATTTGCAACCTTTCTGCCTCGCTGGTATTGAGGTACCCAGCCTCTTAGTCTCATTTTTTTTATGCCATCAAAGAACCGGGAAACTTCACGTTGCACCGAACTTTCGTATTCATGCTGCCTGCGGACTGTTGGCCCAATGAAATCAAGTAATTCTTGATCAATTTTTTCGTATCTTATAGGGCAGTAATCGCCAGAGTCTAAAGGAAGAGTTCCAAAATGATCGATACCTATAGCGAAATGCAGGCCTGCACTTCGGGGATGATTTGACTGATAGCGGGTGTAGCCACTGTAAGGGTATGTGACTAATTCAAAAGTTGTTATTCGGTTGTTCACACGAGCACGTGCCTCTTCGTTTAGTGTGATTGTTGCAAAAACACTATATCCGCCGTACTCCTTATCCACGTACAAAGCAGAATCTTCAACTTTAGACACGGCAGATTGTGTCATTTTTTTTGTATATCGACTACCGGATTGCAGTGGTGGCAAAGCCCCGCCGATAAATTCTGGACTTACTCTTAATCTCCATTCGTCTGACCACGGCCTATATGCGATAGAGGCACTAACTCGATTACTGGTGTGTGCCCTCTTGGATAGCGCTAATTCTGCGGCCTGTACGAGCTGTGTTCGCTCCATGGCAGGTTCCTGACCACTTTTTGATCGTGTCTGACTTTTGGTGCGCTTGTCTAGACTATGCAGAGATTGTGCCAGTAATTTGCCTTTCTTATTATCGCTATTGGTTGTTTTTTGTTCTTTGCACATATTTTGTTCACTTTATTTCGAGATTAAAAATTAAGGGTTTCTCTGAGCGCACGCCTGCGTTAGCGTCAGCAACCCGCAGGGTCAAGACGCTGTCAGGCGGCTTGATTCGTAGAATTGCAGAGCGGCCATGCGTGTCAGCGCATGGCAACGTCCAAATAAGATTAAGGAAAAGCATTCAGGCTCTGAAGAATTACTCTCGACTCAGAAAAAGCCATACACCTGCCTATATGGAGCTTTGATAGATTATTTTCGGATATTGAAGGCGAAGGCTTGAATCGTGCGCACTTTTTGTAGATGCATGCTGCTTGAAGTAAAGGGCAGTAAGTATTTCCTGGCAAAGGGCGGGAATATACGTCTAAATTGGTCAAATTACGCGCAACAGTCGAAGAGGTAATTTGTAATGCTACAGATGCGAAACAGACACCTACAACGCCGTTTTTGAGGCGCTCATCATCCGAAATGGCATTAAAAAAAGAGCAATTATTGCCCTGACAAAAACGTTGCCGGAACGGGCAAACACTGGTTGGCAGAATAGTAGTTTTAGCAGAGTGCCCGCATCTAACAGAAATAGGCGATATTGATATTTTTAACATTAACCCTCCCCTTGAATCAAACCCCCTTTATTGGCCCAACCTACAGATGTAGGCTGGGCCGAGGAGTAACGGACTACAACTGGGAGCGAACCAGTACCGTTAACCTGATGTTATTATTGTCATTCACTAAATACAACAACATAAAGGTATATATTTGTGGATATTGACAATACAAAAAAAATTCGTTACGTGTCAGGAATGAAGTACCAGCTGGTAGAACCGGTTTTAATTAATACGGGAATCATTCCAGATACCCCGGGGCGAATCCTACATTTAGGAATATCAGAAAGTGGATTACTTAACATTGATGCTGGATATTCGTGGGACGGGCCAAGTGGGCCAACGTTTGATACTCACACATTTATGCGTGGAGCGCTTATACATGACGCCCTTTATCAATTAATGAGGCACAAACTGATTGATATTAAGCATCGAAAAGCAATTGATGATCTATTGATCGTACATTGCAAAGAGGACGGGATGAGTAAAGTAAGAAGAGGCTGGGTTTATGCAGCGATAAGAACTTTCGGAAAAAACTCAGCAAAAGCAAAAAACAAGATGAAAATAATCGTTTCCCCTAAATAGTTTTCTGACTATTAATCTTTGCTATAACTGCTAATTCTCGATTTCTTCTATGGCCAAAAAGGAATAGCTTGCCGCCGAAGGCGGCAAGCTATTTCCGCCGTAGGCGGAAATTCTTTTTACCCTTCTTTGAATATGCTTTCTTGATTTCAATTAATTACTGTGCTGTTTTGTACTCAAAGTTTGGCCGTCTTTTTTTTGGGTCCGATTAATTACGGTGCTGCTTTGTTCTTGCGGTTGGGCCGGCTTTCTTTTGGGTGCGATTAATTACGGTGCTGTTTTGTTCTTGCGGTTGGGCCGGCTTTCTTTTGGGTGCGATTAATTACGGTGCTACTTTGTTCTTGCGGTTGGGCCGGCTTTCTTTTGGGTGCGATTAATTATGGTGCTGTTTTGTTCTTGCGGTTGGGCCGGCTTTCTTTTGGGTGCGATTAATTACGGTGCTGTTTTGTTCTTGCGGTTGGGCCGGCTTTCTTTTGGGTGCGATTAATTACGGTGCTGCTTTGTTCTTGCGGTTGGGCCGGCTTTCTTTTGGCAAAATTAATCAGCCTTTAATTTTACCACATATATATACAGCAACACCCGGCGAAGCCGGGTGTTGCTGTTTTTTGGTTTGATTAGTTTAACTATAAAGATATGGCAACAATATTACACTGACAACCTGGCATAGCGAGGCAGGACGCCGAAGCGGCTAAGGGCTCCACGAAAGGTACTAAGCCGGCCCGCCGGCGGGAGGAAATGCTATGCGAACCAGTGGCAAAAGATGTGCGACTTTTTGGCACATTAGCTAGGCCACTGCCCGGACAGTGGGGAGCCCCCCAGTACCCGCATGGATGCGGGGGCTTGGGGGGCGGACGGGCGGGACACTAGGGCAGGAGTGAGTAGGTGGCTGGGGGCAGGGGGGGGGTAAATAGAAACCACCAATACAGCACAGGGACGTGCGGATATTTAGCACATAGCCAACAATTAGCACCTGCCCAACCATTGCAACAAAAAAGCCACTTTTTTGCTTTAGGGAGCCTCAGCGACCGACAGCAAAAAAGTGGTTTTTTTGTTTTATGGCAGGATGCTAATTTTTTAATTTGTTTTTCTTTTTACGGCAGTGTGATTATGTAATTGAAGATTGAAGGGGATAGAAACCACAACGTTTTTTTGATAGTGGCACAACTCCGAAGACTGCCTCTTTTTATTTATGGAGCACCGCGTTAGCGTCAGCAACCCGAAGGGCCAAGACGCCCTAGGCGGCTTGGTGCGAAGCAGTGCAGAGCGACCGGGCGGTTCACCGACCGGTAACGCCCGTCTGTGTCTTGTGAGCCGCCCCCGCCCGCCATTGCTCCGGGGGGTTGGGCACCGTGGTCTACTGGGTGGCAGGCCGCCGGTTTGTGGCCAGCACTGCCGGTGGCGGCGAGGCGTAGCCGAGTGGCCACCGGCAGTGCGGGA
>Ga0256830_1002906_pt1 | contig 10954 bp, 10 predicted proteins | sample 128326metaG_FD_190537 | JGI IMG/M metagenome (GOLD analysis project Ga0256830, IMG submission 190537) | Hydrothermal vent microbial communities from Lau Basin, Pacific Ocean - 128-326 | ecosystem: Environmental > Aquatic > Marine > Hydrothermal vents | place: Pacific Ocean: Lau Basin | collected...
TATATGCGCGGCCTCATACAAGCGATAGTAGCTCGGTCTCCTTTTCCTTTTCATGTCCAATGAAAAATCGGGGCCGAGCTACACCATGATTGTTACCCCTACCACAGCTAATTATGAAACAACCCCCCGCCTGCCAAAAGGTTTTATAGCAGATGTATAATAGCTTAAGCATGGTTCTAGATTTGTTGGCGTTCATCGCCGGAATAGCTTATGGATACATGAACCCTGGAAAGGAATCCAGGAAGCACTTGTTGAAGAAGGGGCTCAAGATTGGTGTCCTTGTTGGGACCTTCTTCGCTATACTAAACCTGTTCCTGGGCGGGTTCTTGGCCTTCGGGGCGACTCTCATAGGTACCATTGTTGGAATAGGCGTCCTCACAGTGATATTCGTGGGAGGAACCATAGTGGGCGATTGGCTCGAGGAAAGACTTAAAAAGTAAATTACAAAAAAAACATTCGAAGTTAATTAGGATCTGGTGGATATGCCCAAAAAAGGCTCAGAAGAAGAGGAATATAGATATATAGTTAGGATAGCCGGTACCGACGTAGAGGGAGATAAAAAAATCCCCTATGGCCTCAGCAAGATACGGGGAATCGGCCTCAGGACCGGCGAGATCATCTGTTACTTAACTGGTATAGATCCTAAAAAGAAGATAGGATACCTCTCAGATGAAGAGATTAAAAAACTGGATAAAGCCGTGTCATCTCTTGATAAATTAAATGTGCCTAAGTGGCTCCTCAATAGGAGGAAAGATTTCGCCACGGGCAAGGATTTCCATGTTATAGGATCTGAACTTGCTATGGCTTTAAGAGAAGACCTTAACAGGCTGAGGAAGATCCGCAGCTACAGAGGCATTAGACACGAGCTTGGCCTGCCCGTAAGGGGTCAGCGCACCAGAACAAGCTTCAGAAAAGGCACCACCATCGGTGTTACTAGAAGAAAGTCGAAGCAAGGGAGGTAATAATCGGTGGGAGATCCCAGAAGAATTCGGAAAAAATACCAGAAACCCAGGCATCCATGGAGAGCTGACAGGATCGAGGCAGAAAAAAAAATCCTGCGTGAATATGGCCTGAAAAATAAGAAAGAAATATGGCGCGTAGAAACCATTCTGAGGAATTACAGGAGGCAGGCTAGGAATCTCTTAGCCTTAAGAGGAGAGGAGATTGGGAAGAAAGAAAAGGAGCTTCTGCAGAGCCTTATGAGGCTGGGACTCCTTAAAGAAAATGCCACCCTCGACGATGTGTTGGCCCTGAAGACCCGGGACCTGTTAGACAGGAGGCTTCAGACCATCGTCTATAAGAAAGGATTGGCTAACACTATTAAGCACGCCAGGCAACTCATAGTTCATGGTCACGTAACTGTGAAAGGGGGGAAAGTGACCGCACCGAGTTATATGGTTAAGGCAGATGAAGAAGATTCTATTCAGGTGATTTAAAGGAGGTACCGACGTGGCTAAAGAAGCTAAACGCTGGGGCGTTGCCCACATATACTCATCTTTTAACAACACCATAATCCACATCACTGATATAACGGGGGCAGAAACTATCTCCCGCTGGTCAGGCGGAAGGATAGTGAAGTCTGACAGAGAGGAGAGCTCCCCATATGCCGCTATGCAGGCTGCCACGAGGGCGGCCGAGGAAGCCAAAGAAAAAGGCATAATCGGTGTTCACATTAAGGTCAAGGCCCCGGGTGGGAGTGGTCCTAAGACCCCTGGTCAAGGAGCTCAGCCAGCTATCAGGGCCCTGGCAAGGGCGGGTCTGAGAATTGGTAGAATCGAGGATGCTACACCTATCCCCCACGATGGAACAAAGGCTCCCGGAGGTAGGAGGGGCAGGCGGGTCTAGATGAAGGTTGAGAAGTTGTCCCATAAAAATGGCGAAATAGTCCTTTTACTGGATGGCATAGATGTAGGCGTTGCCAATGCCCTCAGGAGAACCGCTATAGCTGAAGTCCCTGCCTTGGCTATTGAGGAAGTCGAGTTTCATGAGAATACCTCATCGTTTTATGACGAGATAATAGCTCATCGCCTGGGTCTTGTCCCAATAAAGACTGATCTCAAGGTCTTCAACTATCCTGAGTTGTGCTCCTGTGGCGGTAAGGGCTGTCCAAGTTGCACGCTTAAGTTAACCCTTTCCAAGGAAGGACCTGGAATCGTGTACTCAGAGGACTTAAAATCCGAGGTTCCTGGGATGGAGCCTGTTAAGGGCGTACCTATATTGAAGCTTGGGAGGGGCCAGAGGATAACCCTTCAGGCCACCGCGGTCCTGGGTAATGGTAAGCGGCACGCCAAGTGGCAGCCAGCTATAGCTGGGTACAAATATTATCCCGAGATAAAAGTCACTGAAGACTGCATACTCTGTGAGGAGTGCGTTAAGGTCTGTCCAAGAGATGTTTTAAAGGTTAAAAAAGGCGGTATAGACGTAGTAGACGAGAAAGAGTGCATCCTCTGCAGGGCCTGCGTTGACGCATGCGAGTACGGCGCCATAGAAGTGAAAGGCAACCCCAATAAGTTTATTTTTAGGCTCGAAACAACAGGTGCATTGACACCAGAAGATATATTTAATAAGGCCTGTGAAATCATAGAAAACAAGGCCAAAGAATTGCATGGTCTCCTTTAACTTGCGGGGGTGGCCGAGTTGGTCAAAGGCGCAAGGTTGAGGGCCTTGTTCCTAAGTGGATGCGAGGGTTCGAATCCCTTCCCCCGCATACAATAAAATTGCCCATCCGGGCTGAATCTGTGCTTCTTTTTCGCATTTACGGGTAGTTTATTGGTTTTGATTTCTTCAATGAATTGTCAATTCACCTTTGGGATTGGGTTAAAAAGTTATGCCTAATTGATTCCTTCAATAATAGCCCAACTATAAATGATAAAGAGAATAAACGAGTAGTTTTAAAATATTTCAGATTAATAGAAAACTCACCGTAAAGCAAAGAAGAATTTTTAGAAGACATGATGATTTAATAACAACCCAATATTCCATGGGAAGATCTATCAAGCCCCCCCACGAGAATCATTAAAGTTACCCTACTTTCTAAGCCAAATCTGCACCTGCCTTAAATCTAACAACTTTTTTCACCATCTTAGCAGCAAAGCCTAAAACTTTGAATTTCAGCGACTTAGCGAATCCTACTCCCTCGTATCTAATATTCCCCTGCATAACTGCGTCCACAGGAGTTATCTCTCCTAGGCCAAGTTTTTTAACCGTTTCCAAGCTGGTGTAAACCTTCATTGTCGGGTCATCGAGCCCTCCAGGTCTGAGCTCCTTTACCCTGCCGTTCCTTGTAACAATGCTGAAGGGCTCCAAACCTTTTACGTAGACGTTCATCCTCTCCTCGCCGAAGATCCTCGCGAGGAAAGGGAAATCACTCATCGCCCGGTTAACAGCATCATAGACTGCGTCAGCAGCGAGAACAGGCTCATAGAGAATTTTAAGTATCTTCTCAATATCAGCTTCCTTCTTGATCCCAGCTTCCCTTATAACCTCCACTGTTTCAAGTCTTGCCTCCCTATAATCTATCATTGCATTTAATAATCGTCTTTGATCCCTATCGGCCTCTATTTCAATCTTTATCTTTCCCCTTCCGGGCCGCTCAATTTTCTCTACCAACCCTTCTAAGCTTCGTAACGAGCTCATGCTTCCATATCCCAGCACTCGTCTTAGTTCACTAAACTCGACGTCTCCAAAATCGAGCAATGTGTTAGCCAGATTTTCCCGAGCTTTTACCTCCTTCTCAAAGGCATCAAAAATCTTATCAACATCCTCCTCATCAACACCTAACTCTATGATGCTTCCTCGATTGCTACGGGAAGTGGAGTAATTGAAGGCTGCGAGGACCGCATCAGCGTAGACAGAGATAAAAAACAACATAATAAGCGAAGAGGCAATCAGTTTATTACACATCTTGCATCTCCGAAATATACAATAATATCAAACATATTTAAATAGTTATCGAATGTACCTTTAAAAAAATAATAAAATTTAGCATTATACCGAATATTAATGGCAACACTCAAAGATAAAACGAAAATTAGCCAAACATAAAAACTAATTAACTAATTCAACGGGCAATAACTCTCTAGGATAAACCCTAGTATGTACATCTTTTGAATTATGTTTTAAGGAATTTTTTAAACTCTTTAACAGATATTATTCTCATGTTTCTGTATTTTCCTAAATCGAGCAGATGTTTATCCCCGGAAACCACATAATCCGCCCCACCACTGAATGCGCATTCAAGGACAAGGTTGTCATCAGGATCCTGGGCAATTATCCGAATCCTTTGCCTAGGCTTAACAACTATAGCCGCTCCCCTCACAACCCTGACCATCCTATCTACCTGTTGAGTTGAAAACCCGAATTTTTCCCTGCCAAGAACCTCCCTGAATTCCGCTAGCAGATCCTCAGAGGTTACTAAGACAACTTCACCGCTCAGAACAGCCCTGAATAAAACTTCAGCTGAGCCCCCATTAGATAAAAGCAGATATCAAAACATTAGCCTCATAAACGACTCTAAGCACTACGAGCCCTCTTCTCCCTCCCTGTAATCTCGTAAATCACGAAGCCAAGGGGCTTAATGGAAGGATGGCTTATCGCCAGCACAGGCTTTATGCCGACGTTAGCCCTTGCTAGGAAAATAACCCCATTTGAACTTCCGTTCCTCAAGGTCTGCCCTCCTGATCTTGCGTCTGAACCAGTTGAGGTCGAGGGCGACGTCGGTGCAGTCAGCGATGGCTGTCTTGTCTCTGCCAGGGCTTTCTGCAGACGGTGTTAAGCTCCTTCAAGGCCATGTCGATGAACTCCTCGGCTGTGAACCTGCCTATGAACCTGTAGACAGCCCTGGTCCCTGGGGACTTCGGCGACACCGGCTAACCTTCGCAGTTCCTCCCGCGTTTTCAGCTCCAGGATGACATAGGAGATGTCCACCTGGAAATACATCGCGACGAGGACTATCCTGGTGTAGACCCCTGCTTTGTCCACCGGTATTATGCCGCATCTCGCCATGACCTGCTTGACCCTTTGCGAATCGGAAATCTTAAGAACAGGGGCTAACAACTTCCATTTGGAGTCGTCTTTGTCCACAATCAAGGGCGATTCCATGTTTAATCGCCGGGAGGGAGATATATTCTTCCTCCTACTTAGTTTTTACGGTTTGATTCCTCTTAAAAACGGTTTTCAATTGGCTCCCGGGTGTACTTTTATATGGATATCAAGGTTTGGCCTGTAAATTAACGATTAGAAGGTGATTTAGCGGGAATTTCAGGAGACATTTTGGAGGGGGCAATATTGTATAATAATCTTCCTATTTGTGTTTCCCCGCAGGGAAAGAAGGAAATCCATCCCGTTAGAATACTAATGCTGGGGTAAGGATACCTGCGCGGATTCACCGTTAAAATTAATCTTTTCGGGACATGTAAGTATTTAGCTCATTAGCTCCTTAACCATCTTCTCGGCCTTCTCAGGGAGACCCAAAGTTAATATCCTTCGCACGCCGTCTATCTTGTGCTGCTCCAGATACTCCTTCGTTACTTTGGGTACCTCTTCACCCCTAACGTAGACTATTGGTGCCCCGTAGTAATCCGAGAGCATTACCGCGTTTATGTCAGGATCAAGGCCATTGGTGACGATTATGGTGTCTATGCCCTGCACGGCCTCCAGGGCTACTGCCAGCTCCACAGCGGTCTCGTACCTGTCCGTGCCCCATATCCTGCTCGCCCCCGGTAGTAGGGCAGCCACCTCCTCGCTCACCGCATCAGATCCTCCAACTACAATGGACGACTTTACACCGAGCTTGAGGAGCGCATCCTCCGTGGAAACCGGAAGCTCCCCCGGCCTGACCAGGAGAATCGGCACCTTCAAGGCCCTGGCATACGCCACCGCAGCGATGGAGTCAACCCCCAGGTCACCCCTGGCGAAAACCACTCTATCCGCCGCGGAGTACTTCTCCAAGACCTTCTCGCTCGCTATCGCATACGGGTCCTCCACCTCAACCACAGCCTTCCCGGTGAGCTTGGCTGTCAGGTACGGCTCTCCGGTGAGCGTCTTAACAGGGGAGGCCAACACCCTATCAAGCTTCTCAACTATGGCAGGACTCGTCGGGACATGGCCGATGGATCCCAGCACCCCTGCGAGCTCAGCTGAGACCACGTAGAATTCCTTGGTGAAGTAGAGGAATTGGTCAACAAGATTCGCCACATCCGCCGGTGACGTAGCTATCTTCTGAACACCCAGCCTTGGTGGAGCTTCCCCGCCTCCTCCGCCAGTTGTGATAGATGCTGTGGAGGTTGAAGTGGAAACACCGCCACCAATACCGTATGTGCTGAAGTTTGAGAGGTTGGCCCATACATATGGATTTGTGGCATTCATGCTGCTAGTCACCACCCCCGAGGCATAGAGCAGGGTCCCGTCCGCTAGGGTGGCTGTGCAGCCTCCAAGAGATGCGCAGTCCAGTCGCACCCATGAGCCATTGGTGTATCTCACAGGCCTCAGAGTGTTCTCCGAGATGCCTGATGGGAGATTGATGGTCGAGATGTTGTAATATATTCTGAGCTGAACCACAGTGACATTATCAAACCATGAGGAGTCGTTTACATTTATCTTGTAGTAAAAACCTGGCACCGCTCCGGAGGTATTGGAGATATCGCTCACCCCGCTCGGGGGCTCGATGAAGACATCGACCGAGAGATTGACGACCGGGGTCGAACCATTGGTGCGTACGGTGTACTCATAGCCAGTGACTCCCGTCCTCTCTGTTATCGCCTGGGGAACACCTTTAGAGTTAAGATCAATGATGCCGGAGCTATTTGTAGTGTTAACAATACTCAGAAGTTTAATAGGTGTAATGGAAACCTTGGTCAAGACGGTGAAGTTCCTTGTCACGCTTGTATTCTTGTTGCTAACGCTATCCCACACGACGACGCTCCAGTTATGGTTGCCATTGCCCAGGCCACTCACAGCTACACTCGTGTTTGCATTAGACGACGCGGAGCCTGTGCTTACATTCACGACTCCATCTATCGACAGGTTATAACTCAGCGCGGCAGCGAGGTTATCCACCGCATAGAACATGAAGGTGACGCTTGAGTTTAAGATGGTCTGATTCTCCGCAGGAGAAATAAGGATTAAACTGGGTGGAGAGGAATCAACGGTGAAGTAACTCGTCGCAGTGCCCCAATTACCAGCGCTGTCGTTGGCCCAGACCACTATGGTATTAGCTCCATTGCCTGCGGTTATGGTTGTATTAGGGGTGAAAGACACGTTAGCAGCGCCATTGAGGCTGTAAAACCATGAGGATACCGCCTCGCTTGCCGATACATTCAAAGCCACGCTGGTAGAAGCGTAGGTGGTGTTGGCAGGGGATGTTATGGTTATCGTCGGTGGTGTTGTGTCGATGGTGAAGTAAACAGTGCTGGAGTTCAGGTTCCCAGCGCTGTCGTTGGCGTAGACCGTGATGTTGTGCTGGCCATCGCCCAAGCTGGGGAGCTCCAGGGTCAGGTTAGACGTGGAGCCAACGGGGGTGCTGTTCGTTGTCCCGTTAACATTGTACCACGCGTAGCTCACGGTCTCCCCGAAGGAGGCGTTCAACAGGGGCGTGGTATCGCTGGTTGACGCGTTGGCAGGGGAGGATATGATTATCGTGGGCGGGGTTGTGTCGCCCACCTGGGCCATGGGGGCGAAGACGCTGAAGCTGGTAATGTAAGCGTACACGTAGTTGCTGGCGGTGTTGACGCCGTTGGTGCCGGATACCTGTGTCCAGGAGCCGCTGTAGCGCCACATACGTAGCGAGGACTCGTCAACGGTTGAGACGTCAGAGTCGCTGTAACTCACGTTGAGGAAGAGCCAGGAGGAGTAGCCGGAGTTGCTCGTCGCGTTGATGAAGTGGCTTATGTTCTTGTAGCCCGACGGGTCGCTTGGCGGAGAAGAAACAGATTTAATCGCGATGTCAGCACCTGTGAAGGAAATCGTGGGATTAATCGTTAGGTCCGTGACGACGTTGTTCAACGAGTTCGATCTTGAGTAGAAGTCCCACAGCGTGTTTCCAGAAACTGTGTTGTTTGTTATGGTGTTGCTGCTGGACTTTTCAAGGTACATTCCGTAGTTGTTCGAGTTTGCCGTGTTGTTTATAATGGTGTTGCTGTTGCTGTTCATGTAGAGTTCGATTCCGGTATCGCCGTTGTTTGATGCGTTGTTGTTTGTTATGGTGTTGCCGTCGCTGCCCGAGCCGACCCAGATTCCATCGTAGTTGTTCGAGGTTGCGTTGTTGTTTGTTATGGTGCTGTTGTCGGCATCATTGAGGTATATTCCGGTCCCGGTGTTCGATGCGTTGTTGTTTGTTATGGTGTTGTTTATGGTGGTGCCGCCGCCGGAGCTGTAGAGGTAGATTCCGGCGTAGCTGCTCGACTTCGAGTGCGCTGTGTTGTTCGCAACGTAGTTGTTGCTGGAGTCTTGGAGAAGGATTCCGTAATTAGCGTTGCTCAAGGCCTTGTTGTTGGCTATGGTGTTGCCGTTGCTGAAGTAGTTGAGGGATATTCCGTTGCGGTTGTTCGAGGTTGCGTTGTTGTTGGTTATGGTGTTGCTACTGGAATTGTGGAGGGATATTCCGTTGCGGTTGTTCGAGGTTGCGTTGTTGTTGGTTATGGTGTTGCCGTCGCTGCCCGAGCCGACCAATATTCCGCTGTACGTGTTCGAGGTTGCGTTGTTGTTCGCCAAATAGTTGTTGCTGGACTGGTTGAGAAAGATTCCATCAACGTTGTTGTTTGATGCGTTGTTGTTGGTTATGGTGTTGCTACTGGAATTGTGGAGGGATATTCCGCCGAGATAGAAATCGTAGTATGTGTTCGTGTTCGAATAGGCGGTGTTGTTTGTTATGGTGTTGCTGCTGGCCCCATTGAGGTATATCCCGCTCCCTTCGTTTCTATCGAGGGTGTTGGTTGTTATGGTGTTGCCGTTGCTGGACACGGAGAGGTATATTCCGTAGGTGTTCGAATAGGCGGTGTTGTTCTCAATTGTCCCGTTCTCAGCGCTACGGTAGTATATCCCATAGTACCAGTCCGTGACAACCAGATTCTTAACAGTGACATTTCCAAGAGCCTGACCTGAGTTATAAACATACACGCCGTAACTGTTCGCGGTCGATAGACTGGAACCATGGATACTGTACCCCTGGCCGTCGAAGATCACGTTGTCTGAAGTGATATTTATGCACGTGCTCGAGGACACCGAGAGGCTCTTGTTGAGAAGATAGGTACCTGGGGAAGAGATGGCGCCGCAGGCGCTCACATTTGTGACCTGGGCACTGGCGCTTCCCGCCATCACAACCATCAAAATAATCAGTGAGATTCCCAGTCCAATACGCCTGCGCCAGGCCATCATTCTACTCCTACCCATAGCACCTCAAATCGTGAGTGCGATTCATACGGTATAAGTAACTATTTAAGAGAGGTTTCTTACATTTTTACAAAACGTGTGAAAAATCATCAATAAGGATGAAAAATGAAGATAAGAAAGACGATTTCCCTTGAAAAAGAAGACTTCAATGCTTTAAAACCCATCATCGATAAGAACAATGGCAATTTCTCCAAGGCATTGAGGGGCCTCATCCAGTCCACAATTCGCAGAACTGGGTTGAAGGACCTTAAAAAACCCCTCACCCCAGATGACGTATGGGATAAAAGGGGTGAGCTGAGGAACGAGTTAATAGACGAGATGCTCGGCCACCTTCTGCCCTTTGATCTTATGACCTGGTTTATCACCCTCGGGAAGGGAATGGTCCCTCCTATTGGTGTCTATACTGCCACAATGGAGAGGATATTTCCGGACATCCTCGGAGTCGATATGGATATCGGGACATTTTCCAGGTACGTGAACCCTTTTCTGAACGCCATCGGCTCCACCAGCAATTTCCAGATAACCTACGACGACCCCAAAAAGCCCACTTGGGTTAAGAACCGCATAACCATGGAGCGGGCTGGCGGAGCGGAGACACCTGCCATGATGGGATCCCTATGGATGGCCCACAGCCCCTTGAAGCTCAAACCCATAAAGGTGACTAGAACATCCAGCTATCTCGAAATTGACTACCTGCCAGTTGAAACCGAGGAAGAGGCATGGGAGGGAGTGGTCCAGTTCTTCGGGCACAACCAGAATATTTATGATAAGTTGGTGATGGACCCCGAAGGCTTATGGAACTATTGCGAAGTGGCAGAGCTCTGCCACGGCTCCGTCGTGACCGTGGGCCAGGATGAGTTCTTGAAGATCCTTAAGGGGGAGGATCCCACCGAGAGGATAGTGTATCTGTGCGAGAAGGTTCTCGGGGACTCCCTCTCTGTGGTTTCCATGGAGGAGCTTCTGGAGGCTCTGGAGAGGGTTGGGAGGATAACCGGGCTTGCCAGAAAGGTCGAGACCGAGGGAGACCATGTCATGGTACACTTCACCTTCAGTGACATGGAGGGCTCCAGGAAAATGGCTGCCTACATGGCGAACATAATGAAGGAGGCGGGCCACGACTTCAGCGTGAAGAAGGTATTTGACGACTGGTGCATCCTGGAGGCGAGACGGGATTGAATTCCTGAATATAGACGGCGCAGATCCTTAAGCTTAAGTATGCTCCTGGCTACTAGGCCGTTCCGGAGCCGGGAGACCGCCATCGCCAGGATCTTACGTCTCTCCGGCTCTACCGCGACCCAGAGCCAGAGCCATTGGTTGCCGACCTTGATCAGTGGTCTTATCCACCACGGCTGTCTTTGCTTCCCCTGTCCCGAGGTACTCCCTGGCGGCCTCGCCGAAGAGCTGCACCCACTAACGCACTGCCTCATGACTCCTCTCCACGCCGAGGATGTGTAGCGCCTCCTTGACTCGGCGACTTAGGGAACGCCAATCCCTCAAAGGTATAAATAAGTGGCGTACAACATTACGTACGGAAGCGTCCTAACACGCTGGATTTCCAAGGCGATCA
>Ga0256830_1002907_pt1 | contig 10953 bp, 8 predicted proteins | sample 128326metaG_FD_190537 | JGI IMG/M metagenome (GOLD analysis project Ga0256830, IMG submission 190537) | Hydrothermal vent microbial communities from Lau Basin, Pacific Ocean - 128-326 | ecosystem: Environmental > Aquatic > Marine > Hydrothermal vents | place: Pacific Ocean: Lau Basin | collected...
CTCTCCTCCTTCCAGCTCGAGGACGCGACGCGCGGCTTCGCCTTCGCCAAGGACGGCCCGCTCGACATGCGCATGGGCGGCGAAGGCCCCACCGCCGCCGATCTGCTGGCCCGGCTCGACGAGCGGCAGATCGCGGACATCCTCCGCCGCTACGGCGAGGAACCGGCGGCCCGGCGCATCGCCCGGGCGATCGTCGCCCGCCGCCGCACACGCCCCCTGACCCGCACCTCCGAGCTGGCCGAGCTGGTCGCCCGGACGGTGGGCGGTCGGGGGCGGCGCATCCATCCCGCCACCCGCACCTTCCAGGCCCTGCGCATCGCCGTCAACGACGAGCTCGGCGAGCTCGAACGCGGCCTCGAGGCGGCACTCCGGGTCCTGGTGCCGGGCGGCCGGCTGGCGGTGGTGTCCTTCCACTCCCTCGAGGACCGGATCGTCAAACGCTTCCTCGACCGCCACGCCGGCCGGATCCCGGGCGGTTCGCGCCATCGTCCCGAGCTCCCCCGACCGCGGGCGCGACTCGTCGCCTGTGGCCGGCGGGTGCTGCGTCCGAGCGCCGAGGAAGTGGCCCGCAATCCGCGCGCCCGTTCGGCCCGGCTGCGGGTCGCCCGCAAGCGCGAGCGCGAGGAGGGCGAAACGGAGCCGGCGGCCCGGAGGCGGGCGGCATGATCTCGCGGCCGGCCATCGTGCTCCTGGCGCTGCTGCTGCTGGCGGTGGGGGCCGTCTACCAGCTCAAATACGCGGTCCGCAATCTGGAGCTGCAGCGGGCCGCCATCGACCGTGCCATCGTCGAGACCCGCTGGCGGCTGCGCAGCCTGCGCGCGAGCTGGGCCTACCTCACCCGACCGGAGCGGCTCGCCCGCCTCGCCGCCGAGCTCGGCCTGGAGCCGGCGAGCGCCACCCGCATCGTCGAGCTCGACAGTATCGGCACCCGCGACCAGCTCGAATTCGCGGCCCGGCCGGTGCCGGTGCCGCTGCCCTCGGGTCGCGAGGTGCTGCTGCGCGCCAAGCCCGTCGTCACCTTCGCCTTCGACAGCGGGCGGGAGCGGCGATGAGCGGCGGGCGGACGACGGCCGGCGGAGGGCTGCCGATGGTGGAGCGCGGAAGGCTGCGGGTGCGCCTGCTCGCCGCCGTCTTCGCCCTCGCCTTCCTCAGTGTCGGCATCCGCCTCGTCGACATGGCCTCGGGCGGCTCGCGCGAGCGGATGGCGGCCGGCAGCGGCGGTCCGACGGCGGCCATGCGCACGCCCGATCGTGCGGAGATCCGCGACCGCAACGGCGTCCTCCTCGCCACCAACGTGCAGGTGCTCTCCCTCACCGCCGACCCCAGCCGGCTGCCCGATCCGGACCGGGCCGCCGAGCTCCTGGCGGCGCGGCTTTCCGGGGTCGAGGCGGCGGAGCTCAAGCGGCGCTTCGCCGTCGGTCGCCGCTTCGCCTGGGTCAAGCGGGAACTCACCCCGGCCGAACAGCGGGCGGTCCTCGAGCTCGGCCTGCCCGGCCTCGATTTCCGCTCCTCCCAGCGGCGCCTCTATCCCCAGCGCCGGCTCGCGAGCCACGTGCTCGGCTTCACCGGCGTCGACAACCAGGGGCTCGCGGGAATCGAGCTCGCGATGGACGAGCGGCTGCAGGACGGCGGTGAACCGCTCGTCCTGTCCCTCGACGTCCGGGTGCAGGAGGTGGTGCGCGACAGCCTGCTCGCGGCCTATCGCCGCTTCCGCGCCATCGGCGCCTGCGCCATCGTCCTCGACGTGCGCAGCGGCGAACTCCTCGCCCTCGTGAGCCTGCCCGATTTCGATCCCAACGCCTACGAGCGGGCGCGCCCGGCGGAACGCGAGAACCGCTGCACCGGCGGCGTCTACGAGCTGGGTTCGCTGTTCAAGGTCATCACCGCGGCGATGGCCCTCGAATCCGGCAGGGTGGGCCTCTACGACCGCTTCGACGCCCGCGAGCCGATCCGCATCGGCCGCAACCGCATCGGCGACGACCACGCCAAGAAACGCTGGCTCACCGTGCCCGAGGTCTTCGCCTTCTCCTCCAACGTCGGCACCGTGCAGATGGCCTTCGCCGCCGGCGGAGCGACGGCGCAGCAGGCCTTTCTCGAGCGCCTCGGCATGACCCGGCCGCTGGAGATCGAACTGGTCCAGCGCGGGCGGCCGCTGGTGCCCCGCCGCTGGATCGACATCGTCTCCGCCACCGTCTCCTTCGGCCACGGCATCGCCGTGACCCCCCTCCATTTCGCCGCCGCCGTGGCCGGCCTCGCCGGCGACGGAACGCGGGTCGCCCCCACCCTCCTGCGCCGCGACGGGCCGCCCGAGACGGCGCGCCCGCGCCTCGTCTCCGACCGCACGGTGCGGGATCTGCGCTGGCTCATGTGGCTCGTGGTGGAGAAGGGAACCGGAACCAAGGCGCGACTGCCCGCCTACATGCTGGGCGGCAAGACGGGAACCGCCGACAAGCCGGGCCGGAACCGGCGCGGCTACGACGGCGAGGCGGTGATCGCCTCCTTCGTCGGCCTCTTCCCGATCGAGGATCCGCGCTATCTGGTCCTCGTCACCCTCGACGATCCCAAGGGCGACAAGGGCACCTTCGGCTTCCGCTACGGAGGCTGGACGGCGGCCCCCGTGGTGGCGACAATCGTCGATCGGATCGGCCCGATCCTCGGCGTCCCGCCCTCGCGCCCGGCGGACCGGCAGCGCTTCGCGGCGCGGCTCAAGATCGTGCCGACCATGAACGGGCGGACCGGCGAGATGGAGGAAGGTCTTGCGGCTCTCGACGCTGGCTGGTGAGGGGGTCCGCATCCTGGGAGCCCCGGATTGCGAGGTCGGAGGCCTGACCGCGGACAGCCGTGCCGTCCGTCCCGGCGACCTGTTCGCCGCCCTGCCCGGCAGCCGCGCCGACGGCCGCCGGTTCGTCGCCGACGCGGTGGCCCGCGGCGCCGTCGCGGTGCTCGGCGATACCGCCATCGAGGGCTGGGCGGGGCGCGTCAACCTGGTGATCGACGACAACCCGCGGCGGCGCCTCGCGCAGATGGCGGCCCGCTTCTACGACCGCCAGCCGGAGCAGGTGATGGCCGTCACCGGCACCAACGGCAAGACCTCGGTGGCGAGCTTCCTGCGCCGGATCTGGGAGATCGCGGGGCTGCCCGCGGCCAGTCTCGGCACCCTCGGGGTGGAGCCCGCCCGCCTCGGCATCGCAGCCCGTCTCACCACGCCCGATCCGGTGAGCCTGCACGAGACCTGCGCCGCCCTCGCCGACGCCGGCATCACCCGCCTCGTGGTGGAGGCCTCGAGCCACGGTCTCGCCCAGCACCGGCTCGACGGGCTCACCATCACCGCCGCCGCCTTCACCAACCTGAGCCGCGACCATTTCGACTATCACGGCGACCGCGACGCCTACTTCTACGCCAAGGCGCGGCTCTTTTCGGAGCTGCTGCGGAGCGGCGGCCGGGCGGTGCTCAACGCCGACGTGCCGGAATTCGATCAGCTCGCCCGCCTCTGCCGACAGCGCGGCATCGAGGTGATCGACTACGGACGCACCGCCCAGGACCTGGTGCTGCTGGAGCTCGTGCCCGGCCCCGAGGGCATCGCCCTCACCTTCGCCTGGCGAGGCGATGCGCAGTCCGCGACCCTGCCCCTGTTCGGTCCCTTCCAGGCGCACAACCTGCTGGCCGCGCTCGGGCTCGCCATCGCCGGCGGGGTTCCCGCCGGGCAGGCCACCGACGCCCTCACCGGGCTCCACGGCGTGCCCGGACGCATGCAGCGGATCGCCCGGCGCGAGGACGGGGCGATGGCCTTCGTCGACTACGCCCATACCCCGGATGCCCTCGAAAAGGCCCTGACCGCCCTTCGCGCCCACATCGACGGCCGGCTGATCGTGGCGTTCGGCTGCGGCGGCGACCGCGACCGCGGCAAGCGCCCGGAGATGGGGCGGATCGCCGAGCGGCTGGCCGATGTGGTCATCGTCACCGACGACAATCCCCGCTCGGAGGATCCGGCGGCCATCCGCGCCGAGATCCTGGCGGGCATGCGCGGCGAGGCGCTGGAGATCGGCGATCGCGCCGAGGCCATCGCCCGCGGCTGGTCGATGCTCGCCCCCGGCGACGGGCTGCTGGTCGCCGGCAAGGGACACGAGACCGGTCAGATCGTCGGCGATGCGGTGCTTCCCTTCGACGACGCCGAGGTGTTGCGGAACCTGGCCGCGGAGGCGGGCGCATGACGGCGCTGTGGGAGGCCTCCGAGGTGCTCGCCGCCACCTGCGGCCGCGGTCCCGGCGGATGGCGCGCGAGCGGCGTGTCCATCGACAGCCGCAGCCTCGCCGCCGGCGACCTCTTCATCGCCCTCAGGGGGCCGCGCCACGACGGCCACGCCTTCCTCGCCGACGCCTTCGCCCGCGGCGCTGCGGCGGCGCTGGTGGCCGGCGAGCGGGAGGCACCGGGGCCGCTGGTGGCGGTGGACGACACCCAGCGCGGCCTTGAGGCGCTCGCCCGCGCCGCCCGGGTGCGCAGCCGGGCGCGCATCCTGGCCCTCACCGGCAGCGTCGGCAAGACGGGCACCAAGGAGGCCCTGCGCCGGGTGCTGGGCATCCAGGCGCCGACGCATGCGAGCGCCGCCAGCCACAACAACCACTGGGGCGTGCCGCTGAGCCTCGCCCGCCTGCCGCGGGAGGCCGCCTTCGGGGTGTTCGAGATCGGCATGAACCACGCCGGCGAGATCCGCGAACTGGTGCCCCTCGTGCGCCCCCATGTGGTGCTGGTGACCTGGGTGGCGGGTGCGCATCTCGCCTATTTCGCGGACGAGCGGGCGATCGCCGAGGCCAAGGCGGAGATCTTCGAGGCCGGCGAACCGCCGGAATGCGCGGTGCTGCCGGCCGACAATCCGCATTTCCCCCTGCTGGCGGAGCGGGCGACCGCCGCCGGCATCTCCCGCATCGTCACCTTCGGCACCCGCGCGGAAGCGGACTGGCGGCTCCTCGAAGCCGACTGCGGGCCGCAGGGAAGCCGCGTCCTCGCGACCGCGAACGGCAGGAGGGTCGCGTTCGAGATCGGGCTTCCCGGCCGTCACTGGGTGAGCAACGCCCTGGCCGTGCTGGCGGCGGTGGAGGCGCTGGGCGCCGATCCCGAACGGGCGGCCCACGCTCTCGCCGATCTCGACGCCCTGCCCGGCCGCGGACGGCGGGCGCGACTGCCGGTCGCCGGCGGCTCCTTCCTGCTGCTGGACGAGAGCTACAACGCCAATCCGGCCTCGATGCGGGCCGCCATCGCGCTCCTCGGGCTGATGCCGGGACGGCGTCTCGCGGCGCTCGGCGACATGGCCGAACTCGGGGAGGACGCCCCGCGGCTGCATGCCGAGCTCGCGGCGCCGCTGGCCGAGGCCGGGGTCTCTTCGGTATTCACCTGCGGTCCGCTGATGGCTCGACTGCGGGACGCGCTGCCCCCGGAACGGCGCGGCGGGCACGCCGAGGAAGCCGCCGGGCTCGGCCGCCTGCTCCGTGCGCGACTGCGCCCCGGCGACGTGCTGCTGGTCAAGGGATCGCTGACGAGCGGTATGGGGTCGATCGTGAAGGAACTCGAAGCCGCGGCAGCGGAAGGGAGCCTCTGAAGCGATGCTCTATCATCTCCTCTTTCCGCTGTCGGAGTACGTCGGCGCCTTCAACGTCTTCCGCTATCTCACCTTCCGCACCGGCGGCGCGGTGATGACGGCGCTGTTCGTGAGCTTTCTCCTGGGTCCGATGATCATCCGCTGGCTCAGGAGCCAGCAGCCCGACGGCCAGCCCATCCGCGAGGACGGACCCGAGGACCATCTGCTCCGCAAGAAGGGCACGCCCACCATGGGCGGGGTGCTGATCCTCCTCGCCCTCACCGTCGCCACCCTGCTGTGGGTCGATCTCACCAATCCCTTCGTCTGGGTGGTGCTGGCGGTGACCCTCGGCTTCGGGATGATCGGCTTCTTCGACGACTACAGCAAGCTCAGGAAACGCTCCTCGAACGGCATCTCCGGTCGGGTCAAGCTGCTCGCCCAGTCGGTGATCGCCCTCGCCGCCGCCTGGGTGATCGCGAAGCTCACCCCCGAACCGCTGGGCTCCAGCATCGCCGTGCCCTTCTTCAAGGAGCTCTACATTCCTCTCGGCGCCTTCTTCCCGCTGGCCGGCGCCTTCGTCATGGTGGGCGCCTCCAACGCCGTCAATCTGACGGACGGGCTCGACGGGCTGGCCATCGTGCCGGTGATGATCGCCGCCGGCTGCTTCGCCCTCATCGCCTATCTCTCCGGCAACGCCATCTTCGCCGCCTATCTGGGCATTCCCTACGTCGCCGGCACCGGCGAGCTCGCCGTCTTCGCCGGCGCCATGGTCGGCGCCTCGCTGGGCTTTCTCTGGTTCAACGCGCCGCCCGCCATGGTGTTCATGGGCGACACCGGATCGCTCAGCACCGGCGGGGCCCTCGGCGCGGTGGCGGTGGCCGCCAAGCACGAGCTCGTGCTCGCCATCATCGGCGGCCTGTTCGTTCTCGAGGCGGTGTCGGTGATGGTCCAGGTGGCCTCGTTCAAGCTCACCGGCCGCCGTGTCTTCCGCATGGCGCCGCTGCACCATCATTTCGAGAAGAAGGGCTGGGAGGAACCGACCATCGTCATCCGCTTCTGGATCATCGCCTCGATCCTGGCGCTGATCGGCCTCTCCACCCTGAAGCTGCGCTAGGCCGATGCCGGGGCTCGGGGCGTATACGGGAAGACCGGTGGGGGTGCTGGGCCTCGGGCGCAGCGGCCGCGCCCTCGCCCGCGCCCTCCTCGCCCGCGGCGCCGAGCCGGTGCTGTTCGACGACGACCCCGCGACCCTGCGCCGTGCCGTCGCCGAGACCGGCGGCCGCCCCGGTGTACCGGAAGAGGTGGCGCGGCTCGCCCTTCTCGTGCCCAGCCCGGGCGTGCCCCTCACCCATCCGGCGCCCCACCCCCTGATCGCCGCCGCGCGCGCCGCCGGCGTGCCGATCCTCGGCGACATCGAGCTCTTCGCCGCCACCCATCCCGAAGCCCGGCTCGTCGGCGTCACCGGCACCAACGGCAAGAGCACGACCACCGCCCTCATCGCCCACATCCTGACGGCGGCCGGTCTGCCCGCCACGGCCGCCGGCAACATCGGGCGGCCGGTCTTCGATCTCGCGCCGGCGAGCGGCGACATCCTGGTTCTCGAGCTGTCCTCCTTCCAGCTCGATCTCTGCCGCTCCCTGCGCTGCCGGATCGCCGTCTGGCTCAACCTCGAGCCCGACCATCTCGACCGCCACGGCGGCCTCGAGGCGTACATCGCCGCCAAGCGTCGGATCTTCGCCGGCCAGCGGGCCGAGGATGCGGCGGTGATCGCCGTCGACGATCCCGTTTCCCGCGCCCTCGCCGCGGAGCTCGAAGCCACCGGGCGGCGCGTGATCCGGGTGAGCGGCGGCGACGAGCCGGCCGCCGTCCGGGTGCCGGAAGGTCGGCTGCGCGAGGAGGACGCGGAGGGGATCCGGGAGGTGCTCGACCTCTCGACGGTGCCTTCGCTGCGCGGCGTCCACAACCGGCAGAACGCCGCCGCCGCCTACGCCGCGGCCCGCCTCCTCGGCGTGGCGCCGGCCACCGCGGCCCGTGCCCTCGCGAGCTTCCCCGGCCTGCCGCACCGCATGCGGGAGGTGGGCCGTCTCGGGCGCATCCGCTTCGTCGACGACAGCAAGGCCACCAATCCGGCCGCCGCCGGCCGCAGCCTCGCGAGCTTCCCCGCCGTCTACTGGATCGCCGGCGGGCGGCCGAAGCCCGGCGGCTTCGACGCCCTCGCACCCCATCTCGGAAACGTCCGCCGGGCCTTCCTGATCGGCGAGGCGGCGGATGAGCTGGCCCGGTTCCTCGACGGTCGGGTGCCGGCCGAGGATGTGGGGGATCTGGCCCGCGCCGTGGCCGCCGCCGCCCGCGCGGCCCGCGAGGAGGAGGAAGCGGAGCCGGTCGTACTGCTCGCTCCGGCCTGCGCCTCCTTCGATCAATTCACGGATTTCGAGGCCCGCGGGCGCGCCTTCGCCGAGCTCGTGGCCGGTCTCGCCGCGCCCGCCGGGGGAGGTGCCCCGTGAGCCCCTTCGCGCGCACCGACCGCGGCCTCTTGGCCAACTGGTGGTGGACCCTCGACCGGGCGCTGCTGAGCGGGCTCCTGGTGATCGCGCTGGTGGGCGTGGTCATGGTCTTCGCCTCGAGCCCGCCCATCGCCCGGCGCCTCGGCTACGAAGAGACCCGGTTCATCGTCAAGCACATCACCTTCCTGCTGCCCGCCATCCTCCTGCTGCTCGGCACCTCGCTGCTGGCACCGCGGGGCATCCTGCGGGTGGCGCTGCTGCTGCTCGCGGGCTTCGGCCTGCTGCTGCTGCTGACCCCCTTCGTCGCCGCCGAGATCAAGGGGGCGCGGCGCTGGGTGTCGGTGGGCGGCCTGCTGCTGCAGCCGAGCGAATTCGTGAAGCCCGCACTGGTGGTGGTCACCGGCTGGCTGCTGGCGCGGCGACCGGGCCTGCGCGGCGCGCCCGAGGCGGCGGCGCTCTGCGGCCTCGTCCTCCTGCTGCTGGTGATCCAGCCGGACCTCGGCATGACCGCCCTGGTGGCGGCGGTGTTCGGCATCCAGCTCTTCGTGGCCGGTCTGCCCTGGCTGCTCATCGGCGGCCTCGCCGGGCTGGCGGGAGCCGGCCTCTACGGCGCCTATCTCGTCTTTCCCCACGTGCAGACGCGGATCGACGACTTCCTCGACCCGAGCAGGGAGAGCTATCAGGTGGAAGCCTCCCTGTCGGCGGTGAGCTCGGGCGGCCTGTTCGGCCGCGGTCCCGGCGAGGGTGTCGTCAAGTTCTACCTTCCCGAGGCCCATTCGGACTTCGTGTTCGCGACCCTGGCCGAGGAGTTCGGCGCCATCGCCGCCCTCCTCGTGCTCATGCTGTTCGGCTTCGTCGTGCTGCGCGGCCTGTGGCGCGCCTACGAGGCCCGGGACCGCTTCGTGCAGCTCGCCGCGGTCGGTCTGCTCGCCCAGTTCGGCCTCCAGGCCCTCGTCAACATCGCCGTCAACCTCAACCTGCTGCCCACCAAGGGCATGACCCTGCCCTTCGTGAGCTACGGCGGCTCCTCCCTCTTGGCGCTCGCCATCGGCATGGGCATGCTGCTGGCCCTGACGCGGGTCGGGGCGCGGCTGGAAGGTGCGCCGTGAGCGGCCCCGTGCTGATCGCCACCGGCGGCACCGGCGGCCACGTGTTTCCCGCCCTCGCCACCGCCCGCGCGCTGCGGGCGCGCGGCCAGCGCGTGGCCTTCGTCACCGACCGACGCGGGGCCCGCTATCTCGGCGGCGAGAACGAGGTCTACGAGATCCGCGCCGCCAGCCCGGCGGGCGGCCTGCGCCGCGGCCTCGGCGCCCTCCTCGCCATCGCCCGCGGCACCCTGCAGAGCCGGCGGCTGATCGGTCGGCTGCGCCCCTCGGCCACCGCCGCCTTCGGCGGCTACGCCTCGGTGCCGGCGGTGCTCGCCGCCGCCCTCGCCCGCCTGCCGGTGCTGCTCCACGAACAGAACGCCGTCCTCGGCCGCGCCAACCGCCTGGCAGCGCGTTTCGCCCGTACCCTCGCCCTCACCTTCGCCGACACCGAAGGGCTGCCGCCGGCGCTGGCGGGCCGGGGCGTCGTCACCGGCAATCCCGTGCGACCCGGTTTCGCCGCGATCACCCCGCGGCGGCCCGGAACGGGAGAGGCGTTCCGCCTCCTCGTCCTGGGCGGGAGCCAGGGCGCGCGGGTGTTCGGCGAGGTGGTGCCCGAGGCGGTGGCCCGCCTGCCGGCCGCGCTGCGGCGCCGCCTGCGCCTCGCCATGCAGTGCCGACCCGAACGGCTGGCGGCGGTCGAGGAACGCTGCGCCCGCCTCGGCGTCGAGGCCGAGCTCGCCCCCTTCTTCGAGGACGTCGCGGGACGGCTGGCGGCGAGCGATCTCGTGGTCAGCCGCGCGGGCGCCTCGACCGTGGCCGAGCTCCTCCACCTCGCGCGCCCGGCGCTCCTGGTTCCCTACCCCCACGCCGCCGACGACCATCAGCGGGCCAATGCCGAGCGCCTCGTGCGTGCCGGCGCGGCGCGGATGCTGCCGGAGGACGCGTTCACCGCCGAGCGCCTCGCCGCGATGCTCGAGGAACTGGCCGGCGATCCCGCGGCCCTCGGGCGCATGAGCGAGGCCGCCGCGGCCATGGCGGTGACCGACGCCGCCGAGCGCCTGGCCGGCGCGGTGCTGGCGATGCTGGACCGGGAGGGGGCACCATGAAGCTCCTCCCCTTCGCGGTCGAACCCATCCATTTCGTCGGCATCGGCGGCATCGGCATGAGCGGCATCGCCGAGATCCTGCACAATCTCGGCTACCGGGTGCAGGGCTCGGACATCGGCGAGGGACGCAACGTCCAGCGGCTGCGGCAACTGGGCATCCCCATCGCCATCGGGCACCGTCCCGAGAACCTGGGCGAGGCGCGCCTCCTCGTCGTCTCCTCCGCGGTCCGTGCCGACAATCCCGAGCTCGTGGAGGGGCGGGCGCGCCGCCTGCCGATCGTCCCGCGGGCCGAGATGCTGGGCGAGCTCATGCGCTTCAAATGGTCGGTGGCGGTGGCCGGTACCCACGGCAAGACCACCACCACCTCGATGGTGGCGGCCATTCTCGATGCCGGCGGCCTCGACCCGACGGTGATCAACGGCGGCATCATCAACGCCTACAAGACCAACGCCCGCCTCGGCGCCGGCGACTGGATGGTGGTGGAGGCGGACGAGAGCGACGGCAGCTTCCTGCGCCTGCCGGCGACCATCGCCGTCGTCACCAACATCGACCCCGAGCACATGGAACATTACGGCTCCTTCGACGCCGTCCGCAGCGCCTACCTCGCCTTCGTGGAACAGCTCCCCTTCTACGGCGTGGCGGTGCTGTGCCTCGACCATCCCGAGGTGCAGGCCATGCTGCCG
>Ga0256830_1002908_pt1 | contig 10952 bp, 13 predicted proteins | sample 128326metaG_FD_190537 | JGI IMG/M metagenome (GOLD analysis project Ga0256830, IMG submission 190537) | Hydrothermal vent microbial communities from Lau Basin, Pacific Ocean - 128-326 | ecosystem: Environmental > Aquatic > Marine > Hydrothermal vents | place: Pacific Ocean: Lau Basin | collected...
CAGGGTCAAGTTCAACAGCCTCTTCCAGCTCGGAGACAGGGGCATTTTCCAGCGCACAGTATTGCCGCAGGGCACTGATGGTGGCCTCAAGCACCGGTACGGGCTTGTGACCGATGTGTTTTACCCATTCATCCAGACTGAGATTCATATCAGCATATCCTGGCCAATGGGTTTGAGTAAGGAGTTAAATGGTTCATTGCCCCTGTTATCGGTTACACAGGCCCGGCCTTTAGCCACCACATTGTCGCCTGAAATATTTTTGTGGCAGGGTAAAGTTTGTATGTTACAAGTCGATAAGAAGGCTGAGTCAGCACAGATCTCTGCCGGAAAAAACAATTTCGTCAGTACTGTGGGATATAACAGACAAATACAGGACGTGTAATTTTTCCATGAAATTAATATTCGGTCTTCTCACAGTGATAGGGTGTGTGTTTGGTGGCTACGTGCTGTCGCACGGTGACCTGCTGACGCTGTACCAGCCTTTTGAATTGCTAATTATTCTGGGGGGGGCGACGGGCGCCTTTGTTATTGCCAATCCGCCCAAAGTTATCTTTGCCTCACTGAAGGGGCTGGGTCGCCTGTTTAAAGGCAATCTATACAAAAAACAGACGTTTATGGACTTGCTGTCCTTAATGTTTGCACTTTTCAGTAAGGCGCGTAAGGAAGGCCTGATGGCACTGGAAGCCGATATTGATGAGCCTGAACAAAGTGAAATTTTCAAGGAATACCCCGCCTTGTTGAAGAACCATCACCTGATTGATTTTATCTGTGACTATCTGCGCCTGATGGTCGGTGGCAATATGAATGCCTTTGAACTGGAAAGCCTGATGGATCTGGAGCTGGAAACCCATCACCACGAGCTGGCTGAGTGCAGTCATGCCGTGACCACGATGTCGGATGGTCTGCCCGGTTTTGGTATTGTTGCAGCGGTAATGGGGGTGGTAATTACCATGGGCTTTATCAGTGAACCGCCAGAAGTACTGGGCGCCCATGTGGGTGCGGCTCTGGTGGGTACTTTTCTGGGTATCTTGCTGGCCTATGGTTTTGTCGGTCCCATGGCCAATGCCATGGCGGCACAGGAAGCCGAAGAGAGTAAATTGTTTGAGTGTGCAAAAATTTGCATCATGGCCACACTCAACGGTTATACCCCCCAGATTGCCGTGGAGTTTGGCCGCAAGGCGCTGTTCAGTGATCTACGTCCCGGTTTCCTTGAGCTGGAGGAACACATCAAGGGTCAGAAGAAGTAATTCACGGGCAGGCTTGAATCAAAGTGGCAGGCGACGATAAAAAACAACCGATAATCAAAAAGAAAATCGTCAAGGGCGGTGGCGGGCATCATGGCGGCTCGTGGAAAGTGGCCTATGCGGATTTCGTTACCGCGATGATGGCCTTTTTTCTGTTGCTCTGGTTGTTGGGTATTACCGATGAAATGCAGCGTGAGGGCATTTCTGACTGGTTCAAAAATCCATCAGGCATTAAAGGGCCGGGTGGAGCCAGCACCAGCATGATCAAGCTGGGGGGCACCAAGGATATTCCCAAAGGTGACGGCAAAGAGTCGGAACAACATGCGCCAACGCTTGAACCGGAAGTCGAAAAGTCACCGCAGGATAGAGTCAGAGAAATAGAAAAAAAGGAAGACAAACAACGCCTGGACAAGCTGCTGGAAAAACTCAAGGCGGCAATCGAAAGTAGTAAGGAGCTGAAGAATTTCAAGGATCAGTTATTGCTGGAGATCACCCCGGATGGTTTGCGGGTGCAGATTATCGACAAGAAAAACCGTCCCATGTTTGCCTTGGGCAAGGCGGATCTGAAATCTTACACAAAGGTAATTCTGCGCAAGATCTCCAAGCTCATCGTGCAGGAAGTACCGAACCTGGTGAGCATTAGCGGCCATACGGATGCAACCCCGTTCCCCAAAGGTTATATCGAATATGAAGATCGCTATGGTAATGATTACCGCAAGCCCTACACCAACTGGGAACTGTCAGCCGATCGCGCCAATGCTGCGCGTCGTGAACTGTTAAAAGGGGGCTTGCCCAGTGATCAGCTGGGACGTATCGTCGGACTGGCTTCATCCGTATTGCTTGATAAAAAAAATCCACGTAATCCATCGAATCGGCGTATCAGTATTCTGATCATGAACAAGGATGCAGAAGAAGCGCTCGGTCGGTCGGAAGGTGAAGGCAAAACCGAGACTAAAACAACGGCATCGACGCAAGCACATTAATTATCAATGCCTTAATTCCTTTGCGCTCTGGCGGTGATTGATGCAGAATTGCACTTCCTGTTTGGCAGAAGAAGTCACTGAAATATGCATTCACTACAACACCTGTTCGATAACAATAAACGTTGGGCTGAGGGTAAAACCGAGGGCAATTCCAACTATTTCAAGCGCCTGTCCGCGCAGCAGAGTCCGGAATATCTCTGGGTAGGCTGTGCCGACAGCCGGGTACCGGCCAATGAAATTGTCGGTCTGGATCCGGGCGAGATTTTCGTGCATCGCAATGTTGCCAATGTCGTGGTGCATACGGACATGAACTGCCTGTCCGTACTCCAGTATGCCGTCGAGGTATTGAAGGTCAAGCACATCATTGTCTGTGGCCACTATGGCTGTGGTGGTGTGCAGGCGGCCATGGGGAATACCCAGTTTGGACTGATCGACAACTGGCTGCGCAATATCAAAGACGTTTACAGAAAGCACCAGAATGAACTGGAATCTATCGATGTCGGGGAATCGCGCACCGATCGGCTGTGCGAGCTCAATGTCATCGAACAGGTTGCGAATATCTGTTATACCACCATTGTGCAAAATGCCTGGAAAAGGAATCAGGATCTGACGGTTTACGGCTGGGTGTATGGCCTGCAGGATGGCCTGATCAACGATCTGGGTGTGAGTATCTCTTCAGCGGAACAGTTACCCAAACTGTATCGCATGCAGGAACTCTGAATATGTGGCATGGCCTGTCGATTCGATTTCTATCGAACGGGTAGATGATTGTACGACTGAAGTCGTACCTACAAGTCGTATCTACAAAAGTTGATCTGTTGTTGCTGTAGGTACGATTTCAATCGTACACGGCGGCAAGATTGCAAACGGATCTAGCCTGTTTCTTCCAGCGAGGCAAGAATGCGCAGGTAACTGGCATGGCGCAAAGGGCTGATCTCGTCGTTTTCAACACCGGCGAGAATAGCGCAGCCGGGTTCATTGCGGTGTTTGCAGTCACGAAAACGGCATTGACCCTGACGTGCGACAAATTCAGGAAAACCCTGCGCCAGTTGCTCGGGGCTGACATTCCAGAGTCCAAACTCACGAATCCCCGGTGAATCAATCAGGCTGCCTGAATCGGGCAAATGATAGAGCCGGGCGGTGGTGGTGGTGTGTCGGCCTTTGCCGGTGGCATCGGAAACCTCGCCAATACGGGCGTTGACCTCGGGCAGCAGGCGATTCAGCAGTGATGATTTTCCCACACCGGACTGGCCGACCAGAATACTGGTCTTTGCATGCAGACATGCATTGAGGTGATTGAAGGCCTCATCTTCATGCGCGCTGGTATAAATAATCGGATAGCCCAGTTGTTGATAAACTAAAAGCCGTTGCCGGTACTGGGCCAGTGTTTTTTGATCCAGTAAGTCCGTTTTGTTGAGCACGATAACCGGATTGATGCCAGTGAGTGTGGCGGCGACCAGATAGCGATCCAGCAGGCCTTCATTGAGTTCGGGATGGGGCGCGCAGACGATCAGAATTTGATCGATGTTCGCGGCAATGATTTTTTGTTTGCCACGGGCATCGGGACGGGCGAGCAGGGTCTTGCGCGGCTGGAGTTCATGGATGATACAGGATTTGGGATCGGGATAATGCCAGTAGATCTGATCGCCACAAACCAGCGCAGGCAGGTTGCGGCGGGCGCTACAGCGATGTTGCTGGCCGTGCTCATCTTCAATGATGATACGCTTGCCTAAATGCGCAATGATGCGTCCGGGGTTTTGTTCGCTTTGCCTGCGTTCAGGGTGACGGCGGGTATTTGAGGGTGGTGTAGGTGGCCGTGACATTCAGGCAACAGCGCTATTGCTTGAATTTGTAGAACTGCTGATTGAGATAATCGACCACACTGTCAATTTTATTCTGCGGCCAGCGGATGCCGGTATTCATCTCACAGCGGTTGACCTGATTCTGTAGCGCCGGGTAGCTGTTCACCTGACGATGTTCACGCACATAAATGGAATCAGGATCACCACTCATGATCGAGGTATGGCAGCTGCGGCAATTGGCGTTGTGCAGGCTTTTGGCACTTTCAGTCTCAGCGGCATAGGCCGTTGCGGTGAACAGGCCTGATAACACGAGTGCCAATAAGTGGGTTTGGGTGCGTGTCATGATCCGGTTTCCTTGTTATCCCGTTGCAGGCTCCAGTTTAGCGGATAAGTGGGCAATGCGTACAGAGGCCGGGGGGTGTGAGTCATGGAAGGCCGAATACAGGGGATCGGGCGTCAGGGTATTGGCATTTTCCTCGTAGAGTTTAACCAGCGCCTTGACCAGATTACTGGCATTGCTGTTCTCGGCGGCGAAGTCGTCGGCCTCGAATTCATGCTTGCGGCTGACCCAGGCGAAGAGCGGTTGCAGATAAATGGAGAACAGCGGCGCCACCATCATGAACAGGGTCAGAGCGATATAGGTCGAAGGCTGGCTCACCCCTAGCCCAAAATAGAAATCATCATACTGCATCAGCCCGCCAAGCAGCGCCAGGCTCGACAGGCTGATGACAGCCATGGAGACAATGCGCTTTTTAATATGATTGCGGCGGAAATGGCCGAGCTCATGGGCCAGCACCGCTTCGACTTCATCGACATTGAGGGACTTCAGCAGGGTATCGAAAAACACGATGCGCTTGTTGTCGCCGAGGCCGGTAAAGTAGGCATTGCCGTGACTGGAGCGGCGCGAGCCGTCCATGATGAATACGCCCTTGCTGGTGAAGCCACAGCGATCCAGTAGTTGCTCGATGCGCTGTTTCATTTCCACATCATCCAGGGGTTCGAACTTGTTGAACAGGGGGGCGATAAAGGCGGGGTAGGCCCACATCATCAACAGACTGAAACCGGTCCACACGGCCCACACATACAGCCACCAGTACTCGCCCGCGCCTTCCATCAACCAGAGTACGAGCCAGAGCAGAGGCAGACCAATGGCGGCCATGAGCAGGGTTTGCTTGATCAGATCTGTGACAAACAGCAGGGGCGTGGTGCGGTTGAAGCCGAATTTCTGCTCGATAGCGAAGGTGCGGTAAATATTGAAGGGCAGATCCAGCGCGGCGGAGATCAGGGTCATGCTGAAAATCACCGCGACCCCGGTGGCAATGGGGGTCCAGTCGAGTGTTCGCCACTGGCTGTCCAGCCACTCCAGTCCCCCGCCGAGCGTCCAGCCCAGCAGGAGCAGGGCGCCGAAAAAGAGTTCCCCGATATCCATGCGGGTATTGCTGAGGCTGTAGTCGGCGGCTTTTTGGTGGGCTTCCAGACTGATGCGCTCGGCAAAGGCCTCCGGCACACGTGCCCGGTGGGCGGCGACATGGCTGCGCTGGCGCAGGGTCAGCCAGAGCTGGATGGCGAGAGAGAGGCCAAGGGCGGCAAGAAAAATATAAGTCAGTGTATTCATGATTTTCCAGACAAACTAATCGGGCAGGGAAGGGTAGCCTTTGGTAGAATCTATGGCAAGTATTTTGCAAACGAGACTTAAAATAGAGACCCAAACGCCATGACCCAAGATGCCAACAACCTTATCTGGATCGATCTGGAAATGACCGGACTGGATACCCAGAATGATCGCATTATCGAAATTGCCACCATCGTCACCGACAGCAACCTGAATATACTGGCCGAAGGTCCGATGCTGGCTATTCATCAGCCGGATGAAGTGATGGCGGCCATGGACGACTGGAATACCAAACAGCATGGCGGCTCGGGTCTGACCGAGCGGGTGCGTCAGAGTAAGATCGATGAGGCCGAAGCCGAACGCCAGACTATCGAGTTTCTGCAACAGTACGTGCCGAAAGGCGCCTCCCCCATGTGCGGCAACAGCATTTGTCAGGATCGGCGTTTCCTCGCCCGCTGCATGCCGGAGTTGGAAGCCTTTTTTCATTACCGTAATCTGGATGTCAGCAGCATCAAGGAACTGGCCAAACGCTGGAAGCCCGAAGCCTGCAAAGGGCTGGTTAAAAATTCCAGCCACCTGGCGCTGGACGATACCCGTGATTCCATCAATGAGCTGATTCACTACCGGGAACATTTTTTCGGCTTGTAAAAAACTGCGTCTGTTCCACTTTTCCACCCGATTGTAGGTACGACTTCAGTCGTACCAGTACGACTGAAGTCGTACCTACAATGATGGATACCCCGTCCGCTTGCGGCGGGGTTGTTTATTTTCTCCGCCTCTATGAAGAAAACCTCGAGCTAACGGCTATATTCGTCCCGTAGTCATTTTTCCGTCCCATCGGTTTGCCCTCAGCGCGTCAATACTCCGGCGATCGCGACTCCCTGCTATTTCAAGTCCTTGATTCAAAACGTTACTCCCTTACTCAGATTACTGGTATGCGATTTGCATCTGACTGATTCGCAAGGTGCTTATCAGGGGATCCGTGGTACTGGATCTATAAGAACTATTTTTTTCAGGAACAGGATATGGCTGACAAGAAAGAGGAAGATCTGGATCTGGATGTAAAAACGGGAGGCAAGTCCAATACCCTTTTACTGATAATACTGATTGTTTTGCTGCTACTGGTTGGGGGTGGCGGCGCTTCATTCTTCCTGCTTGGTGGTGATGATAATGCAGAAAGTGAAACAGAGACAACAGGGGAGCATGCGGCTGAAAAAGTCGAAGCAAAGGAAACGCATTACCTTGAGTTAGGCAAGGAATTTGTCGTCAATCTTGAAGACAACAGCAAGGTTAATTTTATGCAGGTTGAGATCCAGGTAATGGCAACAAAGGCAGAGCCATTAGCGCTGGTTGAGCAACACATACCGGTGATTCGCAACAAACTGATGTTGATTCTCAGCAGCCAGAAATATGAAGAAGTAAATACACAGGCAGGCAAGGAAAAACTACGAGAAGAAATCAAACAGGCCATTCAGGACGTACTGCACGAAGAGTCACCTGATGCCAATATCGAAGCCGTCTATTTCACCAGTCTGATTATGCAATAGGCTGGGCCCATGTCAGTGAATGATCTCTTATCCCAGGATGAAATCGATGCGCTGTTACACGGTGTTGATAACGGCGATGTTCAGACTGAAGATGATATTAATGCCCATGACGGAGTAGCGCGATCATTTGACTTTACCAGTCATGATCGCATCGTTCGGGGTCGCATGCCGACTCTGGAAATGGTTAACGAACGTTTTGCCCGGCGGATGCGCGTTAGTCTGTTTAACATGCTGCGCCGTTCGGCTGAGATTTCCGTCGGCGGCGTACAGATGCTGAAGTTCTCTGAATATGTGCATAGCATGTTCGTCCCCACCAGTCTGAATATTGTACGAGTTAAGCCTCTGCGCGGCACGGCGCTATGCGTGTTTGATCCCAAGCTGGTATTCATTATTGTAGATAATTTTTATGGTGGCATTGGCCGCCATGCGAAAATTGAAGGGCGCGAGTTCTCTCTTACCGAACAGCGGGTCATCAATATGGTATTGAATGATGCCTTCCATGATCTGGTGGATGCATGGAAGCCAGTGATGCCGGTTGATTTCCAGTTTGTCAGTATGGAAGTGAATCCGCAGTTTGCCAATATTGTCAGTCCGACTGAAGTCGTAGTGGTTTCTACTTTTCACATCGAGCTCGATGGTGGCGGTGGAGACTTTCAGGTCACCATGCCCTATTCCATGCTGGAACCCATTCGTGAATTACTGGATGCCGGTGTGCAGAGTGATGTCACTGAAAAAGATGAGCGTTGGGCAATCTCATTGCGTGAAGATATTAAATCCGCAGAAGTAACCCTGAGTTCCACGCTGGCGACGATTGAAATGAATCTGAGTGATGTAGTGAAGTTTAAGGAAGGCGACATATTGCCATTCGATATGCCCGAACATGTTGTGCTGGAAGCGGAAGGTGTGCCGGTTTTTCGTGGCGAATATGGTGTTTCACGCGGCAACATGGCTATCAAGATCAAAGAACAGATTGAACGCCCGTTTGATCCAGCCCAGGTGCTGGCTCTTCCCGATGTATTGAAGTCGTAGAGGACAGGATGATGAGTGATACAGAAGAAAATGATGATGTAATGGATGAATGGGCTGACGCGCTTGCTGAAGCCGGTGATACAACCGATGAAACTACGGATGAGGTCACAGACGAGGCTACAAGTGAGAGTTCAGGGGATACAGCCGATGTTGAACCTGAAACTGAACAGCCTGCCGATGTGAAACCAGCCAGTCTGGACCCACTGGAAGATACAAGTGCAGCCACGGGCGATGATAATGAAATCAATCTGGATGTCATTCTCGATGTGCCGGTCGATATTTCCATGGAGATTGGTTCAACCAAAATGAATATTCGTAACTTGTTACAGTTGAATCAGGGATCGGTGGTGGAACTGGACAGGCTCGCCGGTGAACCGCTCAATGTCAAAGTTAACGGTACCCTGATTGCACATGGTGAAGTCGTCGTGGTAAATGAAAAATTCGGTATTCGACTGACCGATATTATCAGCCCGGCTGAACGGGTAAGAAAACTCTCATGATGCTGCGCTGCCAGACAATTATTTTTTCCATGTTATTAAGTTTCGGTGTACAGGCGCTGGAGACGATAACAACAGAAGATAAAGCTGCCGCTGTCAGTGGATTAAATACACTCAAATCAGTCGGTGTGAGCAATCCGGCATTAAGTGCGGGCAGTTATTTGCAGATGATTCTTGGACTGGCTTTTGTTGTGTTACTTATTTTTGGTCTGGCCTGGCTGCTAAGACGTATGAATCGTTTGCAGTCGGTCATTGGTGGCAGCATGAAAATGCTGGGTGGTCTGTCATTGGGACAGCGTGAACGCGCACTACTGATACAGGTAGGGGAGACGCAGATGTTGCTGGGTGTGGCGCCGGGCAGCGTACGTACACTCCATGTGTTCGATAAGCCTGTGGTCACCGCAACAAATGCTCCTGTGGGAGACAGTTTCGCTGATAAATTAAATGCGGTTCTAAAACAGAAAAAGGGATCATAATGCGCGTGAGCCTACGAATTTTGCCGCTGCTGATACTGGTAGCCTGGCCGCTGGATGCCGCCTTTGCCGAAGCAGGCTTGCAGGCGATCACTGTTACCACCGCTGAAAATGGTCAGCAGAGTTATAGCGTAAGTATTCAGGCGCTGTTCCTGATGACGGCGCTGACCCTTCTGCCCGCCGCAATGATGATGATGACATCCTTTACCCGCATCATCATTGTCCTCGCAATTTTACGTCAGGCGATCGGTTTGATGCAGGCGCCTTCATCACAGATATTGATTGGTCTGGCCCTGTTCCTGACTTTTTTTATCATGGCGCCGGTGTTTACACAGATTAATTCACGCGCCCTGCAACCTTATCTTGATGATCAAATGACCTTGCAGGATGCCGCTGTGGTGGCCGGTGAGCCCTTACGTGAATTCATGTTTGGGCAGACGCGCGATGCTGATATTAAAATGTTTGGTGAAATGGCGGGGCATGACGCCTTTGACTCAAAAAATGATGTACCGTTTACTGTGCTGGTGCCTGCCTTTGTCACCAGTGAATTGAAAACCGCTTTTCAAATTGGCTTTCTGTTATTCATTCCTTTTTTGATTATTGATCTGGTGGTCGCCAGTGTGCTCATGTCCATGGGTATGATGATGCTCTCGCCGATGATTATTTCACTGCCCTTTAAGGTGATGTTGTTCGTCATGGTAGATGGCTGGAACATTGTCATGGGCACACTTGCCTCCAGTTTTTATGTCTAGGGTGATAGGCCATGACGCCTGAAAGTGTTCTCGATATTTTTAGTCATGCTATGGAGCTGGTGCTGGTGCTGGTGGTGATCATTCTGGTACCTGCGCTGATCATAGGTTTGTTGGTGAGCATGTTTCAGGCAGCCACCCAGATCAACGAAATGACACTGAGCTTTATTCCCAAATTGATCATCACCATTATGACGCTGATGCTCGCCGGTCCCTGGATGTTGCGTATGCTGATTGAATATACCCGAACTCTGATTCTTGACATTCCCGGCATGATAGGGTGAAGCATGCACTTCAGCAGCGCAGAGATCACGGCAATCATCGGCGCCTGGCTCTGGCCGTTGTTTCGCATCGGCGCCATGGTGATGGCCGCTCCGGTATTTGGTGCGCGTTCGGTACCCATGCGTATAAAACTGGTGATCACTCTGGCGCTGACGATGATCATCGCGCCACTGTTGCCCCCCGTTCCTGCAATCGATGTTTTTAGCCCCTTAAGTTTTTTAATTGTTGTACAGCAGATTCTCATCGGTGTGGTCATGGGCTTTGCCGTACAGCTGGCGTTCAGCGCGGTGATTACCGGTGGGCAGGTGATCGCCATGCAAATGGGACTGGGTTTTTCACTCATGGTCGATCCCCAGAACGGTACGCAGGCACCGGTGTTGAGTCAGTTCTATGTCTTGTTTGCCATCCTGCTTTTTCTCGCGCTTAACGGGCACCTTGTTTTGATCCAGGTTGTGCTCGACAGTTTTACCCTGATTCCGATTGGGCCGGAGGGTTTGCAGATCGGTGAGTATCGCCGGCTGGCGGATTGGGGCGGGCAGATCTTTGCCGGTGGACTGGGCATTGCGCTGCCGGCGATCGCCTCTTTACTGGTGGTCAACATTGCCTTTGGTGTGATGACTCGCGCCGCACCACAGTTGAATATTTTTGCCATCGGTTTCCCCATTACCATGATTTTAGGTTTTGCCCTGATCCTGATTACCTTGCCCGGCGTGATGCCGCGTACTGCAACGCTG
>Ga0256830_1002909_pt1 | contig 10951 bp, 11 predicted proteins | sample 128326metaG_FD_190537 | JGI IMG/M metagenome (GOLD analysis project Ga0256830, IMG submission 190537) | Hydrothermal vent microbial communities from Lau Basin, Pacific Ocean - 128-326 | ecosystem: Environmental > Aquatic > Marine > Hydrothermal vents | place: Pacific Ocean: Lau Basin | collected...
GATCATGCTTTCCATGCCTCAGCCTCCCTGCGATTTCTTCAACGCCGCCAGAAACTCCTGCACCTTCTCGATCCTCTCTTCGCCAATGGCCTCGCGCAGCTTTGCCTTGAGCTTGTCTTCAAGCTCGCGCTTTTTCGCCTCCGGCTCGAAGCCCGGTCCCCAGCGCGGGAAGACGCCGCTGTCCACGCGCGCATCGGCCTCGTCCCAGGCGTCGAAATCGAAACTCTCGGCAAGATGTCCGAAAATCGTCGCATGTACCTTTGGATTGAGAAGATAGTGATCCAATGCGTGCACGTTGGCCTGGTAGACATGTTCCACCTCCACCTGCGTGGCATCCACCGTATGCCCGCCCCAGGCATCGGCAAGGCGGAAGGGCCTCACCTTGCTGATGGGATCCCAGCGGTGATCGATGTTATAGAAACTGGCGCACACGCCCTGCCCCGTGCCAGCGTTGAACGGCCGCACCATGGATCCGTAGGGTCCGACCTCGGTGGTATGCAGCAGGCGGCTGGTATTGGAGACCATGTAGATGGCCTCGAACTGGAAGTTCGTGGTGCTGAAGGGGTTGTGCCCAAAGTCCTGCACGTAGTCGTCGGCCAGCTCGGGCAGGGACTGGCGCAGATCCGCGAGGATCGTATCACTGGCCACCACCGGCTGCGTGGCCAGCAGGTGCAGGGCGTCGTGGACCACCGTGGTTCCCAGTGCATGACCCAGAATGCCGTATTTGATCGGCTGGCCGTCGCGCGCCAGCCCGATGCGTGCCACCGCTTCGGTGATCTGCTTCATCACCCGCAGCAACACCGTGGTGGAGACCAGTTTCAGCCCGTAGAGCAGCACGTCGCCGGCGTACTTCGCTCCGACCTTGTCGAGATCACCGAGCGTATCCAGGATGGCCCGCAACTGCGAGGGTATCAGCGCCGGGTCGACGCGCCTGAACTGTTCGGTGAGGCCCTCGAAGCGCTCGAGGATGAGATCGAAGATGTCGTCGTAGCGGATCTCGACGAACTCGATTTCGTTTTCCAGCGGGTCGGGCGTATCCGGAAAACAGTCGTAGCTGGCGGCGGCCTTGCGCAGCGTCGTTTTCGGCAACTGGCTCCAGCCTCCCCGCTGTTCGCCGACACCATGAACCAGGAAGAGTACGTTGGGTCGCGCCATCCCTTGCCCCCTGTGCGATTGTTCTGTCTGTTCCGCCTTGGTCTTGCCGGAAAGTATACACCTGCCGGCACGGATGTTCAGAACCCGTTCCGGCTAAGCCATGCGAGTGAGATACGGCTAAGCCCGCGGGTGATGGCGGGCATGGAACCGCTGCAGGCGCGCCCGCGCCACATGGGTATAGATCTGCGTGGTGGACAGGCTGCTGTGGCCCAGCAACATCTGCACCACGCGCAGATCGGCGCCATGGTTGACGAGGTGGGTGGCGAAGGCATGGCGCAGGGTGTGGGGGGAGATGGCCGTGGCGATGCCGGCCTGCCGCGCGTGACGTTTGATGATCTGCCAGAAGGCCTGGCGCGTCATGGCGCGGCCACGGTTGGAAGGAAACACCGCCTCGCAGTCGCGGCCGCGCAGCAGGTCCACGCGCGCCGTGGCGAGGTAGCGTTCCAGCCAGTCCAGCGCCTCCTCGCCCAGCGGCACGAGGCGTTCCCTGTTGCCCTTGCCACGCACCTTCACCCAGCCCTGGGTGAGATTGAGCTGCGCCAGTTGCAGCTTGACCAGTTCGCTGACGCGCAGGCCGGTGGCATAGAGCACTTCCAGCATGGTGCGGTCGCGCAGGCCGTTGACGCTATCCACGTCCGGCGCGGCGAGCAGGGCCTCCACTTCCTTCTCGCTGAGACTGCCGGGCAGCGCGCGCCCCAGACGCGGCAGTTCGATGAGGGCGGTGGGATCGCTGTCGATGCGTTTCTCGCGCAACAGGTAACGATAGAAACCGCGCAGGGTGGAGAGCATGCGCGCGGTGGAGCGGCGGCTGAAGCCCTGCGCGTGGCGCCAGGCGACGTAGTCCTGCAGATCCGCGTGGGCCACCGTCTCCAGCGTGGTGGCCGGCTCGCGCGCCGCCAGCCACTCGCCGAAGCGCGCCAGGTCGTTGCCGTAGGCGGCAAGGGTGTTACGCGACAGGCCGCGTTCCATCCACTGCGCATCGAGAAACTGGTCGATGAGGGGATCATCGCCGCGGACCCGCGGGGAGACAGGCGTGGATTCAAGCATGGCCCCATGTTAACCCAGCCACGCGGCCGGATCAGGCGCTTTCGTGGCGCAGCAGCCAGCGCTTGCGCGCCACCTCGGGGCCGTCGGTGCGGCCGGCGAAACCGCCGATACCCCCGGCGGCCACCACGCGGTGACAGGGCACCACCAGCGGCACGGGATTGGCGCGGCAGGCGTTGCCCACCGCGCGCGGCGAGGTAGCAAGCCGCCTTGCCAGTTCCCCGTAGGTGAGCGTGCGGCCGGCGGGAATGCGTCGCAGGGCGCGCCACACCCGTTGCTGGAAGGCCGTGCCCGAAGGCCGGATGGGCAGATCGATGGTCCCGCCCCGTGCGAAGTAGGCGCGCAGCGCCGCGGCCGCGCGGCGCGCCGCCGGCGTGGCGGGAGCAAGGGTGCCGGCATTCTCGCCGAGAAAGTCGATGCGCGTGACGGCCGCGCCGTCGAGGCGCACACCGAGGCGACCGACGGGGCTGGCGAGGACGAAATCGAAGTCCCGTGCCGGGGAAGCGGCGCCGTCCTTGCGGCGCGCCTGCCTCAGGGCTTTTCCAGCCACAGCTGTTGCAGGTGGCGGCTCAGCACGGCGCGACGCGCCGGATCTTTCGTGGTGCGCAGCAGGTGGGCGAAGAGATCGTGGGCGTCCTGCTTGAGCCCCGCTTGGGCGAGGGCATCGGCGGCCTGGTAGCGTGCCGTCTGCGCCCAGGGATCACCCGCCTCGGGGTCCAGCAGCATGGCCGAGCGCAGGTAGAGGCGCGCGGCCTCGGCGAACTGCCCCTGTGCCTTGCGCGAGTCGGCCATCCAGTAGAGCAGTTCGCGCCGCAGGGTATCGTCGTCCACGCGCTCATAGACCGTCTCGAACAGGGCGATGGCCTGCTCGTGTTCGCCGACGCTCTGCAGGTCGAAGATCACCTGCATGAGGCGATCCACCTTTTCCCTGTCGAGGGCCTTTTCCGTGCGCAACAGGCTCGCCAGCGTCGCGGCGCCCGCCGAGCCCTGGTTGCCCAGCACGAGGATGCGCGCGCGGCGCAGCTGCCACATGAAGCGGTCGGCGCCCGGCGGCGGTTGCTCGATGGTGGCCATGAGGGCCGAGGCGCGTTCGATGCGGGAGGCCGCCAGCTCGATGTCCACCAGCGCGTGGCGCACCGGCAGGGGGATGTCGGCGAGATCACGGAAGTGGCGCGTGTCCTCGAACAGTTGCGTCAGCAGGCGCGCCTGGCCGCGCTGTTTCTTCAGCGTGGCCAGAAAACCGGCCGCCGCCTCGAGGCGCGATGCCTCGCGCACGCCGCGCAGGATCACCAGCGCGTAGAGGGAGCGCGCGCGCACCGGCGTCTTGCCCTGCGCCTTCTTCGCCGCCGCCAGCCACTGGCCGTCCTCGCCGATGAGGAAGTGGGCGCGGTTGCCCACCCAGGTGGCGTAGTCGAGGTAGGCGTTCCACAGGGTGTCGGCATCGAAGCGGAACAGGCCGGTGGGCAGGGGGTCGCGGCCGCCCAGTCGCACCACGTTCTCCAGCGCGCGGGCGGTGGTGGCGCGGTCACCGATGCGTTGCGCGGACTCGGCGACGATGGCCCATAGCCAGGTGGCCAGTTCGTCCTTTGCCCAGTCGGCGCGGAGGTGGCGCAGGGCCGCCTGCATGACCTTGCGCGGCGGACGCAGGTTGCCGCGCAGTTGCGCCAGCAGTTGCAGCACTCCGGCGCGGGGTTCGCCGCCATGGGGCGCGAGCAGTTCCGCGGCCACCTCGGCGCGACCGCTGAGCAGTTCGATGCGCGCGCGCAGCAGGAGATCATCGAGTTCGCCCTCGCCGTAGTCCTGGCGGAAACGTCGCACCGCGGTACGCGCGTCCTCCATCTCGCCCTCGCCGAGATAGCTGCGGATGATCAGGCGTCGCCACTCGGGCAGTTGTTCAGCGGCGGCGTCCTCCTGCCCGCTCCAGATGAGCGCGCGCAGCACCTGGCGCGCGCGCGCTCCCTGGCGCAGGGCCACCCACGCCTCGGCCTCGCGGGTGCGCGCCCAGCGGTGAAAGCCGGCGGGCAGGCCGGCGGGCAGCGCGGCCATGCGCGCGGCCAGTCCCGCCCAGTCGCCCTGCGCGGTGAGAATGGCCACGCGCTCGCGCTCCCAGGCCATCCATGCCTCGCGGTCCTGTTCCGCCGACGGCTGGCGGGTGTCGAGGACGTGCAGGGCCAGCGCCGGGGCGCCGATGCGCGCCAGTGCGCGGATCTCCTCGAGACCCGCGTCGCCCAGCGCGGCGGCGGCCGTGCCGCCGGCGGTCTCATCGGGCGGCGCCGGGGCGGCGGCCAGGGGTGTGCTCAGGGATACGGCGAGAAACAGGCCAAGCAGGCGCAGGCCCGGCGGCCGGATGCCACCGTCCGGGCGGGTGAAACGGGCCTGGAGCGAGGTGCGTGTCATAAAACGAAAAACGGGCAATGCCCGGCTGGCATTGCCCGTCAATGTGACACCGGCGGCGGGGGAAGACAAGGGCCGTCTTCACAGTCCCGCGGCGCGGGCTGTCAGGAGAGCTTCTCCTTGATGCGCGCCGACTTGCCCTGGCGCTCGCGCAGGTAATAGAGCTTGGCGCGGCGCACGTCGCCACGGCGCTTGACCTTGATGCTGTCGATCAGCGGACTGTGGGTCTGGAAGACACGCTCCACCCCTTCGCCGTGGGAGATCTTGCGCACGGTGAAGGAGGAGTTGAGGCCACGGTTGCGCTTTGCGATGACCACGCCCTCGAAGGCCTGCAGACGCTCGCGGTTGCCTTCCTTTACCCTGACCTGCACGACGACGGTGTCGCCCGGGCCGAATTCCGGCACGTCGGCCTTCAGTTGTTCTTTCTCAAGTTCGTCGATTACCTTGCTCATGACGTCCTACTCCCGTTCAAGGGTTGCGCATTATACATGAAAATCAGCGTTTTTCATGTTCTTCGATATATTCGTCCAGCAGTTTCCGCTGCTCCGCGTCCAGCTCCAGGCCCGCCAGCAGGTCCGGCCGCCGCGCCCAGGTCCGGCCCAGGGCCTGCTTGAGGCGCCAGCGCGCGATGGCCGCGTGGTCGCCGGAGAGCAGCACCGCCGGCACCGCCTGGCCGTCGATTTCTTCCGGGCGGGTGTAGTGCGGGCCCTCCAGCAGGCCGGCGCTGAAGGAGTCCTGTTCGGCGGAATCCTCGTGGCCCAGCGCCCCGGGCAGCAGCCGGGTGAGGCCGTCGATGATCACCATGGCCGCCAGTTCCCCGCCGGAGAGCACGTAGTCGCCGATGGACCATTCCTCGTCGATGTCGCGCTCGAGCACGCGCTCGTCGATGCCCTCGTAACGGCCGCAGACCATGATCAGCCCCGGTCGCGCGGCCAGTTCCACGAGCCCCGCCTGATCCAGCCGCCGCCCCTGGGGGCTGAGGTGGATCACCGTGCTGCCCGCCGGGGCGCGTTCGCGGGCCCCGGCGATGGCCCGGCGCAGGGGCGCCACCTGCATCACCATGCCCGGCCCGCCGCCGTAGGGGCGGTCGTCCACGGTACGATGGACGTCCTCGGCCAAGTCCCGCGGGTTGATGCTCTCCACCGCCAGCAGGCCGGCCTTCACCGCCCGCCCGGTGATGCCATGCCCGGTGACCGCGGCGAACATCTCCGGGAACAGGGTGACCAGTTCAATGTGCATGGCCATGGCTTCTGACTACCCTTCCTGAGATTCCTGCGCCAGATTCCGCCCTCCCGGCCGGCAAGACGTTCCCGGACACGCGATAAATACATCCCTGTACGCGCGACAGCCGCGTCCCTGCGGCTGACGGTCCGGGAACGTCTCCCCCGCCGGAGGGCTCCGAAAGGTTACCAGTAACGGAGTCCTGGACGCCCACTTCAGAACTCCGGGTCCCAGTCCACCGTGAGGGAGCCGGCCTCCAGGTCCACCGCGGTGACCACCTGCCCCTTTATATAGGGAATGAGCCGCCGGCGGCCACCGGCCTCCACCACCACCAGCACGTCGTTGGCGCCGGTCTCCATGAGGTGGTCCACCCGCCCGAGTTCCTCGCCCTCGGTGGTGACCACGGCGAGCCCCTGCAGATCGGACCAGTAGTATTCCCCTTCCGGCAACACCGGCAGGGCGTCACGCGGCACGTGGATGCTGTGGCCCACCAGCTCGCGGGCCTGGTCGCGGTCGTCGATGCCCGCGAGGCGGGCGATGAGACCCTTGCCCTGGCGCTTGCCCTCCATGAGCTCCACCACAAAACAGCGGCCCTGGCGGCAGAGCTGCCAGGGCCGATATTTGAGAATATTTTCAATGGGTTGCGTGTAGGAGCGGATCTTCAGCCAGCCACGCACGCCAAATACCGCGGAAATGCGGCCCACCTCGACGAGAGACGCGGGAGAAGACCCGGTGGCCGAACTCATCTCCCCACTCCCGGGCGGGAATCGCCCCCCGTTCAGGCGGCGGGCTGCTCCTTGAGCAGCTTGCTGACGCGCTCGGAAGTCTTCGCGCCCTGGCCCACCCAGTAGTCCACGCGATCACGCGCGATGCTCAGGCGGGTCTCGCCACCGGTGGCAATGGGGTTGAAGTAGCCCACGCGCTCGATGTAACGGCCGTCACGGCGGTTACGGCTGTCGGTGACAACGATGTGGTAGAAGGGGCGCTTCTTGGCGCCGCCACGTGCCAGACGAATAGTGACCATTGCGTTTTCGTTTCCTGACTTAGCTTAAGTCTTTGAATTCTCTATAACTGGACCGCCCGCCCCGCGGGCAATCGCACGAAGGCGGGTATTCTACTGAAATTGCCGCCAAAGTGAAGGGATCGGCGGAAATTCGGGGGCGAAAACCGGCCTCCCGGGCCTACTGGAAGCCCGGCGGCAGGCGCCCCGCCATGCCCCGCATCATGTTCTTCATGCCGCCCTTGCCCATCTTCTTCATCATCTTCTGCATCTGGGTGAACTGCTTGAGCAGGCGGTTGACGTCCTGGATCTGCGTGCCCGAGCCCGCCGCGATGCGCTTCTTGCGCGAGCCCTTGATGACCTGCGGGAAACGGCGCTCGTGGGGGGTCATGGAGTTGATGATGGCCTCCAGGCGGCGCATGTCCCTGTCGTCCACCTTGTCCTTGACCTGCTGGGCCATGCCGCCCATGCCCGGCAGCTTGTCCAGCAGGCTGGTGAGGCCGCCCATCTTCTGCATCTGGCGCAACTGCTCGCGGAAGTCCTCGAGGTCGAAGCCCTTGCCCTTCCTGAGCTTCCTGGCCAGCGCCTGGGCCTTGTCCTGATCGATGGTGCGCGTGGCCTCCTCCACCAGCGAGAGCACGTCGCCCATGCCGAGGATGCGCGAGGCCAGCCGGTCGGGGTGGAAGGGCTCCAGCGCGGTGGTCTTCTCGCCCACGCCGAGGAACTTGATGGGCTTGCCGGTGATCTGGCGCACCGACAGGGCCGCGCCGCCGCGGGCGTCGCCGTCGGCCTTGGTGAGGATGACGCCGGTGAGCGGCAGGGCCTCGCCGAAGGCGCGTGCGGTATTGGCCGCGTCCTGGCCGGTCATGGCGTCCACCACGAAGAGGGTCTCCACCGGTTCCACCGCCCGCTCCAGCGCCTGGATCTCGTCCATCATCTCCTGGTCGATGTGCAGACGCCCGGCGGTATCGAGGATCAGCACGTCCATGTTCTTCAGCTTTGCTTCCTTGAGCGCGGCTTTGGCGATCTTCTCGGGCCGGTCGCCGGCATGGCTGGGGAAGAATTCCACTCCCACTTCCCCGGCCAGGGTCCTGAGCTGCTCGATGGCCGCCGGGCGATAGACGTCGGCGCTGGCCACCATGACCGATTTCTTCTCGCGCTCTTTGAGCAGGCGGGCGAGCTTGGCCACGGTGGTGGTCTTGCCCGCACCCTGCAGGCCGGCCATGAGGATCACCGCCGGCGGCGCGGTGCGCAGATTGAGCCCGTCGTTGGCGTCGCCCATGAGGTGGACGAGTTCGTCGTGGACGATCTTGACCAGGGCCTGGCCCGGCGTGAGGCTCTTGTGCACCTCCTCGCCCAGCGCCCGCTGGCGCACGTGATCGATGAATTCCTTGACCACCGGCAGGGCCACGTCGGCCTCGAGCAGGGCCATGCGCACCTCGCGCAGGGTATCCTTTATATTGTCCTCGGTGAGGCGCCCCACGCCGCGCAGCTTGCGCACCGTCTGGCTGAGGCGGTCGGTCAAACCATCAAACATCGTCTGTCGCCATTGCTGATACTGTCGGAGAGGTCGCGGCAAAGCACCGCGAGGGGGATTATAACGTGAAATACCTCCGGCAGGTGACCCATGTGCAGGCGCCCCGTCAGGGATATGTCCCTGTCACCACCCGCCTTCCTCGACACCCATTCGGAGTGCATCCAGCAGACGCAGGGCCTGCTCGAAGGCCTGGTCCGTGCGTGGCAGGCTATGCGCCATATCCGTGAGGAGACGAAATCCACCCTGCTCGCTCGTCTCGCGTTCAAGTATCTGCACGACAATACCCCTTGTCCCATCGGACATGATTTTCGCGATATCCCGACCAAGTAACCGCGCACTCGCGAGCTCGAAGTCGAAGTCCTCGCCTTCAAGCAGATCAGGATGGCAGTGATACAGATCATCCTGCTTGCCCGCTTCCAGAAAATTGCGCATCAGGAAAAGCAGATCACCCGCATCCTTACCACCGGCTGGCCAGCGGTCATTCCACGCAATGATTTTCAGCAGGGCAAGGCCGGCCGGTGACGCACAGGGAATGTCGAGAACCGGCTTTGCCCGTAACCTGACCATTTGCGCGTCGCGATAAGCGTCTTCGAACCCCCGCATGTTCATGCGGATCTTTTCATCGGGCGGCCAGCGTATTTCCCCACTGCCCTGTTCCAGCAGGCCAAACGGAACGATATCGAGAGGCATGCTGCCTCCGTAGATTAACCGTTGCACCATCCTTGTGGGCTCGAAAAACCCGCTCTCGATCAGCGCTTCCTTCAGTGCATGAAACGCATCCCAGCCAGACAATTCAATCGCAAGATCGATATCGAGCGTGGCACGGCCACTGGCGATCCCGTGCCCACAGGCAAAAATCAGATCTCTGGCCGTGGCACCAACGACGAAGTAGTGGATACCGCCTTCATTTGCACGGCTCGTGAGTATCGAAAAGATTTCCACCAGGCGGGGATCCTCAATATTCCCCGACAAGTCCAGCAAGCTCCTGCTCATAAATCATCCCTGCGGTTTCGATATTACGGGCGTCACCCGTGGCCAGCAGATCCGCATAGACTATTAACGGCGGTGCCAGTTCACGTTGCTGCCATCTATCGTCAAGCTGCCAGAAAGCCTCCAGCAGTTCTACCTCGCCACCGGGGTGCTTCTTTAGCTTGTTGGCAAACAGCAGTTGCCCCGCCTTGTCCCAGGCATAGATGGTTACCCGCTCAGGCTTCAGGTAGTGCGTAAGTTTTGCCGCGGCGACTTCGCCCCCCCAGCAGGCCTGATAGTCGTGCAGCCGTGCCTGCTTCCACCAGTCCGGGTTTGCAGCCTGATAGCGGCCTGTCAGAAGCCTCGGCCGAAGTTGCTCGGGCCAGGCCGTCACCCAGCGTTCCAGCAGCGCCTCCCTGTTGACCAGGCGACGCCCGCGCGTGCCCCTGTCCACCAGAAAACCCTGTGCTTTCAGGTCAGTGATTACCCACCCTACGGTGCCCAGGGCAACACCGGCGGCGTGGGCGATTTGCCGGTAAGGGGCGCCGGCGAGTTCGGGCTGGCACAGCAGGACAAAGAGCACCTTGAGGCCGGCGGGGCGAAAAGCCCGTGTCGCGACCTCACCGGGTGCTTTCTTCTGCGGCTTGTTACCCCTGATGTAGACGTAGACAGGCGGTTCATTGAGGTAGGCATTACCCACGGCATCCAGAAACGGGATATTCATTTCCTTCAGTCGTTCGGCCATCCGGGGGTTCACATAGTCCGTCACGATCATGCCCTTGTGCGGAAAGTGTCCCAACTGATGCACGGCCGCCCCCAGGGTTTCCACCGTAAGCCGGGGCCTGGCCGCGACGGCAAAGTTCCGCTCGCCACCGGGCGTCTGCAGTCGCAGCAGGGTATCGGTACCGAGGCCGGCGTCGTCCCTCACCTTTTCAGCTTCCGGAACCAGCTCCAGCCCCGTGGTCTCGTGGAAGAGATCCAGGGCATTCCGTAGCAATTCCGCTGCACGACGTGCCACTTTGTCAGCGCCAATATTCATATAATTGTACATTAATTAGACGTGTTCATTACTTTTGAACATAGTAGAATAATGTACAATCGTCAACCATGCTGGCGGGGAAGATCCTTTTCGGGTAGAGATGTGAAGCCAGCGGAGGATGCCGCCACCCGACGGCGACAAGACCGTCCCGAGATATCCTAAAGGGTGAATCGCTCGCCGCCGGTGAGGCGATGGAGGCCGCGATCACTCACCGCCGCCTCGCACTCGGCGAAGATGAGTTCCTCGTCGCCGGGCTTGTTGTGGCTGATGTATATCTCGGGCTGGTGCCGGAGCTTTTGCAGGTCCGCCGCCAGGGTGGCGGGGCAGTAGTGGCAGGCGCGGCGGGCGAGATCCTCGTCCTTGTTGGCGAAGGCGCACTCCACTATGAGCAGGTCGAGGCGCGGGCGCGCATTCAGCGCCGCCCAGAAGGTATCGTTGGTGGTGGTGTCGCCGCTGAAGGCGAAGACCCTGTCCCCCTGTTCGATGATGAAGCCCACCGCCGGCACGATGTGGTTGACGTCCACCATTTCGATGGTGCGGCCCTGGTCGTGGAACTTGCGGCTGCGTGCCATGGGAGCGTAGCGCAGCACCG
>Ga0256830_1002910_pt1 | contig 10951 bp, 9 predicted proteins | sample 128326metaG_FD_190537 | JGI IMG/M metagenome (GOLD analysis project Ga0256830, IMG submission 190537) | Hydrothermal vent microbial communities from Lau Basin, Pacific Ocean - 128-326 | ecosystem: Environmental > Aquatic > Marine > Hydrothermal vents | place: Pacific Ocean: Lau Basin | collected...
GATCAGCAGGCTTACCGCCGCGGGGAACTGACACCGGTTTTCTTTGGGTCGGCGATCAACAATTTCGGCGTCAAGGAACTGCTCGATGCCTTTGTCGACTATGCGCCGTCACCGTTGCCACGCCCGACACTGAGCCGCGAGGTCACCGCGAGTGAACAGCAGTTCAGCGGGTTCGTGTTCAAGATCCAGGCGAATATGGATCCGCAGCACCGTGATCGTATCGCCTTTCTGCGTATCTGTTCGGGTCAGTATCGCAAGCACATGAAGATTCACCATGTCAGGATTGCCAAGGACGTGAAAATCTCGAACGCGATCACTTTTATGGCCAGTGACCGGGAACAGGTCGAGGAGGCCTATGCCGGCGATATCATCGGCCTGCACAATCATGGATCGATCCAGATCGGCGACACCTTTACTGAGGGTGAAAAGCTGCAGTTTACCGGGATTCCGAACTTTGCGCCGGAGCTGTTCCGGCGGGTCGTGCTGCGTGACCCGTTGCGGATGAAGGCACTGCAAAAAGGACTGGAACAACTCTGCGAAGAGGGGGCGTCGCAGTTGTTCAAGCCGCTTAAGAACAATGACCTGATCGTGGGAGCGGTCGGAGTGCTGCAGTTCGACGTGGTCGCTTACCGCTTGAAAGATGAATATAACGTCGATTGCGGGTTCGAGAATGTCAATGTTACAACGGCACGCTGGATCGAAGCGGAGGATCCAAAGAAACTGGAAGAATTCAGGAGCCGGAACGCGGAGAACCTGGCATTGGACCATGGTGACTGCTTGACTTATATTGCACCCAGCCGGGTCAACCTCGAGCTGGCGATGGAGCGCTGGCCGGAAATCAGTTTCCGTGCCACGCGTGAACACGGGATCGAATAGCGGGTGTGGAGGCTACTTCTTGTGCTGCTGCAACAGGCCCTTGGCACAGGTCGCGCAGCGTCCGCAACAACTTGCGACCTTCAGTTCGTTGGCCAGGTCTTTGAGCGAATTGGCACCGTTTTCAACGGCCTTCAGTATGTCTTTGTCGGTGACTTGGTTGCAAATACAAACGTACATCGAATTTTACCTAACGAATTCTTAGACCTCGGATGATTACTGAACGTGATAACGATTCAGTGATCAGCTATTACAGTAAGCTATTATATACTTAAATGAGAATGATTGTCAATAGCATCCATATCTGGTGCTGGTGTCTTCCCGGCTGTTTGGCGGCCTTATAAAATTGTTTCCATTCAATATCTTATTAGTTTTCCTTGAATTTGCCCCGGTTCTGGGCGACCATACTCGTTCTGTTGAATTTAGCCCGCATTCCTGCAGCGAGACAGCGGAAGGGTGCGGCCCGGGTGGCGGACAGCGCCATGGGGCCGTCTTGCGGCGAACGGTGGTGAGAAAGACGGGCTGGGCTGACTAGAAGGACGATCATGAAAGGTAACCCGACAGTAATCCAGACCCTGAACCAAGCGTTGAAACATCAGCTTACCGCGATCAACCAGTATTTTCTGCATGCACGGATGTGCCGCAACTGGGGCTTGTCGGCACTCGACAGCAAGGAGTATGGAGCCTCGATCAGGGCCATGAAAAACGCGGACAGCCTCATGAGCCGCATTCTGTTTCTAGAGGCTTTGCCCAACCTGCAGGATCTTGGCAAATTGTATATCGGCGAGGATGCCGCAGAAATAATTCGCTGTGATCTTGAGATGGCAACGCAAACCCGGCAGGGGCTGGTCGAGGCGGTGACCTGCTGTGAAACGGAACAGGATTATGTCAGCAGAGAGTTGCTCGAGGGGATCCTGGAAGAAAACGAAGAGCATGTAGACTGGCTGGAGACACAGCGCGATTTGATCAGTAAAACCGGGCTGCAGAATTATTTGCAGTCGATGATGGATGACTAGGCAGGGGTGACGATGAAAGGTGATCAGGAAGTCATAGAGACACTGAATGGGCTGTTGACACGTGAAATGTCGGCAGCCGACCAGTATTTTATCCATTCGCGCATGTACCAGGACTGGGGAATGGAAAAGTTGTATGAACGCCTGAAGCACGAGTCGGAGGAAGAACTCGAGCATGCGGCCAGGTTGGTGGAGCGTATCCTGTTCCTGGAGGGCATGCCTGACGTGGCGTCGCGCGAGGCACTGAAAATCGGCAAAGACGTCAGCGAGATGATGCATAATGACCTGACCTACGAACTCAGTGTGGTCGCGGGATTGAAACAGGCGATCGCGGTTTGTGAGGCCCGCCAGGATTACCAGACCCGTGAGATCCTGGAAGGGCTGTTGAAGGATACTGAGGAAGACCATACGTACTGGCTGGAGCAGCAGCTTGGTTTGATCGACAAGGTCGGCCTGCAGAATTATATTCAGTCGCAAATGGGGTAGTGGGTACTTCGCCATCCGGTGTGCACACGACAGGATGGGATAATGCCCGTTACACGGTTTGCGGCCTGGCACTGCCTGTCCATGGCTTGACGTACATAGAATAAGAAATGCGTAGCAGTTTGATAATAAGAGTTCTCTGTGTCGTTGTGTTATTCTCGGCGGTGTCGGCATGGGCGGCCGGCAAGATCGATCTTGCGGCGTTGCATACGGCGATTGCCAGTGACGATATCAAGCTGTTGCAAACCACGACGATACCAGCCAGTGTATTGAACAAGCAGGACAAGTTTGGTTACGCACCACTGTTGATTGCCTGTGCGACCAACAAGCCGGAAATCGCCGCGTTATTGATCGACAAAGGCGCAGAGGTCAATAAGGCCAGCCTCGATGGCAAGACGGCATTGATGTTTGCAGCCGACCATGGACATTTACCGTTGGTAAAGAAGCTGCTGTCCAAAGGTGCCAGGCTCAATGTGCAGGACAAGATGGGTTATACCGCGTTGTTCTATGCGGCGGAGCGCGGGCACATGGCTATTCTCAAATACCTGTTGTCCAAAGGGGCTGATCCGCGTTTGAAGGCGCAGCATGGGCGTACGCTGCTGATGGTGCTTGCCGGAAATGCGGCAGCCAGCCGCGAGATCGTCGCGCTGGTTCATCGCAAAGGTGTAGACATCAATGCCTATGACAGTGAAAGCAGGTTGACGGCCTTGTCCATCAATACCATGTTCAGAGGTAAGCTCGAGGTCTTCGACTACCTGCTGGCCAACAAGGCGGATGTCAACTGGAAGGACGGGTTTGGACGTACGCCGTTGCTGTATACGTTGATCAACAAGGACCACAGCAAGGCCACAGCACTGTTGAACAACGGGGCCAAGGCCGGTGAGGTCCGTTACGAGGGTTTGACCCCATTGATGCTGGTCGCGATCCAGGGTAACAAAAAGCTTGCGGAGTTGCTGGTCAGCAAGGGCGCCAAGCCTGGACTCCGGGACAAAAAGGGCAGGACCGCGCTGGATCTTGCTAAGGCGAAAAAACACAAGGCACTGGTCAGTTATCTTGGCCGGTTTACCGACAGGAAGACGGCTGGCCAGGTCAAAGGACCGGTACAAAAGCGGCGCCAAAAAACAGGGAGAAAACCAACGCAAGTACAAAAGAGCGCGCGCCAGGGGAAGTAGAGACAAGGGTGCGTTGTACGCACCAACACCTGGGAGCGTGCGTTCGGGAAGTAGAGGATTCTGTAGCAGCTAGTGTTTGAGGGAGAGAGGGAGAGATGATGAATAAAGTCTGGGCAATGAGTCTGCGGGCCGGCAGCAGTCTGCTTGCGGCAGTGATTTTCTTTGGGTGCGGTGGCGGCAGCGATTCGTCTCCGGCGCCCACGCCGCCGCCGGCAGCGACACGCAATGTGCAGATCAGCTGGAGTGCGAACAATGAGTCGCGTGTCAATACCACCGGCGGTGGTTACAGGGTCTATCTCAGCACTACTTCCGGGTTCAACATCACCGATCCTGGGGTCACGGTAGTCAATGTGCCCTATGTGTCCGGGGCACTGGCACCGACATCGACCACGGTGACGCTGAACTCTGCAACGACCTACTATGTGCGTGTCGTTGCCTACAGTGCTTTTCCAACGGCCAATACCAGCAGTACGCCGTCAGCCCAGATCACGGTTGCTGTGCCTTAGCCCGCATTTCTCACCACCGTTCGTCGCGAGACGGAGCAAGGGTGCGGCATGGGTGGCTTTCGCGACCGAGGAGCGCGCAGGCAAGTAGGGTGCGTTGTACGCACCGCCACCACGCCAGATCGCGTGCCATGGCGCCGTCGCAGTAGAAGGGTGGTGAGAAAGGCGGGCTAGCCCGGATCGTTCAGGTTGGTGGAGTAAAGCCAGTCAAACCCTGGCAAAGTCGAATAATAACAGGTGGAATAAAGCGATGACATCTACGAATAGTAAACCGATGCTTGGTGTTTTGTTGTTTTTACTCGGGCTGCCCCTGCTGGCGGCACCGTTGATCAATACTGCTTTCAGTCCGGGAAGCTCGCCTGCCAAGAAATACAGTGACCGGCAGATTATAGTAAAATTCAAGCCAAGCGTGTCGGTGGCTTCACGCAGCGAGCTTGCCAACCAGTATGCAAGCCGCATCAAGCGAACGCTTGGACTCAAAAAAGAGTATCATCTGGTCAGCCTGAAGCCCGGCCAGACGGTCCAGGACGCACTCGCCAGGTTCAAGGCCGACCCGAATATCGAGATCGCCGAACCGGACTATATCGCGCACATCCAGGCGGTGCCTAACGATACCTTCTATTCGCGGTTGTGGGGCTTGAAGAATTCGGGCCAGACGGTCAACGGCACTGCCGGTACCAGCGGCTCGGATATCAATGCCGAGACGGCGTGGAACCATACTACTGACTGCAGTGCGAGCGTGGTGGCGGTACTCGATACCGGTATCAACCATACTCACCTCGACCTGGCAGCCAACATATGGACCAATACCGGTGAGATTGCCGGGGACGGGGTCGATAACGATGCCAACGGTTATATCGACGACGTCCGGGGCTGGGATTTCGTCGGTGCCGCACCGGGAAACAATAATCCGTATCCGGCAGCCGGGCATGAGAGTCACGGCCACCATGTGGCCGGCACCATCGGGGCGGTCGGTAACAACTCACGCGGTACCACCGGGGTCTGCTGGAAGGCCAGGATCATGGCTCTGCGTGTCTGCGATCAGAACGGTCAATGCCTGGCAAGTGATATCAGTGAAGCGATCAACTACGCTGTCAACAACGGCGCCAAGGTGTTGAACATGAGTTTCGGTGGCGCGACGATGGGATCGGCTGTCAACACCGCGATCACCAATGCGCTCAACGCCAATGTCGTCGTCGTGGCCGCTGCAGGCAACAATGGCAGCAACAACGACACGACGTCCTTTGAGCCTTGTACGTTCAGTCACGCCAATATCATCTGCGTCGCGGCACTGGACCAGAACTACAGTCTCGCCAGTTTCTCGAACTTCGGTGCGACAACCGTGGACGTCGGGGCGCCGGGGACCAATACCTACAGCACGGTGCCCGGGCCGCTGATCAGTGATACGATGACCGGCTGGACCAGGACCGGTGCCTGGACCGAAACTCAGTGTAACCTGACGACTGGCCTGACCAACATGTTGTTGAACCCGGCTAATTTCTGCAGTGGCGGTCCTTATGCCAACAATGCCAGTGATGATGCCTACAAGGTCTTCGATCTTAGTGGAGTGAGTGCTGCCTCGGTGGTATTCAGCGTTTTTTACGATCTGCAGAATGCGGTCGATTACCTGCGTGTGGCGAACAGCAATACCGGCGCCAATCCGTTCCCCACGGCAACCCCGTTGGCTTCGATTACCGGCCAATCTCCTAGTGCCGGCGCGCAGGCAGAGGTGCGCACTTACAGCCTGCCAAGTGGTTGTTTGAACGCAACCTGTGCGGTTGGTTTCAGGCTGGAGAGTGATGCGGCCACGACCGGTAAAGGTGTCGGTATTTTCGCACTACGGATCGAGACGGTGCAGACCAACGCCGACACCAATGCCTATGGTTTCAAGGCGGGTACGTCGATGGCGGCGCCGCATGTTACCGGGGTCGTTGCACTGATCCGGGCGTTCAATCCTAGTTACACTTACCAGGATACGGTCAATGCGATCAAGTTTGGCGGCACCAATGCCCCGGCACTGACCGGCAAGGCCTCGAGCGGCAACGCGGTGAATGCGATGGGTGCGCTCAGTTACATCAATACCCCGCGTAACGTCAGCGCGACGGTATTGCCCTGATCAGGCTGGTTACAGCAATTCGTTGGGTGGGAACTCGTCTGCCTCAGGCAGTGACTCGGCATTGTGTATCGCGCGCGAAAAAACCCGGTCTGTCTGTTCCGGTCCCAGCGCTTCACAACCCCACAGGTAGAACAGGTGGATCAGTGCCGACATCTCATCGGCCGAAAAGACGTCGCTGAGCTCACAATCGCCATCATGATGACACCAGGCGATAATCGCTGCTTCAGCTTCCGGCTTGATCTGTAGTTCAGGCAGTTGGTTGATCAGGAAACTGTAGAACTTTTGAATATGTCCCTTTGACAGGTGCGTGTACTGGTGGTTGAGCTCGGAGATCATGTGACCGAATACGATTAGTCCAGGAGAGACGGCCTGCGATGCTTGTGCCGCCGGCACCGGGGTATCGGGTGTCGCCTGTGGAGGTGGTGTCGTTGCCGTGGCCCGCGGCGCTGCCTGGTGGACGGGTGCTGTGTCGGGTGCGGCAGGCGGCGCATGGTGCGCCGTTTCGTTGATTTTCATCACGCGCTTGAAGCGCATCATGTCTTCCCACGGATCGTCACCGATTTCATCGCTGAAATACAGCTCTTTGGTCAGACGTTCACGCAAAGGTTTTTTTTTATTACCCAGTGGTGTCAGTTGTTCGATATTATCGATAAATTCCAGGATCGGCAGGCTGTGCTGTTTTGCGTAGTCTTCTTCCAGGATCCATAACGCTTTCATGTAATATTCGACAGGCAGAAAATCCTTGAGCACGTTGTAGACCACGCAGCGCCGCTTGACCGGATCATAAATTGGACTTTTGTTCATAACTTGGTTGTCTTGTTTTTGTGCAACGCGTCTTTCTGGAACTCAGGATAGCCGACCTCGAAGTGCTCCGCATAGTCCAGACCGCGCTGCTGCGCTACAGTACTTGCACGTAATCCCATAAACCTGTCGATCAGCTTGAACATGCCGTATGACAACACGAATGCCCAGAAAAAGCATGTGACGATACCGAGTAATTGTACCAGCATCGTGGAAAAATCAAACATGTGCTGGCGGTGGAACAGGCCGGCGGCAAAGGTGCCCCAGGCACCGCAAAAGCCATGTACCGAGACCGCGCCAACCGGGTCATCCCAGCCTTTGCGGTCCATGAACTCCATCGCCAGAATCACGAGCCCACCGGAAATAATACCGGTCACGATCGCGGACAAGGGTTCCATGACATCACAACCTGCGGTAACGCCGACCAGTCCTCCCAGGCTGCCGTAGATCGTCGTGGTCATCAGTACCGGTTTTTTCTTCGCAGTCATGCCAAGCACTGCACCCACGGCGCCGGCCGCGGCAGCCAGGTGCGTGTTCAGCACGATGCGGCCGATCAGCGTGTTGTCGACACTCTTGCTGAAACCGATGAATGCAGCAGTCATCCCGCCGTTGAAGCCGAACCAGCCAAGCCACAGGACCAGCCCGCCGAGCGCGACCATCGGCAGGTTATGGCCGGGAATGTAACGCGGTTTGCCTTCCAGGTCGTATTTTCCCAGGCGTGGACCGAGTACGATGACGCCGGCCAGCGCCGTCCAGCCGCCGAGCGAATGCACGACGGTTGCGCCGGCGAAATCATGAAACCCAAGCGCTTTCAGCCAGCCCGTACCTTCATAGATGCTGCCCCAGGTCCAACTGCCGAAAACCGGGTAGATGAACGCGGTGATCAGGATACACGCAGCCAGGTAGGCCTGGAACCGGGCACGTTCTGCCAGTGCGCCGCTGACGATCGTCGCCGCGGTCGCGGCGATCATGACGTGAAAGAATAATTTGCTGTAATCCATGTTTTCGGCGTTGCCGAGCAGAAAGTGATCGGTGCCGATAAAGCCGGACGGATTCGCGCCGAACAGCAGCCCATAGCCTACCAGCCAGAATGCGATCGCGCCGAAGCACATGTCGGTGTAGTTTTTCATCACCACATTGACGGTGTTCTTGGAACGGACCATGCCGCCTTCGAGCAGGGCGAAACCGGCCTGCATAAAGAAAACCAGGCTGCCGGCGATGACCAGCCAGATCGTGTCGATCTGCACACTGTTGGTTTTTACTGCAGCATGGGCGGTTTTGGGTGTCAGTTCTTCAGCAAGTCCGGGTGTCGAGACGGTCAGCAGAAGCAGGGTACACAGGTAAAGGTATGTTTTTTTATTATCCATTCTTGGTTAGCAGTCGTCGTGTAAACTCACAGTAGTGATTCAACAAGTCTTTCAGGGTGATGATTTTTTGTTTAGAAACAAGTAAGTAATCTGTTTGCCCGCATGTCTATTATAATTCGATTAAGGCTAAAGTCATCTGTATTGGTCGATTTTATTGTGGTGGAATACCGTGGTGCCCTTGCCGGTTGTAGGCAGGCTGTTGAACGGTGCTCAGGGGATCCCAATTAAGTCAATCAAATACAATGACTTAATGTCTTTCGGCGTGCCGAGTGTTTAGATATTGATGCTTTAGTCGACAGCAAGGTACAAAAGGCTGGCCGTGCGGTGGAGCAGTGCATCGGACAGACCGGGCCGATTTAATCAGCCCGGCTCCAGTATGGTATCCTTATGTGATTGATACAGTCAGCGCAGGGTTCAGACCAACCGTCACTGGCATCGAGTACCTCATCCTTTGCAGTGATGACTTCCTTACTCGGGACAGGGGAAAACGGTGGTCTTATGTCGAGTATGTGTTGACCAGGAGTGTTATTGGGTGAGTTTCACGATGAGAAGAGGCAAAAATTTTTTTCGGCCAGGTGCCTGTGGGTGGGTGCTGCTGAGTGTGGCTTGGGCGATGTGCGGAGTGGTGCAGGCCGCAGAGCAGTGGTCGGTGTCCAGGCTGATGGCGCAGTTGGGGAAGACACAGGCCCGGCAGTATGCCTATGTCGAGAAAAAGTATGTCAGTTTTTTAAAGAAACCCAAGATCAGCAGAGGCACACTGGTCTACCGGGCGCCGGCTACGCTGGAAAAGAACATGGCCTTCCCCAAGCAGAACCGCTACCGTATCGTTGACAACAAGCTCTATATCCAAAAGCAGGGAAAGCAGGAGCGCCAGGTTCAGCTGCACAATTACCCCGAGTTGCTGATCTTGTCTGAAAGCCTGGTTGCCACTTTTTCCGGTAAACAGCAGGTGCTTGAAAAATATTACCAGATCACGCTCGAGGGGGACCGTACCGCGTGGAAACTGGTGTTGAAACCAACGAACGCAGAGCTGGCGGAACAGATCAAGCGGGTCGAGATCTACGGTAACGATCGTGCGCTGCAGCGGGTAGTGATCAAAGAGCAGGATGGCGACAAGTCTGACCTGACGATTACCGCGCAGTGAGGCATCAACGTTTTTTGCTGTTGGGCGTATGGGCTGTGGTCATGGGCCTGGCCGTGTTGTGGATAGTCACGCATATCAAGGTCAATACGGATTTGAGCCAGTTCCTGCCGAAAGATTCGGTCGATCATCAGCTGTTGGTCAAGGCGGTCAAAAACAATCCCGGCACCAGTATTCTGATCATCGGCCTGCGTGGGCGTAGTTCAGAACAACTGGCACGGCTGAACAAGAAACTGGTGCGCAGGCTTGTTCAACTGCAAGGCGTGGCGCAGGCGGCAAATGGTGATCTCCGGGCGTATAAACGCTACCGCGATTTTCTGCTTGCATACCATTACCTGTTGAATCCCAGGCTGTCGCCGGATTACTTCTCCAGTGCCCGGTTGAAGGCAAAGCTGGCAGAAATCATCGACGCACTGAGCTCCCCGGTACCGCTGCTGGACAAGACCTTGGTGCGCTACGATCCGCTGGGTTCGGTGATCGATGTGCTGAAAAACTGGAAACACAGCACCCGGGCCACCCGCCGGCATGGAGTCTGGTTTTCGCGCGATGGCAAGGAAACGTTTATCCTGGTGCAGACTGTCGCCAGTGGCTTCGAGATCAACAAGCAGGAGCGGCTGGTCGATGCCGTGCGCCAGGCAATACGCCGGGCCTTGCCCACTGATGTCAAGGTGACACTCAGCGGTCCTGGATACTTTGCATCGATCATTCGTCAAAAGATCCAGCAGGATATCTACAAGCTGACGATCGCCGCGGTGCTGTTGGTCAGCCTGCTGCTGGTAACCGTCTATCGGGCATTGACGCCGCTGGCCTACTGTGTCTTGCCGCTGGCTTCGGCCGTCGTGGCTGGAATCGTTGCGGTGTTGTTGTCGTTTGGCGGCATTCACAGTATTACCCTGGCGTTCGGCATCACCCTGGTCGGGGTGACGATCGACTATCCGATTCACCTGTTTACGCATATTCAGCGGACTACCCGTGCGCGTGAAGCCATGGCCGGGATCTGGCCGACGCTGCGCCTGGGCATCCTCACCACGGCGATCGGCTTTACCGCGATGCTGCTGGCCGGGTTCGAGGGGCTGCGTCAGCTGGCGGTTTTTGCGGTGTCAGGGTTGATCACGGGTGCACTGGTGACGCGCTGGCTGCTGCCTTACCTGGTCAGCCCGGCGTTCAGTTTCGATGTGTCGGCGGGGCTGGAACGGTTTTCGAGTGCGATCGTCGCACTGGCTTCCCGGTCCAGGCTGGCGGCGGCCGTGCTTGTCGCCGCCATGGCGGTTTTTCTGTGGCGGCAGCCTGAACTGACTGACCACGATATCAAGAAACTGACGCCGTTGTCGCAGCAACAGCTGAGCAACGACAGGCGCCTGCGTGACCTGGTCGGTGCCTCGAATACACGCTATCTGTTGACGGTCAGCAGCGGCACACTCGAGTCTCTGCTGCAAAGCTCGGAGGCGCTGGAGCCGGTCTTGCGCGGCCTTGTCAGTGACG
>Ga0256830_1002911_pt1 | contig 10943 bp, 11 predicted proteins | sample 128326metaG_FD_190537 | JGI IMG/M metagenome (GOLD analysis project Ga0256830, IMG submission 190537) | Hydrothermal vent microbial communities from Lau Basin, Pacific Ocean - 128-326 | ecosystem: Environmental > Aquatic > Marine > Hydrothermal vents | place: Pacific Ocean: Lau Basin | collected...
CCCATGCCCCAGATGACCTGCTTGTTGGCTAGGCGCCGGTCCACGTACTCCTCGGCCTTCTCCGGCGAGCCGATCTCCTGCAGCATCTCCAGCACCTTCTGGTTGGCCCCGCCGTGCAGCGGCCCGGACAAAGCGCCGATGGCGGCAGCGATGACGCTGTTGGGACTGGCCAGGGTGGAGGCATTGACCAGCACGGCGAAGGTGGAGGCATTGATGGTGTGCTCGGCGTGGAGGATGAGGCAGACGTCCATGATCCGCGCCAGCAGGGGATCGGGCTCGCGGCCGGTGAACATGTACAGGAAGTTCTCGGCGTAGGACAGGTCCGGGCGCGGCTCCACCGGGTCATAGCCCGAGCGGATGTGCTGCCACATGGCCACCAGGGTGCCCATGCGGGCCAGGATCTTCACCGTCATGTTGTGGATGTAGTCCAGGTCCTCGCAGGCCTGGCTCCCGGTGAGGCACTCGTTGCCGGGATAGAACATGCCCAGCGAGGCCACCGCCGTCTGCAGCATCTCCATGGGATGGCCGGTGGCGGGAAAGGTCTTCATGAGGTCGCGGATGTGGTACTGCACCCGGCGGTTGCGGCGCAGGCGGCCGTCGAACTCGGCCAGCTGGGCGGCCGTGGGCAGCTGCCCGTCCAGCAGCAGCAGGGCGGTCTCCTCGAAGGTGCTGTGCTCGGCGAGCTGCTCTATGGGGTAGCCGCGGTAGGAGAGGATCCCCTTCTCGCCGTCGATGTCCGAGATGTTGGACTTGGTGGCCGGCACCCCCGCCAGGCCGGGCAGGTACTCGCTCATGAGGCTCCCCTTTGCACCGTGCGACGCAGTGAAGGATAGCAGATTGGAACCGGCACAACGGCGCCGGTTCCCGGCGCCGCCGGCGGGAAATCAGACGGAGAAGGAAGAGCCGCAGCCGCAGGTGGTGGTGGCGTTGGGATTGCGGATCACGAACTGGGCCCCGGAGAGGTCCTCCTTGTAGTCGATCTCCGCCCCCATGAGGTACTGGATGCTCATGGGATCGATGAGCAGGGTCACGCCGCCGTTCTCCACCGTGGTGTCGCCCTCCTGCACCTCCTCGTCGAAGGTGAAGCCGTACTGGAAGCCGGAACAGCCTCCGCCGGTGACGAACACCCGCAGCTTGAGGTTGTCGTTGCCCTCCTCCTCGATGAGGCTCTTCACCTTGGCCGCGGCGGCGTCGGTGAAGACGAGGGGCGATTCGGTTGCCGTGGTCATATGGGCTGTCTCCACAGAAAATCTGCCTGAATAATATCAGAGAACTCTGATATTATGGGAATCCTGAGTGGGGCCGTCAAGTATTGCCCGCGGCCTTTTCCGCCTCGGGCTTGATCTTGACCACGCCCTTCTCGTGCTCGGCCCGGTGCACCAGGTTCCCGTTCACCTCGGCCCCCATGGCCATTTCGATGAGGCTGTAGTAGACGTTGCCGTTGACCCGGGCCTTGGCCGCCAGCTCGATGTGCTCGGCGGCATGGACATCGCCGATGATGGTGCCGTTGAGCACGATGTTGGGCACCTTGACCTCGCCCTCGATGGTCCCCTGCTCGCTCACCGTAAGCACCGACCCGGAATCGTCCTCGGAAATGACGTTGCCGCGCACCACCCCGTTGACGTGCAGGCCGCCGCGGAACACCACGTCGCCGCGGATCTCGGTGTTCTGGCCGATGAGCGAATCAATCCTGGCCGTCTGCCTGGGCTTCTTTCCCCACATGACGCGCTTGCTCCCTGGTCTCCCAATCAAAGGTCTTTTCGATCATGTCGCGGCTGCCGCCGCGGGGCCGCACCTGCACCGTCACCCGCTGCAGGCGAAACCCGTCGGGCAGATGCAGCTCGCCGTGCAGGTCCTGAAAGTACTTGAACCGGTACTTGAGTTCCTTGACGCCCTTCTCGGTCACCTGCGAAAGGTCCAGGCTGCGCGGACGCCCGCCCTGGATTCCTTCCAGCCGCAGCCGGACCGTGCCGTAGGCTAACCTATCATTTTTGAGCACCTGGGTTAATACGACCTTGTAGCGATAGGTCCCGTCGTGACCCGCGGGCGTCAGCTTGAAGCTCTGCAGGTGCAGGCCGCGGGCCGCCTGGCGCGGCGAGACGATGCCCCGGTAGAAGGCCAGCTCCTCGTTGAGTTCCAGGATCTCGGACTGCAGGGCCTGCAGGGACAGCTTGATGTCCGCCGCCGCCTTGCGCTCCACCTGCACCGCCCGCTCCAGCACCGCGTTCTGCTCGCGCAGGGCCTCGAGCTGCCGCTCCAGCGCCGCCTTTTCCGCCGCCAGCGCCCGGTACTCGCGCGCCGCGGCCACGTGATCGAAGCCGGCCCGGTAGCGGCCGTACTCGAACAGCGACCAGCCCGCCGCCACCATGGCGGCGGCGCCCAGCCCCAGCAGCACCCGCGTCTTCCACGGCCGGTGGGCCTTGACCACCAGCCCGCTCACGGCACCAGCGCCGGGGCCGCCAGCCCCAGGGTCTCGTCCAGCCCGAACATGATGTTCATGTTCTGCACCGCCTGCCCCGCCGCCCCCTTGACCAGGTTGTCGATGACCGACAGCACCACCACCGTGTCCCCGTCCTGCGGCCGGTGCACCGCGATGCGGCAGGTGTTGACCCCGCGCACGCTGCGCGTCTCCGGGTGGCTGCCGGCCGGCAGCACATCCACGAAGGGCTCGTCCCGGTAGCGCCCCTGGAACAGTTCCTGCAGGTCGGCCCCGCCGGTGAGCCTGGCGTAGAGGGTGGCATGGATGCCGCGGATCATGGGGGTCAGGTGGGGGACGAAGGTGAGCCCCACCGGGCCCCCGGCGGCCTGCCCCAGCCCCTGGCGGATCTCCGGCAGGTGGCGGTGGCCGGGCACGGCATAGGCCTTCATGCTCTCGGAACACTCCGCCAGCAGGGTGCCCACCGCGGCCTTGCGCCCGGCGCCGGAGACTCCGGACTTGCAGTCGGCCACCAGGGTGGAGGCCTCCACCACGCCGGCCTCCAGCAGCGGCAGCAGGCCCAGCTGCACCGCGGTGGGATAGCAGCCGGGGTTGGCCACCAGCCGCGCCGTGCGGACGGCCTCGCGGTTGACCTCGGGCAGGCCGTAGACCGCCTCGGCCAGGAGATCGGGGCAGGCATGGGGCTGGCCGTACCAGCGGGCCCATTCCCCGGCGTCCCGGAGGCGGAAGTCCGCCGCCAGGTCGATGACGCGCACACCGGCGGCCAGCAGGGCCGGGGCCTGGGTCATGGCCACCCCGTTGGGGGTGGCGAAGAACACCAGGTCGCACTCGGCCAGGGGCGCGGCCTCCGGTGCGCTGAAGGCCAGGTCCACGAAACCCCGCAGGCTGGGGAACAGCTCCGCCACCGGCGTGCCCGCCTCGGCGCGCGAGGTGATGCAGGCCAGCTCCGCCTGCGGATGGACGGCCAGCAGGCGCAGCAGCTCGACGCCGGTATAGCCGGTGCCGCCGACGACGCCGACGCGGATCATGGCTGAAATGGCTGCAGGTCCATAAGGGGCACATTATATATGGGATGGGTGCCGGGTGCTGGACCTGGAGGGCCGAGGGACGAGGGCCGAGGGACGAGGGGCGAGGGCAGAGGGCGGAACCACCGCACCGCGCCGGTGGTGCGCGGGATCCGGTGCCATCGCTGCGCGATCACACCCTGCACCTCGGCCCTCGTCCCTCTGTCCTCTGTCCTCTGTCCTCTGTCTTCCGTCTTCTGAAACAAAAGCCCCGGCGCGGGGCCGGGGCAAGGCTGAAGCGGAAGAAGGAGATCCGTCAGAAGATCGCAAGAATCTGCAGCGCCAGCCGGTCATCCATGGAACCGAGAATCTGGTTGGGCGTGGCACTGCCGGCCAGATTCGGCGCCTCGGCATCCCGGATCTCGTAGTTCAGAATGAGCCGGGTCTTCTTGTTGAAGAAGTACTGCACGCCCAGGGTCCAGGTCTCGAACCTGCGTTCGGCGCTGCTGTTGTTGGTCAGCCGGTTGAGCACGTCGTAGCGGACATCCAGCTCCCACTTGGGGGTGGGGGCGTAGCCGTAGTGGATGTACCAGCCGTCCGCCTCGCCCTTGGTGGCCACGTTGAACGATGCGGTTCCCGTATTGGCGTTGTTTGCGGCACCCGCAATTGCACCACCATCGGTGCCATTGAAGATCATGCCGTCGGCGGTGATGTACTCGAAGGCCGCCCGGTGCCTGCCCTTGCGGAAGGTGGTGCCGATGCCGGAACGGGTGCGATCATACTCCCCCGCGCCACCGGTATTGTTGGCCCCGGTCAGGGTGCGCTTGCCGTCCTGGCGCCACGCGAACAGCTTCCACCCCTCGCGCCGGGGGCCCTTGCCACCGTAAACCCTCTCGGAGGACCAATACAGGTACAGTTCCTTGTTGTCGTCGTTGTCGCCACGGGTGATGCCGTTGCCGTTGCCGTACATGATGGCATAGGAATGCTCCCAGTTTCCGGACTCGAAGATCTCGAACAACTGGATACCCACGTCGCGGAAGGCGCTCACCGGCCCGTTGGGCTTGTTGGCACAGCTTGGATTGGGCGTGCCCCCGGGGCAGGTGCCCGTGCCGTTGCCCGCGGTGGTGGAGCCGTCACCGTCGAAGAAACGCTCCAGCAACAGCTGGTTGGTGACATTGGTGAAATTGATGTAGTCGAACACGTGGATGGCCTGCAGCCCCTCTTCCGCGCCCGGGTGCTTGAACTGGCCCACGCGGACCCGCATGCCCTTGATGTGATTGAAGGTCACGCTGGCGTCCGTGATCTTGGCACTGCCGCCCCCCTGCCGCGTGATGCCGTTGTTGCCGAACTCGGCCAGGAAGAAATAGTTGGTCTTGGTGTCCAGCGGGAAGCCTGCGCCGCGCACGCCCACGCGGGCACGGATCACGTTGAAACCTTCGTTGGTTTTCAGATCGGGACGCACCTGGTTGAACACGGCATTCTGGCCGCTGAAGGCACCGGCCTTGAGCTTGGTGCCCGAGGTGGACTGGTACTCGGGCTGGATGAACCCCCACAGCTTGGCCCTCGGGGCCTGCCCCGGCGGTTCGGTACCCTGCAGTGCGAGCCAGTTGGCGGCCTGCGCGGCCCCGGCCATTCCCCCCAACGCAGCGGCACAGGCGGCCGCCGCAAGCGTCTTTTTCACTTGCATTTTCATCAGTGTCTCCTTGGAACTCTTTCTTTGTTCGGTTCGCTGTCGTCTTGCGGGCCCCGAACCCTCGCGCCCTCAGGGCTTGATCAGGTAATAGCCCTGGTCCACCAGGTCGATGATCCGCACCACGCCGGCAGAGACCTTCACCGCGTGCGGGTTGAGCTTGGGCGGAACACCGTCGCGCAGCTTGGTCATCTTGCGCATGGTGTTGGAACAGGCGGAGAACTTGACCCCGTTGGAGGCCAGGCTGGAGATGCGGCCCTTGTTGACGTTGTCGGCATAGAGCAGGCGCAGTCCGGGGCCGAAGGCCACGATCTCGATGGCCACCTGGTCCGGGCCGTAGTGCTTGATGAGGTTGTTGGCCACGTTGAGCACCAGCGTCTGCTTGAACGGGTTGGGATCGCTGATCTGCAGGACGATCTTTTTCTCGACGAAGGAATCGTCCTTCCTGGCGGCCCAGGCCGTGCCCGCGGTCAGGGCCATGAGGAACGCCGCCGCGAGTGCGGCGAGGCGCAATGACATGGATTGCATGGTTTCCCCCTCACTCAGATTGTCGAACACCTTGTCGTGAAGCCCGCGCCGGCCGATGCCGGAGCGGCTCACAGAGGCAGTGACGGGGGAGCGGGTCGATTTATTCCCCTGCGCATGTAATTCAGAAATTGGTTATATTCTGTTTCGCTGTTTGCCGGTGACACCGGGCTGTGGTCTGATCCGCGCGGAATAAATCGATGGGGATCGGCGTCAACACTGTGCCGGTGGATGACGCCCAATCTCGGCAAGACTCGGGGGAGCGGGGTCATGGCACTGCTGGGAATGTTTTGCAAACAGCGCGAACTGCGCCGCCTGCTGGGACAGCGGCGGGAACGGCTGTTCCGTATGGCTTTCGCCTGGAGCCACGACCCGGCGCTGGCCGATGACCTGGTGCAGGAGACCATGGAGAAGGCGCTCAAGCGTGCGAACCAGCTGCGTGACCTGGCCACCCTGGATCGGTGGCTGTTCGGCATCCTGGGCAATTGCTTCCGCGACCACTTGCGGCGCCAGCGCCCGCTGGAGGAACTGGAAGAACACACCCTGGCCGACCCCGAGACCCCGGAACGGCAGCACGAGCAGCGGCACATCGTCACCCAGGTCCGTTGCGCCATCGAGCGCCTGCCCGAGGGCCAGCGCCAGGTGGTGACCCTGGTAGACCTGGAAGGATTCAGCTACGCCGAGGTGGCAGACATTCTCGGCATCCCCATCGGCACGGTGATGAGCCGGTTGTGCCGGGCCCGGCGCCAGCTCAGCCAGGAGCTGGTGGACATCGAGCCGTTGCGCACCCAGGAGCCGCCCCGGTTGCGGAGGATAAAATGAAGCACACGGAAGGTTTTTCCGACGAGTTTCTCAACGCCTTCATCGACGGCCAGCTCGACGAGGCCGAGCGCAGCCGGCTGCTGGCCGCTCTGCGCGAGGACGAGGATCTCAGCCGGCGCCTGTGCCGCCTGCGCAAGGTCCGGGACATGGTTCAGCTCGCCTATCTGGAGATCCCGGACCGGGCGTCGGTTCGCACGCCGCCGCGGCCGCGGCCGCACCGGGGCCGGGCAGCGGCCGCCCTGCTGGTGGCACTGGCCGGGCTGGGCGGCTGGCTGGCCCACGACCGCATGGCCCAGCCCAGTCTGGCCGAGCTGGCCGAGATCGTGCAGACCAACACCCCCGCCGGAGACACCTGGCAGCTGGTCATCCACATCACCACCGACGACACCTACCGCCTGCGCACCGCGCTGGAAGAAACGGAAAACCTGCTGCGCCGCAACCAGGCCCGGGGCCGCAAGGTCATGGTGGAGATCCTCACCAACGGACGCGGCCTCAAGCTGCTGCGCACCGACACCAGCCCCTTCGCCCAGCGCATCCGCAGGATGCAACAGGAGTACCAGACCGTACGTTTCGCCGCCTGCGGCAAGACCATCCAGCGGCTCAAGCTGGAGCAGGGCCTGGAAGTGGGCCTGCTGCCCGAGGCCGTGGTGGTGCCCTCGGCCCTGGCCGAGATCATGAAACGCCAGCAGGAAGGCTGGACGTATATCAGGATCTAGGGGCTGGGATGATCGCGCACCTCCGGTGCGCGAAGGCGCTGGGCTCTGGGTTCTGGCCACCGGGGGGCTCCGTTGCCCGAATGCCGGCCTGTGGGGGCCGGAACCCGGCACTCTTTCTGCTAACATGCGCGTTCGGTTGATTTCGAGGAACGCGCCGGTCATGCGTGCCCACCTGCAACGGACCCGGGAATTTCTCTTCTCGCCGCGTGCGTGGAAGGCCCGCGCCGTGTTCTGGATCGGTGCCGGCGTGGTGGGCGCAACGGCGGTGGCCTTTGCCGAGGCCAGCGAGCGGGCCCACCTGCTGCTCAAGAAGCTGGTGGCCTTTTCACCGTATGCACCGCTGTTGGTGGCCCCGGCGGGCTTCGTGGCGGTGGCCTGGATCACCCGGCGCTGGTTCCGGGGGGCCGAGGGTAGCGGCATCCCGCAGTCCATCGTGGCCCTGGAGTCGGGGCGGACCGACGTGCGCGATGCACTGCTCTCGCTGCGCGTTGCCGCCGGCAAGATGGCGCTGACCCTGGTGGGCCTGCTGTGCGGGGCCTCCATCGGCCGCGAGGGCCCCACCGTGCACATCGGCGCCGCCATCATGTATTCGCTGGGGCGATTCGCCCATTTCCCCGCCCATGTGCTGGACCGCGGCCTCATCCTGGCCGGGGGGTCCGCAGGCATCGCGGCGGCCTTCAACACGCCGCTGGCAGGCATTGTGTTCGCCATCGAGGAAATGAGCCGCAGCTTCGAGGAACGCAACAGCGGCACCATGCTCACCGCGGTCCTGCTGGCCGGTTTCACCGCCCTCGCCATCCAGGGCTACTATTCCTATTTCGGCCGCACCGAGGCCTTCATCCCGCCGTTGCAGGCCTGGCTGCCCGTCGTCGCCTGCGGCGTCCTGGGCGGCCTGCTGGGCGGGCTGTTCTCCACCGGCATCATCTGGGGCGGCCGTGCCCTGCGGCCGCTCATGAGCCGCTGGCCCCTGTGGGTGGCGGCAGGCTGCGGGCTGCTGGTGGGTCTCATGGGCCTCGCCTCCGGCGGCGTGACCTACGGGACCGGTTACGAGGAGGCCCGCGGCCTGGTCACGGGTGCCGCCGGCGCGGCGCCGGAATTCGCCTTTCTCAAGCTGGGCGCCACCCTGGCCAGCTACTGGAGCGGCATTCCCGGTGGTATCTTCGCCCCCTCCCTGGCCACCGGGGCCGGGTTCGGCGCCCTGCTGGTCCCGTGGTTCGACGCGCCGGCCGGTGCCATCGTGGTCCTGGGCATGGTGGGCTACTTCGCCGGCGTGGTGCAGACGCCCATCACCGCCTTCGTCATCGTGATGGAGATGACCCTGGGTACCCAGCTCACACTGCCGCTCATGGCCACCGCCTTCATCGGCAGCGGTACCTCCAAGCTGGTCTGCCCCACCCCCATCTACCGCGCCCTGGCCCGGAACTTCCGGCCCGACCGGGTCCTGGTCCCGGCCGGCGGCAGGACCACCGGGGAGGGACGCCGGCCATGAGCCGCGGCCTCCCGCGCCGCCGGCTGATGCTGGCGGCGGCTGCCGCTGCGGGGCTCGCCGGCACCGGCTGGGCCGGGCGCAAGCTGTGGCAGCGGCTCCACCCGCCGGTGTACCCGGAGCGGGTGGTGTTCCGGCTCACCGACGGCCGGCGAACCCGGGTGGCCGACTACGCCGGCCGGCCGCTGCTGGTCAATTTCTGGCAGTCCACCTGCCGCCCGTGCCTGGAGGAAATGCCGGAGCTGGCCCGCCTGTACCGGGAACTGTCGCCGCGCGGGCTGGAGATCATCGGGGTCGTGGTCTGGTACGACCGCTTCGACAAGGCGCTGGAGACGGCGCGGCGCCTGGACCTCCCCTATCCCGTGGCCCTGGATCCCATGCGCCGGGTGTCCGCGGCGCTCGCTCACGAGGGATACACGCCGTTCTCGGTGCTCATCGGCCCGGAAGGGGAGGTGCGCCACCGGTGGGACGGCAAGATTCCGCTGGACGACCTGCGCCGGACCCTGGAACCCATGCTGGCCGCCCCCTGAACGGCGGTTCCCGATACCCGGTCACGCGGCACCCTCTTCACCTGGGCGACCCTCCTTCCCGGACCGCCCCTCGCCCCTCGAAAAGTGTGTCATGATCCCCGAAACCGCCGGAGAGAAACCGATGCTCTGGGTCAAGTCCTTCCACATCATCTTCATGGTCACCTGGTTCGCCGGCCTGTTCTATCTGCCCCGGCTGTTCGTCTACCACGCCCTGGCCGAGGACGCCGCCGGGCGCGAGCGCTTCAAGGTGATGGAGCGCAAGCTGTTCTGGGGCATCATGACCCCCGGCGGAGTGCTCACCGTGGTCTTCGGCCTGTGGCTGTGGCTGGGCTGGGGCATCACCGGCGGCTGGCTCCATGCCAAGCTGGCCCTGGTGGCCGGGCTCATTGCCTACCACGTCCACTGCGGCCTGCTGGTGCGGGCCTTCGCCCGGGACGCCAACCGCCATTCCCACGTGTTCTACCGCTGGTACAACGAGCTGCCGGTGCTGGCGCTCGCCGGCGCCGTCCTCCTGGTGGAGCTCAAGCCCTTCTGAATCGCCGCCCCGACCGGGTCCGGGTGCGACGCGGTGCGCCACTGCGGGCCGCGGCATCGCCGTTTTCCGGCCCCCTCCATTTCCGGGCGCCCTGCTCATAATTGCTAATGAGAATGATTTGCATTTGTATTCGTTTCCCGTATAATCCCCGGCCATCGATCTTTTGCTGTACGTCGAACTGCTACGAGGGGATTGAAAAATGAAATCCAGTCAAATGGTTATGGCCGCATTCCTGGGTGCCGCCCTGGCCCTGCCCGCCGCCGCGGAAACCGACCTGAAATCGGAAGTGGAGGCCCTGAAGGCGCAGAACCGCGAGATCATGGAGCGGCTGGAGGCCACCGCCGAGGCCCTGGAGCAGATGGCCCCGGCCCGTGCCGCCGCCACCCGCATGCCCCATGGCCACGGCAGCCGCGGCACCACCGTGGTGGGTGCCTACGGCGAGCTCCACTACAACAACCTGAGCAGCCAGAACGGCGGCAGCGACAAGAAGGAAATCGACTTCCACCGCTTCATCCTGTTCCTGGGCCACGAGTTCAACGACCGCATCCGCTTCTGGTCAGAGCTGGAGGTGGAACACTCCAAGGTGGACGCCGGCGGCGGCGAGGTAGCCATCGAGCAGGCCTTTCTCGAGTTCGACCTCAACGACGACCTCATGGCCCGGGCCGGCATCCTGCTGGTGCCCGTGGGCCTCATCAACGAAACCCACGAGCCGCCCACCTTCTACGGCGTGGAGCGCAACCCCATCGCCAAGTACATCATCCCCACCACCTGGCGCGAGGGCGGCGCCTCGCTGCGCGGCCGGCTGGGCAGCGGCTTCTCCTACGACCTGGTGCTGCACTCGGGGCTGAAGCTCAAGTCGGACCCGGACCCGTCCAAGAGCTACCTCGTGCGCAGCGGCCGCCAAGCGGTGCGCACGGCCCCGGCCGACGACCCGGCGGTGACCGCCCGCATCAAGTGGACCGGCGTGCCGGGCCTGGAGCTGGCCCTGGCGGTGCAGCGCCAGACCGACGCCGCCCAGGGCACCGATCCCGGCGTGGGCGCGGCCACCCTCGTCGCGCCCCACGTGGTGTGGCAGAAGGGACGCTTCGGGCTGCGCGCGGTCTATGCGAGCTGGGACATCGAGGGCAGCGGCCCGGCGGGCATCGGCGCCGACGAGCAGACCGGCTGGTACGTGGAGCCGTCCTTCCGCATCAACGAC
>Ga0256830_1002912_pt1 | contig 10938 bp, 11 predicted proteins | sample 128326metaG_FD_190537 | JGI IMG/M metagenome (GOLD analysis project Ga0256830, IMG submission 190537) | Hydrothermal vent microbial communities from Lau Basin, Pacific Ocean - 128-326 | ecosystem: Environmental > Aquatic > Marine > Hydrothermal vents | place: Pacific Ocean: Lau Basin | collected...
TAGCCGCCTCAACCCCTCTGGAGGAACGCCGGTGGCGTCCGATAAGGAGGAAGAGATTACAAGATCTCCCTCGGACAAAGAAAGCAAAAATTGAGCCCGCCGGTAATCATTACGCTCCTATTTTCGGCACAGCTGGCCATGGCGCCGCCGGTCCAAATGCAATGCGAGACAGAGTTGAACCACCTTCACCGGATCCAGAACGCGCGGGGGAAACAACTGCCCGTTTACCACGACGCGGCGCTCCTGGGATACCTGGCCCGGCTGGGACGCCGCCTGGCGCCGCTGGTCGGCAGCCGCAGGCCGCTCGTCGTCGTACCCGTATACAGCGAGGAACCGGAGTTCTTCGAATACCACGGCCGGGTCGTCGTCTCGACCCGTACGGTGCTGGAGGCCCGCAGTGAAGCCGACCTGCTGAACGGGATGGCCATTTGGCTGTCGGCGTTCGATGCAGACTCCCGGCGGCGCCTGGCCACGGCGCGGTCGATGTGCCAGGCCCCCTGGGTGGATACCGGCGCCTCCTTCGCCGAGATCCGGAAGCGGCTCGCGGCCCAGATCAAGACCTACAACGAATGGACCGCGCGGAAGCTGCGCCGGCGCCGCACCGCGTGGCGCCCGGCAGCGGGCCCATAACGCAAAAGCGCGTAGCCCTCCCTTCCCGCCCGCCTTGCCGGTCCGAGAATCTCGGGCCGGCAAGGCGGTTTCCGTCACAGGCCGTTTCAGAAGTTGGCGCTCGCCGGCTGCGACGTGCCGGCCGAGTTGGTCAAGGTGACGCTCACGCTGGCCACGGCGTTGCTGTCGCCCTGGACGGTGAACGGCTGCACGTACAGGAAGGTGCTGCCGAAGGGGAACGACTGTTCGCCCTGATACCAGTTCGAGAAGACCGAGCCGACGTCCACCGTCACCTGTGTGGTCTCGAGATTGGCCCCGGTGCGCGCGGTGAAGCGGAAGGCGGCCTGGCTCATGTCGCGCGGGCTGGAGAGCCCGACGACGTGAACCTCGAAACCGCCCGTGGTCCGGACGATTCGGACCGACTGAATCACGGGAGCCGCGCGGCGGACGGTCATCACCTGGACCGGAGCCGGATCCGGGGTGATGTCCTCGCCGTCGGACGTGAACCGGGCGGTGATCTCGATCCGGCCGGCGACGCTGCCGGTCTGCACGCCGATGCTGTTTGCGTCCCCGAACTGCGCCGTCGTCGTCCCCGCGGGGATCGTGAATTGCGCCGTCCGCCCGCCGGTGGCGAACTGCACCGCCGGGTCGTCGGCCGGCGCCGTGGCGTCCGGCGTGAAGGTCAGCGTAAGCGTACCGGTGATGTCGGTCGGGTACGGAGCGTTCAAGGTCACCTGGGCCGTCTGCGGCTGCGCCGGCTCGGTCTGGTCGGGAAGCCCGACGATGCCGCCTTGAAGCGGCGGAAGCGCCACCACGATGGTGAAGTTTCGTTCCGCGCTCCCGCCGGCGGTGTCGCGCACCCGCGCCTGGAACGTGAAGGTTCCGGCCGCGCGCGGGTTGCCGGCGATGACGCCACTGGCGCCCATGGAGAGGCCGTTGGGTAGCGAGCCGCTGACGATGCTCCAACTGTACGGCGGGGAGCCGCCCGTGGCTTCGAGGGTGACGGAATAAGCGACTCCCACCGTGCCGCCGGGAAGGTTTGCGCCGGTGACGATGGAGAGCGGCGGCGGCGCAACCGTGATCTGGAACGACCGGCTGTCGGTGTTCTCGACGCCGTCCATCACCATGATGTCGAAGGTGTAGAGGCCTGCCTGAGTGGGCGTGCCGCTCAAGGCGCCGTCCGAACCGAACGTCAAGCCCGGAGGCAAGGCGCCCGTCAGAACGCTCCACGAGTACGGCGGGACGCCGCCGGCCGCGGCGAAGGTCACCGAATAGGCCTGGCCGACGACGCCGTCGGGCAATGGCGATTCCGTCGTAATCTGCAGCGGCGGTTGGATCACCGACAAGATGAAGGTCTTGGTCGCAGTGGCCTGGGCCGCATCGCGGACGCCGATCTGTACTGAGAAGGTTCCGGTAGCCGTGGGCGTGCCGCTGATGACCCCGTCCTGTCCGAACATCAGCCCTGGCGGCAGCGAGCCTTCGACCAGACTCCACTGATACGGCGGCGAGCCACCGGTGGCCTCGAGGGTTTGAGAATACGGTTGGCCGAGGAACGCATCCGGCAACGGCGACGGCGTGGTGATCTCCAGCGACGGACCCGCCGGGTTGATCGTGATCTGGAACTCCTTCGTGGAGGTCCGGCCTTCGCTGTCTTGGACCCGGATCGTGACGATGTAACTGCCGGCCTCGGTGGGCGTTCCCCGGATCTCGCCGCTCGCCGTGAGAAACAGCCCCGGCGGGAAGACGCCGGCGGCCCGGTTCCACGTATAAGGCGGCACGCCACCGATGGCCTCCAGTTGTAGGGAGTAGGGCTGGCCGACGGCGCCCGCGGGTAGATTCCGCGGCGAGGTGATCTCCAGCGGCGGGTTGATGACGATCTCAAACGTCTTCTCGGCGGTGTTCTGCTGGGCGTCGACGACGCGGACGGTGAACTGGAAGGTGCCCGCCTGCGTGGGAGAGCCGGTGAGCAGGCCATCGCGGAACAGCGTCAGGCCCGGCGGCGGCGCCGTGATCGGCTGGAACTCGTAAGGAACGATTCCATCGGCGGCCTCGATGGTCACCAGGTACGGATCGTTCACCACGCCGATCGGCAGCGGGGACTTCGTAGTGATTTTCAGATCGGGCGGGCGGATCTCATAAGGGACTCGGTTGGAGACTTGCTCCACCGGATTGTTGAAGACCGCGATCTCCACAGTCTGCACGGCGGTAAGGTAACTCCCTGGGATGATCACGCGGATCTCTGTTTGAGTTACCTCGATTGGATCAAACGTCGCTGCCCATTGGCCCCCCACGTACCACCACACGACCGAATCGGGATCGGCGCCCACCGGTGAGGGGATAAACCCCGTGCCGATGATCCGGATCTCGGTGTCGGGCGAGCCGGCGATCAGGTAGGGGGGATCGATTTGCTGGATCACCGGCGTTTGAGCCAGGCCGATCGCAGGCAGCAGCAACAGCAGGCAGGCGATGGAAAACAGCGTCGTGAATCGTCTCATTTCGCACCCCCGTCAACAGCGGCCGGGATGAAAGCGACTCGGGGCGCCCCGCGGCTCCCGTCGTAGATGTAGACGGGCCCGGCGGCGCGGGCCGTCAACTGAAAGAGCCGCAAGCCGCGCAAGCGGGTCAAGGCCGCCGGCGCATCGGGGCTCCGGACGGCGGAAAGGGTCCGGGAGCCGAGATCGAAGGCCAGGACGCCCGGCAGAGCGGCGTCCGCGACATAGACGGTGCGGCCGTCGAGGCTGACGGCGATTCCCACCGGCTCACGCAGGCCGTCCGCCCCGCCGAACAGCGGTTCCAGCAGCGCCCCGGAAGCAGTGAAACGAATCCGGACGGCCTCCAGCGCAGCTTTGTCGAGATACACGGCTTCGTCACGGCCGGGAACGAACGCCAGGCGGGCCGAAGCGGCCAGCGGCGCGACGAAGTCCCACCCCGTGGAGCGAACCCGAACGAGAGAAGACCCCGCCACCGCCAGCGCCTCGCCGCCGCGGTCGGAGACGGCCAACGCGTTGACGGGGCCGGGCAACGAATCCGCGGGCAGGCGCCAGCGCGGGAACGGGTGGTCCGGCAAGCCGCCGAGAACCACCAGACGGCCGGCGGAGGCATCGAGGACGGCGGCGGCGGAACCCAACGGGCTCAGGGCGATCCGCGCCCCGGCCCCCACTTCAATGGGAAGCTCGACCGTTTCCGGCACGGCGCTCAGATTCCGCAGCAGAACGAGCCGGCCGGCCTTCCCAGAGACGCCCAGCACGTATCCCTTCTCCGAAGAAACGGCCCAAACATCGAGGCTCCGGACCGAAGCCACCGGGGCGCTGAACGATGCCGCGCCGGGCAGCCCCCGGATCAACCGCACGCCGCCGGCTTCGTCAACGGCAAGACCAAGCAGAGGCCCGCGAACGCGGTGGAGAACCTGAGCGCTCCGCTCGCCCTGAAGCAAGACATCACGGCGAAGAGACGGACCGGGTGCGCCGATAGAGTCCAGCCCTTGAGAAAACGCCGGACCCGGATGAAAGCAAATTGTCGCGGAGACGACGAGCGGCAGCAGCAGAGCAGTTGGCGTCCTCATCACAACCTCCTCAGAAAAGTCGGCGAAGAGTCCCCGAGAGCCGCCGCTCACGGGTTGCCGGGCGCGCCGACCGAGGGCGTCCCCGGCGTGATCACCGTCCGCGGCGGAGCCGGAGGGGCGCCGCCACCGCCGCCGTTGCCGCCCGAAGTCGCGGCGATCACGCCTCCGGCGACGGCAGCTCCGGCGATAGCCAGGATCGCGATCACCTTTCCGGAGATCCCCCCGGCCGCTCCGGCCCCAGCTGCCGCGCCGGCCGTCAGGACGGCATTCGCCTGATTGATCGTGGCGTTGGCGACCAGATCACGATAGGTGGCTTCGACCTGGATCTGGAACTTCCCCGTTTCGGCGTTCGCCCGGAAGCCCTTGGCCACCGCCCGGCCCTGGCGGTCGGTGGTGACGATCAGGCTCCTGGCCCCGTCCGGGAAGGTTCCTCCGGGCCCGCTTTCGGGCAGCAAGAACATGACGGTCGCTCCGGCCACCGGACGGTTGTTCTCGTCCACTACCTGGACGATGGGCTCGCGGGCCGTGCGTTGGCGGACGTTGTTGATCGCGCCTTCACCCTCCACGATGATGATCTTCAGCTTCTTGGGGGCAGGCTGCTGTTGGGCCCGGGCCCACAGCGGCGGCGAAGCGATCGCGACGCTGAGCACCGCGACGAGAAGGCGCCTCCAGAAAGAGGCGGCGTGCGTTACAGACACAGTCTTCCTCCTCCCATGAATTGTCAAGCAGACCTATTATGACTCATGAAACGGCGCTGGTAAACGGCAACGGAGTTTCAGACCGTCTAGGATCCATGGCCGCGGCGTCACGACGGTCGAACGGCCGCGGCCGGCCCTGCACATGGGAGTAAACTTGGTTCCATGCCCGTGCCACTCCACCCGAAGTCTCTTGAAGGCGTCATCGGCTTCCCGCTGGCCCCCTTCCGGGAGGATTCTTCGCTGGACTTCGCCGCGCTGGAGTGTGACGTAGATTGGCTCGCCGGCTACCGCTTCTGTGCCATCAATGTCCCGGCGGGGATTTCCGAGGCCTATTCGCTGACGCCGGCCGAGAGTACGGCAATGGTCCGCGCCGCGGTGACCGCCGCCGCCGATCGGATGCCGGTGATCGGCTGCGTGGGGTTCAACTCCGCCGTCGCCGCAGAGACGGCGCGGAGAATGGAGGCCGCCGGCGCCGCCGCCCTGCTCGTCCTTCCCCCCTACTATCCCAACGCGCCTTTCGAAGGCCTGCTGCGGTACTACCGCGCAGTGGGAGAGGCTACCGGACTGCCGCTTTGTCTCTACAGCCGGGGCTGGGCGTCCTTCTCGCCGGAGCAGGTGGGGAAACTGGCCGAAGCGGTCCCGGCGCTCGAACTGTGGAAGGACGGGCAGGCGGATCCGCGGCGGCTGCAGCGCATCATCGCCCGGCTGGGCGATCGCCTCACCTGGATCGGCGGGGCCGGAGACGACTGTGCGGCGGCCTATGCCGCCCTTGGGATCCGCGTCTTCACCTCCAGCATCTCGGCCGTGGCCCCGCGCCTGGCCCTCCACTGGTGGGAGGCGGCCCGCGCCGGAGACTTCGAGCGGCTCAACCGCATCCTGAACTCCCTCGTCCATCCTCTCTTCGAGCTGCGGACCCGGCAGCCCGGCTACGAAGTCGCGGTAATGAAGAAACTGCGCGAACTGATTGGACGCCCGGCGGGCCGGCCCCGACCGCCGCTGCCGGATTTCCGCGATGAAGACGTGCCGGCGCTCGAGCGCATCGTCGCGGCCTGGGCGGAGTTCCTGGATCCCGCCGCCTGATCGGGGAGAGAGAGGGAATCCGACCAATCGGTAGGGTACGCTCCTCGGTTCGAGCGGGCAGGATCGCTGAAGGGTGCTGGTAATGGAGGAGAAGGTGAAGCCCTGCGTCGTATTGGGCGGGATCGAATTCCCTTCTCGGCCACCAGCATAGGGGCGCCGCTGCGGCGGGAAGCGCCCGGCGTATCCCTATCTTGTTGGTGCGGCTGGAGAAAGAATTCTCGCCTCGCCGGTGACCGGAGTTTCGACCGGCTCGGGTCCGCTTGCCGGCGCCGCCGCAGCCCGAGGACGCCCGGAACCGGCCGCCCCCGTTCGAAGCGGATCCGCGAACGGCCTTGATACACTGGAAAGCTCATGGGTTACCGGTTCCGGCTCTCTCTGTGCAACGAGGTCTACCAAGGCTGGACGCTGGCCGACATGTGCCGCTCCATGCGGGGGTTCGGCTACCAGGGAATCGAGATCGCCCCGTTCACCCTGGCCGAGGACCCGGCGAGAATTCCCGCCGCCCAAAGGCGGGAGTACCGCGAAATCATGGAGGGCGAAGGGCTCTATTTCGTCGGGCTGCACTGGCTGATGGCCGCCCCGAAGGGCTTGCACGTCACCACGCCGGACGAGCAGTTGCGCAAACGGAGCTGGGATCACGTGCACGCCCTGATCGACCTCTGCGGCGACTTGGCCGGCGACCGCGAGGACTGCGGCGTGATGGTCTTCGGTTCACCGAAGCAGCGGTGCATCACCGGCGGCTCCAGCCGTGAAGAGGCGACGAAGCGCTTCATCGACGGTCTGGCGTCGGTGGCCGACCACGCCGCCGAGCGCCGGGTCAAAGTGCTGGCCGAAGCCCTGCCCTCGGACCAGTGCGACGTGCTGCTGAGCCTGGAAGAGGCGGTGGAGATCGTCAAACAGATCGATCACCCCGCCATCCAAACCATGTTCGACACCCACAACGCCGTAGAGGAAAAAGAGCCGCACGCCGTGCTGGTGGACCGCTACTTCGACTACATCCGCCACGTCCACGTGAACGAAATGGACGGCCGCTATCCGGGCGCCGGCGACTACGATTTCAAGCCGGTGCTCGAGGTGCTGGCTCGGAGGAACTTCGCCGGCTGGGTCTCGACCGAGGTCTTCGACTTTTCGCCGGGGCCGGAGACGATCGCCCGAAACACGATCGAGCACCTGAACCGGGAGATCGCGCAGCTCGGCCTATGAAACGCCACGTCGTCACCGGGGGAGCCGGCTTCATCGGATCGGCGCTGGTGCGCCGGCTGCTCGAAGAGGGCGGCGGCCCCGTCATCGTGATCGACAATCTGCTGACGGGCAAGGAACGCAACCTGGCCGGCTTGGAAGACCGGATCGAGTTTCACCGCATCGACATCCGCGACTACGATGCGATCGCTCCGGTGCTGGCCGGGACCGACACCCTCTATCACCTGGCCGCCATCCCTTCGGTGCCGCGCTCCATCGAGGAACCGGTTCCTTCCCACGAGGTCAACATCGACGGGACGTTCCAGGTTTACCGGGCCGCGGTGGAGGGCAAGGTGCGGCGGGTGGTCTACGCCGCCTCGTCGTCGGCCTACGGGGATACGGAGACTTTGCCGAAGGTGGAGACGATGGCGCCGCGGCCGCTTTCTCCTTACGCCGCCCAGAAGCTGATGGGGGAGTACTACGCCTCGGTGTTCCACACCTGCTACGGACTGGACGCCGTTTCGCTGCGGTTCTTCAACGTCTACGGGCCGCGGCAGGATCCCTCGAGCCCTTATTCCGGCGTGATTTCGATCTTTCTGAAGTGCCTGATCGAGCGGCGCAGCCCGACGATTTTCGGCGACGGCGAGCAGTCGCGCGACTTCACTTTCGTCGAGGACGTGGTGGACCTGATGCTGAAGGCGGCCCGGGCCGAGGGAGTGGGCGGCAAGGTCTACAACGCGGGCAACGGGAACCGGTATACGCTGAATCACGTCTGGGAGACGCTGCAGAAAATCGAAGGCGTGAGCATCCCCGCCCGCTACGGGCCGCCGCGCCCGGGCGACGTGCGGCATTCCCAGGCCGACACGACAGCAGCGAGGCGCGACCTCGGGCACGAGCCGCGCTTCAGCCTCGAAGAAGGGCTGCGGCGGACGCTCGAGTGGCAGCGGGAAGAGCTCGGCTTGAAGGCCGGGTGACTACTTGCGTTTCACCGGCCGGGCGTAGACCTCGACCCAGTCCAGGCGGGAACAGGCCGCGCTGCCTCCGCCGCGCATCAGGTCGGTCACGCCGACCTCGACCACCCGGCTGAGGTCGGGATTCTCCACCCAGCGGCCCTCGACGACCTTCTCGATGTCGAGTTCCCGCCAGCGGATGTCGCCGATGTTGAACTCGCGGATGCGCCAGTCGGTGGAAGCCGGGTCCGACTGGTCGCTGACCAGCCACGTCCCGTCGGCGAGCTTGACGATGATCCGCAACTGCCGGAACCCGGCCTGTTTGGTCCGCCACCGGATCTTGGCCAGCCCGGTGAGATCGGCGTCCATCGTCCGGTGCCGGAGGCTCATCGCCCAATTGCCCTCGGCCTGGCCGGACCACAGATAGTAAGGATCGTCGGCCGGTTTGTCATGATGGCTTTTCTTGAGGGCCGAGGCGCCCGGCCCGTGAAGCGTGAGGATGAGGTCGGGATTGGCCACGTGCTTCTGGCTGATCGGGGTCTCGGGAGGAATCTCCTTCCAGTCTTCGCGGAAGAACAGCCCGGGACGGTCCTGCGCCCAGGCGGAAACGGCGAGCATCGAGAGAACGAACAGGGTGGCGCGCATCACCCATCGATTGTACACCGGCCCCAGCGGGCGTCCGGGCAGATCCGGGCGGCGGGATGGTAGAATCGTCGTTTCAGGAGCCTGTCGTGTCGGTCCTCTACAACCGGTTCGAAGAGAATGTCCTGACGACGTCGGTGGACTACGTGTTCAACTGGGCCCGGGAGGGTTCGATCTGGCCGTTGACCTTCGGGCTGGCCTGCTGCGCGATCGAAATGATCACGGCCTCGACGGCGCGCTTCGACATCGCGCGGTTCGGCGCCGAGGTGTTCCGCCCGAGCCCGCGGCAGTCGGACCTGATGATCGTTTCCGGCACGGTGACCCTGAAGATGGCGCCGGTGCTGAAACGGATCTACGACCAGATGCCGGACCCGAAGTGGGTGATGTCGATGGGCGCCTGCTCGAGCGTCGGCGGCCCGTTCAACACCTACAGCGTCTTGCAGGGGGTGGACAAGATCGTTCCGGTGGACGTCTACGTGGCCGGCTGCCCGCCCCGGCCCGAGAACCTCTTCTACGGGCTCCTGAAGCTGCAAGAAAAGATCGACGCCATGGCCACCTTCGTCAAGCGCCCCACCGAAGTCCGCCTCGACGAGAGCATGCTGGAGGACTTCAAGAAGCGGGTAATGGTGGCCCAGGTTCCCCACCCGGCCTGAGCGTGTTCCGGAAACGACCCGACGGCTCCTACGCGAGCAGCCTGCTCGAAGAGATAGGCTGGGTGCGTCATGGCTTCGGGACGCGGCGGTTTCCCTTGGGCCTCGACGCCAGTCCGGTCGCCCTCCTGCGCCAGATCCATTCGGCCCGCACCCTCGCCGTGGATGGAGCCGAGGGCTGGGCAGGCGAGGGCGACGCAATGATCACCGCCAGGCCGGGTCAATACCTCGGGATCCGGACGGCGGACTGCCTCCCGGTGCTGCTCGCCGCGCCGGATGTTCGGGCGGTGGCGGCTGTGCACGCCGGCTGGCGGGGAGCGGCGGCGGGCATCCTTCGCGCCACGATCGAGCGTCTGGCGGAGGACTGGGGAGCCGATCCCGGGCGAATCGTGGCGGCGATCGGACCGGGGATCGGGCCGTGCTGCTACGAAGTCGGGCCGGAGGTCGCCGGCCGGTTCCCCATCGCCGCCGTCCGGGTGCTCGAGAGCGGCTGCACACACCTGGACCTGCGGGAGGCCGCGCGGCGGGAGCTCGTCTCGGCGGGCGTGCCCGAGGAGCGGATCGACGTGGCGGACCTGTGCACCCGGTGCCGTCTCGAGGAGTTCTTCTCATACCGGGGCAACCGCGCCGAAGGGGGCCGCATGCGGAACGTCATCGGGGTCTGGCGGCCTAGCGCCGAAGAGCGGGGAGCGGCCGGAAACCTAAGAAGAGCTTAGAGACACGAAGGGCGCGGGCTACGCGGCCCGCGCCCCGCCGGTCCTACAGAGAAGCTGCCTCAAGCCGCATTCATCATGAGCTCGTCGAGGAATTCGGTGTTGTCGCTGCGGTCGGCCAGCTCCTGGCACGTGATACAGTACGGCGTCCACGGCACCGCCTTGAGCCGTTTCGGGTTGATCTCTTCCTCGCAGTGCAAACACGTCCCGTAGGTGCCTTCATCCATCCGGCGCAGCGCCAGTTTCACCAGCCGCAGCAGGTTGGACTCGCGGTCCAGGTTGCGGATCGCGAGCTCGCGTTCCGCGGCGTTCTGCACCTCGTCGAGAGCGTCGGCGCTCTTCTCGATGGCGATGGCTTCCCGGTTGCGGAGCACACGCGCCAGTTCGGCCTGCTTCTCTTCTAGTATTTTCCTGAATCTCTTCAGCTCCGTCTTGGTCATGGCAACTTCTCCTTCAACAGGACCTAGCTGGTTAGCTATTCCCGATAGTGCGTTCGGCGCGGGGCGATTCACGGCTTCGTGACGCCGCCGGCCGAAACGCTTCAGTCTCGTTTCATTCCGTACGCTATAGTATGGACGCGGACGCCGAGAAAAGGTTTCACCGGCCTTAGCAGCGGGTGCTAAAATTTCCTGCGCGTGGGTTCCTCAGCCCCTCTGCGCTGCCCCTGGCTTCTGAGGGTCCCGATCCAAAGATCCTAGCACCATTGAGATGCAATTTCAATTCCGTTCGTTTCACCTTTTTCGGGCCTCGGCGCCGCCGCGCCGCCCTCTTGGACTCCTCTCTGTCGCGAACAAGAGGGCTTTTACCATATCGTCAGCCGCGGCGCAAGACATTAGTCAAATTTTAGTTGACGCG
>Ga0256830_1002913_pt1 | contig 10937 bp, 10 predicted proteins | sample 128326metaG_FD_190537 | JGI IMG/M metagenome (GOLD analysis project Ga0256830, IMG submission 190537) | Hydrothermal vent microbial communities from Lau Basin, Pacific Ocean - 128-326 | ecosystem: Environmental > Aquatic > Marine > Hydrothermal vents | place: Pacific Ocean: Lau Basin | collected...
GAGCAAGAACGCCAAAACGACCCCGGCGCCCATGAGCGTTCTGAATAAGCGGGCGAGCCAGACGGCCTGCAGCGTCTCGTAGATCGTCTGGTTCAGGAGGTTGACGCTGATGCCCACCACCAGCCCGGAGTGGGTAAACCCCAGGTAGAAGATGGGGAAGGCCACGGCCATCAGCCAGAAGACCCAGCTGGTGAGCCGCCAGCTGTAGAGCTTGCGGCCCGTAAGCCGGGGGAACAGATAGATCCCGGCGGCCATCCCGAAGCACGTAAACGCCCCCGCCAGCGCCAGGTGCGCGTGGGCCTGGACCCACTCCGTGAAGTGGACGAACCAGTTGACGGCGTGGGTCGTCTGGAAGGGGCCTTGGATGCAGGTGATCAAGTAGTAGACGGCCCCCAGCACGGCGAATCGGAGCGGAAAGCTCTCGATGACCCGGGACCAGTTGAGGCGGGGCGTGGCCAGGTGGTTGACCACCACGGCCAGCACGGGGATCGCCAGCAGCACGGAGCTGATGACGGCGAACTCCCCGATCCAGCGGGGCATCGGCATCTGCAGGAAGTGATGGAGCCCCGTCCCCGGGTAGAAGGCCATCAGCGTCCAAAAGCCCAAAATGCTCAAGCGGTGGGAGTAGATGGGCTGTCGGGCCGCGAGCGGGATGATGTAATACGCGATCCCCAGCCCCAGGGGCGTGATGAAGAGCCCCACGGCGTTGTGGAGCCACCAGGCGTGCAGCATCTGGTTCCCCAGGCCCGTGAAGGCCAGCGTGAGGAAGTTCCCCACCAGATACGTAATGGCCGTGGTGTAGAGCCCTCCTAAGAGATACCAGACGCTGACGTACAGCTTCTCCCGCTTGCGCTTCAGCACGGTGGCGTGGACGCTGGCGATGACCATCACGGCGGCGAGCACGATCAGGATGTCCACCAGAAGGGGGGCCTCGGCGTACTCGTAGGGCTGAATGGACAAGAGGGGGTGGCCCACGATCCCGGCCCAGATGAGCACAAGATCGAGCAGCACGGCCAGGTTCCAGACCCAGCCCGCCGCGTACGCCAGTCGGGGGAGCTTCAGCTCCACGTCGCACAGCCGCGGGACGATGTAGAGGATGGCGGCCACAAACCCCATCCCGATCCAGCCGTAGATCACGAGGTTAGTATGAAAGATGCGCAGCTTGCTGTACGGCAGGCTCAGGGCTTCCACAAAGCTCAACACATCGGGCCAGAGGAACTGGAGCGACTGGAAGAGCCCAATCAAGGGACCCAAAGCCAGCCAGACCAACGAAGAGAAGAACCAGAGCTTGACGACCCGCTTCTCCTGTTCGCTCATAAGCTCTGCCCCCCTATTTGTCTTGTCTTGTATTGTATTTATTTTTTCCCGTGATCGTCCCCGGCTTGCGCCTCAGGGGTGGGTGACCTCAAAGGGCGCGATTAGGAACGCGTAAATAAGCCACCCGAAGAAGACGATCCAGATCCACCACGGAAACCGACCTTCGCCCTCGCGGATGGGTTCCTCCGCCGATGGGGTCGGCGGTTGTGCGCGCGGGTGCTCCATCTCCTCCCTCCTCCCTTGCTCCCCTCCTCTCCCCCTTCCGGGTTCCGGCTCCCCAGGCCGTCGTGTAGGGGTTTCGGAGTTGAAACTGCTTTTCACTCTTACTCGACGGAGAGGATAGCAAAAGGCGGTCGGGCGTGCAACGGGGGGCCGGCTACCGTCGCAGGGCGCCCCAGGCGAGCAGCGCCCAGCCCGCTAGGAACGCCACCCCGCCCCAGGGGGTGATCGCCCCGAGGGCCCGCACCCCGGTGAGGCTCAACGCGTACAGGCTCCCGGAGAAGAGCACGATCCCGGCGACGAAGAGCCAGCCCGCGGCCGTCAGGGGGCCCGCCCCCCAGCGCTCGCGGGCCCAGCTCACCCCCAGCAGGGCGAGCGCGTGCCAGAGCTGGTAGCGCACCCCCGTCTCGAAGATCGCCAGCAGCTCGGGCTCAAGGCGGCCGCGCAGCCCGTGGGCGCCGAACGCCCCCAGCGCCACCCCCAGCCCCGCCAGCAGCGCGCCCAGCGCGAAGAACGTTCGCTCCATCCTCAGGACTTCCCACCCTCCCCTCTCCTCGCTGCCCCACCCTTCGCTGTCCCACCCTGCCCGGTGTGCGCGTGCACGTTCATCATGACGCCATTATAGCCCTCCGAGGGCCGGGAGATCAGCCGGGGGACGACTTCAGCGGGCGCCCGAGCTGGGGGAGCCGAGGCGCTTCTTGAGCGCCTCGAGGGCCCGGCGCTCCGGGGTCGTGAGCCGCTTGAGCTCCCCCGGGCGCAGCTTGCCCAGCGCGACGGGGCCGTGTCCTACCCGCACCAGCCGCTCCAGCGGGAGCTTGAAGTGCTTAATCAAGCGCTTCACTTCGTGCTTCTTCCCCTCGGTGAGCACCAGCTCCAAAACGGTGCGGTTGCGGGAGCGCTCGACGATCCGCCCCCGGCGGATCCGGAGCACCTCCCCCCCGTCCCGCACGCCCCGCTGCATCTTGCGGAACATCTCATAAACGTGGCGATAGGGCAAGAGCCGCGGGATCACCACGTGGTAGACCTTCTCCACCTCGTAGCGGGGATGGGTGAGGAAGTTCACGAGCTCGCCGTCGTTGGTGAGCAGCAGGAGCCCCTCGGCGTCCCGGTCCAGCCGCCCCGCGATCGCCAACCCCTGCCCCCCGAGGCCCCGCCGCTGGAGGAGCCTCCCGACGGTGTTCGGGTGCTTGGGGTCGTAGAGCGAGGAGAGCATCCCGGCGGGCTTGTAGAGCTTGTAGACCGCGGGCTCCCGGGGCTCCAGGGGGACCCGGCGGCCCCGGACCTCCAGCTCTCGGACCGTCTCTGGGTCCACCTCGAGGAAGGGGTTCGTGAGGGTCTGGCCGTCCAGGCGCACCTCCCCTTGCTCGATGAGCCGCTGGGCCTTGCGGCGGGCGATCCCCGCGCGGCGCTGGACGAGCTGCAACAACCTCATAGAGATTCGCCTGTGCCTTCGCCTTCGCCCGAGCCCCCAAGGAGGATGCGCGCGTCCACCACCCGGGCTCCCTTCTCCCTCTCGAAGACGATCAGGGGGTTGATGTCCAGCTCCTCGATCTCCTCCAGCTCCACGGCGAGCTGGGACAAGCGCAGGAGGCACTCGGCGATCGCGTCGACGTCGCGGGGCGGCTGGCCGCGGAAGCCCTCCAGGAGCTTGTGGGCCCGGATGCCCTCGATCATCCGGTAGGCCCCCAGCTCCCGGATCGGCGCGATCCGGAAGGTGACGTCCCTCAAAACCTCCACGTACACCCCGCCCAACCCGAACATCAGGAGGGGCCCGAAGTGGGGGTCGCGCTTTAACCCCAAAATGGTCTCCACCCCGCCGGGCGCGGCGACGAACTCCTGGACGAAGACGCCCCAGATCTCCGCCTCGGGCTTGCGCCGTCGCACCCCGTCTAGGATCGCGCGATACGCCTCTCGTACGGCTCCCTCGTCCTCCAGCTTGAGCCGTACGCCCCCGACGTCGAACTTGTGGACGATCTGGGGCGAGACGATCTTCAACGCCACGGGATAGCCGATCTCCTGCGCCCTGCGGACGGCCTCGTCCTCGGTGGCGGCCAGCTCCCCCCGCAGCACGGGGAACCCGTACGCGCGCAGGACGGCGTGGGCCTCCGGCTCGGGGAGGAACGTTCGCCCCTCGGCTCGGGCCTTCGTAAGGATCGCGCGGGCCGCCTCGCGGTCGACGTCGTCGAAGGTCCGCACCGGCGTTCGCGGACGGTGGACCCAGCTCGTGTAGCGGGCCATCTCCGCCAGCGCGCGGGCGGCGTCCTCTGGGAAGCGGTAGTGGGGGACTCGGGCCTCCTCCAGCACCCGCAGGGCCTCGTCGATCGCCTCCAGGGCCATGAGGCACGCGAGCACGGGCTTCTTGTGCTCGCGGGCCGCGTCGGCGATCGTCCGAGCGATGGCCGTAAGATCCGCCATCATCTGGGGGGTGCAGATCACGATGGCGGAGTCGACGGCCTCGTCGCCGAGGACGAGCCGGAGGGCGTGGGCATAGCGATCTTCTTGGGCGTCCCCGATGAGGTCCACGGGGTTCTGGACGCTTGCCGTGGGCGGCAGGCCCTCCCGGAGCTTCCGGGTGGTCTCCTCGGAGAAGCGGGCCAGTTTGAGCCCATGGCGCACGCAGGCGTCGGTGGCCATGATCCCGGGCCCGCCGGCGTTGGTGACGATCGCCACCCGATCCCCCCGGGGCGCGGGCTGCTGGGCGAGCGCCTGGGCGTACTCGAAGAGCTCCTCGATGGTTTCGACCCGGAGCACCCCGCACTGGTGGAAGAGGGCGTCGTACACCTCGTCGGAGCCCGCCAGCGCCCCCGTGTGGGAGGCGGCGGCGCGGGCCCCCTCGCGGGTGCGGCCCGACTTAATCGCCAGAATGGGCTTCTTTTGGGGCAGCTCCCCGGTGATCTCGCGGGCCAGCTCCAGAAAGCCCTTGGGGTCCTCTAGGTTCTCCACGTACAGCAGGATGACGTCCGTGCGGGGGTCGTCCCGCAGCGCCGCGAGGAGGTGGTTCTCGTTGAGGACGGCCTTGTTCCCGATCGAGATGAACTGGGAGATCCCGATGTGCTCCGCCTCGCAGTACTCGAGGGCCGCCACCCCCACCGCGCCGCTCTGCGAGATGAACGCGATGTTCCCCCGCGGGGGCATGGAGCGGGCGAAGGTGGCGTTCAACCGCACCTCGGGGTCCGTGTTGATGATCCCCAGGCAGTTGGGGCCCACCAGCGCGATCCCGTGCTCCCGGGCGATCGCCTTGAGCCGCTCCTCGAGCTCGACGCCCCGGCCGCCGACCTCCTTGAAGCCCGCGCTGAGGACGACGGCGCCGGGGATGCCCTTTTGGGCGCACTCCTCCAGCACCTGGGGAACGGCCGGGGCGGGGACGATCACCACGGCCAGGTCGACCTCGTCGGGGACCTCGAGCACCGAGGGGTAGGCCCGCACGCCCAGAATGCTCCTCGCCTTGGGGTTGACCGGGTAGACCACGCCCCGATAGTCCCCCAGCAGGATGTTGGCGAACACCGCCCGGCCCACGGAGTCGGGGCGGGTCGAGGCCCCGATCACCGCCACGGAGCGCGGGGAAAGCAGCCGCCGAAGTTGATTATTCTCCACCATTGCCACGATCTCCTTTGTCCTCTTGTCGATTTCCTTCTTTGGCCAGCACTCGCTCACGGTCCACCATGGGCTACGCTCTCCAAGTACTCCCGATAGATATGTCGGAAATCGTCAAACTCCTGGGCCGTGCGGAAGGCCAGATCGTAAAGCGCATCCTCGTCTTTGGCGAGAAAACCCGACACTCCTTGAGGACCCGATGCCGGATATAGAGGGGCAGGGCCTGAAAGACGTGCACGTCCAGATCGAAGGCTCCCACGTAGCCCAACCGCTTGTGCGCCAGCGCTTCGGATGTCCAATCCCCGGGGCGGAGGACGAGACAGACGTCGAGGTCGGAGCCGGGATGCGCATCGCCCCGGGCAGCGCTCCCAAACAGCATGACCGCCAGCACGTCCCGATCGTGCCGGGCTCGGTCCAACAGCGCTTCCAGCTCGCTCTTTCCCCTCATTTCATTTCAGGTCAAGAGTTCTTCCAGGGGAATGACAACGTCGGGAAGGGCCTCCGGCGCGATTCGATCGCCCTTTTTGGTCTCCTCAATGCGGGCGTACGCCCCCCGTTGGGGCTTCCGAAAGGCCGTAAGCCGACCCTTGGAGAGATCGATCAACCAGACCTCGGGGATGCCGTGCCGGGCGTAGAGGGGGATCTTCACATGGCGATCGTACTCGGACGACGTCTCGGCCACCTCCACCACGAGGAGCACGTCCTCGGGCTTGGGGTGCTCTTCCGCGTAGAAGTCCGGTCGGGGTTTGAGCAGGGCGAGATCGGGCTGGGGCTCCGAGTGCTCGCCCAGGCGAATGGAGTCCTGTACACTGACGATGGCCTGATCCTTAACCCGGCTGGAGAATACGGCATTCAATCGCTTAACGCACGCCGCGTGCTTGCTCCCGATGGGTGAATTCACGATGATCTCCCCCTCGATGAGTTCCACGCGATCGTCCTCGCTTAGGATGCCGACCTCGGCCAGCTTGTGGTACTCCTCCACGGTAAAGCGGCGGGTGGTGTACGTCCGAACGGTTGCCTGCGCCATGCTCGATCCCCCCAAATCAAACCCCTTGTGCTTTCAGTGTAGCGCGGGGCGGGCGGCGGGGCTACCCCTCTTACCCATTCCCACCGAGCTTGACGGGGAGATCGGCCCCGCGGTACAGTCCGGATGCCCAACGTGGATGCCCAACGTGAGGGAAGGGAGCTTCAACGGTGCACAGGGTGCGCGCAAAGCAAGGGACCTCCCAAGGGTTCTCCGGGTGGGGTGTGTGGTCGGTCGTCCTGCTCCTCTTTGGCTTGGGGGTGGGGGTGAGGGGGTGTTTTCCCTTTGAGGGCTCCGGCGGGGCGGACCTCGTCTTCTACGTGGAGAACCGTAGCGCTGAACCCGTCCACCTGCAGGTGATCGCCGACCGGGAGCACCTGTTCGCCGTGGATCTGGAAGCGGCCCCCTCTCCCGCCTCATCGGGCGTTCCGGGCCTGGAGGTGCGGGTGAGGGTGGAGCGCTTCCCCCGCGAGCTGGAGGTGCGGGAGGTCCTGCGGGAGCTGCGCGCTCGGTTCTCCCTGGAGGAGCATCCCCTCCCTCCGGGATACGGGTACCGCATCGTCGTCTCCGAGCAGGGGATCGAACTCTTTGCGAACTACGCCACGACCCGTTAAGCCCGGAGCGGGCGTTTCACTGCATCGAGGACCTTCGCGAGAACTTAAGAGCGTAGAGCAACGCTGTGAGCAATAGCGAATGCCCTGGGCTACAGCGCCTGAGAGGGCAAAGGGATAAGAGTGGCTTCGTCTGCTATAATTAAACGCTCTCGTGAGCACGCAGAGATAGATAGGAGGTTCATGTGGTGCAGAAGAGTAGGGATCGGATTGAGAGCAAAATAGGGCTCCCTATTGAGGATCTGATCTCCGCGATCAATGCGTTGGATGATGAAGACAGGGAATTCTTGATCGAGAATCTCTTGGCTGCCACCAGTCCCGATTACCTCAAGAGCATTGAGGAGGCGAGGGAGGATTACCGCCGAGGGCGGGTCCGCAGCCACGAAGAGGTGTTCACAAAGACCTAAGACAAGAGAGGGATACGCGAAACTGAAGTACGAATTGGTTTATACCGAGCGGGCAGCGAAGGACATCGCCAAACTCGATCGGGCAGCCCAAGAGCGGATCAAGAAAACCCTGGAGAGATATAAGGAAGCGCCCTTCCATTATGCCCGAAAGATGGTCGATCCCAAGCTGGGATCTTACCGTTTTCGCATTGGAGAGTATCGGGTCATCTTCGACATCGAAGGAGACAAGATCGTGATCTTACGGGTGGGGCATCGCCGGGAGATCTACCGAGGATAGAAACCGACTCCGCCGGGGTGCACTCCTGCCCCTAAATCTAAGACCTTTAATAAAAAACCTGCTCCCGCAGCCGGGGCATCGGGCTCCTCGTTTGCGGACCACGCCCGAAATCGTTGAACTCGGTGCAAACCGCCTGCATCATGATGAGGGAGCTTCCACCGGGTCTCGATTATTGGCCTTCCTCGCTGACCGGAACGGTTTGGTACGTCGGCACAAGCTGCCGGAGCCGCTCCAGGAGGCGGGCTCGATCCCCCGCGTCGGCGGCCTCGTAGAGAGCCTTGAGCGCGCGATCCAGCTCGTCCTCGGAGGGCGGGTCGCCCAGCTTGGCCACAAAGATCCGCTCGTGCTTGGTCGCGTCGGTGCCCTCCTCTGCCGTCAACAGCTCCTCGAAGAGCTTCTCGCCGGGGCGCTCGCCCGTGAACACAATGGGGATCTCCCTGTCGGGCTCGTACCCCGCCAGGCGGATCATCTCGCGGGCCAGCTCCAGGACGCTGACGGGCTCGCCCATGTCCAACACAAAAACCTCGCCGCCCCGGCCCATCGCCCCCGCCTGCAGCACCAACAGCGCCGCCTCCGAGGGCAGCATGAAGTAGCGCTTCATGTCGGGATGGGTCACCGTCACCGGCCCGCCCCGCTTGATCTGCTCCTGAAACACGGGGAAGACGCTCCCCCGGCTCCCCAGCACGTTCCCGAAGCGGACCGCCACGTAGCGCGTGGGCTTTCCCTCCCGTTGGGCTTTGGCGTTAAGCGTCAGGATGATCTGCTCGGCAGCGCGCTTCGTTGCCCCCATCACCGAGGTCGGGTTGACGGCCTTGTCCGTCGAGATCAACACGAACTTCTCGCTTTGGGCGCGAAGGGCCGCCTCGGCCACCCCCTGAGTGCCCCGGACGTTGGTGCGTACCGCCTCCTCCGGGTGTTGCTCCATCAGGGGAACGTGCTTGTAAGCCGCGGCGTGGAGCACCACCTCGGGCTTGTGTTCCTCAAAGAGTCTCTCCATTCTCGAGACGTCGCGGACGTCGCCCACGATCGTCACCCAACTTGTTCTTTTGGGGATATGATCGTCCAGCTCCAGCTCCAACCGAAAAAGCCCGCTCTCGTCTTGATCGAGCGCGATGAGCGCCTCGGGATCAAATTTGAGGACTTGACGACACAGCTCGCTCCCGATCGAGCCCGCCGCTCCCGTGACGAGCACCCGTTTGCCCCGCAAGAAGCGCTTCATCTCGTCCGTGTTGATGCGGACGGGCTCGCGGCCCAGCACGTCCTCCAGCCGCACCTCGCGGACATCCTGAAGCGTTAGATTCCCGCTTACGAGCTGCTGGAGCCCCGGCACCACCCGTACCCGCTTGAGCCCCGCCCGCCGCGCCAGCGCGACCGTTTCCTTGATGACCCGGGGTGGAGTTGAGGGCATCGCGATCAGCAGCTCTTCGACCCCATATCGCGAGACGAGTTCGGGGATCTCTTGACGGGTCCCCAGCACCCGCACCCCGTGGATGGTGAGCCCTTGCTTCTGGGGGTCGTCGTCGGTGAAGCCGAGGGGCACGAGCCCCGCTCCGGGGTCGTCCAGCATGGCGCGGACGAGCTGGGCGCCCGCGTTCCCCGCGCCCACGATCAGCACCCGCCGTCCCTCCCCGGGCCTTCGACCGAGGCGGAAAAGCCGCCGGACGCGTTCGGCGCCCCGGAACCCGCCTACGAACACCAACGACAGCAGCCCATCCAGCAGCCAGACGGACCGCGGCAGGGGAGCGAGCCCCAGCGCCGCAAGCTCGCGGCCCAGCAGGAAGTAGAAGGCGCCCAAGAGCGCCTGCGCGACCCCAACGGCCAAACCCACCCGAGCGAGCTCCCGCGCGCTCACGTGCGCCCAGCTGAGAGCATAGAGCCCCAGCCGCCAAAATACGGGGAGCTTCGCGGCCCACGCGATCAGTCCGTACAGCCAAAGGGAGTCGAGCCAGTGCTCGGGGATTCGACCGTCAAAGCGGAGCCAGAACGCGCCGTAGAGCGCGAACGCCAACAGCCCCAGATCCCCCAGCAGAAAGGGCAGCGAACGCCTGAGCTTGCTGAGCATCTTAAAAGAGCCTACAGCGAATCGAGCGCGGCCTCCAACTGCTTAACCACGTAGTCGACGTCGTCCGGCGTCAGCCGGGTGTGGAAGGGCAGCGCTAGGGTGCGTTGCGCGACGGCCTCCGCGACGGGGAAGTCCCTCGGCTTGTACCCCAGGGCGCGGTAGACGGGCTGAAGGTGGATCGGCGGGAAGTAGTCCGCGCACTCGACGCCTTGTGCCCTGAGTTTCTCGAGCACAAGGTCCCGCTCGCGCCGGGTGAAGCGATCTTCAAGGCGGACAACGTAGACGAACCAACTCATCCGGACGTGGGGCGCGACGTGGGGCCTCCGCAAGAGCCCCCGGCGCTCCAGGGGCTCTAGGCGCTCGTTGTAGAGCTGCGCGACGTGCTCCCTTTGCGCTAAAAGCTCGTCGAGGCGCTCGAGCTGGGCCAGCCCCAGCGCGCAGTTGACGTCGCTGAGGCGGTAGTTGTAGCCCAGGCGCTCGTGTTGGAGCCAGCCCGCCGTTGAGCCCTCGCCGCGCCCCTGGTTGCGCAGGCTGCGGCAGAGCTTCACGATCTCATCTTCGCCGGTGAGCACGGCCCCGCCCTCGCCCGTGGTGATCTGCTTGTTGGGGTAGAACGCGAAGACGGCCGCGTCCCCGAACGACCCCGCCGGGCGGCCCTTGTACGCCGCGCCGAGGGCCTCGGCCGCGTCCTCGATGAGCTTCAGCCCATGCTCTTTCGCGATGTGGGTGAGGGCGTCCCACTCCGCGGGGTGGCCGAAGACGTCCACAGCCAGGATCGCTCGGGTGCGCTTCGTGATCGCGGTTTCCACAAGCTCGGGGTCGAGGTTCAGGGTGTCGGGGTCGATGTCCACGAAGACGGGCTTGGCCCGCTCAAAAAGGATGCAATTCGCGGAAGCGATGAAGCTGAAGGGCGTTGTGATGACCTCGTCACCTTCCTCAATCCCAAGGGCCTTGACGCAGAGGTGCAGGGCGGACGTCCCCGAGTTCACGGCGACGGCGTGCTTGACGCCCGCGACCTCCGCGAGCTTGCGCTCGAACGCCTTGAGGACGGGGCCGAGGCTGAGCCTGGGCGTCCTCAACACTCGAACGACGGCCTCGACCTCGCGCTCCGTAAGATCAGGCCGGGCCAGGGGGATGGTGCGCTTCATCGTTGTCATCCCTCTCCTCCCAGTTGGGCGAGGGCTTCCTGCGGCGTGAGAGCCGGAACCGGAAGTTTTCCCGAGAAGTGACGTGCGTTCCACGTGACAAACACGTCGATGCGTCGCCGATGCGTATGGACGAGGTCCGCAATGAGGGCATCCCCAAAGGCCAGCTTGTGTTTCATCGTCTGAAGCAGTCGAGCCAGGTCAAAGCAGACGATAGCATCCTGCCCGGCTGGGAACAGCACTTGGACGTTGAAGCGCTCGGCAAACCCTGCGAAAAGCTC
>Ga0256830_1002914_pt1 | contig 10936 bp, 16 predicted proteins | sample 128326metaG_FD_190537 | JGI IMG/M metagenome (GOLD analysis project Ga0256830, IMG submission 190537) | Hydrothermal vent microbial communities from Lau Basin, Pacific Ocean - 128-326 | ecosystem: Environmental > Aquatic > Marine > Hydrothermal vents | place: Pacific Ocean: Lau Basin | collected...
ACAGATATATAAATGTTTTGGTTTTTTTTACCACACTTGATTCCTCTTTCTGTGGTAAAATTTTAGCACATTCTCCTATTTCTTCCTAACCCTGTACACCGGCGCCCCCCACTCAGGGAAGATTCTCTCAACCAGGCCCTCTTCGGCCATCTCTATGAGCAAATCCTGAAGGTTGCAGCCGGTGAGGGCTTCGTACTTCTCAGGTTCTTGCATGCGGCGCTGCTCAACCTCCTCCTGAATCCGCGCCAGCTTTGCCTCGCCGAGGGAGCGCAGGATTTCCAGGAGGAGGCGCTTCTTTTTATCCTCTTCTCCCACGATTTTCACCCCTCCGCCTCAACTATCCTCTCCACGCCCTCCACGAGCAAGTCGCACTCCTCGCGGGTGTTGTACAGGTAGAGGCTCGCCCTCACAGAGCCGCTTGCACCAATTCCCCGGGCGTTGAACCACGAGTGCATGCAGTGGTCGCCGGCGCGAAGCATTATGTTGTAGTGCCTGTCGAGCAGCTCTGCCACGTCGCTCGGGGCCACAAGGCTTCTCCCCCGCCTCTCCAGGCGGAAGCTCACTATGCCGGAGCGCAGCCTTGGGTCGCGCACGCCAACGAAGCGCACCTCCTCTATGGCAGAGAGCTTCTTCGAGAGGTGCGCAGTAAGCCTGCGCTCGTGCTCCTCGATTCTGCGCATCCCCACCCTGCGGAGGTACTCAACCGCCGCGGCTGCGCCTATCTGCGCGGCGTAGTCCTGCAGACCTGCCTCAAAGCGGTGGGGCGGCGGCAGAAAAATAACGCGCTCATAGTAGGAGTCGCTCACCGTGTCGCCGCCCGCTATGAAGGGGCTGAGCTCGCGGAGCGCCTCCTCCCTGCCGTAGAGCACCCCCAAGCTTGGGCCCAGCATCTTGTGCACAGAGAAGGCGAGGAAGTCGGCCTCAAGCTCGCGTACGTCCACGCTGCGGTGGGGCACGCTCTGCGCGGCGTCGAGAAGCACCTTGGCACCGTAATCGTGGGCTATCTCGACAATCTCTCTGACGGGCAGAGCGTAGCCGTCCAGGTTGGAGACGTGCACAACGCTCACCAGCTTCACCTCTGGAGAGAGCATCTCCTTTAGCTTCTCAATATCGAAGGTCTCGTCCTCGCGCGCGGGCACCACCTCATGCCTTATCCCGCGCCTTCTCTCAAGCTCCAGCCAGGGCACCAGGTTGGAGTTGTGCTCCCTGTCGCTGGTGAGCACAATATCGTCGCGCTTTAGCCTGAGGCTTCTCGCAACCAGGTTAATCGCCTCAGTGGCGTTCTTTGTCCACACCACCTCCTCAGGCGAGGCGTTTATGAAGCGCGCCACCTCCTCTCTTGCACGCTCAGTCGCCTCCTTAACCTCCCCCGCAAACCAGTGCTGCGACCTGCCCCGTCCGCCGCACGCGGGAAAAAGCTCGTAGTACTCGCGTATCGCCTGAATCACCTGCCTGGGCTTGAGGCTCATGCACGCGCTGTCCAGGTACACCGGTGGCCTGCGGTTGCGCACCCTCGCGAGGGCTGGAAAATCCCGCCTCAGCTTCTCGGGGAGCATGGGGTTAATTTATGCCTGAGCCTTATTAAGCTTCTCCAGCTCCCGCTTTGTGTACTCCACCAGGCCGCCGCTCTCCAGCAGGTTGAGCAGAAACTCCGGGAGGGGCTTGAAGGAGTACTCCTTTCCAGTGCTCAGGTTCCTTATTATCCCCTCTGAGAAGTCCACCTCCAGCTCATCCCCTTCCCCGGCGTCAACGCTCGCCTCAATCAGAGGTAAGCCAATGTTTATGCTGTTCCTGAAGAATATCCTGGCGAAGCTCTTAGCTATAACCACGCCTATGCCGGCGCCCATCAGCGCTCGTGGGGCATGCTCGCGGGAGGAGCCGCACCCGAAGTTTTCGTCCGCCACGATTATATCTCCAGCCCTGACCCGCTGCGCAAACTCCGGCTTCACCTTCTCAAACGCGTGCTTCGCAAGCTCCTTTGGGTCGGCTGTCACCAGGTACTCAGCAGGAATTATCTGATCCGTGTCCACATTTGCGCCGAAGCGCCATACCCTGCCCCTCACTCTGCGAAGACTCATAACCGCAGGCGGGTGGGTAACGTAGTAAAATTTATTGCGCGAACATTTTCGCAGAAAGCGGGATAAGGTACAGGGGCGAGCAGTAGTTATGAAAAAGTGTGAGAACTGCAGCAGGAGCGAGGAAGAAGTGCCCATCATAGGGTACCACCACAGGCAGGGGGAGCACTTTATCTGCGTGCGCTGCCTGCCCATGCTGATTCACGGCTGAGCAGAGTAGAACCCGGTTGAGAGGGTTGGTAATGAAGTGGGACGACGACGCCGAGGAGGTTCTAAGGGAAGTTCCAGGCTTTGTCCGCCCACTGGCCAGGAAAGCGGTGGAAAAGCTTGCCAGGGAGGAAGGACTGGACAGGGTTACGAGAGAGGTAGCCCTCAGGGCAAAGGCGAAGTACCTCGGGATAGAGGAGGGAGGCAGGAGGAAAAAGCGCATAGCAATAGTAAGATGCGACATTGTAAGCGAGGTGTGCCCTGGCATAGGCTGCCTGCTCGCGTATGAGAACAGGAAGGAGCTGTTCAAGCGCTACGAGGGTGAGGAGACGAGCCTGGTTGGCTTCTTCACCTGCGGCGGATGCTCCGGCAGGCGCACCTTCAGGCTGGCAAACACCCTGAAGCGCTACGGCGTGGATGTTATCCACATGAGCTCCTGCATGCTCATGGAGGAGCCCTTCAACAGGTGCATCTTCAAAGAGGACATAAAGAAGAGCATTGAGGCTCTCGGGATTGAGGTGGTCGAAGGCACGCACCACGAGGTTGGGAAGTTCGCCCTGGGTAAGAGGTTCCACGAGAGGGATTGACCCACATCAGAGCGCCTTGATCAGACCGCCTGTGACCACACATCAATTTGCAATAAGTATCTTCATAACAAAACCCACCATTACAGAATATGTAACATTTATCATAGTCCCTGCCAAGAAAAATAGAGAATTCCTGCTCATATCTTCTCTACGAACTATAGATTTTGCAGCAAATATTAATGCTAATGCGGTATATGCATCTAATATCATAAAAGTGGGTATCAGCAAATTTTCACATTTTCCTATCACAAATCCGGTATCACGCGCTTCTTTTTCGATTCTTCTACTTATGGGCTCTTTCGAAATTCTGTTTAAAATAAAATTTACCATCTTTCCACTTGTTGCCAAGAGTATAAAATACCCACCTATCAAGATTAATAGAACATTTGTGCTCATGTTTTCAATCATTTGGCATCCGTCCAGCATGCTGCCTCTGTGAATAGCTGCGAAGTATTTGATTTAATTTACCTTCAATTGTTTTTATCTCCTTCCACATAGAACGGCCAAGAATTTTCGAAACAGCTTGCTGGGTTATACCCAATTTTTTTGCTATCTTAGACTGATTCTTAGTCTTTTCATATTCTCCTACTATCAGGCGCTGTTTTGGAGACCAATTTTTCTTCAATAATAAAATGAGATTTATCTGCCCTGATATGGCAGTATCTATTATTTTATCGCTTACCGACATATCAAACATCAATTTTGATTTCTTAAGTTTGTTCATAATATCTGATGCTTTATGAAAGGCAGGGCCATCCATCAAAGCTGCATCCCTACTCTCTAAAGCAGTGTCGATATGATCTAATACAACAGCAAAGCGCATATAATTTGGATACAGTTGTTCTTGTATTGTGGATACAATTTTATAAATATTCGACAGGTCAGAAAGTACACCGGCGATCTCATCAGTCCCTTTCAAAATTTTAAATTCTGCGTAAATATCTTCCGCATATACTTTGTTAATTTCCTCACACGTTTTTTCCAGTTTGTTTTGGAACTCTCTCCTATCAACTAACCGGCGAGAAGATACAACATCCCCAAGCACAACATACAACCGTTTCCTCATGATTCACAATATATCTTCACGCCTTTATAAATACAACGTCCACAGGTTGTTAAAAGAATTACAACCTCTCAGGGTTGTAGATAGTTCGGCACTACCGCAGGAGCCCTTCAACACCCTGGCATAGGGGTGGTCGAAGGCACGCACGAGGTGGGGAAGTTCGCCCTGGGTAAGAGGTTCCACGAGAGGGATTGACCCACATCAGAGCGCCTTGATTACGTCACCCCTGGTTACTATCCCCACCAGCTTCCCCTCCCTTAGCACGGGCAGGCGGTTTATCCTGTGCCTTGCCATCTTCCGGGCAGCCTCTTCTACGCTCGCGTCCTCGTCTATGGTTATAACCTCGCGGGTCATTATATCCTTCACCTTCCTCACGGAAAGGCGTCTGGCCGCCTCCCTTAGCTGGCGGTGCATCTTTACAGGAAGCTCTATTATTTCGAGAGGCGAGGGAAGGACCAGGCTTATGCTCATCTCGCTTTCAAACAGCTTCATAAGGTCCGCCTCGCTGACTATGCCAGCTATCCTCCCGCCCTCCACCACTGGAGCGCCGCTTATCCTGTTATCCCTCAGCTTCTTAGCAGCTTCTTCAATGCTCTCCTCGGGCGAAAGGGTAACAACCTGCCGGGTCATGACATCCTTAACCCTCATCAGCTTCCTCCTACGGGTGAAGTGCTATGCTGCGCAGCCCCTCATCTTCGCGGAAGCCCAGCATTATGTTCATGTTCTGCACCGCCTGCCCCGAGGCGCCCTTGACCAGATTGTCTATCGCCGAGACCACCACCACCCTGTCCCGCTCATCATCCACAGAGAAGGCGCCAATGTCCACAAAATTTGAGCCCCGCACAGCACTGAGGCGGGGGACCTCGCCGGCGTCCAGCACCCGCACAAAGGGCTCCCCGCCGTAGTACTCTCTGTAGAGTTCGCGCACATCCTCCTGCGACATGCTGCGGGTGAGCTGGAAGTGGATGGTGGCCGTAAGTCCGCGGATAACTGGCACTATGTGGGGTACAAAGGACATCCTCAGCTCACTGGAGAAGCGCTGAAGCTCCTGTTCTATCTCGGGCAGGTGCTGGTGCCTTGCCATCTTATAGGCAAGCACACTCTCGGCTGCATTGGGAAAGTGTGTTGCCTCCCTGGGCCTGTTGCCTGCGCCCGAGATTCCGCTCTTTGCATCCGCCACTATAAAGGTGGGGTCAATAATCTTTGCTGTGAGCAGCGGAACAATCCCCAGAATTACTGCGGTGGGATAGCATCCCGGATTTGCCACAAGCTTTGCGCGCTTTATCTTCTTCCTGTGAAGCTCTGGCAGACCGTAAACTCCCTTTATGTCGGGAGCGGAGTGCTTCATTCCGTAGTACCTCTCATACACACTCGCATCGGAGAAGCGAAAGTCGCCGCTGAGGTCGATGACGCGGGCACCTGACTCCAGCAGAAGCGGAACAATCTGCATGCTCACCCCATGCGGAGTGGCGCAGAAAACCAGGTCGCAGCGTTCTGCAACGCGTTCATAGTCAGGCGCCTCAAACTTCAGGTTAAGCACGCGGCGCAGGTTGGGGTGAACACTGTGCACCGGCCTGCCCTCGTGAGCGCGTGAGGTAACACAGGCCACCTCTACTCCGCTGTGCCCGGCGAGAAGGCGCAGGAGCTCGCCGCCGGTATAGCCGGAGCCGCCAATTATGCCAACCTCCACCATGCAGAAAAATGTGCGGGGGAGAATATAACCTTTGCCCCTGGCGCTCGAAGGCAGACGCCACCTCTCAGAGCACGCCTCCCGCGCGCAGGGCGAGGAGCGCCTTCTCCGCTATCTCCTGGGGCACCTTCACCTCGGGTGCGAGGTCTTCCAGGCACCAGAGTATCTTTGAGGCGTCGGTGAGCTTGTGGTTGCTGCAGCTGGCGCGCTCGCTGGGGAAGTAGAAGCGCTTATCCGGAAACTCCCTCTCCAGGCGGTGCCTCATGCCCACCTCCGTGGCGACGATGAACTCCTCGCTTTTCGAGGCCCTCACGTGCTCCACCATTTGCTGAGTGTCCAGCACGTGCTCCGCTAAGGCAACAACGTCGCCCCTGCACTGAGGATGCGCGAGCACCTCCGCGGAGGGGTGGCTCTGCTTGAGCCTCGCCACCTCTCCCGCTAAAACGCGCACGTGCGGCGGGCAGTAGGCTTCTGCGATTACAAGCTCCTTTCCGGTGGCATTGCGCAGGTAGCTGCCAACGTACTGGTCGGGAATAAACACCACCTCGCCTTCGATGCTCTCAAGCAGGCGGAGCGCTTTGCTGTGATTGCAAACGTAGTCGCAGGCTGCGTACTGCTCAGCCCTCGCCTTGATGTAGCCCACCACTTTAGCCTCGGGGTGGCGCTGCTTAATTCCGCGCACCTGCTCCACGCTCACCATCGCCGTCATGGGGCAGCGCGCCTCCTCGCAGGGGATGAGCACCTTCTTTTCAGGATTTAAAATTGCCACGAGCTCCGCCATGAAGTCTATGCCGCAGGCCACGACAACGCTCGCGTTGCTCTTCCTCGCGAAAAGGGCGCACTCCAGCTTGTTTCCCACGAAGTCGGCAAGCTCCTGAACCTCGGCGCGCTGGAAGTTGTGCGCCACAATTACTGCGCCGTGCTCCTCCTTTAGCTTCGCTATCCTGCGCTCAATCTTGGCTATAGCTCTGCCCCCTGTAGTCGGCGATTGCACGCCTGAGGGCGCGAACTCCTACGAGCTTGCAGCATTTATTTATCTCCGGCAGGCCCCCTGCGGCGCGCTCTATGTCCTCAAGGTCAAGCTTCTCGGCCTCAGCTATGCTCTTCCCTTCAGCCAGGCCAGCGAGAATCTCGCTGCTCGCTATCGCGGCTGCGCAGTTGTACGCCCGGAAGCGCGCCTCCTTAATTACCCCGCCCTCAACCTTAATGTAAAACACCACCTCGTCGTCGCAGAGCGGGTGCGTCGCCCTGCCAACGCCGCTGGCATCGCTCAGCTTACCTTCATGCTCAGCTCCCCGAAGCAGCCTGGCTAATTGTTCACCCCTCAGCGGCATCTCCCTTCCCCGCCTTCTTCTTCCTGTAGTCTGCTATCGCCGCCTTCAAGCCATCGCTGGCGAGGAGGGAGCAGTGCATCTTTATTGGCGGAAGGCCGCCAACCGCCTCGGCAACGTCGTCCTTGCTTATCTTCTCAGCCTCTTCAAGGGTCTTGCCCTTGGCAAGCTCCGTCACCATGCTGCTCGTGCCTATCGCCGCGGCGCAGCCGAAGGTCTCAAACTTTATGTCCTCGATAATCTCCTCGCCCCTGTCGTTCTTCCCCACTTTAATGTAGATGTACATCACGTCCCCGCAGGCGGGGTTTCCAACCTTGCCCACGCCGTCGGGGTTCTCCATCCTCCCCATGTTCCTGGGGTTCCTGAAGTGGTCTATCAATATCTTGCTATACATGCCTATGCTCGCCTCCTTTCCACTCTGTTCCCTCTACATAATCCTCAAAGCTCTCCTTGAAGGGTGAGATATCGCGCAGGCGCTTCACAACCCGCGGAAGAACCTCGAGCAGACGCTTCACATCCTCGCGGGTGGAAAACCTCCCCAGCGTTACCCGCAGCGAGCCGTGCGCCTCGGCGTGGCTCAGCCCTATGGCGGTGAGCACATGACTCGGCTCCAGCGTCGGCGAGGAACACGCGCTGCCGGTGCTGGCGCTTATCCCCTCGAAGTCCAGCTCCAGTATGAGCCCCTCGCCCTCAATGAAGGCAAAGGCAAAGTTCGCATTCCCCGGAAGGCGCTTCTCGGGGTGACCATTCAGGCGGGTGCGCGGAATCCTGAGCACCTCGCGGATGAGCTCATCCCTCAGCTTCCTCAGCCTCTTAGCTTCGCTTCGCATCTCCTTCTTCGCTATCTCAGCCGCCCTGCCGAAGCCCACTATTCCGGGCACGTTCTCTGTGCCGGAGCGCAGCTTCCTCTCCTGTCCGCCGCCGTGCAGCAGCGCCTCAAGGCGGGTGCCCTTCGCCACGTAGAGCGCCCCCACGCCCTTTGGGCCGTACATCTTGTGCGCACTCAGCGCGAGAAGGTCCACGCCAAGCCTGGCAACGTCTATCTCCACGCTCCCGTTGCTTATGCACGCGTCGCTGAAGAAGGCAACTCCCCTGTCCTGAGCCACCTCCGCGAGCTCTGCAATCGGCTCAATTGTGCCAATCTCGTTGTTGGCGTGGTTCACTATCGCCAGGATTGTATCCTCGCGTATAGCACCCTCCAGCGTCTCCGGGGAAACAAAGCCGTACTCATCCACGTCCAGGTAGGAAACCTCGAAACCCCTCTCAGCCAGCCAGCGGCACGCCTCGAGCACCGCGAAGTGCTCTATCTTTGAAACCAGGATGTGCTTCCCCCTCTTCTTGTTCTTCAGCGCAAAGCCCTTTATCGCCAGGTTGCACGCCTCGGTTCCGCCCGAGGTGAAGATAATCTCCTCGGGCGAGGCGTTTATGAGCTCCGCCACCTTTGCTCTCGCCTCCTCCACCGCCTGCTTTGCCTCCTGCCCGAAGGAGTAGAAGCTCGTGGGGTTGCCGTACCTCTCTGTGAAGTAGGGCAGCATCGCCTCAACCACGCGCCCGTCCACGGGTGTGGTGGAGGCGTAGTCCAGGTAGACTCTCTCCATCTAAGCCTTCCTCCTTACGTAAACCTTTATTATCCCGCCCTCTCGCTGGTAGCCGAGGTACTCGTTTCCGGTGACCCTGCACCAGGCGGGCATGTCCTCGAGCACTTCCTCATCGTCGGCAACTATCTCCAGAACTTCCCCGACGGCAAGCTTTTGCAAAGCCTCCTGGGCTCTTGCAAGAGGCACAGGGCAGTGCACCCCCAGGCAGTCGACACTCAGCTTCGGCTTCATTCTCCCCTCAACCTGCGAATAACCTCCCCTGCCTCCTGAGCGAGCCTTACCACGTCGGCTTCGCTCATGGGCACGCCCAGGGAGAAGAGCACGGCCCCGCGTATAAGCTCAGCGCTCAGCCCCATGGCGGCGAGCACGTGGCTCGCCTTCGCGGCGCGTGCCATGCAGGGCGAGCCGGAGGTTATGTGCACGCCCCTCGCGCTCAGCTCCGCGACGACTGTCTCGCCCTCCACGCCGGCAACGCTGATATGAGCGTACATAGGATTTACCTCGCCCGGGTGGCCGTTTATCTTGGCCTCGGGCACCTCTTCCTGAAACTCCGCGAGGAATCTCTGCCTCAGCCTGCGCAGCTTTTCCAGGCGGCTGCGCATCTCCCTCTCCGCAAGCTCCGCGGCCTTGCCCATCCCCACTATTCCGGGGACGTTCTCTGTCCCCGCGCGGTAGCCGCGCTCCTGTATCCCGCCCTCGATGAGGGGGAGCAGCCTTGTCCCACGCGCAAGGTAGAGCGCCCCCACGCCTTTTGGACCGTAGAAGCGGTGCGCCGATAGCGTGTACATATCCACGCCCAGCTCCTCCACCTTCGCGGGCACGACACCGGCGCTGCTGACGCCGTCGCAGTGCAGGGCTATCCCCCGCTCCTCGGCGATCTCAGCAACCTCCCTGATCGGCTGAAGGCTGCCGACCTCGTGGTTGGCGTGCTGCACAGAGATTAAAATCGTGTCCTCGCGGATTGCCCGCTCCAGCTCCTCCACTCTAACACGGCCGTGCTCATCCACGCCCACGCGGGTGACCTGCACCCCCTCGCGGGCAAGGCTCTGGAGCGGGTGCATCACTGAGTAGTGCTCCACCGCGGAAACCACCACATGCTTCCCCCGCGCCCTGTTTGCGTGAATAAAGCCCTTTATCGCCAGGTTGTTCGCCTCCGCCCCGCCCGAGGTGAAGATTATCTCCTCGGCGCTCGCCCCCAGCAGGTTCGCAACGCGCTCCCGAGCCTCTTCCACGGCGCGCCTCGCTTTTAGCGCAAAGTCGTTCAGGCTGGAGGGGTTTGCGTAAAGCTCGTCGAAGTAGGGAAGCATCTCCTGCATGACCTCTGGCAGCACGGGCGTGGAAGAGGTGTAGTCCGCGTATATCATTCTCCTCTTCCCATCGCCGCTCCCTATCGTCGCAAAATTGTTTGAAAACATTTAAGTCTCGCCCGCAGAGATTCTGTGCATGCTCCCCCTGATCCTCGCGGCGCTGATATGGGGAACCACGCCCATAGCCGCGAAGCTCGCCTATGCTCAGGGCACCTCGCCCCTCGTGGTGGTTGAGCTGAGGCTTGCCACGGGTGCGCTGCTCTTTGCGCTCTACCTGCGCGGCTTCCGCGTTTCGCGGCTTGTGAGCCGCGAGCTTCTAACCCTCGCTGTTTTTGGCCTGGCAGCGAACTTCCTGACCTACCACCTGGCGGTGAGGTACACCTCTGCTGCGGCAGCCCAGGTGCTGGAGAGCACCTCCGTGGCCTTCGCGGCTCTGCTCGCCTTTCTGCTGCGCGAAGAAATGCCGGGAAAGCGGAGGCTTCTTGCGGTGATGGCAAGCCTCGCCGGCTCCGCGCTCATCTTCTACTCCCACGCGGGCATCAGCCTGCTGGGCGATGCCCTTGCCCTGCTGGCGGCGCTTACCTGGGCGCTCTTCACAGTGCTCGCCTCGCGCTTGCTTGCGCAGCAACGCGAGGAGGAGGTGCTCCTCTCCGCCTTTGGCATAGCTGCCCTTGCACTGCTCCCCTTTGCCTCTGTCTCGGCAGCAATCAGCCTAAGCGGCGCTGTTATAGCGCTCGCCATGGGCGTGGTGCACACCTTCTTAGCCTACCTGCTCTACTTCAGGGGCATCGCAGAGGCAAAGCCCATCGCCGCGAGCATTGCCTTTGCGCTCTCGCCGGTGGTGGCGATTGCGCTCTCGGCGCTCCTCCTGAGGGAGGCGCTCTCCTCCGCCTTTTTCGCAGGTGCGGCGCTGATTCTCGCAGGCATAGCCCTGGTGAGGAGGTAGTTTTTCAATGTTAGCCTCCTCTGCGAGAGCATGGAGATAATCACCACCTTCCCGCGGGGGCTTCGCTACGCGTGCACGCCGGAGAGCTGCTTTGTGTGCTGCTCCCTTCTGGAGGAGATACCCATAACCATC
>Ga0256830_1002915_pt1 | contig 10930 bp, 8 predicted proteins | sample 128326metaG_FD_190537 | JGI IMG/M metagenome (GOLD analysis project Ga0256830, IMG submission 190537) | Hydrothermal vent microbial communities from Lau Basin, Pacific Ocean - 128-326 | ecosystem: Environmental > Aquatic > Marine > Hydrothermal vents | place: Pacific Ocean: Lau Basin | collected...
CCCTGGCCGCCCGCTCGGCGCGCTGCGTTCGCCCACCGGGCGAACGGTCGCGCCTCGCCCCCGTGCGAAAGTAGGTCATCGCCAGGCACCCAACCCGAGGCCCCGGGGCTCGACGAGAGTCTCGGGGCCTCGTCTTTTGTGCGCCGCACGGCGGCGGAGGCGGGAGACGAGAGGCGGGAGGCGAGGGTCGGTGCGCGCTCCGCGCGCGGCCGTTCGCGGAGAGGCGGGAGGAAAGAGGCGGGAGGCGGGGGTTGGAGCGCCCTTCGGGCGCGGCCTTTTGGTCTTTCCCGTCACCCGTCACTCGTCTCCCGCGCACTCCCGCGAAGCGGGCGGGGCTGGAAGCCCCTCCCACACTCGGGAGTGACGGGAGGCGGGGTCGGGAGACGAGGGGGGGCACGCCCTTCGGGCGCGGCCATCTGGTCGGGGCTGGAGGCCCCTCCCACAGGTGGGGTACAGGTCGCGGCTCACAGTGGCCTGTACACTGTGGCCCGTGACCCGTCTCCCGGCTCCCGCGGGCGGGTACGCCCCTTGTCGGTAGGCCTCTTCTCCGCTTCCTGCGGCCCGTTTGCCGGTCCTTGCTTCTAGCCGGGGGCGGTGTGCCGGGGCACCCTGGTGCTGCCTGGGGCGCGGCCCGCCACGGTGCACGGGGATGCCTGCCATGTTGTATGTCGCCGTCACATCGGGTTGCGGATAAGCGGTTCGTGGGCCGCCGGCCGGCAGGCCATGGGCCGTGGGAGGGCGCGCTGGCCTTGCCGTGGGTGCGGCCCTTTCCTACGATGGCCCCGCTGTCCGGCCGGTCGCAGGCGGGCGTCAGGGTCTGCCTCGGTGGTGGCGGGGGTGCCGATGCGTTGCTGGAGGGGGCAGGGGTGGCAGAGGATGTGCCGGCGGAGGTGCTGGAGTGGCTGCGGCGGGCGCCGGAGCTCGCGCGCCTGTGCAGCCAGAACGGCTGGATCGACAACGACACACTCGCGGCCGAGGTGGTCGAGCGCCGTCCCGACGGCACGCTCGTGGTGGCCGTGACCTTCGAAGAGGTGGTGGTGGAGGCCGCGGGCTGCGTCGGCACCCGCGTGCCCTGCTACGGCCGTGTCCACGTGCGTCTGATGCCTGACGGGACGCTCTCGGGTTGCGAGATCTGTGACTAAGGCGTGAATGCGTTCGCTGCCGCCGCGCGGCGGCGGCGTAGAATGAGCGAATGGCTGGGGTGAGGTCGTGGGCGCTGGCGCTCGCCCTCGTGGGCGCGTGCGCTGCGGGTGCGGAGGCAGGGGCGCCCGCACCCTACGCCGACGTCCACGTCCACTACAACTGGAACCAGGCCGAGACGCTCGGGCCCGAGGAGGCCGTCGCGCGCCTGCGCGCGGCGGGGGCCGTGCTGGCCGTCGCCGCCTCCAGCCCGCCGGAGCTCGCGCTGCGGCTCGCCGACGCAGGGCGCGGATGGGTGCTGGCGCTGTGGAGCCCCTACATTGACCCGGTGCGCCGCCATGCCTGGCACCGGGTGCCGGGGGTGCTGGAGGCGGCGCGGGCGGCGCTGGCGAGCGGGCGCTATGCCGGCATCGGGGAGGTCCACGTCGTCTCGGGCCTCGGGCCGCGCCGCGACGATCCGGTGCTCGAGGGGCTCCTCTCCCTGGCGGCGCGGCGCGGCGTGCCGTTCATGCTCCACACCGAGGCCTCCGACTACCGGTATTTTCTGCCTTTGTGCCGGAAGTGGAGCCGGGTGCGCTTCCTCTGGGCGCACGCGGGCGGGATCCTGCCGCCCGCGCAGGTCGCGCGGCTGCTCGAGGCCTGCCCCAACGTGTGGGCCGAGCTTTCGGCGCGCGACCCCTGGCACTACGGCGGGCTCGTGGGGCCGGACGGGACCCTGCGGCCCGGGTGGCGGCGCGTGCTGCTGCGCTTCCCCGACCGCTTCATGATCGGCAGCGACCCGGTCTACCCGGGCTACCAGATCCACCACTGGGACCGTCCCGATACGGGCTGGGATCTCCTCGCGCGGATCATGCGCTTTCACCGCCGCTGGCTCCGGGGCCTGCCGGCGGAGGTCGCCCGGCGCGTGCGGCTCGCCAACGCCCTGGCATTCTTCGGCGTGGAGGGCCGGGCGCCGTGAACGGTGGGCTCCACCCGCGCACGGCCGCGCTGGTGCGCGCGCTCGCCGACGGGCGCTTCCGCTCCGGCACGGAGCTCGCGCGCGCGCTCGGCATCAGCCGCACCGCGGTGTGGAAGCACGTCGAGCGCCTCGCCGCGCTCGGGCTGGAGGTGCACGCGGTGCGCGGCAAGGGCTACCGGCTCGCGCGCCCGCTGGACCTGCTCGACGCCGACGCGGTGCGGGCGGCCATGCCGCCGTCCGCCGCCGCCCGCCTCGGCACGCTCGCGGTGCACGACCTCGTGGACTCGACCAGCGAGTGGCTGCGCCGCCAGCCCGGTGATGGTCCCGCCGCCTGCCTCGCCGAGTGCCAGACCGCCGGGCGCGGGCGCCGGGGGCGGCGGTGGGTCTCGCCCTTCGGGGCGCACCTCTACCTCTCGCTGCGCTGGCGCTTCGAGGCGAGCCCCACCGCGCTCGCCGGCCTCAGTGTCGCCACCGGCGTGGCGGTGGCGGAGGGGCTGGAGGCCTGCGGCGCCCACGGCGTGGGGCTGAAGTGGCCCAACGACCTCGTGCACGGCGGCGCCAAGCTCGGCGGCATCCTCATCGATGTCGCCGGCGAGGAGAGCGGGCCGGCGCGCGCCGTGGTCGGCGTCGGCGTCAACGTGCACATGCCGCCGGGTGCGGCCGCCGAGCTGGACCAGCCGTGGACCGATCTCGCCGCGCTGCCCGGCCCGCCCGACTGCTCGCGCAACCGCCTCGCCGGGCGCGTGCTGGCGGCGCTGGTCGGTGCCCTCGAGCGCTTCGCGGCGGAAGGGCTCGCCCCCTTCGTCGACGGCTGGGCGCGACGCGACGTCGTCGCCGGCCACGAGGTCGAGGTGCACGGCGCGGGCTGGACGCTGCGCGGGCGGGCCCTGGGGATCGACACCGGCGGGGCGCTGCTGCTCGAGACCGGCGAGGGCCTGCGGCGCGTCCGCGCGGGGGAGGTCAGCGTGCGGGGCTGGCATGAGGCTGCTGGCTGACCTCGGCAACACGAGGCTGCGCTGGGCGGTGCTGGGCGACGACGGCACGCTCGGGCGGACGGCGGCCGTGGTGCACGGCGGCAGGGGGCTGGAGCCGGTGCTGGATGCGGCCTGGTCGGGGCTCGCGGCGCCGGACGCGGTGCTCGTCTGCAGCGTCGCGGGGGAAGACGCGGCGGGCGTCCTCGCCGGCTGGTGCCGGCGCCGCTGGGGCGTGGAGGTGACGCCCGTGCGGGCCGCGGCGGAGGGCTGGGGCGTGCGCAACGCCTACCACGAGCCCGGGCGGCTCGGCGCCGACCGCTGGGCGGCCCTTGTCGCCGCGCGCGGGCTGTTTCCGGACCGGCCCGTGTGCATCGTCGACTGCGGCACGGCCGCCACCGTCGACGCCCTCGCCGCCGACGGCACCCACCTCGGCGGGCTCATCGCCCCCGGCCTCGGCCTCATGCGCCGCGCGCTCGCCTCGGGGACCGCCGGTGTGGCCGAGGCCGAGGCCCTCGGCGGGCGCCCGCAGGAGGTCGCGCTGCTCGCGCGCAGCACGCGCGACGCCGTCACCGCTGGCACGCTCCACTGTCTCGCGGCCTTCGTGGCGCGCGCGGGGGCCGACGTCGGCGAGGCGCTCGGTCCCGGAACCGTGCGCGTGCTCACGGGCGGCGACGCCACGCCTCTCCTCCCCCTGCTCGACGAGGGCTGGCGACACGAGCCGGCGCTGGTGCTGCGGGGGCTGGCGCGCATGGCGCTCGAGCCTGCCGGGGTGGAGCGTGGAGGTGCCGCGTCGTGAGCCGTGCGGCGCTGCGCATCCTCGTGCTCGTGCTGGCGCTCGCCAACGTGGTCGCCTTCCTGTGGCTCCAGCGCGAGCGTGCCGCCCGGCAGGCGGCGGAGGCGCCGCTCCCGCCGGACGTCCCGCGGCTGCGGCTCCTCGCCGAGGCGCGGCGGCCGGAAGCGGCCGCGCGCGCCTGCCGGGCCGTCGCCGTGGCCGGCCGCGACCGTGCCCGTGCCCTGGCACGGTCCGCCCGCGCCGCGGGGCTGGAGGCCGAGCTCGGGCGCGTGGAGGCGCGGGAGGTCACGGGCTACTGGGTCTACCTGCCGCCCTTCCCGGACCGGGAGGCCGCGCGCGAGGCGGTGCGGCGCCTGGCGGAGGCGGGGGTGCGCGACGTGCAGGTGCTCGGCGGCCGGCGCGCCAACGCCGTCTCGCTCGGGCTCTTCCGCAACCGTGCCCTCGCCGAGCGGCGCCGGCAGCAGGCGGCCGCGCTCGGCTACGAGCCCGTCGTCGAGCCGCGCGCGCGCAGGGCCGAGCGGTGGCGGGTGGAGCTGCGCGGCGAGGCGGGGGCGCTGGACACCTTCCTGCGTGCGCGCCGGCTCGAGGGCGCACCCTGCGTCCCCGCGGGCACGGGCTCGGGTTAGAATCGCGGCCGCATACGCTGGCGTAGCTCAGCCGGTAGAGCACCCGCCTTGTAAGCGGACGGTCGTGGGTTCGAGTCCCACCGCCAGCTCCATTCCCGCCGCGCCTGCATCCAACCTCCTGTTCCGTAAGGGCTTTTGCTGTAAGCCTTTTCTTACACGCGGCGTTTGCGCGCCCCTACAGGCTCTTGCGCCTTCCAAGCTATGGGGCTGCGCGCCCCTGTGCTAGCGTCCCCGAGCGCCACCGAAGGCGGCGGGCCCGCGCTGTGCACGCGGCCGCGGGGGAGCGCAAAGGGGGAGGGAACGACGTGAGCACGGAACCAGCACGCGAGGGCGGTGGCGCGGCAGGGCCGCGTGCCGCAGCGTCCGCGCCCGCCGTGCCGCTGCCGGGCACGGGCGCCGTCCTCGAGGCGCGCCCTGCGCGCCTGCGGGTGCGCTACGTGCGGCTGTTCGGCGGCCACGTCTCGCTGATCACGGTGCTGCTGTTCGCCGCCGAGCTGGCCGTGTTCGCCGGCGCCGTCTATCTCGCCGCCTGGCTGCGCTTCCGCGGCGACATGGCCGCGGCCGAGGCGTGGGCCGGTCCGCTGGGGGCCCGCAGCGCCGTGATCGCGCTCGCGCTCGCCGCCGGCGTCGCCGCCATGGGGCTCTACCAGCGCAACTTCCGCGAGGGCTGGCTCGGGGCAGCCACGCGCGCGGCGCTCGGTCTCGGGCTCGGCGCCCTCGGGCTCGGGCTCGTCTACTACGCCGTGCCGGCGCTCGAGATCGGCCGCGGCATCCTCGCCATCGCGCTGGGGCTGTCGCTGCCGGCCACGCTCGCCCTGCGTGCGGTCTATTTCGGGCTTCTCGACGAGCGCGCCCTGAGCCGGCGCGTGCTCGTGCTCGGCGCCGGCGAGCGCGCGGCCACGCTCGGGCGCCTGCGCCGCCGTGCGGACCGCCGCGGCTTCGAGATCGTCGCCTACGTCTCCGTCGCGGGCGAGAACCGCATCGGCACGGACGCGCCGGTGCTGCCGCACGACCGGCCGCTCGCGCGCATCGTGCGCCGCTACGGCATCGACGAGGTCGTGGTGGCCGTGGACGAGCGCCGCGGCGGGGGGCTGCCCATCCACGAGCTGCTCGACTGCCGCCTGGGCGGCGTGCAGGTCCTCGACCTCGCCACCTTCTTCGAGCGCGAGACCGGGCGCATCAAGCTCGAGACGCTCTCGCCGAGCTGGCTCGTGTTCGAGGACGGCTTCCGCCAGGGCTGGCTGCGCGCGCGCGCCAAGCGCGCCTTCGACGTGGCCGTGAGCCTGGCGCTGCTCGTGCTCGCCTCGCCGCTGATGCTGCTCGCGGCCCTGGCGATCCGCCTCGACAGCCCGGGTCCCGTCCTCTTCCGCCAGGTGCGTGTGGGCCAGCACGGGCGTCCCTTCGAGCTGCTCAAGTTCCGCAGCATGCGCGTCGACGCCGAGGCCGACGGCCGTCCGCGCTGGGCGAGCCGCGACGACCCTCGCATCACCCGCGTCGGGCGCCTGCTGCGCAAGGCGCGCATCGACGAGCTGCCGCAGCTCGTCAACGTGCTGCGCGGCGAGATGAGCTTCGTCGGCCCGCGCCCGGAGCGGCCGGAGTTCGTGCGCGAGCTCGCCGCGCGCATCCCGTACTACAACGAGCGCCACCGCGTGAAGCCCGGCATCACAGGCTGGGCGCAGATCTGCTACGGCTACACCGACAGCGAGCGCGACGCGCGCGAGAAGCTCGAGTACGACCTCTACTACGTGAAGAACTACAGCCTGCTCTTCGACCTCTACGTCATCCTGCGCACGGTGGAGGTGGTGCTGTGGGGCCGCGGGGCCCACTGAGGAAGCCATGCCCGGCATGCTGACCCCGGCGCTGGTGAGCCACGGCCTCGCGGCCGCGGCCTTCCTCGCCCTGGCGGGCGTGCTCGCGGCGGGCTGGCGCGGCCGCCAGGCCGGGGCCTGGCTGATCGCCGCCGCCGTCGCCACGGCGCTGTGGGGCGCGGCCCTCGCCGCCCATGCGGCGTGGCGGCCCGCCGCCCTCCTGCTGCTCGCCGAGCCCCTGCGTCAGGCGGCGTGGATGGCCTTCCTGCTCCAGGTGCTCGCAGCCGGGAGCGGCGGCTGGCGGCGCATGCCGCTGCCCGCGCTCGTCGCCGCCGCGGCGGTGGCCGTCGCGGGCGGGATCGCGGCGGTGGGGGCGCTGCCGCTGCTTCAGGCGGTGGGGGGCGCGCCGGCCGCGGCGCGCGCCTTCTTCGGCGCGCAGCTCGCCTCCGCCGTGGTCCTGCTGCTGCTGGTCGAGCAGGTCTGGCGCAACACGCGCGCCGACCGCCGCTGGGCGGTCAAGTACCTGTGCGTCGCGCTCGGCCTCATCGCCGGCTACGACGTCTTTCTCGCCGCCAACGGCCTGCTGGTCGGCGCGGTGGATCCGAGCGCCTGGGCCGCGCGTGGCGCGGTGGCGGCGATCGCCGCGCCCCTGCTCGCCGTCGCCGCCGCCCGCAACCCGCAGTGGTCGCTCGACGTCTTCGTCTCACGGCGCATGGCCATGCACACCGCCACCCTGGTCGGCACCGGCGCCTACCTGGTGGCGATGGCGGCGGCGGGGCAGTGGATCCGCGCCACCGGCGGCTCGTGGGGGGCGGTGGCGCAGATCGCCTTCCTCGCCGGGGCGCTGGCGGTGCTGGCCCTGCTCTTCGTCTCGGGCGGGGCGCGCGCGCGGCTGCGCGTCTTCCTCGACAAGCACTTCTTCAGCTACCGCTACGACTATCGCGAGGAGTGGCTGCGCCTCACCGACGCCCTTTCGGGTGCGGGCGACCAGGGCGGCACGCCGCTCGCCGAGCGCGTGGGCCGGGCGCTCGCGGCGCTCGTCGAGAGCCCGGGCGCGGTCGTCTGGCGCCGCGAGGGGCGCGGCTACGAGCCCGCCGGCGCCTGGAACCTGCCGCTCCCGCAGGGGCGGCTGCGCGAGGACGACCCGCTCCTCGGGCTCATGACCGAGCGCGGCTGGGTGGTGGACCTCGAGGAGCTGCGCGCGCGGCCCGAGCGCTACGACGGGCTCGCGCCGCCTGCCTGGTGCGAGCGGCTGCGCTTCCTGGTGCCGCTTTTCCATGGCGAGGCGCTCGCGGGCGTGGCCGGGCTGGCGCGCCCGCGCGTCGACGTCGAGCTCGACTGGGAGACGCGCGACCTCCTGCGCACCGCCGGCCGCCAGGCGGCGAGCTACCTCGTGCTCGAGCAGGCGGCGGCGGCGCTCACCGAGGCACGCCAGTTCGAGGCCTTCAACCGCCTCGCCGCCGTCGTCGTCCACGACCTGAAGAATCTCATCGCCCAGCTCGACCTGGTGGTGCGCAACGCCGAGCGCCACCGCGGCAACCCGGAGTTCGTGGACGACGCCATGGGCACGGTGGCGAACGCCGTGCGGCGCATGGGGCGGCTGATGGAGCAGCTGCGCAGCGCGCGCGCCTGCGCCGCCGGCGAGCCCGTCCATCTCTCGGAGGCGGTCGAGCGGGCGGTGGCCGCGCGCGCGCAGGCGCGGCCCGTGCCGCGCCTCGCGCGCTGCGAGCCCGGCCTGTGGATCCGCGCGGAGCGGGAGCGGCTGCAGGCCGTGATCGAGCACCTCATCCAGAACGCGCAGGAGGCGACGCCCGCCGACGGCCGCGTGGAGGTCTCCCTCGCGCGCGCCGGCGAGCGGGAGGCGGTGGTGGAGATCCGTGACACCGGGGAGGGCATGACGCCGGAGTTCGTGCGCGAGCGCCTCTTCCGGCCCTTCGACACGACCAAGGGCGTCACGGGAATGGGCATCGGCGCCTACGAGGCGCGCGAGTTCGCGCGCGCCGCCGGCGGCGAGGTGGAGGTGGAGTCCGCGCCCGGCGAGGGCACGGTCTTTCGCCTGCGCTTCCCGCTCGCCGCCGTCGACGTCGGCGCGCGCGCGGAGGTCGCATCATGAGCGCCAGGCAGAACCGGCCGAAGCTGCTGGTGGTCGAGGACGATCCGGGGCTGCGCAAGCAGCTCAAGTGGTCCTTCGAGGCCTTCGAGGTCGTCACGGCCGAGGACCGCGAGGGCGCCGTGGCGGCGGTGCGCCGCCACGAGCCGGCGGTGGTCACGCTCGACCTCGGGCTGCCGCCCGACCCGGGCGGGGTGAGCGAGGGCATGAAGGCCATCGGCGAGATCCTGCGCATCGCCCCGCACACCAAGATCATCGTCATCACGGGCAACGACGCGCGCGACGCCGCCGTGCGCGCCGTCGCCGAGGGCGCCTACGACTTCTACCAGAAGCCGGTCGAGGTCGAGACGCTGCGGCTCACGGTCGAGCGCGCGTTGCGGCTGCACGAGCTCGAGCTCGAGAACGTGCGCCTGCAGCGCCAGGCGCGGCCCGCGCTCGAGGGCGTCGTCGCGGCCAGCCCCCAGATGGCCAAGGTCTGCCGGCTGATCGAGAAGGTGGCGCCGACCAGCGCCACGGTGCTGCTCCTCGGCGAGTCCGGCACCGGCAAGGAGATCCTCGCGCGCGCGCTGCACGAGCTCTCGGGCCGCGAGGGCAGGATGGTCGCCATCAACTGCGCCGCCATCCCCGAGACCCTGCTCGAGAGCGAGCTCTTCGGCTACGAGAAGGGCGCCTTCACCGGCGCGACGCGCAGCACGCCGGGCAAGATCGAGTGCGCTGACGGCGGCACGCTGTTCCTCGACGAGGTCGGCGACCTGCCGCTCGCGCTCCAGGCCAAGCTCCTGCGCTTCCTCCAGGAGCGCACCGTCGAGCGCCTGGGCAGCCGCCGCGAGATCCCGGTCGACGTGCGCGTGGTGTGCGCCACCAACCAGCCGCTCCAGGACCTCATCGCCGAGGGCCGTTTCCGCGAGGATCTCTACTACCGCATCAACGAGATCGAGGTGCGCATCCCGCCGCTGCGCGAGCGGGCGGGCGACGCCGTGCTGCTCGCGCGCGCCTTCATCGAGCGCCACGGGCGCGAGGCCGGGCGGCGCGTGACGGGGCTCACCCCGGAGGCGGCCGCCGCCATCGACGCCTGGCACTGGCCCGGCAACGTGCGCGAGCTCGAGAACCGCATCCGCCGCGCCGTCATCCTCGCCGAGCACACGCGCCTGACCCCGGAGGACCTGGAGCTGCCGGTTCCGGACGAGGAGTCGGCGCCGCTCAACCTGCGGCGCATCCGCGAGGAGGCCGAGCGCAAGGCGGTGCTGCACGCGCTCGCGCGCGCCGAGGGGCGCGTGCAGCGCGCGGCCGAGCTCCTCGGCATCACGCGCCCCACGCTCTACGCGCTCATGGCGCGGCTCGGGATCCAGCCGCCGCGTGGCGGCAACGGCGAGCCGCAGGAGGCGGCGGAGGCCGCGGACGCGGCCGGGAGGGAATGACCATGCATGGGTTCGGTGATCGGGCAGGGACGCGCCCCATCGTGCGCGCGGTCGTGGGACGGGCGCTCGGCGCCGTGCTGCTCGCCGTCGCGCTCGGTGCCGCGGCGGCCGGTGCCGCGCTCGAGCGCGCACGCGAGGCGCTCGAGGCCGGCAAGCCGCGCGCGGCGGCCGTCATCCTCAAGGAGCACCTGAGCGGGGCGCCGGACGACGCCGAGGCGCGCGCCCTGCTGGGGCTCGCGCAGCTGCGGCTCGGCCAGGCGGCGGCCGCGGAGCAGTCGCTGCGGCGCGCGAAGGCGCTCGGCGCGCCGCGTGCGCGCTGGGCCGTGGCGCTCGCCACCGCGCTCCTCGTCCAGGGACGCACGGACGAGGCCGCGGCCATCGTCGCCGACGAGGCGGGGCTCACCGACGAGGCCCTCGCCGACCTGCGTGTGCTGCGCGGCCAGATCGCGCTCGCCCGCGGCGACACGGCCGCGGCGCGCAAGGCCTTCGACGCCGCGCTCGCCGTGCGTCCGGCTCACGCGGGCGCGCTCGCGGGCCTCGCCTCGGTGGAGCTGCGCGCGGGCGACCCCGAGGCGGCGCGCCGCCACGCGCAGGCGGCGACCGAGGCGCGGCCGAAGGCGGTCTCGGCGTGGCTCACGCTGGCGCGGGTGGAGCTCGCGCGCGGCGACCGCGAGGCCGCGCGCGCGGCCTTCGGCCGCGCCGCCGAGGTGGCGCCCTATGACCCGCGCGGGCTGCTCGGGCGGGCGGCCGTGGCGATCGAGCTCGGGCGCCTCGACGAGGCGGAGGCCGACCTCGGGCGCCTGCGCGAGCGCTGGCCGCGGCTCCTGGGGGTGCACTACCTCGCCGGCTACCTCGCGCTGCGCCGCGGCAGGCTGGAGCAGGCCGAGGAAGCGCTCCAGCACGTGCTGCAGCAGGCGCCCGAGCACCCGCAGGCCCATTTCCTGATGGGGGTGGTCCAGTACGCGCGGGGCAACGACAATCTCGCCATCGAGCACCTCGGGCGCTTCCTCAAGCGCCAGCCCGAGGCCCTGCCGGCGCGCAAGCTGCTCGCCGCCGCCCACCTCCGCGCCGGCGAGCCGGAGGCCGCGCTGCGCCTGGTCGAG
>Ga0256830_1002916_pt1 | contig 10930 bp, 2 predicted proteins | sample 128326metaG_FD_190537 | JGI IMG/M metagenome (GOLD analysis project Ga0256830, IMG submission 190537) | Hydrothermal vent microbial communities from Lau Basin, Pacific Ocean - 128-326 | ecosystem: Environmental > Aquatic > Marine > Hydrothermal vents | place: Pacific Ocean: Lau Basin | collected...
GTCCACGGGTTGTGTACTCCGACCGGGCGGTTGAAAGTCGAATACCGGCTCGTACGGAGCGGCTGTCGGTCGTGTTGGAGCCGACGCACATCCGGAGTAGACCAGCAAGAGTACCACCACCATGAGGAACGACGACGCTACATGCAATCTCTTCGGCATACTTACCACCTTCCTTTCACTTTGAACTGATGGGATGGGGTCACGGAGCGATTGTGCGGGGCCCTCGACGGTGACTTCCCGCCCCTCTGCGATGTCAGGCACTGTTGGCTGTGAGTCCGTGCACTCACGATGGAACTGCGGTCGATTGGACGAGGCCGCCCGCGGCAACTCCGGCTCGATGTTCTGGCCCAATAGTTGTTGTTTGTTCCATCTAGCCATTGCGGTGATCTCCTTTGAGCGCTTCCCATGGGACGCGCAGACAAGTACTGAGTCGGCCGAGGAAGGCGGATGTGAGGCGGAGAAACATTTTTCGGGAAAGACGACGAAACCACACAGGTTGCGAAATGCCGCGAGTCGGTCGCTGAGGATGAATGGAGGGCCCTGGGAAGTTGGATATCCTGACGGAGGGAACCAATACTGAAGATCCAGAATGAGGTGCCCGAGCGCGCGGTCGATCCGCCGATGGGACCGGTCTCATCGCTGGCTGCTCCTCGCTGCGGCAAACCGGCAAATTGCGATGCCCCCCTTACGGGGGAAGAAGGCAGAGTTCGGTGATCGGTTTCATGGAGAACCGCGGAGGATCTTGGCGACTCCTGGGTCAAACTCGACGTTCGGAATGACGTTGCCGTTCGAGTCCAGAGCAGCCGGGCCGCTCGGGTTCGACGGTGATCCAGAGAAGCGGATCTCGGTCGTTCCTTTCTGGAGAATCTGAAAGGTGAGGCTCCTCAAAATTGGAGCAGACTCGGAACTGACGCCGTTGCCGGCCCCACCGCCTGTCTTGCTGACACCGATGACCACGCGATTGTCGCTCTGAGTCGCCATCACGCTGCTTCCCTGCCCAGCGTACAGTTCGAGAGCAGTCCCAAACTCCGCGGTATCCGGAACGTAGCGAGCGACGGCAGTGTTGCTCAGTTCGAGATCGAAGGCGAAAGAATACATGTCGATATCCCCCGTTGGTCCCTGTATCATCACGTCGAGGAGCACGAAGTCTTCGTCGCTGGCATCGTTTTCGACGAGATAAACCAGTCCCGGATTTCTTGCGGTCGTGCTCGGCTGGAAGGCGGTCACCAGGGGAAGCACCGTTTCGCCGTCACCGCCTCCGCTGCACGCAGTCAATAAGAACATCGTCGCGGCGAGACCGATAGCTACCGCCTTTGCCGGGTGACGGCGCCGGTGACCCGAATCTGTTTGCCCACAACGGCCTAGCCTAGTTCCGGTCCATTCCCTTCTCATCGTCTCATTCTCCACTGCCTGAATCAGGGCTATCGAGTCGGTTCACGAAAGCGTCAGGGCTGAGGGACCCGCGCGGGCTCCCCGAATTGCTGCCCCAACGAGTCGAGGTCCAGTCCATCGACCCAACCATCGCGATTGAGGTCGACCGTCCGGTCGTAGCGGACCTCCCCGGAGATGCTTCCGAACGCTCGACCGAGCCGCGCGAGATCGAATCCATCGACCCGGCCGGAGTTGTCCACATCGGCGGCTTCCGATCCGCTCTCGCAGACGTCGCCGATTCCGTCGCTGTCGAAGTCCCGCTGAAGGGGATCCTCGATATCCGGGCAGTTGTCGACAGGGTTCAGAATTCCATCCCCGTCGACGTCCGTGTCACAGGAATCTCCGGTACCGTCCGCGTCCAGATCGTCCTGGGATGGATTGGCGTAGACCGCGCAATTGTCTTGCTCGTTGGGGATATCGTCGGCGTCCAGATCATCGTCGCAAGCGTTGCCGATGCCATCGGCGTCGGTGTCGAATTGATCGGGATTGGCGATCGACGCGCAGTTGTCTACGCCGTCGCAGACCCCATCCATGTCTGAGTCGGCGTTACTCGAATCGTTCGGGCACGGGTCGATGCTCCCACACAGGCCGTCTTCGTCTGCGTCGTCGAGCGGATCTTCCGGACAGGGATCGTCCGGAGCGCACAGGCCGTCGCGATCGGTGTCGTCGAGTGGATCGTCGGGGCAACGGTCGCAGGGATCCCCTCGACCGTCCGCGTCGCCGTCGATCTGATCGGGGTTGGCCTCGAGAGGACAGTTGTCTTCTTCGTTCAGCACTCCGTCGCCGTCTGCATCCGGATCGCATGCGTCGGGTGTTCCGTCGGTGTCGAGATCGGCCTCGTTCGTACTTCGGTTCTCCGGACAGAGGTCCACGTCGTCGGCTAGTCCGTCCGTATCAAGATCTGCGAACCCATCGTGTTGCTCGTCCGACTCACCGTCACCGTCGCGGTCGATCGACAGGGCCGTTCCTCCGAGTTCCGCGCCGTCGACATCGATCCAGGCCGCCTCACCCGGGGCCAGGCGGAAACCGCTGATCGTCTTACCGGCTGCCACCGGCTCGCCGGTGGTCCGCGTCGTCAGGTCGATGAGCCCGTCCGAAATTTCCTCCTCGGCGGTTACGTGAATCCGGTAGCCCGGTTCCGCCGGAAGGAGAGCCGATACCTGTCCCGTAATCCACGAACTCAACTCGACGCGGTCGTCTTCCCGGTAGACGGTCCCCTCGATGACCCCGGTTCTGGACCCGTCAGGGCTCTCCACCCAGACCGAAAGGCCCGGCAGAGCGTTCAACTCGAACCATACCTGCCCACCTCCGGCGGCATCCTGCGATTTCGATGGGGATGCACACTTCGCATCTTTAGGATCTAGTCCGCAGGTCTTCTCTCCATCACTGAGCGGACCCTCGGTCCATTCCGCGTGACCGAGGATAGCGACGACCTGATCGATCACGCACTCGTTGTTGGGCAGCTCGGCATGCTCCACGCACCCGGCATCGAAGTCCGTTATTCCGTCAACGGCGGTCGAACTCCAGGTAGGAACAGTTCCGTCACCACGCCCTTGCTCGTCTTTCTTGGTGGGCCAGTACCAGTAGCGGCGCCAAAGGGGATGATTCTCTACTCGAAGCACGGTAAGCTGCCGACTGTCGGCTGCTCCGTCACACAAAGAGTCGGTTGTTTTCCGGACGCTAACCTTGCCGTAGTCCCAGCGCTCGACCGTATCCACTCCCTTGCTCACGACCGTAAATTCCCTGCCTTCGAGCACCGACTTCAACTCTCTGGAACCGGGATAGGTCAGTGAGCGGAAGAACTCCTCTGCCCGGAACTCATTGAGCTCGGCGAAGGCACACTTCTGCTCCCAGACTCCGGAGCGAGAGGTCTCAACAACATCCGGGAGCGCAGCGTCGCGGTCAAGTACTTGATTCCTATAAACCGGTATTCCAAGGATATCCGACATCTTGACACTTGCGTCCGCCCTTGGCGCCAAACTCCCGGGACTACCATAGGGCAGCAGTTGATACAGGCCGGGCATGGTTCGTGCGGTATTGCGAACGGATGGATTGCTGAAACACAAGTCCGGATCGTCCGTCTTCGTTGGAATCCCAAGAGTGAACTCGCCCTTCAGCACAGGTAACATCGCGGAGGGACTTCCCCGGAAAGGCGTGCCCAAATAAACGACTCGATCCACGACGCTGGTTCCGTTTTCGTCTTCGAGTTCGTTGCCACGGTGAATTAGAGCGTGGCGGACGAGAAGGCCGCCCATGCTGTGCGCCACGATGTTGATCTTGCCATCCGGCGAAACTCTGCGAAGTTCGTTGATAGCCTCGACAAGCTGGTCCGAAGACCGGGCAATGTCATCCGACCAGTTCCAGGCAAACTTGCGGAGTTGAACAGATCGCTCTGTTCTTCCAATGCACGAATTCTCGCTACACACTCTATGCGTGTGACAAATCGTCGGAGGTTGCTCGCACTCCAGAGCTGTGAGTTCCGTTGAGCATAGGCGGTGCACGAACTGGCCATAGAAGTTCTTCGAGAATCGGTGCCTTCCGAAAAAGCAGCCGAGTCCTAGACTGCAGAACTCGTGATCATCCTCGTCCAGGATTCCGAACGGGAACATCGCGGGCGCTTCGGCCTCCAGAGGATCGTGCTGCCAGCGGTATTTTCCGCCTCGGACCTCGTAGCTCATTTGTTCGAAGCAGTCGTCGTCGAACTGGAGCCACATCGTGTGGAGGTTGGGGTATTGGTAGTCGGGAGAGCAATGGTCCTTGATTTCGGCGGCGCGTGAACTCTGCGTGACTTCGGGTGGTGCGTAGAGGAGGCTGCCCATGATTCCCGGCACGAGGAGGATCGGTCGAACGGCCAGAGAGAACGGCTCCTCGTCAACCTGGTTGGATGGCGTGTTGTCCTCATCGATCGAGACCCGCGCGTTGTTGATGCCGTTGCGCAAGTCGAAGACTTCATCCGTGCTGCAAACGAAGGAGAAGGTCTGTGCTGCACCGGAATCGAGGCCATCATTCTGCTTGGTAGACTTGCACTTGCACTCACCGCCCGCCACATCGGACGGGCAGAGCTCCAGCAAGACCTCGAACGACTCGCTCGGGCCGCCTCCCTCGTTGCCGATGTTGGTGCACACCCATACCTGCTCTCCGAAGATCGGCTCGGGGAGTAGCTCGCCATCGTCATCCGAGCAGGCGGGGTCGCTCTCTGCCGTGCGGCCGACCTTGATCCAGTGGATCACCAGACTGCCCTCATCCACCGCACCGTCGCAGTCGTCGTCCTTGCCGTTGTCGGGTTTCTCGGGAACGGGATCTCCGGGAACGCACGCTTGGAGTGTTCCGTCAATGCAGATGTCCGCGACTGATCGCTCGCATTCACCGACGCCGCACTCTGAGGCGCCGTCCTGGTCTTCGTCCACGGTACCGTCGCCATCGTCGTCCACTCCGTTGCAGAGGTCTGCGCAGCCCGGTTTGTATGATTCGAGCAAAGCGAGCGGGTTCTTCCCGTCCGGGTCATAGCCCGGAAAGCCTCCCCAGATGAGCATCCGATCGATTCCGTCCGCCCAGACGGCGGTGTGGTGAGAGCGACTGTAGATGCGCGGATCCTTCCGAAGGTCGCGCCAATAGTCCGACGCCGGATCGTAAATGCCGCCATTCCGGAAGGCACTCTCGTCGGCATCGATCCCGCCCCAAACAACCATCTCATCGCCGACCCAAACGGCAGTGTGAAGCTCTCTCGGCGCGGGCTGCCTCTCAGTCGTCAGTTCGCGCCACGCAGAGGTCTCGGGATTGAACGCAGCTCCGTCGGCAACCACCGTGAACGACCACCAGTTCTCCCAGTCCTCACCACCCCAGACGAGCACTTCCTCACCCGTCCAGGCCGCCGTGTGTTTGGCTCGAGGCGTTGGAGCCCCGTCATCCGGAATCGATGTCCAACGCGACCCGGCCGGCGACGCGGGATCGAAGATGGCGCCGTCACCGAGGTATTTGTCATCTTGCCCGTCTGCGCGCTCGCCCCATCCGCCCCAGACGATCATCCGGCCGTTCTCCTCGGCTTTCGCCGCCCACGTCGCGGTATGGGCAAAGCGCGGCGTTGGCGCCCCGGTTTCTTCCACCGGTTCCCACGCATCTTTCTGCGGATCGTAGAGGGCGCCGTCGCCCAGTTCCCTCCAGGAGGAAGCACGGCCTCCCCAGACGATCATCCGACCGGCGGAATCTCCCCACACTGCGGTGTGCCCCTGCCTGGCCTCAGGAGCACCCTTGTCGGTCATCGAGTGCCAAGCGTCGGCCACGGGATCGTATCGGGCGCCGTCGTCGAAGGTGTCGCCGTCGTCCTCGCCTCCCCAGACGATCATCCGGTTGCCGGTCCAGACGGCGGTGTGACCGTATCGTGGACTGGGGGGAGGGCTCCCTGCTGCGTCGGGTGATCGTGTCGTCGTGGCCCGCCAGGAGTCGGTGGTCGGGTCGTATATTCCTCCCTCTTCGGTGGCGTAACCCCCTTTCGACTTGCCGAGCTTTCCGCCCCAGACGATCATTTCGCTTCCGGTCCAGACGGCCGTATGTCGGGAGCGGGAATCGGGCTGACCGGTCGTGGAGACGATTCCCCAGGCGTCGGTTCCCGGATCGTAGCGTCCGCCGTTGTCGAGAAGTCTGGTCGCCCATCCTGAGCCGGTTTTCCCGCCCCAGACGACCATCTCGCTCCCGATCCAGACCGCGGTATGGCCGATGCGAGGCTCCACCAGCTCGTTCTGCTCGATCGGTTGCCAGGAGTCTGCTGCCGGATCGTAGCGTCCGCCGTTGCCGATATAGCCATCCCGCCCTTCTCCGCCCCAGACGAGCATGACCCCGGCACTGTCCGCCCAGACGGCCGTATGCTCATCCCGCGGCCAAGGCGCGCCCTCCAGGGAGATCGGCGTCCACCCGGCGGATGGAGCGTACCGTCCCCCGGTGGCGAGTTCCTCACCGTATCCATCTTCGGTCAGGCCATACCCACCCCAGACGATCATCACTTGATCAACCGGGGACCAAACGGCAGTGTGGCCCTCGCGTGCCGTGGGCGCGTTCTCGAGGGGAAGTTCCGTCCACTGCGGATTCTGCGGGTCCGGGTCGTAACGAGCGCCGCTACGCAGATATTCCTCGTTTCCGTTCGGATCGGGTCCCGCACCGCCCCAGATGATCATCCCCTCCCCATCCCACACGGCGGTGTGACCATGACGAGCCGCGGGGACTCCCTCGGAGGGAAGATCAGCCCAGGTATCGGTTTGCGGATCGTAGCTCTTACCGTTTCCGAAGACGTCGTAACTCCCCCAGAAGCTCGAGTCGCTTCGGCCGCCCCAGATGATCATCCGGTCGCTTGCCCAAACCGCGGTATGGCCGAACCGGGGCTCGGGTGCATCGACGCTGCTCGTCGGCGTCCATGAATCGGAAACCGGATCGTAGATGCCGCCGCTTCCGAGCGCTCCGCTCGGCGATCCGTCGAGTGGGACACCGTCGCCGCCCCAGACGATCATCTCGTTGCCGGTCCACACCGCCGTATGCAACTGGCGGTAAGCGGGCGCGTCGTACCAGTTCATGCCGCGCCAGGTATCGGTCGCCGGTTCGTAAACTCCCCCTGAGCGCCAGTATCCTCCGTTGCTGTTACCAGCCCAGACGATCATCTCGGCTCCGGTCCAGACGGCGCTGTGCTGAAAGCGCTCGGGCGGAGGAGCGGTGACATCCCATTCCTCTTGGCAGTCGGCGCCATTCGATGCCTTGGACTCTGCGGTCTCGCCACGGCTTTCGGTCAATGCTACGAAGCGCTCGAGTGACTCGCGCGTTCCCTCCGAGGGGCGGGGCGCCGCGAGACCGGTCTCGGTCAGGTGTTCGCGGAAACCGGAGCGGTTGCGTTCCCACCACTGGCTGAAGGGGATCTTCGGGATGCGGATGACCTCGATCGCCTCCTCGCTCCGGCGAGTGAAGAAGATCGCCTCCTTCCGGTCCTCGTCTACGATGTCGTCCGAAGATCGTTTCCCATCCGACCGTGCGATCATCGAGGACCGTTCCACTCGCGATGAGCGTTTCTCCTCGACTTCGGTCTCTCGCTCGTCCGCGTCGCGGGGGTCCGGTAGTGGGACGTCCCGGTAGTAGTCGCCTCCGGCAGCCGAAAAGGTCTCGGTCTTCAACAGTTCGCGGATCCGGCGGGCCTGGCCATAGGCTCCCTTCTGGACGTCCGCCGAGAAAGCGATTCGTTCGCGAAGCAGGCGCTCGGCGAGAATCGGACGGACGAGACACTCCTCCACCGCCTCGGGATCGTCGTCCAAGGCGCCGAATAGCTCGCGAAGCCGCTGAGGTGCACGGCTTGCCCGGATCATTCGGCGAAGCTCCGTGTCGAGCATTTGCGGCGTCAGAGCGATGCCGAATTTTCCATCGAGGGCAACCACGTAGAGCGCTCCGTCCTCTGCTTTCCGGGCCAGCAGATCGGCCGGATAAGCGTTCTCGAACGAGAGCTTTGCCGTACCCGTTCTGTGGGAGTGCTGAACGCGTTCCAGCTTCTCCCGGCAAGCCGTAAGTTGCTCGAGATCTGCCGATGTCGCTGGAGAGGCGCTGATGCTCGCACCGGCAGCAAGCAGGACGCCCTGCAAGAAGACGGCTCTAGGAACCAGGAATTCGAATCTGAGCTGAGACGCTTTTTTCATGGTCACCCCTACCCGATGCCACCACGGACGCAAGCGCGATCGACGCATCCTCTCCTTCTTCAAGTCGCGGCATGTGCGCCGGTGTGAGGACGAAACTGTTCTCGCACGGAATAACTCACCCATTCGCGCTTGTTCGTGCGATCAAGCAAAGCGGCGTTGGTCTCGAAAATGACGAAGGTCCTTCTTCGTTGATGCTCACAGATCTTCCCACCGTACGACTTGAAACGATGAAGCGGCCCGAGGGTCTTTGGCGAACGGGGTTGGTTATGAAGGACGACGGCATCGTATTCCGCATCTTTCACGGAAGGTTCGTGATGTCGCCGAGAGTGTGTCTAGTGGTTCTCGTCGGCGCTATTCTGCTGAACTGGCAGCCTGTCCGGGCGGCGAAGTCGCCGGTGGCGGAGCGAGGCGGATCTACGGAAACGGGGCAGGGTCTTCAGAGCAGCCGCCTGCCCGGCGGACGAGTTCCCCCTTCCGTGCCGGGATTGCTCGCACAGTGCGGCAACAACGTAAAGGAGGACGGCGAGGACTGCGATGGGACCGACCTGGGCGGGGAGACCTGTCAGAGCCAAGGCTGTTCCGCGGGCGATCTTGCTTGCGAAGCCGACTGCACCTTCGACTACACGAGCTGTGAGGAGTGTCCCGAGTGCGATGGTGACGGCGACGGCTACGCCGACTGCCAATCGCCGTACTGTAGCCGTCAGAGCATACCATGCGGCGACTGCGATGATACCGACCCTCTCATCTATCCCGGAGCCTTCGAGGATTGCAATCACGCCGACGATGACTGCGACGGTCTCGTCGATGAGGGGTTCGACCCCGGGTGGGTGTCGCGCAAGGTCGTTGATCCTATGGCCGACGCGGGAGATCCCGAGCGATTCGGCCGCGCGGTATCCGGAATCGGTGATATCGACGGTGACGGCGTACCCGATCTCGTCGTCGGAATCGATCAGCTCGACACGATGGCCCGCGCCGATACGGGTGGGGCGGTCGTCCTTTCCGGAGCAACACTGGAGATTCACTGCCGCCTGACCAACCCTCGTGCCAGCCGTGGAGATTCAGCCGGAAGGTCAGTCGCCGGAACGCCGGACGTAACCGGTGACGGTGTTCCCGACATTCTGGTTGGTGCTCCGTTGTACGACAGGGGAAGCAGCAGCCGAGACCGCGACGTCGGCGCCGTGCTGGTCTTTTCGGGTGCGACGTGCGAACTCCATCGCACCTATACCGACACCAATGGAGGACCCGGTGACCAGCTCGGGTACGCCGTTGCGGGTCCCGGTGATTTCGACGGTGACGGAACCGCGGACATCATTGCCGGCGTCCCTTATGACGATGGCAACGGCAGGGACGCCGGCAGCATCGTCCTGTTCAACGGTGTAACCGGAGAGAAATCCCGCGAATTCTCGAACGGCCGGAGCCGTGACCTCCTTGGAATATCGGTCGCGGCTGCGGACCTGAACGGCGATGGTCGTCTGGATCTTCTCGGTGGTGCTCCCTACACGGATAAGGACTCCAGGACCAGGGACGTTGGTAGCATTGCCGTATTCGATGGTGTGACCGGAGATCTCCTCGACCGCTTCTGGGATGTGGAAGTGGCTGCGCAGGATGACCTACTCGGTCGGGCCATCTCCGACGCTCCCGACTTCGACGGTGACGGGATTCCAGAGGTCCTCGCCGGCGTCCCTTACGCGGATACCGACGTCGGCACCAATGCCGGTCGACTCGTTCTTTTCTCGGGTGCCGACGGGAGCGTGCTGGCTAGGTGCGAGAACGGTGGGGGCAAGGGCTCGGACAGGCTCGGTATGTCCGTGGGCTGGAACCGTGACCTTACCGGCGACGATCGACCACAGATCCTCGCCGGTGCCGGCGGCGACGACGAGATCGCCGTGGACGCCGGAGCCGTGCTCATGTTCTCATTCGATGGAACAACCTGTACCGTGGTTCACAAGCTGACCGATTCGGCAGGGGGAGCGGGAGACCAACTCGGGGCAGGATCGCTCGCCGTCGTCGGCGACCTCGACGGTGATGGTGTCGATGAGATCGCCGCCGGCGCTTTCCTCGACGACGAGATCGTTGCGGACGTCGGGAGCGTGTCGGTTTTCTCTTTCCAAGCCGATTGCGACGAAGACGGCCTGACACCCTTTGAAGGAGACTGCCGCGACGATGACAGCTCCATTCCTGGAACGGAGGAGATCTGCGGCAACGGCAAAGACGACAATTGCGATGGCCTCACCGACAGCCTCGACGCCGATGGAGATGGATACGACCTCTGCATCGACGATTGTGGCGGACCAGGCTTGCTGGACCGTCATCGCGGAATCCATCCGGGTGCGCTCGAGGTCTGCGATGGTATCGACAACGACTGTGACGGCTTGGTGGATGAAGGGGTCGATGCCGACGGAGATGGATATACGGAACCCTGCGACTGTGACGACGACGCAGCGCGCCACAAAGGAGTTCCGGAAAGGTGCGACGGTGTCGACCAGGATTGCGATGGTGCCGTCGACGAAGACTTCACGAAGGCCGTCGGGGCCCGGAAGGGGCTCGACGAGCGCGACGGTCGCCCGGGCGACGCGCTCGGTTCATCGGTCGCCGGGGTCGGCGACCTGAACGGCGACGGAGTTCCCGACATCGCCGCCGGGGCTTATTGGGATGATACCGCCCGGGGGGGTAACTCGGGTTCTGTGCTGTTGTTTTCTGGAACGGACTTGATGGTGATCGGCCGACTGCTCGATGGCGATGGTGCCGCGAATGACCGCTTGGGCGTGTCGGTGGCCGGTATCGGAGATGTGAACAACGACGGAATCCCGGACATCGCCGCCGGAGAGAACCTCAAC
>Ga0256830_1002917_pt1 | contig 10929 bp, 12 predicted proteins | sample 128326metaG_FD_190537 | JGI IMG/M metagenome (GOLD analysis project Ga0256830, IMG submission 190537) | Hydrothermal vent microbial communities from Lau Basin, Pacific Ocean - 128-326 | ecosystem: Environmental > Aquatic > Marine > Hydrothermal vents | place: Pacific Ocean: Lau Basin | collected...
GGTCTTCCAGAGCAGATAGGCGGTGGCAAAGAGGAAGAAGAGATGTGCAAGTTCATGGGATACCAGACCTTCGGCTCCACCATGTTCCTGGGTTGCGAATGCTGCGGAAGGATACAGCAGGAATACAAGGATGACTAACCGACAAAGCCCGAGAAGCATATGTAATTATAGTATTAATCTGATAAAAATAGCAATTTTTGCCCCCCAGATCCGGTTATATCTATTTATTGATAGTTTTAAGGTTTTGTGATATAATTTATATAGACATTCCTTGTTGTACATTTCATTTTTTCCCAACTCTTGCTGAACCCATTTTGTAGATATCACTAAAAAGGAGGTGGTTGGGTTATGAGAATAGCTCAGGTATCTCCTTTATATGAAAGTGTGCCACCAAGGCTTTATGGGGGCACAGAGCGTGTGGTCTCATACCTGACAGAGGAGCTGGTGAGCCTTGGACATGATGTTACGCTTTATGCCAGTGGTGACTCAAGGACCTCCGCAAGGCTTGTGCCCATATCCCCAAAGGGACTCCGGCTGACAGAGGGTGTGATTGACCCTCTTGCCTACCACATACTGATGATTGAACGGGTGATGCAGGATGCCCATAAATATGATATCATCCACTTTCATATTGACTATATCCATTTTCCACTGATAAGACGGACCGAGACCCCCACGATTACAACACTTCACGGAAGGCTTGACATACCGGATATCTTTCCCCTGTACAGTGAGTTCAGTGATCTGGCTGTTGTTTCCATATCCAATGACCAGCGCAGACCACTCCCCTCTGTTAATTGGGTCGGCACGGTCTATCATGGACTGCCTGTCAACCTCTTCAGACCCAGATACGAAAGGGGCAGTTACCTTGCCTTTCTTGGCAGAATATCCCCGGAGAAAAGACCGGACCTTGCTATAGAGATCGCCATCAAGGCAGGCATACCCCTGAAGATCGCTGCAAAGGTTGACAGGGTGGATTATCAGTACTATCTTGAGAGGATCAAACCGCTGCTTGACCATCCCCTTGTGGAGTTTATAGGGGAGATCAACGAGAAGGAAAAGGAGGAGTTCCTTGGAAATGCCCTTGCCCTGATCTTCCCCATTGACTGGCCCGAGCCTTTTGGACTGGTAATGATAGAGGCAATGGCCTGTGGCACCCCTGTGATTGCAAGAAGGCGCGGGTCTGTGCCAGAGGTTATGGAGGATGGTGTAACGGGCTATGTATTTGAGGGTCTTGAGGAGGCCCTTTCCTGCATAGAAAGGATTGACAGGATTGACCGTAAGAGGGTCAGGCAGGTCTTTGAGGAACGGTTTACAGCACGAAGGATGGCCTTTGATTATCTGAAGCTCTACCATAAGGAGATCAACAGACTGAGGATAGCGGCATAAAAAGATATGACATCAATAAGGACATATACACTGAAGGAAGGAGAGCTATTTGCACTCCTGAATCCCCTGGGAGACATCCTCCCGTCGGAGGTGTCTCCCGAGCAGGGTCTTTATGCTGATGACACAAGGTTCCTCAGCAGACTTGACCTCAGGATAGACGGGATGGTTCCAGGCCTTCTCAGTTCAACGGTCAAGAGGGACAACATCCTCTTCACGGCTGATCTCACAAACCCCCACCTTCACAGGGATAACGGTAGCATTGAGAAGAACACAATACACATCTTCAGGACCTTTTTCCTCTACAACAGAACCGCCTACGAGAGGCTCACCCTCAAGAACTTCAACATCACAGATGTACAGGTGAAGCTGGAGTTTTTCTACGATGCTGACTATGTTGACATATTTGAGTTAAGAGGCGTAAGGAGGAAAGAAAGAGGAATTAAGCGTCCACCTGTGGTAAAAGAATCCAGGGTACGGTTCACCTATGAGGGCAGGGATGCAATGACAAGATATACCACGTTATACTTCAATCCCATGCCCGACAGAATCACTGCGGGCTCCGCCCAGTACCTTCTGACCCTCAAACCCGATGAGGAGCGGCATATCTATATAACCATTGCCGTGGGTTACGAAAAAGGGAAAACCATAGTAGAATACGACAGTGCCTTCCAGTATCTCAAGGAAGGGATAGAGAGGGTAAAGTCAAACATGGTCTCCATTACCACATCTAACGAACAGTTTAACGAGTTCCTTGACCGTTCAAAGGCAGATATATGCACCCTTGTCACGAAGACAGACTTCGGTCTCTACCCCTATGCAGGTATCCCCTGGTACAGTGCCATCTTTGGTCGTGACGGGATAATCACAGCCCTTGAATGCCTCTGGACCGCTCCGGATGTGGCAAGAGGCGTGCTTGCCTATCTGTCCGCACACCAGGCAAAGGACTTTGATCCGGAAAACGATGCAGAACCAGGGAAGATCCCCCATGAGATAAGGAAGGGTGAGATGGCACGTACTGGAGAGGTCCCCTTCGCACACTATTATGGGTCTGTGGATGCCACACCTCTTTACATCTTTCTTGCAGGCGAGTACTTTAAAAGGACAGGTGATATTGACCTGATAGATGATATATGGGAGAACCTCAAGGCTGCCCTGAGGTGGATAAAGGACCATGGAGACATAGACGGAGACGGGTTTGTTGAATATTATCGCCACTCAAGAAAAGGGCTGATAAACCAGGGATGGAAGGATTCATACAATTCTGTTTTCCATGCCAGTGGCGAGCTTGCAGAGGGGCCTGTTGCGATAGTGGAGGTACAGGGATATGTCTTCGGGGCATGCAACCATATACTGAAGATAGCCCGCTACCTTGGAGACCAGGAGGTGGCATCCCTTGCGGATACCCTTCTGAGGAAGTTAAAAAGGAACTTCCACAGGGCATTCTGGTCAAAAAGAATAGGAATGTATGCACTTGCCCTTGACGGGAAGAAACAGCCCTGCGAGGTACGTTCATCCAATGCAGGACACACCCTCTTCACAGGGATAGCCCGAACCACTGCAGCCAGAAGCATGGTCAGGACCCTCTTCTCAGGGGACTTCTTTTCAGGATGGGGGATAAGGACCATAGCAAGGGGAGAGGCGCTGTTCAACCCGATGAGTTATCATAACGGGACTATCTGGCCTCATGACAATGCCCTGATCGGACTTGGACTCTCTCGCTATGGCTACAAAAAGGAGGTGATAAGACTCCTTGAGGGGCTCTTTGAGGCAAGCCTCTACGTGGAGCTTCACAGGCTGCCGGAGCTGTTCTGTGGTTTTATCAGGAGGCCAGGTGAGGGGCCAACCCTCTATCCCGTAGCATGCCAGCCCCAGGCCTGGGCCTCAGCCGCGGTGTTTCTGCTGCTGCAGGCCTGTCTCGGACTGAGCTTTGAGGCAGAGACAAACTCCATAATATTCAAAAACCCCATGCTTCCACATTTTGTTGATTATGTTGAGATTGACAACCTCAGACTTCTTGACTCAAGGGTGAGGCTATATCTGGAGCGGTACAAGGATGATGTGGTTGTTAAGGTGCTTGACAAGGTAGGGGATGTAAAGATTGTTATCTATAAATAGAGTCCACATTTAGCTATCAGCTGTTCTCCCTTGCGGTTGGATCTGGTGGAGGGTTTATCCTTTCACCCGTATGAGGGGCAAAGAGATGGACCCTGTCCCGGGGGAATTCTATGTATAGCTTCTCACCGCTACCGAAGGCCTTCTCTGATACCGCCTTGATCATTATGCCATCAAAGAGGATATCAAGGAGATACCTTGCCCCCTCGGGTTCCACTATCTCAACTGTGGCCTCAAACCCTCCATCGGGTGATGATTTAATGACGACATCCTCAGGCCTGATGCCAAGAAGCACCCTGTCGTATCCTATCTCATTCAGCCCTGCAATCTGATAGGTCTGCCTGCCCAGCTCAACAACTGGTGGAGTCTTTGCCCTCACCCTTGCCTCTATGAGATTCATCGGTGGGGTACCGATAAACCTGGCCACAAAGGTATTTGATGGCTCAGAGTAGACGCTCAGTGGGTCAGCACATTGCTGGATTATGGAATTATTAAGAATGGCTATCCTGTCTGAGAGGGCCATGGCCTCTGCCTGGTCATGGGTAACATATACCATTGTTGTTCCAAGCCGTCTGTGAAGCCTCTTGAGCTCTGACCTCATCTCAATCCTTAGCCTTGCGTCAAGGTTTGACAGGGGTTCATCCATAAGAAAGACCCTGGGGTTTCTTACCATTGCCCTGCCAAGGGCAACACGCTGCCTCTGTCCACCGGAAAGCTCACGGGGTTTCCTGTCAAGCAGTTCCTCAAGACCCAGCACCGAGGCTACCCGCTCAACCTCCCTTCTGATCCTTTCCCTGTCAAACCTCTTTATCTTCAGGGGGAAGGCAATATTGTCAAACACGGTCATGTGAGGATAAAGTGCATAACTCTGAAAGACCATTGCAACATCTCTCCTGGCAGGTGGCAGGCCTGTAACATCCTGGTCGTCAAAGAGTATCCTGCCAGTGCTTACCTCTTCAAGCCCTGCTATAATGTTTAACAGGGTTGACTTGCCACAGCCACTGGGGCCAAGGAAGGTGAAGAACTCTCCGTCATTGATCTCCAGATTAATATCCCTGAGGACTACATTATCGCCGAACCTCTTGGTTATATTTTCAAGCCTGATTGAGGACATGTCAGGACTATCCTGCAAAATATTCAAGCAGTTCTTTCTTGCTGAGCTTTGTAAGGTCAGCCTTTATATTCTTTTTTAATTTTCTCAGGATACCCTGGTCAATATAAGAAAGGATCTTGTTATTGATGGTTTTTGCCGCTGAAAGATGCCATCTCTCGGGGTTTTCGCTTTTTATAATCTCTATGATTTCCCTGGAGATGGACTTTATAATCTTCTTCTCCATCTCAGACTCAAGGTTATGCTTCTCACCATACCCCTTCAGTGAACTCCTCTCACCTCCCATTCCGAACCTCCCGGCCTCGTCCGTAAGCTTCTCGGAAAGTCTTCCATGGGCATCAATGATATCCTCCTCCTTGATCAACTCAAGTCTTGGACTTTCCAGCGGGTTCTGTACAAGCCTGTATGCCTTGAAATGGCCAAGATCGGTAACTATTACAACCTCTCCCATAACTCCTCCTTTCCAGTATTAGGTGATGAATACAAATGCAAGAGCCAATTGAAAAACAGGGAGCCTCAATTGTCACCATAGAGATTTATCTGAACTTCCCTGCTTATGTAAGGTGGAATAAATCCGTAAAGCCTGTAAAGCCTCAGATGAATACTGCCGTATTCCTTCATTCTGTACTTCTCTGCAAGATAGATAAACATCTGATAAAGGCTCTGATAGCCAAGTACCACAGCCAGACGGTCTATCTCGGCATCTATTATCCAAAAAGGTAAATCCATTTTACTAAATATCCCGGGCCTTTTTCTAATTTCATTATATCATATAATTCCACTTCATAACAGAATCGCTTCCCCGGCTGTCAGGGCAATGATAGTATAGAAAATCTCCCTGCCCCAAGCGGAACAAGGGAGCCCTGAAGACCCGGGAAAAAGTGATTTTTTCCTTGACAAATTTATTGATTCCTGCTAATTTTATAATGTTTATAAGAAGGCATAGGCCTTCACCAAATCAAGGAAAGGAAGGGGGGTGAACAGAGATGACAAAGGCTGACCTGGTTGACAAGATTTCCTCTGACACGGGACTTTCAAAGGCTGACGCCCAGAGGGCACTTGACTCAATGATTGACAATATCAAGAAGGCCCTCAAGAAAAATCAGAAGGTTACCCTCGTAGGTTTTGGTACCTTTTCTGTAAGCAAAAGAAAGGCAAGAAAAGGCCGCAATCCACGTACAGGTGAAGAGATCAAGATTCCTGCCTCAAAAGTTCCAAAGTTTACACCTGGTAAGGGCTTAAAAGACGCAATCAAATAATCTTTTATCCGCAAAACGGGGGAGGTTTGGCTTACTCCCCCACTGCATGAAGGAGGGTAATGATGCTTGTAGAATTCAGCATAGTACCCATAGGTGTAGGCAGCAGTATTGGTGATTATCTTGCGGATGTACTCAGGATAGTAGACGAAAGCGGACTACCCTACAAGGTTAATCCCATGGGAACCTGCATTGAAGGTGAATGGACCGAGGTTATGAGACTCATCAAGAAATGCCACTCCCAGGTCATGAAAAAGGCTGACAGGGCAATCCTCACTATAACGATTGATGACAGAAAGGGCAAACCAAACAGACTGGAACAGAAGGTCAAGTCCATAGAGAAACGTCTTGGCAAAAAACTGAAGAAATAGGAGGTATGTCTATGGCAGAAAAGATCACACTCAGTGTTATCAAGGCAGATGTGGGTGGTTATGTGGGTCACTCAAGTATTCATCAGAACCTGATTGATGTTGCCAAGGAAAAACTCTCAAAGGCAAAGGACAGCGGTATGCTTGTTGACTTTCACGTAACACGCGTAGGTGACGATCTTGAGCTGATAATGACCCATGAGCGTGGCGTTGACAATGAAGAGATTCATCAGCTTGCCTGGGATACCTTTCTTGTTGCAACAGAGGAGGCCAAGGAATTGAAGCTCTATGGTGCAGGACAGGACCTCCTCAGCGATGCCTTCTCCGGTAATATCAAGGGAATGGGCCCGGGAGTGGCAGAGATGGAATTTGTTGAAAGGAAGTCAGAACCTGTTATAATATTCATGGCTGACAAGACCTCCCCCGGGGCCTGGAACCTGCCCCTTTACAGGATGTTTGCAGACCCCTTCAATACAGCAGGACTTGTAATAGATCCAGCAATGCATGAAGGTTTCCAGTTTGATGTCGTAGATGTATACGGTCACAAGGCCATAACACTTTCCTGTCCTGAGGAGATGTATGACCTGCTCATGTTCATTGGTGCAATGAGACGGTTCATGATAAGACGTGTATACAGAAAGGACGGCGAGATCTGCGCCTCTGCATCCACACAGAAGCTGAGTCTGATTGCAGGTCGGTATGTGGGTAAGGATGACCCTGTACTGATCGTCCGCTGTCAATCCGGTATGCCTGCAATAGGAGAGGCGCTTGAGCCTTTTGCCTTTCCCCATATAGTTGAAGGATGGATGAGGGGCTCCCACCATGGCCCCCTGATGCCTGTGGCATTCTATGAGGCAAACCCCTCAAGGTTTGATGGTCCACCAAGGGTTATTGCTGCAGGATTTCAGATCACAAACGGTCATCTTATTGGTCCGAGGGACCTCTTTGATGACCCTGCCTTTGACAGGTCAAGACAGCTTGCAAATGAGATTGGTGACTACCTTAGGGTACATGGTCCATTTGAACCTCACAGACTGGGACTTGATGATCTTGAATATACTACAATGCCAAAACTCATGAAGAAGTTAGAAAGCAGGTTTAAAGAGGAATAGTCTTAATCAGGGTGGGGCAGGTAATGCCTCACCTTGATCTCCCGGGCTTTTCATACAGTTTCTTTCTCAGGTCATACCAGTCCTTCACCTCTGTTACACCTTCCATGGGCACGAAGCTGAATCTCTTCCTGATTAAATTACCTGCTGAACCGACAAGCCCCGGCGAGCCCACAATTGCATAGGGGATCAGCCCCATGGAGGTGAGTTCCTGTATGTATTCCTCGGAGAGGGAATCTATTATTACTGATGGAGGAAACCTATTTGTCCTGATCCACTCTCTGGCCCTTCTGGCCCCAAGAAGTCCAGTAACATAAACAACCCTGAAGCTCTTCATAATGGAAGGTAGTACCACATCTGCACCCTGCCTTACAGCGTCAGATAAAAGAGAGCCCATCAGGGCGTTCTCAATCTCTATAAAGAAGACCTTGTCCCCCTTATTGCAGACAAGGAGGTATCCCCCTGACCGTTCACCCTTGCTTTTTGCTTCAACTTCATGGAGCCCTGTCTTGATAGGCTTTATTTCAAGAAAGGCATACCCATCCCCTCCGCTCAAGGTCCTGCCAATCTCTTTGCCATCCAGGGAAAACTCAACGATCTGCCCACCTGAAGGGAAGAACCTGCCTTTTGTTAAGGCCCTGAGCATGACGGGTCTGCCCTGCACAGTTATAGTGTCAAAGACAACCACTTCAGCTCTGGATGATCCGGCAGGAACAAGGAACAGTACAATGGATACAAGTACAACGCCGATAGTACCCGGCAAAACACCCTTAAAACACATGGGTAACTCTCCTGGCATCAGGTCTCAGGGTTTGCCTGGTCATCCTTTTCAGAATCAGGAATGAGAATCACCCTTGAGATCCGCTTGCCTACCATCTCTATTATCTTTATCTTCCAGCCATCTGAAGAAAAGACCTCGCCTGTCTCGGGTATCCGCTGGAGCTTGGTGATAATATAGCCTCCCACTGTATCGTAATCAGGCGATTCAGGTAGTTCAATACCATAGTCATCCCTCAGGTCCCTTATTGTGATAGATGCATCCACAATGAAGGTACCATTTGTCCTTCTAATAACAGGCTGTTCCAGATCATACTCATCCCTGATCTCACCCACGATCTCCTCAAGAAGGTCCTCCATGGTTACTATCCCTGTAACAGAGCCGTATTCATCAACAACCACAGCTATGAGTACCCCCTTTCTCTGCATCTGACGCATAAGGGTACTGATCTTGAGAGATTCGGGTACGAAAAAGGGTGTGCGGAGGATCTTTCTTATGTCTATCTTCTCCTTTGATGCCAGTTTTGTGAAGAGGTCCTTCACATAGAGAATTCCCTTGATATTTGATTTATCATGATGGTAGACAGGATAACGGGAGAACTGCTCCTCACTTATTATATCCAGGATCTTCTCAAGCGGGGTATCCACGGAGAAGGCTACCACCTTCGCGAGCGGGACCATCACCTCCTTTACCGAACGGTCGGTAAACTCAAATACCCCGTGTATTAGCTCCTCCTCGGCCGGCTCAAATATCCCCTTGTCAGCCCCCTCCTTTACAAGGAGCTTTATCTCCTCCTCCGTCACAAAGCTCCGCTGGGTGAAAGTCTTGCCACCAAAGGGCTTCAGGATGAGATTTGTACTGAATGTCAGCAGTGCCGAGATCGGCGAGATCAGCCTTGTGAATTCATACATCGGCCTTGCGGTTACAAGGGCAAACCTCTCGGGATTCATCAATGCAAGTGATTTTGGTATAAGCTCTCCGATGACAAGGGAGAGATAGGAGACAACAGTGACAACAAGACCTATGGAGATGGCCTCGGCTGATGAGGAGATATATCTGATGGGTATCTCTGCAATGAGGGGCCTCATTGTCTTCACTGCTATTGCACCGGCAATAGCTGATGCAATAGCAGCCGCAATGGTAACCCCTATCTGGACAGTGGCAAGAAACCTGTCCGTGTCAGACTGGAGCTTCTGAAGTATCTGGGCATTCCTGTTGCCCTTTCTTGCAAGCTCATGAATCCGCGTCTTTCGTGAGGTTACGACAGCTATCTCAGTGCCTGCAAAGAATGCGTTTACAAGGATGAATACAAATATCAGAAATAACTCAGTCCACATTTACGGTCAGCTCAACCCCCCATGGGCAGCCCATACGCCCACTGCCACAGCAAGCAGACTCATACCCAGTATGACCCAGTGAAACACCGTAAGCCTGAAGAATATCCTTGATGTGTCATGCTGTGCCTTACCACTGAAGATGGTCTTGAAAAGCCTCCCCTCAAAAAGCAGAATAAGAACATATAGTGTCCAGACAACCAGCATGAGTGTGGGTCCAATACCGGAGAGGGTAAAGAGAATCCTCCACTCACCTGTCAGATAAAGTAGCCATATGCCCGTAATACCCGCTACGGTGACCGAGGCCTTGGCAATCTTTGCAAACCTGTGTTCAACACCCTGGAAAAAGAGAACCTTCTCAAGGGAGTTCTCCATTCTCATGATCATTGGAAAGACTATGATCGTAACAAATGCCACCCCGCCTATCCATAAAACAATGGAAAGCACATGTAATGAAGTTAATACTGGTATCATACCCCTTAGATCCTCCTTAGCATGACTGAAGTTGAATAATATGAAATGGTCTCAACACAGGGCCTCTCATACACCCCTGCTGCAATCACCATTGTCCATCAGCCTTTCCATCCTGCTACAGCTACTGCAATCCCTCACCTCTTCAGAGCCATCCTCCCAGCGGAATACCTTTATTGAGGCGTTCCAGCATAGAGGACAGAGGATAAAGTAGGACTCTCCAAAACCCTTCTCTGGACTGAACCTCAAAGTTGCATTCTCTATCATAAATAAATAATACCCCATTTCGGGGTTTTTATGCTATTGCTGTTTGGCTCCCTGTCCTGCTCAAAAGATACAGACTCTCCATATCTGTTCAAAACAAATCCCTGACAAGGCAGGGCACCTCATAAAAATAAGCCAACCACAGGATTACTCAATAGAGTAACCTGTTTTTCAGTGCTATAGTCTAAATCCGTAAAGAACAAATCATACAGGCCGAGAGGTGGTGAAGAAGGCCATGTAGCAATACCTCAAGTGTCTTACAACAAGACCCTTGTCTATCCACTTAAGTCCTAAAAGACCACCCCCTCCAAACCTCCCCCTTGAAGGGGGAGGATGAAGGTGGGGGTGCATCAATGCCATGATGAACCACCTCTTTATACTCCGAAAAATCTGCGATTTTTCGGAGGCCTCTACTGACTGCTCACTGTTCACAGTTCACTACTTACTGCTAACTCATCTACCCATTCACCCATCCACCTACAAACTGCTCACTGCTTACTGCTCACTGTGAATAAGGTGTGGTGCTTATTTTTCTTCGGCACCCTGCCTTGTTTTATAAAAGTGAAATTATTTTGGACACTACTGAGTCTGCTCCATAGAAATTAACCCTGTGAACTGCCCCGTTTTTATGTAGCCTTCTCTTTGACAGACAGGATTTATCATCAACAATTCTGGTAAATAACATGCTGTTAAAGTGATTTTCTTCATGATTTACTTTTTTTGTGATTTTAAACCTT
>Ga0256830_1002918_pt1 | contig 10927 bp, 9 predicted proteins | sample 128326metaG_FD_190537 | JGI IMG/M metagenome (GOLD analysis project Ga0256830, IMG submission 190537) | Hydrothermal vent microbial communities from Lau Basin, Pacific Ocean - 128-326 | ecosystem: Environmental > Aquatic > Marine > Hydrothermal vents | place: Pacific Ocean: Lau Basin | collected...
GCTTGCTGACTGCCGGCGCATGCCCTCCGCCTGCGCCGGTGAAGATATCGGTGTCACTGTCATTGAAATACTGATGGTTACGGAAGAAGTCGTAGATCACGAACTTCTCTTTGCCAATATGGGGCGCAGTGCGTGTGCCCCGCCCTCGCATCTGCTGATACAGAATAGGACTGCGTACCCGCCGGCACATGACCAGATGCAGGACTTCACGGCAGTCGAAGCCGGTATCCAGCATACCGACACTTACGGCAACCATGGGGTAGTCTTCGCGCTTGAACTTGCGAATTAACTCATCGGCATTGGGCACGTCGCTGGTGATCACTTCGGCGTACCGGCCCTGATGCTCGGGATGCAGCTCGTTGAGATATTGCGCCAAACGCGCGGCATGATGCTTAGTGATGGCGAAGACCACGGCCTTGCCCGGCCCCACCTTCTGCCCAGGGGCCAGTTCCTTGTAGTTCTGCCACGCCAGGCGATCGAACTCTTCCATCATGAGCCGGTTGGTCTGCTCATTCGTCCATTTACGCTCGAACTCAGCTGGGTCGTAGTGTTCCTCCTCAACATCTGCGCCTTCCGCGATGATCTCGGTGATACCCTCAGCGAACCGATAGGGCACCAGATAACCGTTCTTGAAGGCGTCCTGGATGGGATAGGAGAAATCCGGCGTGTCGTCCTTGCACTGATAGAATTTGAATGTGTTGCGTTCGATGTAGGCGGCCGGTGTCGCCGTCAGGCCGATGTGAATAGCATCGAAGTGCGTCAACGCCGTCTGCCAGGCGCCATAAATAGAACGGTGGCACTCATCAGCAATGACCACATCGAAATATCCGCTGGTATATTCGTGGTAGCGACCGATCATGGTTTGCAGCAGACACACCGTGATCTGCTGCTCAGTGCGCACCATGCCCGGCTTGAGCCAGTAGTGGCTGTATTGGCCCAGCAGGTCGCTGATTGCCTCCAACGCCTGCTTGGCGAGCTGTTCGCGGTCCACCAGGAACAGCACGCGCTCGGCATGCCCCGCCTGCATCAGGCGCTTGATATACTGGCAGATGAGGTCGGTCTTTCCGGTGCCAGTAGGCAGCTCGATCAGAAAACGACGTTTCCCGAGTTCGAGCGCTCGGTCCATGGCACGCATGGCGTCCTTTTGATAGGGACGCAGTTCACGGGTCTCGCCCTGGCGGGTGTAATAGTCAGGGATCTCAATGGTAGCAAGCGGCTTGCGCTCGGTGCGCATGTGTACGAGGCGTTCCATGTCGCGCCGCGAGAAGAACGAATTGACGATGCGCGCATCGTCATTCTGGTAGTCCCAGAAATAGATCAGCTCCCCATTGGTCAAGAAGATGAAGGGCGCCTTGAGCTGCTTGGCATAGGGCAGTGCCTGCTGCTTGGCCACATAAGGATGAATGGCCTTCTTCTTGGCCTCGATCACCGCCAGGGGGCGGCCACGCTGGTCAAGCAGCACGTAGTCGGCGCGCCCGGTGGGCACTTCATCCCCGTCCGACGTGCGCAGAGCGCCGGCATCGCCATCGGCACCTGGGTACGCGACACCACTAAAACCGCCACCGGCCTTGACCTCGGTCAGGACCTGGGACTTGTCCGCAGGATCCCATCCCGCCTGGCGCAACCAGTCGTCGATAACAATCCGGGCATCGGTTTCCTTGGTGGTGTCTTTTGCCATGTCTCCCCGTGACCTATTGGTATTCGGTAAAATAGCCCGCCAGATTGCGGCCGTTGAAATACACATCACAAACCAGCCGCCCCCGGTCGATCTTGTAGGCCTTGGCAATATTAACGACCTCGCCCTGGATCAATCGCGCCAGTTTCTGCTTTGCCTGCTGCCCGGCTATCGTATCGATCTCAGGGGCATCGTAGCCCGTCGGCCGTACCCGAGACCCGGACTGGCCGTTCCATTTCCAGCCGTTTGCCACTTCGAACGTATCCCCATCAATCACTACTGAAACTGTGAATTGCGTCATTGGCCTTACTCCTTTGGATTCGGTTGTGGTAATCCAAATAGAGCAAGCGATATGCCATCACCCGCAACGACCCACGTTCACGTTAACATTCAAATACTTATGATACGATTCCTCGTCCTCTTGTGATCAAGGCCTTTCAACCAAAGTTTAACCAATTTAAACCCGGGTTGAAATTATTGTTTTGTCTTCCGCAGGAACTTGTGTACCGCTTGCGGCGTCACCCCCAACAGCCGCGCCGCCTCGCTCTGGTTCCCCTGACTGATTTCGAGCGCCCGCAACACCAGCTGCTTGCGCGCACTGGACAGGAATTCCTCCAGCGAAAAGCCTTCAACCGGTTCCGGCAATGCTGCCAGCGGATCGGCATGACCCACCGGTTCGCTGAGCAGCAAGTCATCGGCATCCAGCACCGGCGAACGCGCCAGCCGGGCAGACCGTTCGATGACGTTGGCCAGATCACGGATGTTTCCCGGCCAGTCATGCGCCTGTAGTCGCTGCAATGCCGCCGTGGTCAGCCGCTTCGGCTGCTTGAGGCTGGCGTTCACTCTGTCCAGCACAGCGAGCGCCAGCTTAGGGATATCACTGCGCCGGTGCCGGAGTGCCGGCAGGCGGATCTCACCGACATTCAGGCGATAGTAGAGATCCTCCCGAAACTTACCCCGCCTGATGGCGCGCGCCAGATTGGCATTGGTTGCCGCAATCAGCCGCACATCGACGTCAACGGGTTTCCCCGCTCCCACTGGCTCGATTTGGCCCTCCTGCACGACGCGCAACAGTTTCGCCTGCGTCTCCAGAGGCAGTTCCCCGAGTTCGTCCAGAAACAGCGTTCCACCATCCGCCTGAACAAACTTGCCCTCCTGGTCGGATATGGCACCCGTGAAGGATCCCTTGCGATGACCAAACAGGATGCTCTCAACAAGATCATTTGGGATCGCGGCGCAGTTGATGGTCACAAAACGTTCCGTCGGCCGGCCACTGGCCAAGTGGACGAAGCGCGCCAGCAATTCCTTTCCAGTACCTGTCTCCCCCAGAATCAGAATCGGGACATCCGAGGATGCGAGCGTGGCCGCGATCTCAAGCGCCTTTTTCAACTCAGGGTGGTCGCCTACGATGCCCAATGAACGGATAATCTCACCGGTATCTACCGATGCATAATGAGACTCCGGTTCCGGCACCTGGGCGCTGCGAACCTCTGGAAATTCTCGCGACAAAAGATCGACTTCACTGACAAGCGGCTTATCAGCAGTCACAAAGCGGGGCGGCCTGATGTGGAGAATCCGTGCGGGCAATTCACCACTGGCAACCATCAGGAGCCAGGCTGCGTGCATCTGTGGCGTTCCGGAAGCAACAGCTACCGAAAGATCCATCCGGGCGCCGTAGGATTCCAATGCTGGCCTGACCTGTGTGCGAAGTACGCGCAGGATTTCAATGTAATCCGTGGGATCGCTCAGCGCCGCATCGATGATAGAAACTTCAATTCCTGGATTCGATACCCTGAGTGCTGATTCGGTTGCTGCGGTGTTTTCCCGCGTATTCAACGTTGAAATCAATACGACGTGGTCGAAGGACCTTGCCTTCACCAGGGAAAGAATCGGGCCTGCCTGTTGCTCCTCCCCAACCAGGCCCAGGGTATAAGGATCGTGGAATCCCGTGAAGGTCACCAGAACGTGCATTTCGACTTATATCAAGCTTATGTAAGGGATCCGGGAACTCCGCTGCCGGACTGTTGCTGTTGCATCAGGCCGTTCCCTACTTGCGGATTGATCTTTGATCATTTGCGCCTCCTTGGCGAACCCACCGGTCCACCTCGTCTATCTTGAACTTCCACAGCCGCCCCACCTTGTGGGCCGGCATGCTCTTGCGCTCGATCCACTTGTAGATGGTGTCCCGCTTGACCCCTAAATAGGCCGCGATCTCGTCGACGGACAGCCAGCGGTTTTCGATTATCTTGCTCATCGGCTTCGAACCGTTTCGGTGGGCTTACGCAGGGTGGACCCGGGTCGTTACGACCCGGTCGTCGCCCTTTGTCCAATAAACACGGCCAAATATGGCACCATCATAGGAAAAAACGCATAATGCGTCGAGGAATTCTTGGGCAAGAGGGCTGTCTCCGTGCAGCCATGCACCCAAAGGCAAGGTAACTTATTGAAATAGAACAGATTATGAAAAGCACCGGTTGACGGCTGCTTGGCACGGCTCCATGGTTGGCCTTGCTGTAAAGCCCCCGAAATGCTGGACACTGTTTTGCACAAATTTCATGCCACCTCCGCCACAGGCAGGTGTGCGACACGCACCTGGTTGGGCGTGGCATAACCATGCCGCTGGAGCAGCCAATGCTTGTTGAACCGGCCCTTGAACTCAAGGAGCGCCTGCCGAAGTTCCTCGACAGTGTCGAAGGTCCGCACCCACAACAACTGTTCCTTCAGGGTCCGGATGAACCGCTCGGCCACGCCGTTGCCCTCAGGGGCCTTGATGAAGCTGGGACTCGACTCGATGCCGAGAAAGGCAATCTCCTGCTGGAAGGCATGGCTCATGTACTGCGGACCATGGTCGTGCCGCAAGACCAGGCCCTCGGCGATGTCTTGAGCCAGTGGCCCGTAGTGTTCCCGAAGCCCCTGGTAAATCGGCTCCAGCGCTTCAAAGCGCGTTCCGGGGCGGGCGGCATGGATACCGACCACATCGCCGACGAAGTGGTCGATGGCCACGAACACCGTGGCCGTGCCCTCCAGCCGGGTCTGAACCTGAGTCGCGTCGGTACCCCATATCCGGTTCGGGCCATCCGGGATGATGGTGCCGCCGTGGCGCTGGCCGAGGACGATCGGGCGCAGGTTGCCGCCTGGCTGGACAGCCAGCTCCTGCACCGGGCCAGCGAGGACGAAGCGCGGACATGGGCCGGGGAAAACCCGTTGTTCTGGGCCGTGGTCGTGGCGCCCTGGGTGGTGATTCAGATCGTCGTTCCGGACTGAGGCGTGGCGGCAAACCCGGGATATCCTCATGCTAGAATGCGCCCGACTGCCCGCGACTCCGACTCATGAAACTCGCCTCGATCCACATCTACCCGCTCAAGTCGGGCCGCCCGATCGATCTCGCCGCCAGCGAGGTCATGCCCCGCGGCCTGCCGGGCGATCGCCGCTGGATGCTGGTGGACGAGACGGGCCGTTTCGTCACCGCCCGCCAGCTTCCGCGCCTGGCCATGGCAGAAGCGCTGCTCGACGGCGACGTGCTGCGCCTGCGAGCGCCGGGTATGACGGAACTGGCGATCCCCGTGCAACCCGCATCGCCGGATCGGCTGCAGGTAACGGTGTGGAAGGATCAGGTGAACGCCGTGGCGCCGAGTGAAGCCGCCGATGCGTGGTTCAGCGAATGGCTGGGCAAAGCGGTCCGGCTGGTCCAGATGACCGACGACATCCACCGCCAGGTGACACCCGACTACGGCCGGCCCGGTGACGAGGTCAGTTTCGCCGACGGCTTTCCCCTGCTGCTCATCACCACCGCATCGCTCGCGGATCTCAACCGGCGGCTGGCGCAACCGGTGCCGATGCAGCGCTTCCGCCCCAACGTGGTGATCGACGGTGCCGCCCCCTATGCCGAGGATACCTGGACGCGGCTGCGCATCGGCGAGGTGGAATTCGAGGGCGTGAAAAACTGCTCCCGCTGCGTGTTCACCACCATCGACCCGGAGACCGGCACAAAGTCGGCCGATGGCGAACCCCTGAAGACCCTCGGCACCTATCGACTGGCCGATGGCGGGATCTATTTCGGACAGAACCTCATTCCGCGCAGCAGCGGCACCATCCGGGTTGGCGATGCCGTCGAAATCCTCGAGGCCCGGCCGGAAAAAGCCCGAATCCGATAACCGGCACGACGGCAGGAAAAAGCCCGTTTCGTCGTATGTCGCCCCTCAGGGGCAATGCCGCTGGATTACCGTCTTGCCCAGGACTGTCACACTGCCCGGTTCATCGGCATCCGTCTTGCCCAGCACGGTGGTCGACGCGCCCTTGCTCGTGGCCAGGTGCGGCTGGCAGGCCGTCTCGATGATGGCCTTGCCCATGACATTGACGTTGTCCTCGAAACAGTACCAGCCATTGGGGTTCAGCAGGCGGTAACGGCTCTTGCCCATGACGTTGACCGCCGACTTGATGAAGATCAGTTGCGGATAGTCAGTAGCGACATTGTCGACCACGTCGCCACCCACGCCAAACACCTTGACCGAACTTTGAATGACGCGAAAACGCAGCTTCCCGAGATTTCGGAACGGGTGCGAGGAACCCCAGGCGTTCAGACAGGCCTGGACATCGGGCCAGTTGGGTGAGCGGCGATCCTCCATGGAAAAACGGGCTTCATATTGGTCCCGGTTCAGGCCGCCGGCAACCACGGTGGTCGCGGACAGCGACAGAACGAGCAGAATGACGACGTTTCGGGTGAAGGTTTTCATCATCTCGGGCCTCCATTGGCCAGGCGCAATACAGGCGGAATGACTGTGACGGCATCACCGTTAATCTACCGGTGAAAAGGGGACAAAATCAACTTGCCGGTGGAGCCGATCGGCCAGCGCCGGGGGCGCGATCCGGTTCATCACGCCTGTCACACCGCCCGGACGGCATTCTCAACTGCCGGGATTTTCAACACCGGGTTGCGGATCCCGCGTGACCGGCCAGGCGCGCAACACGGCATTGACCAGCGTGGCCAGCGGAATGGCGAAGAACACCCCCCAGAAGCCCCACAGGCCACCGAAGAACAGGACGCTGACGATGATCGCGACGGGGTGCAGGTTGACCACTTCCGAGAACAGCAGCGGCACCAGCACGTTGCCGTCCAGTGCCTGGATGATGCCGTAGACGATCATCACCAGTGCGAACTCGCTGCCCCAGCCGAACTGGAAATAGGCCACGAAGGCCACCGGCACCGTGACCACCGCGGCGCCGATGTAGGGCACCAGCACCGAGATCCCCACCAGCACGGCCAGCAGGATGGCGTACTTGAGTCCCAGGATGGCGAACGCCATCCAGGTCACGGTGCCGACGATGAAGATCTCCCAGAACTTGCCGCGCACGTAATTGCCGAGCTGCTGATCCATCTCCCGCCACACGCTGTCGGCCAGACCACGTTCCTCGGGCAGAAAGGCCGTGAGCCAGGCGAGAATGCGGTCCTTGTCCTTGAGAAAGAAGAAAACCAGCAGCGGCACGAGAATGAGGTAGACGATGACCGTGATTAGCCCCGGTATGGAGGCCAGGGAGACGGTGAGGATACGCTGGCCGATACTGGCGATCTCCTTCTGGATGACATCCATGATCTGCTGCACCTGCTGCTCGCTGACGAAACTGTAGGTCTGGGGCAATTGCAACAGCTTTTCCTGGGCCAGGGCCAGGTGGTTCGGCACCTCGCGCAGGAACTGGGTGATCTGCATCGACAGCAGCGGCACCACGCCGAACAGCAGAAAGATGACGAAAGCCGTGAACAGACTGAAGACCAGAATCACCGCGCGCAGCCGGGGAGTGCCGTGGCGTTCGAAATAACGCACCACGCCTTCGAGAAGATAGGCAATGACCAGCGCCGCCAGCACCGGCGCCAGCATCCCGCCGAGGGTGATAACGATGCCGAAGCCAACCAGCAGGATCAGCAGCAGCATCACGGCCTGGGGATCGGACAGATAGCGACGATACCAGGTACGCAGGATCTCAAGCATCGGCGGCACTCCCGTCATGTTCGAGCCTGGCGTAGTGCTCGGCGAACAGGGCTTCCAGCTCGTCGATCACCTCGCTGGCCGCCCGCCCCTGCACCAGGTGCTGGGCCACCAGCGGCGAGGTGACGCTGAGCATGCGGTCCTTGTCGAGCATGGGATAGGTCCGGGCCAGCCGGCGCACGGCCGCGATCACCGACTCTTCGGGCGGGCGCGGGATGTCCAGCGGCTGGTCGGGCATGTCTTCGCTGCGCCCGTGGCGGGCCGCCAGGAATTCGGCAAATTCCAGCAGGCTGTCGGCCTGGGCCTTCGGCAGGCGCCGGAAGTGTTCGAGCAGTTGCCGTTCCCGTTTCTTCAAGAGTGCGTCCGTTATCCGCCGAGGGGTTCGTCCCGGTGGGACTGGCAATAGTTGCGGGCGAAGTTCAGCAGCTCGTCCATGGCCCGCACCCGGAACTTCTGTTTCTGGTGCACGAAGGAGAAGGGGCGATCGATGGGCGGATCGAGCTGTACCGCCACCAGGGTGCCGAGCTTCAGTTCCTTCTGGATGGTGGCACTGGAGAGCACCGACACGCCCATGCCGGCCTCCACCGCACCCTTGATGGCTTCCAGGCTGCCCAGCTCCATGGCCAGGTTCATGCCGTTGGCCGACACGCCGACCTGCTGCAGGCTCTCCAGGATCACCTCCCGGGTGCCGGAGCCTTCCTCGCGGCAGATGAAGGGATAGTCGCAGATCCGGCTGATGGGCACGGTTTCCTCGCCGGCCAGTTCGTGGCCCGGCGGCACGATCAGCACCAGGTGATCCATGCGGCACTGCTCCACCACCAGGTTCTTGTTGTTCACCGGCGCTTCCACCACGCCCAGATCGATGGTGTTGTTCTCCACCAGGGAGACGATGCCATCGGTATTGGCCACCTTGAGGCGGATGACGATTTCCGGGTACTGCTTTTTGAAATCGCCGAGCAGGGCCGGCAGCATGTATTCGGCGATGGTGGTGCTGGCGCCAATCATCAGCACGCCGCTGACGTCGCCGGTCAGCTCCCGGACGGCGTTGTCCATCTGCGCGTAGAGGTCGAAGATCTGGTTGGCGTATTCATAGACCCGCTCGCCGGCTTCGGTGAGGCTGATGCGGTTGTGGGTGCGGTCGAACAGCCGGGTGTTGAACTGCTCCTCGAGCTGGCGGACCTGAAAGGTCACGGCCGGCTGGGTCATGTGCAGTTCCTCGGCAGCCTTGGTGAAGCTGAGCAGGCGGGCCACCGTCTGGAAGACCTGCAGGCGTCGGTCGGACATCTTCCCCCTCTCTGGCCGCCGGCGACGGCCGATAATCTATCTCTATGATGATATTGGAAAAACTGAGGGAACAATATTACCAAGTCCGAACGGAAACATAAACAGAATCTATGACCCGGCGCACGAAGGCGCCGGGCCCGATTCTGCCCGTCAGGCCTTGCCGGCGCGCTCGAAGCGCTTGTACATGAAGGCGTAGTACATCACCGGGATCACCACCAGCGTCAGCAGGGTGGAGACGAAGATCCCGAAGATCAGCGACAGGGCCAGCCCGCTGAAAATCGGATCGTCGAGGATGAACAGGGCGCCGAGCATGGCGGCCAGCCCGGTGAGGGCGATGGGCTTGGCGCGCACGGCCCCGGAGCGGATCACCGCCTCGTCGAACGGCACGCCCTCCTCCACCTGCTGGTTGATAAAGTCCACCAGCAGAATGGAGTTGCGCACGATGATCCCGGCCAGGGCGATCATGCCGATCATGGAGGTGGCGGTGAACTGGGCGCCCCACAGGGCATGGCCGGGCATCACCCCGATGATGGTCAGCGGGATTGGCGCCATGATGATCAGCGGCACCAGGTAGGAGCGGAACTGCCCCACCACCAGCAGGTAGATGAGCAGCAGCCCCACCGAGTAGGCGATGCCCATGTCGCGGAAGGTCTCGTAGGTGACCGTCCACTCCCCGTCCCACTTGAGGCTGTAGCGGTAGGGATTGGCCGGCGGGTTGATCAGCGACTGATCGATGAAGGTGCCTTCCTCCAGCGGGCTCTCCCGCAGCTTGAACAGGATCTCGAACATGCCATACAGCGGGCTGTCCAGCTCGCCGGCCATGTCGCCGGTGACGAAGGTCATCGGCAACAAGTCCTTGTGGTAGATGGCGTTCTCGCGCCGCGTCTCCACCAGCCGCACCACGTCGGCGATGGGCACCAGCTTGCCGCTGCTGCTGCGCACCTTGAGGGTCAGCAGGGTATCCACGCTGGCCTTGTCGCCGGGACGCATCTCCAGGCGGATGGGCAGCGGATACTTCATGTTGGCGTCGTGCAGGTAGCTCAGATCCTCGCCGGAGAGCGCCGCCGACAGGGCGCCGACGATGGACTGCTGGGTGACCCCGAGCAGCGCCGCCCGCTGCTGATCCACGGCGACGATGATCTTGGGCTCGGGCGCCTCGATGCTGTCGTCCACGTCCACGATGTCCGGCGTGGACTCGAATACCTTGCGCACCTGCCGGGCCACGGCGATCTGGCCCGCGTAGTCCAGACCGTAGATCTCCGCTACCAGGGGCGCCATCACCGGCGGCCCCGGCGGCACCTCGACGATCTTGACGTTGGCGTTGTAGCGCCGGCCGATTTCCTGCAGCGGCTCACGCACGGCCAGGGCGATGTCGTGGCTCTTGCGATCCCGCTCGTGCTTGTCGATCAGGTTCACCTGGATGTCGCCATAGTGGGAACCCTTGCGCAGGTAGTACTGGCGCACCAGACCGTTGAAGTTGATGGGCGAGGCGCCGCCGGCATAGGCCTGGTAGTCGCTCACCTCGGGCACCGTGGCCAGGTAACGGCCCAGCTCGGAAAGCACCCGCGCCGTCTGTTCCACCGGCGTGCCCTCGGGCATGTCCACCACGACCTGGAACTCCGACTTGTTGTCGAAGGGCAGCATCTTCAGCACCACCAGCTTGACGCCGGCCAGCCCCACCGAGAGGGCGATCAGCGCCACCACCACCACGGCCAGGGTGCGGCGCTTGCGCGCGCCCTGCTCGCGGTGCAGGAAGGGGCCCACGTAGCGCTTGAATAGGCCGTAGAGCTTGCTCTCCTGGGCCAGATCGTCCACCGAATGGCCGTGCTTGCCGGCCAGCAGCTTGTGGGCCAGCCAGGGGGTGACGATGAAGGCCACCGCCAGGGAGATGAGCATGCCGATGCTGGCGTTGATGGGGATCGGACTCATGTAGGGCCCCATCAGGCCGGTGACGAATGCCATCGGCAGCAGGGCCGCGATCACCGTG
>Ga0256830_1002919_pt1 | contig 10926 bp, 8 predicted proteins | sample 128326metaG_FD_190537 | JGI IMG/M metagenome (GOLD analysis project Ga0256830, IMG submission 190537) | Hydrothermal vent microbial communities from Lau Basin, Pacific Ocean - 128-326 | ecosystem: Environmental > Aquatic > Marine > Hydrothermal vents | place: Pacific Ocean: Lau Basin | collected...
TTCCTCCGCCTGTTGGTCCAGCCAGCTAAAATGGGGCAGAACCAGCAGAATCAACAGCAAAAACAGCTGCAAAAACTTTAGCCGAGAAGACGGCTGTATTTCTGTTTCAGATGCCTCACTCAATACAGCGCATCCCGATTATGTGCAAACCATAAAATAAGGAAATTACATTGCCCGGCAACTACGATACTGTAGCACCACTTCTTCAACCTTATTATTGATATCCACGGCTGTTGAACTAGCCAGTTGCTCATCCGACTTGTTCAGTCGGTATTCTTCCAGCGCATCCGGATGTAAGCGATAGACACCTTTTCTTATTCTGAATAAATATTTGGTATGGGTGGTACTGTACTGCCCCGTTTCTATAACCGCTGCCGGGAGAAATGAATTGATATAATCAGATGTTATATCTTTAAAGTATTTCTTGAAATCTTTCAGGCTTATGATAACACCAAAATCATCCACTTCGCCCAGTTCACCATTGGAAACCGCTTCTAAAAAACGTTCTTTTAAAGTCATTTGCATACACTCGCTGATAAATTTGTAACATAAGCCCGACTTTGCCTGATCCGGGCATCCCTGACATATCAGTATGCCGTTACTTTGTAAAAAAAATCACGGGATCCTTCTGACCAGTGATTGAAATATTAACTGCGGCATGGCTTATAGCCGAGGCTTGAGTCATTGACAGTTAATATAGCTCTGATTATTCACAGAACAGACAAATATCAGAGACCCTAAAGTAAATTAGCTATTGCTTATAAACAGGTCGACACATCTTTGACACGCCGACTTAATTCAAAAGCAATTGTCAGGCCAATTTAACAATTTTTATTTATTATGCGTGAGTTTTAAAATCAGGTATGCAGCTCTGATTTCCATAAAAAGATGACTCGTTCCACCCTTGTCCGGATGAGTCATAGCAACCTTCCGCCTGTAAGCCCGCTGGATATCTTTCCAGCTTGCGTTCGATTTTAACCCAAATTTTTGCAGCGCGTCCAGCCGTTTGTCAATTGCTTTCTGCCTTTGGTTATATTCTGTATACCGCTGCCAGAAGCCATTGAGCAGCTCATCCACCGTCTGCTGATCGGTGGAACGGTAATTCTCCCAGTTCAGATAATACTCGGACAGAGCTCGATCGGCTTCAATATCCTCCCTGCCGGATTCAATCAGCGCGCCATCCTCTGAGCTTTCAGGTGCATATATAAAGATTTTCAACGAAGATATCGATAGTTTATACGCCGTATCCCGAAAATCCCGCTGAATCTGATAGAGGGCATTCATCACAATGAAATTCCGACGAAACAGCTGTAGCTCTGCACTCTCCGTAGAACCATCCGTTGACTGAATATCCCGCGGCAGACTGCCGTTTTTTTCCAGCGCCTGCATAAGCTGATACAGACTCATCGAATCATCAGTATTATTTAATATACTTAATATGATTGGGCAAAGCGGATTGACATTATGCATAATTCAGTGAAAAAACCCGGTGACAAATATCACCCAAAGCGGATGTTTTCCAGTTCCCCAGTTGAATGCCGTATATTCTAACCGCCGGGCGTAGAGATTTAAAAGCATCCTTTACAGCCTGCTCCACCCGGAAACGGCCATCACTTAATAACAGAATATCCGCATTCTGCCATCTGGCCCGCTGCAGACGATCCAGTGCCTTTTGCAAGACCGGGTTTATATCGGTCCCGCCACGAAAAGAATAATTGATAAATTCAAGCAATGGCTGCCAGCCCCGTTCAAGATTCAACTCCAGCTCGGAGATTTCTCCAGCACCTGAAAAACAGAACAGGTAACAGGGGCGTTTCTCAATATGGGCGACACCCATGGTTTCCAGGGCAATAGCCCGGGCCAGCTGCTCCGCCTTGCCCTTCATGGAAGCTGATGTATCTACACACAGAATAATTGGCCCCTGTTGACGCAAACGCTGTCTGGCTTTTGCATGATCGTGCAGACCCAGGGATTGAAGCTCGGTTTCATGCTCAGGTATCACGCCCTGAAAATGATAATTCAATAACTGCTGTTCCGAACGTCTTGCATGCCAGAGCATCTTCAGTTTTCTGTGACCCAGCATCATGAGCTGTGATGGCAACATTCTGGAAAGCTCATCTCCATAATACACCCCACTCACCCGACTAATGGCATAATCATCGGGCAGTCGCCTCTGAATACCCTTCGGCCCCGGGCTAAAATCTTGAGTAGTTTGCGAAAGTGGCTCTGCCGCTTGGGGTTTATGGCGACCTATCATCCGAATAATCGACTGCAACTGCCGGGATGATTTAATCTGTTTGTGCAATGCCAGCAATTGTCGAATATCCGACTCCGAACCTATACCCCGACTCAGATCCCAGCCCAGTTCCCGTTGCAGTGCAAAGCGCCTGTTCAGTGGTTGCATCAGTTGAACGTTTTTTTCAGCCTGGCTATCGATTAATCCCCGGGCATGATTTGTCTGATCACCCTGATCGCTAAAATTCGATGGAGCAGTCTCGGTCGTCGCATTTTCCTGCCTCCACGAGCCGATAGTCTCCGCCGGGTTCTGCTCAGTATGATCCAGCCAGTCCAGTAAATTCAAAATGACATGATCCACAAATAAAGGATTTCCCTGGCTCTGCTGCGTCATATTTTTATCCGTCAGCATAGGGTGTAAACGTTGGGCTGACTGGGAATCCAGCCACAACTCCAGATCAGACAATAAGACACGATGCCCCATCAACAGACAATCTCGAATTTTCAATATCCCCAGGCATCGCAGCTCCAGATTCCGTTCAGAATCAGTAACCCGCTGTGATGGATTTTTTTTCGGTCTGTATTGATGGGTGACCAGACGTCGGTAAATAAGATCCGGAATTTTATCGAGATATTCCAGTGTTTGAGGCATTAGCAAACCGGCACCGCGGGTTTTGCCAGCCCCGCATTCAGGCCCAGCAATACCTGCAAGCGTTGCTGAAAGTCGACCAGTTGTGGAATATTTTCCCCAATACGCTGACAGGCATGCTTCAATAAACCATCCTTTAACCAGAGGTGGCTATGACTCACCTCTTTCAGCGTTCGAAGACGCTGATTATAATCGTGCAATATCTGATCCATATCGGCCAGCAGTTTTTCCAGCTCCTGACGCTGATTTTCGATATAGCTTTCTGAAAAACAACTCGCTTCAACCAGGGGCTCAAATTCGATTCTTTCAACCAGTCGATTCTGGGTATTATTGATATAGTTCTGCACATCGACCCAACGACCATCGATATGGGTTTGTTTGAAATGTTTATCAAAAAACAGCTTTTCAAGTTCATCCAGGGTGTAGCCCTTACCCTGATTGGTTCGTTCCTGCTGGCCGGGAGGTGCCAGATAAAGCAGATCCCCATCCCTTTCCGCCAGACTCACCTGCTCATGGCGGGTTGTAATTTTCCCCTCGGGGGTTTTATACAGGTATTCACCCTGGGCATTGGTTTTCTGTATTTGACGGGAACTGTCCTCAGCAAGTTGTTCTTCCCAGGTTTGCAGCAGTTTCTGAAGCCGCCTGATCGTGGCCTCGATATCAAGATTCAACGCTTCGATAAACCATTGATTCAGGCCCTCCTGCTGCTCCGGCAACTGCCACATAACATGGCTGAGTAATACACAGTCCCACTGACTGATCGCTGTCTGCTGATTGGTCAGGGCGCTTAGCTGTAAAATTTTTATCGCCTTTCTCCAGCGCCGATCAGAAATATAAATATCCTGCCGCGCAAGATATTCACGCAAGCCATGAATCAGCCTGCGAGCATGCTCATCCAGTGGTATTTGCGCGGCAGCCAGCTGAATAGACTCGATATCCTCGAGCGTGAGTTGTGTCGCTTGAGTTTGAGGCTCGACTTCGGCCTGTAGAGAGAGCTTGAGTAAATCATCAAATCCATTATCTGAAACCGGACTCACCTGATAGCGAATAAGGAAGCGATCATACAATGCGTCCAGACCCTCTTCTTCGGGCAGCTCATTACTCGCCGCGATCACGCACAGCAGAGGTGTCTTGACGCGCGCTCCCCCATTGTCGAACTCACGTTCATTCAACAGGGTTAACAGGGCGTTCAGTATGGCGCTATTGGCCTTGAAGATTTCATCGATAAAGGCCACGCTGGCACTGGGCAGATAATTTTCGGTCAGACGATGATAACGATCTTCTTCAAGGGCCTTGATAGACAATGGCCCAAACAATTCCTCCGGAACAGAAAATCGAGTCAGTAAGCGCTCAAAATAACGGGCGCCGGAAAATAGCTGATGCAGTTTTCTCGCCAGTTCACTTTTGGCGGTACCCGGGGGGCCCAGTAACAGGAGATGTTCACCACTGAGCGCGGCGAGCAGGGACAGACGACTGGCAACCGAACGCTCAATCAAACCTGATTGTAAATGCGCCAGAAGCTGTTCCAGTTTATTTTTCATCTGCAGAAGATTTAATGCTCACCCTTGGGTTTGCGCACACCGGCCAGGCGATTGCCCTGTTTCTGCGGTCCACCGAGGGGAAATATCTGGTGCAGATATCGGGTATTACCCTTGTCCTTGCCCCAGACCTTTTTAAAATGCTTGATCATGTCCCGTACCGGTGCCTGCACATTATTTTCTTCATAGTAGGCACGAATATAATTAATCACCTGCCAGTGTTCATCGGTCAGCTCCAGACCTTCCGCCTCGGCTCGCACACGCACAAAGTTTTCACTCCAGGCATCCAGCTCCAGCAGATAACCTTCGCCATCAAGCAGAATTTCACGGCCATCAACCACGGCTGTCTGGGTTTGCATATTTGGATAATAGATTTTACCAGCCATTTTAGTTCCTGAATTTCAAAATAGTCATAATCAGTGATTCCCCAGGGCTAACCCGAATGTTTCATGAGAATGCAGAATTCTGGGGAAATCTCAGCGAGCCAGTTTTTGCGATCACCCGAAGAAGCATAGCCATAGCTACGGTTCAAGGGGGATCGTAAAAAATGGCCGCTGAGATTTTTCCAGAAACTGCATAGCGTTCGTCGGTACATAGTGTACTTCTCTAATACACGAAAAAATATTTTTGAAATCATAAACTTATGCTTCAAATACAGCGTTCTTGTGAAATATTCGGGCTAATGGGCATCAACAACAATACCAGCCTGCACCGCCGCAGCCAGACCGGTTTCTCGCGCGTGTTCTTCAAAGCCCCTGTTCTTCCAGAAGAAAGCACCGGGCATGGTGGTGGGTATCACCAGCACATAAAACATGGCACGACTAATAACCGCCATACTGATAACACTCACCGCCAGCAATGACCAGAGCAATAATGAGTAAAGTGAATCAGCCGGCATAAAGGCCATGAGCAGTAATGACATTAGGTTCACCAGCAATAGCGTATTTCTCAGCAGCCAGGTTTTACCAAAGGTCGTCACCTGCTCATAATAGGACACCGAACCTTCCCTGCCCTTTACATTCAGATAGCGGCTGTGGAAATAATGCCCCACACCTTCGATAAATAAACCCGCCGCCATCAGCAGGGCCAGTAGCTGTAATAAATCGCTGACCGACTGCTGCTGATATAAGAATACAGGCACAAAGACCAGCCCGGTCAATAGCGCGCCCAGGGTGAGCATATTGCCATAGAACGCGGTCAGCACCTGCCAGTGATTCCAGTAGGGACGCGCTTCGATACGATAGATCCTGTGCATGAAATAAATCGCCAGCGGCCCGGAAATAGCCGCCGCCCAGGCAAAAATCGTTGCCGCCTGCTGAGCCAGGGGAAAATCGAACAGGGAGGCCAGAAAATACCCCGCCAGACTATTGAAGAATACCGCTATGCCCGCCACCTCTCGACTCACCGGCGAGTAACGTAAATTATTGAACGCCCGATAAAAACGGTGGGGTTTTCCCAGGTGCATGGTGGATAGAAACAGCGCCAGGGCTTCAATTGCCAGCATAATAAAAATCATTGGCAGATAAGCCGCTGAATCCACCAGTTGCTGGATCACTTCGATACCGGCAAGCTGGCCGATAAACATCAGCAGAAACGCGCCTGTCACGGCCTGAGAAACCAGGGTAAAGATAACCAGCGGATCTTCACGGGAGCGCAGTTTCGACAGATTCCACGCGCGCCTGATGCCTTTCTTCTTATCCACCACCGGCTCATAGACACCCTTGTCACGATTCTTGTGATATTTAACCGCCATACTGTCGGTGCGGGTCATTTCCTTTGGCAGGGTTCGGGTCTGCTGGAAACGAATATTGGGATGGGTAATATCGGTGCGTGGGAAACCGGGAATTTCGGTTTTCGCCTGCACTCGATTTTCCGGCGTATTTTCAATCACACCAAAATTCAGGGCATTGCCCAGGCAGGCCGCCACACAGGCAGGCTTGAGCCCAACTTCGAGACGATCCACACACATATTGCATTTGCTCACCTGCCCCTTGACCGGGTCCAGCTGAGGCGCATTATAGGGACACACCCAGGTGCAGTAACCACAGCCGAAACAGGTGTCGGAATCCTGCAATACCGCACCGTATTCCGCGAACTTGGTATAGGCCCGCGTGGGACAACCCTTCAGACACACCGGGTTATCACAGTGATTACAGGCCATGGAAATATTCAGCCGTTTGAAATCGGGATAACTGCCACCTTCCACATAGCCCACGGAACGAAAAGCGATATGCGCCGGGTTATCATTCTTTTCACTACAGGCCGCCTCACAGGCATGGCAACCGATACAGTTATCGGCGGTAAAATGAAAACCATGCTGTTTATAGCGATTCGGATTGTCTCCGATAGCTGGATCATTATTGATATTCAGGCTTTTTCCATACAGTTTACTGTTCTTATCAACGGTCTGAATGGGTTTTCCATAAATATTTTTTTCCCTGTTTGCCTTGTCACTCAGCAATGCATAATCGGGTTCATCGTTTCTTAACTGGAACATAATCTGTCTTTTTTCAACGGCGGTTAAAATTCACGGGCTTCTAAATTGCGCAGCGCGGCTTCCTGCTGATCCACCTGCTCGATACGAACCGCATTCTGTTTGAAAGCCGGTTGTCGAGAATAGGGATCCAGCAGCCCCAGGGTCAGACGGTTGACGCAATCATGGAAATGAAAAGGAATAAACACCATATCACGGGGGATACGCTGGGTCAGTTGCACCATTACCACCGCGTCACCGCGACGGGAAACCACCCGCACATAACTTTGGTGTTCGATTCCCAGTTCGGCTGCCGCATCGGGATTCATTTCCATATAAGGGGTGGGTGAGAACTTGTTCTGATTACCGATTTTTCCGGTACGGGTACGGGTGTGAAAATGCTCCACCACACGGCCGGAATTCAACCAGAAAGGGTAATCATCATCGGGGCGTTCATTATTATCGACAAATGGCAGAGGAATAATTCTGGCCTTACCATCGGCATAGGGGAACTTGCCGTCGGTATATAAACGCTGGGCACCCTTTTCATCACCCTCTCGGCAGGGCCATTGCAGACCCCGATTTTTTTCGATTTTCTCGTAACTCATACCGGAAATATCCAGGTTACGACCCTCGCCCTTCGACAACGCCTTCATTTCCTCGAACATATCTTCCGCGTTTTCAGAAAAACGCATTTTTCTGCCATTCTCAAAACGTCTGGCCAGATTACTGAATATCCATAAGTCCGGCTTTGAACTGGCATAGGGTTTGGCCACATTGGTCACCCGGTTAACTCGACGTTCGGTATTGGTAAAACAACCATTTTTTTCCGCCCAGATGGCCGCGGGTAAATACATATGGGCATACTCGGTGGTTTCCACATCTTCATAGGCATCCTGTACCACCAGAAAATCCAGTTTTTCCAGGGTTTTACGAATTCGCGCGGTATTCGGCATGGAGGTCATGGGGTTGGTGGCAATGAGCCACAGCCCCCTGATCTGTCCGGTTTCAATGGCTGGAAAAATATCGGTTTGAAACAGTCCCCGCTGCCTGGGTAGAAACTCTTCTTCGATTCCCCAGAAATCCGCCACCTCCTTGCGGTGATCCGGATTTTCCAGTGCCCGATAACCGGGCAGGCCGGAGCAGGATGACCACTCCCGAGTGCCCATGGCATTACTCTGGCCGGTAATGGATAAACTGGTGCCACCGGGCTTGCCGATATTGCCGGTAATCAGGTTCAGGTTATTGATACCCACCACACCATCGGAGCCGTGGGTACTCTGGTTGATGCCCATGGTCCAGATGGACATGGCTTGACCCGCTTTTGCATAGAGGCGAGCCACATGACGAATGGTATCTTCATCGATGCCACAGATTTTAGATGCGGAAACCGGATCATATTCTTCCACCACCGCCTTGAATTCTTCGATGCCATTGGTGTGTTTTTCGATGTAATCGAAGTCCGCCAGGTTTTCATCGATAATGACATGGGCCAGTGAATTCAGTAGCACCACATCGGTACCCGGATTGATGGCCAGATGCATATCCGCGAACTGGGCCAGCATGGTGACCCGCGGATCAACCACAATCAGGGGAAACTTGCGTTTCTCCATGGCTTCTTTCAGTCGCCAGTAAATAATCGGATGCTGTTCCGGCAGGTTGGAACCAAAGGCAATCAAACAGTCGGTGCTTTCAAAATCTTCATAGCAGCCCGGGGGGCCATCGGAACCGAAAGAGCGTTTGTAACCGGAAACGGCGGATGCCATACACAGGGTGGTATTGCCATCATAATTATTGGTGCCAATGGCACCCCGGGTGAGCTTACCCAGGGTATAGAATTCTTCGGTCAATATCTGCCCGGTGGATACCACGGCAAAAGCATCACGACCGTGTTCGGCCTGTATGGTCTTGATTTTATCAGCCATGGCATCCAGCGCACTATCCCAGTCGGTGGGCTGAAAATCATCGATAATCGAGTTACGAACCAGTGGTTGCCTGCCCCGGCCTTCGGTTTTAAACAGTTCGTGTTCGAATATGCCCTTGATGCACAGCTTGCCTCGGTTGACATCAGCGCCACCGACGCCCCGTGAAGAAACCGCCTCGCCTTTTTCATTGATACCAACTTCAATGGAACAACCGGTGGAACAGTAACCACAGGTGGTATATTTCCATTCAACTACACCTTTATCGGCAATTTTAATCGGCTTCTTTTTAGTACGACCAAACAGCATCGGGGGGCTCCGTTTTACAAACAGTATTCAAAATTTTCGCCCCGCTGTTTCCTGCATGGCAGCCGGGCAAAATTCTCAGTCGGCCCTGGTTTTTCAGGGCGGCTGTATTATTTAATTTCTATAAAAATCTTTCCGCCTTCAACTTTCGTTGCGTAATGCCCGGTGCAACCTTCATCCGGCGCCAGTGCTTCACCACTGGTTAAATCGATTTTCCAGTTATGCAGTGGGCAGGTAACCGACTTGTCATGCACTATGCCCTGGGACAGTTTGCCCTGCTTGTGTGGACAACTGTCATTGATGGCAAAAATCTCATCATTTCTATTCCGAAACACGGCGATATCCGCGTCACCATTTTTAACCACCCGTGCACCCAGCACTGGAATCTCTTCAACTGTACCCACTTCTACCCAGTTCGACATAATTTTACCTTTATACTTTTGAGAGCTTTACTATTACAAGGCCTGCCCGAGCACTCAACCCGGGCATCCGCCCGCTGTTTAACCGATAACCTTTAATGGTACAAACTCGTGCGCATCCACACCCTTGCTTGAACGTTCGGTCCAGGGATCTTCCTGCGAGCGAGTGACTTCCTGCGAATACTTGAAACGCTCGGCCAGCTGTTTGCGCTTTTCAGCATTATCCACGATATTTTCCTTCACATAACTGAAACCAACGCGCTCGATCCAGGGTGCGGTACGTTCCAGATAACGCGCTTCTTCACGGTAGATCTGACAGAAGGCAGCGGCATATTCCAGCACTTCTTCTTCCGTATCCACCCGAGTTAGCAGGTCGGTGGCGCGCACCTTGATACCGCCGTTACCACCGATATGCAATTCATAACCGGAATCGACACAAACCACACCGAAGTCCTTGATGGTGGCCTCAGCACAGTTACGTGGGCAACCGGAAGCCGCCATCTTGAACTTATGGGGCATCCATGAACCCCAGCTTAGCTGCTCCAGCTTGATTCCAATGCCGGTGGAATCCTGAGTACCAAAGCGGCACCATTCCTTACCCACACAGGTTTTAACCGTACGCAGCGCCTTGCCATAGGCATGACCGGAAACCAGACCCTGCTCGTTCAGGTCTTTCCAGATCAATGGCAGATCTTCCTTACTGACACCGTATAAACCGATACGCTGGCCACCGGTCACATGCACCGTATCCAGATCGAATTTTTCCGCCACATTGGCAATGGCGCGCAGTTCCTTCGGTGTGGTCATGCCACCCCACATACGGGGAATCACCGAATAGGTGCCGTCTTTCTGAATATTGGCGTGTACCCGTTCATTGATAAAGCGCGACTGATAATCATCCATGGCTTCCTTCGGCCAGGTACTGATCAGGTAATAGTTCACCGACATACGACAGGCGGCGCAACCATCCTGGGTTTTCCAGTTGAGTTTTTGATACACATCATCGATGCTGGTGAGTTTCTGTGTACGGATCTGCTCGCGCACATAGTCATGGGTATGTTCGGTGCAGGCACACAGTGGTTTGGCTTCGGGAGCCGCGTAGTCACCACCCAGGGTGGATTCCAGTAACTGCTCGACCAGACCGGTACAGGAACCACAGGAAGACGAGGCCTTGGTGTGGGCACGCACATCTTCCAGGGTAAACAGACCTTTTTCGGTAATGGCCTTAACCACATCACCTTTACAGACACCGTTACAGCCACAGATTTCCGCATCGTCCGCCATATTGGCAACCACATTGCCACCGTGGCCGGAATCCCCCAGATGCCCCTGACCAAACATCAGCGCATCACGGATATCCGAAATATTGGTGCCTTCACGCATC
>Ga0256830_1002920_pt1 | contig 10924 bp, 9 predicted proteins | sample 128326metaG_FD_190537 | JGI IMG/M metagenome (GOLD analysis project Ga0256830, IMG submission 190537) | Hydrothermal vent microbial communities from Lau Basin, Pacific Ocean - 128-326 | ecosystem: Environmental > Aquatic > Marine > Hydrothermal vents | place: Pacific Ocean: Lau Basin | collected...
GGTTAACAGACCTTTCTTCAGGATAAAAAGGCGATAAATTATTTCTCACCCAATAGTCAAATAATTTTTGCAGGTCAAATCCACTCACTTGAATAGTTTTATCTCCAACAATTTTTGTTCCAGCCAAGGTGTCAAGATCATCGGCTTTATAATCAGAAATAATTTTTAAATCAATCTTCTTTGCCTTAACATCAATATGTTTCTTTAAATCGTATCCCTTTGCCTTTTCCAAAAATATCTCTACAAACAAAGGCGATAACCTTGTTTTCTCCCTATGTCTTTTTGAGTAATAAGAAGTTAAATTAATCGGTTTATAATCCGCTCGTCTTCTGCTTGTATAAATAGCAATATAACTTTTAGCAATATCTTCTTGGATTTCTATGTTGTCTAAGTTTGTATAAACATAGCCATAATTTAAAGCTTCATTCTTATAATGTCCTTTATCGGGTTCGGGCATTCTCATAATTCTGCCAACTGTCTGAATAGAAAAAATTTGACTGTGCCATTCTCTAAATAAAATTAAAATCTGCGCCCTTGGACAATCCCACCCCAAAGCAATCGCTTGCTTAAAAATTAAAACTTCAACTTCGCTATCGTTTCTTTCAACATCTTCTTTATTGATATGTTCTCCCGAAAGCCAAATTGCTAGCTTGTTATTGCCTTTTTCTGTTGAAATTTTATATTTATTCTTCAAAATACTTTCCACCCGTTCTCTTATCCTATCTTCCAAACTCGTTTTTCTGTCTGGCAATTGAATTAAAATCAAAGGATTAACATTAACTCCTTCTTTTTTATAAGCCTCCACTAGTTCTTGCCTCTTTTTTATAGCCGCATCAATTACCAACTCCTCACTCCCACCACTTAATTTTTGTGTTTGTATTTTCCCTTGTCTTATAAAATTCTCAAACTCGTCATTTAAAATGACAGCTTTTTTAATCATTCCTTCTCTTTTTACATCGTCCAACAATACATCAACTGTTAGATCACCTCTTAAAACCGGCGTTGCTGAAACTTCAACAGTCAATTTTGGCCCAATCATCTGAATTAACCCCTGAGAAATTTTACTGGTAGCATGATGATGAGCTTCATCAATAATTAAAATTATCTCCCGTCCTTCTTCTTTTGTTCGCTCTATAACTTTAGACAAATTAAAATCCTGTTCATTATCGCGGATATAAACATTATCTGCTTTGTTGATGCTCTCCCAATTGAAGAACAGGATTTCGTTTTCTCCTATCTTTCTATCATCTAAATCTTCAAAATAAGAACATTTTAAAGCCCTGCTTTCTTCAAAATAATTTTCCAGCTTCTTTCTACTTTGAATATGAAGCTGTCTCGGCGCTGTCCAAATAAAGCTGAGAGGTTGTCGAACTTCCTTATCATCAACCAACTGCTTTAAAAACTCCGCCATCATTATTGTCTTACCTGACCCAGTAGGAGATTTTAAAACCAGCTTTTTACTGCCAGAATAACCCAAAAGCCTTTTAGCTTTTTCTAATAATTCATCTATTGCGTTTTGTTGATAGATTTTGAGAGTCATAGGTTATCTACACATTTATATTGACAAAGCTTTATTTATTTATTAGCTTTATACTAAGCAAGTAAATCCTTATGCGTGGGCTTCCGGATGGTTGCTCGTAAATAGCGCATAGGGTTTTGCTTTTTATGGGAATAAAGGACTTTCTTCCACAATTTTATTTAATTAAATTATAATAACTGTCATCTCCATATTCATATTTTCTAAAAATCGCCCAACTGGCAAAATCTATTGCTTGTAATGATTTTTCCTCATGCGGAGTTTTAATTAAAACTTTAACATTCACCTTATGACGATTTGTAATCTGACTATTAAGATAATTTCTGAAATTTTGATTAAGAAATTTATTAGTCTCCCTTCTTGAGGCGATAATCAAGATATTCTTTGTTAAGGGCAATAACTTTTTAGTATATATGCGGTCCAACAAAATATTAGCCACATAATTATACAATACCTGTTTTTCATTCTGAAGTTTTATATAAACTCTCTTTTTATTCAAATAAATTGTCATTATAGCGCAGTCTTTTTCTGATAATCTTTTGAGCAATCTTTGACGAGTAACCGGTTTTTCTTTTACTGCATGTAAAACTCCAAGTCTTCTTTTGTATTTCTTTTTTAACTCTGAATGTGTCCTGCGAACAATTTTCTCTATAGATCTTTTACTTTCAACAAATAGACAAGTAATTACAAAAACCTTAGAAGTTTTCTTCTTTTTAAAATTAAAACCTAAATCTCCTGATTCGTCTAAAAAAATGTAATTCATAGATTTAATTAATTATTGCGTTTTATTGGTAGATTTTGAGTTGCATAGTTATCCGTTTAGATGTTTATCTATACAATCATTGCATAATTTATCGGCAATTTTGATAAACTTGTTAGTCCGTGGAACATGGAAATATTCGATGTTTTGAATGCCTCGCTCCTTTTCCGAAGCTTCCCTATATAAGATTTTAATCATAGGATCTTTCACCCTCCATTCTTCAGACATTTGTTTAATTAATAACTGACTATCAGAAAAAACTTTGACATTCCATCTTGTATATTCTATTGCCTTGTCTAAGGCCCTTATCAAACCCTGGTATTCGGCCTGATTGTTTGTGATATCTCCCAAAAAATGAGCTTCTTTATAAATTATTTGACCATTTAATACAAACACAAAAGCACAAGCACCCTTCCCAGGATTATTTCTAGAAGCGCCGTCAGTATATATTTCCAAAATATCGCTTTTTTGTACTACATTAACTCGCATAACATATTACTTAAAAATCCTCCTATATACCCCTAAAATTACCTCAGGAATAGGAGATAGTTTAATCCGCGCACCAGAACTTCGTTCGGTGCGGGGCCTTGCTTCGCTTCGCTTTTTGTTTAAATCAGCAAATTCATCGCTAAAATCATCGTCCCCCAATGAAAAAATGTAGACACTCATATTGCCACCTAAATTTTTTATCGCTTCTTTAAATTCTGGAATCGCTGATTGGTCAAAAATTATACCGGTATAATGCTTGCTGTTCTTAAAAACCTTAAAACTGCCTTTGTCTTGTACCAATTCAAATGTTCCTTCTTTTACACAAAGCATTTCCGTTGCCTGTTTTGTAAGTTTAATTTTATTTTTATCTGTTGGCTCAGCGTCTACAAAATCAGTTTTGAAGTATTTTAGATTACCGCCCAAACCTCCAACTTGTTCGCTCTTCAAATTTTTATATCCCTGAATAACTTTTTTAACTCGTGGATAGCAAACATCGGTACAGATATTATTTTCATTATTAGTAACCAAAATAAATTGACGATTCCCTCCATCTTCTTTATTAAGCTCTAAAACTGCTTGTCCAGTTGTGCCGGTGCCAGCGAAAAAGTCTAAAACTAGAAAGTCTTTTTTGTGTATATTGTTTTTCTCATCAAAATAGAGAGAAATTAGATATCTTATTAAAGATGTAGGCTTAGGATAGTCAAATATATCTTGTTTCCCAATAATTCTTTCTAATTCGGCAGTTCCATCTTCTGTTGTCCCAACTTTATTATTAAATCTATCTAATACAACAAAAGGATTATTTCTATTAGTGAAGATTATCTGCTTTGGCGAATCTCTAAAAATCTTATTTTTGCCATATATAACCCTAATGGCAAAATTAGAAGTTTTTACCCAAAATTTTGCCCCCTCTTTAATATGTTTATTAACAGTATTCTGGGACCAACGGGACTTAAAAGACAAGATAAGATCATTAACATTTTTCCCGTTCTTAACTTTAACGGGTTTAATAAGCTTATATTTTTTATCTGTGGAATTTCTATAAATTCCATCTTTAATGTTAAAAATTACAGAATTAGCAGGAAAAACTAATTTTTGTATCCTATTCGAAGCGTTATATAATGGAGCATCATCAAATTCTGTTTTTAATCTTTGGACAAGTAATTCTCGAATTTTATCTTTAAAAAATCTCCGAGCATAAACTAATATATACTCGCAGTTGGAATAATAATTCACTTTTTGTCGTCCGAAATGCTGAGTCTTTTCCCATATAAACATGGTAATAAAATTCCTTTCCCCAAATATCTCATTCATCAACAGCTTCAACTGAGCCACCTCGTTATCGTCAATTGATATAAAAATCACCCCTGTGTCTTTCAGTAAATTCTTTGCCAGTCTCAATCTTTTCTCCATAAAAGAAAGCCATTTTGAGTGGCGGTAGGAGTCTTCTTTGTCAACATAATGGTCGTTGAAAATAAAATCTTTATTGCCCGTGTTATACGGCGGATCAATGTAAATCACATCTACCTTTTTGGCATGGGTATAATTCAAAATAGAAAGCGCGTGGTAATTATCACCTTCAATAAGTAAATTTACCGGCTTTTCTTTATCAGTAATTATCTCTTTATTCTTAACTTCTTTTAGAAACGGCAATTTTTCTTTGCACATCTCTACAACATCTTCCGGTTTATCTTCCCACACCAAACCATACTTTTTTCTTTTCTTTAACTCTTTCTTTAGCCGTTCAATTTCCGCTTTTAATTTTTCTACTTCAGGTTGTTTGTTACTCATAATTATCTTTTAAACAAACCCAAATATTCTTTTAAGGCAAAAAGGCGGTTACGAGAATAGCCGGTTATCTCCACTAATAGACCTAAATCAACCAATGATTTAATTAAGCGGTTAGCGCTGTTAAAACTAACTCCCAATACATTGGCTACATTCTTAGCATTAACAATTGGCTGAGAGAATAGAAAAAGCAGAAGCCTTTGGCCCTTTTTAGCGCGCGCGCCCAATGTCATAATCTTATTTTCATAATATCTTCTGAGTTCAACTATTTTTCTAAGGGTGGCAATGCCGCCTTGGGCTGTTTCAACAACGCCGCTTAAAAAGAATTTTATCCATTGCTCTAAATTGTTAGTCTGATGCACCATTGTTAAAGCGTCATAATAACTGCCGCGGTTTTTTTCAAAAAAAGCAGACAAATACAAAACAGGTTTTTCTAAAATTTTGGCGTCAATCAACTGCAAAACGATTAAAAGCCGACCAATTCGGCCATTGCCGTCCAAAAACGGATGGATTGTTTCAAATTGATAATGACAAATGGCAATTTTAATGAGAGGAGGAATTGTTAATTTTTTGTTGTGCCAAAATTTTTCTAAATCCGCTAAAAGCTCCGGAACTTCGTCATGATGAGGAGGAATAAAAAAAGCGTCAGTTAAAGATGAACCGCCAATCCAATTTTGACTTTTTCTAATCTCACCGGGCAATTTATGTTTTCCCCGAACGCCAGAGAGTAAAATTTTGTGTGTTTCTTTTATTAAGCGGAGGCTAACTGGAAGCTTCTTCAATTCTTCAATGGCAAAATTTATGGCTTTAATATAATTCTGAACTTCAAGCCAATCATCTCTTCTTTCTGGAATTATTTCCTCTTTGGGAAGAAGGACTTCGTCAATCTCGGTTTTTGTGCCCTCAATTCTGCTGGAGGTAGTCGCTTCTTTGATGATATGCATTTTTATAAAAAAATCGACATCAGGCACTAAAAAAGAATAAGCGTTAAGTTCGCCTAAAAGACGCATTGCTTCAGCCAGCAAAATATCAATTTTTTTGTCTTTCCACTCAAAATCGCGGTTAATAAAAGACGGGCTAAAGCTTTTATAGTTATATTGCTGTTTATATATACCAGCTTTAAAAACTCTCATATTTTGACAATATAAAGATCCATATTGTCATTCTAATTAAATTCTGAAAATATGTCAAATTATATTTCCAAATTTGTTAAATTAAATTTTTCTTCCTAAAACTTAAAAATTCATTTTTTTACCACAATAATGTGGTCAATCACTTCTATTTTTAATTTTAGGGGAGGCGATTAGATTCCAATTGGCGGAGGGGGTGGGATTCGAACCCACGGCCCCGTTGATCGGGGCACGGTTTAGCAAACCGCTCCTTTGGACCACTCAGGCACCCCTCCTTTCTTCTAATCTTATCACGAAAAACAACTTTCGTCAGCTTAAAAATAAAACATGTTAATTAGCTTTTTCATCTACTATCGGTTATAATAAGTTAAATTCAACCGTTATGACTAATCAAGATAAATCTCAAGCTGTTTTACTGGCAATTGAACAAATTGAAAAACAATTCGGCAAAGGGGCGATTATGCGTCTGGGACAACGACAAGTAAGCGCGGATGTCCGGGTCATCCCGACGGGCTGCCTCGCTTTAGATCTTGCTTTGGGAGTGGGGGGAGTTCCTCGGGGGCGGATTGTAGAAATTTTCGGACCTGAATCTTCGGGCAAAACAACCTTAGCACTTCATATCGCCGCTGAAGCGCAAAAACAGGGGGGAATAGCGGCTTTTATTGACGCTGAACATGCCCTTGATCCAGATTATGCGGCTAATATTGGCGTTAATATCGATGAACTGCTTCTTTCGCAACCTGATACCGGCGAACAAGCTCTCGAAATTGTTGAAACTCTCGTTCGTTCGGGCGGGGTTGATGTCATCCTTGTTGATTCAGTAGCCGCTTTAGTACCCCAAGCTGAAATCGAGGGAGAAATGGGGGATCAACATGTGGGCCTGCAAGCCCGTCTTATGTCACAAGCACTACGCAAATTAGCCGGAGCAATTAATAAATCAAACACCACGGCTATTTTCTTAAACCAGCTCCGCATGAAAATCGGAATCATGTTTGGTAATCCTGAAACAACTCCGGGTGGGAGAGCTCTTAAATTTTACTCTTCCATCCGCATCGACATTCGCCGTACTACTTCAATCAAAGAAGGGGACAAATTTATTGGCAATCGTGTCCGGGCCAAAGTTGTAAAAAATAAAGTGGCTCCCCCTTTCCGCAGTGCAGAATTTGATATTATTTTTAACGAAGGAATTTCTCGCGAGGGGACATTACTCGACCTCGCCACAGAATACAACTTAGTTAAAAAAGCCGGGGCCTGGTATAGTTACGGGGAGAAAAAAATTGGACAGGGGAAGGAAGCGGCGCGACAATTTCTTAAGGAAAATCCCGAAATCGCCGCTGAATTAGAGAAAACAATCCGCGAGAAAAACAACCTCCTTCCCCCTTCCACCCCCTCCCCCTAAAAACAAAATAAAATTTAATGCCACGAGTTAAAAATCAACGGAGAAAATTAATCCACGGCCGTATTTTTATTGAACTTACCTTAGAAACAGGGGAAAAATTACTAATACGACCGCAACGAGTAAAAAATTTTAACAAATCTCCCGAAACAGAAATTGACTCCGACTTGTACCAGCAATTAGAAGAGGAAAATTGGCGTAACCAGCTCTACTTCCGCCTGCAACGCTTTTTGAAAATCCGTCCCCGCTCAGTTCAAGAAACACGACTCTATTTACAACAAGCAAAATTTGGCCCGCCCAACGAAAAAAGGGAAAAAATTATCACCGAGCTTCTACAAGAATTACAAAAGGAAGGGCAGCTTGATGATCAAAGTTTTGCGCGCTGGTGGATTCAACAGCGCCGCCAAGGGCTGCGTCCTAAGGGGCCGCGGGCAATTTATGCTGAATTGCGTCAAAAGGGAATTGATCCCACCTTAGCCACGAGTTTAATTGACGCTCTCTCGCCCGAAGAAGACCTAATTCTCGCCCGGCAACTTTTAGAAAAGTTTAAAAAAAGACAAAAAGCGAATTCTCGTTGGCAACAAAAAGCCGCCGCCTATCTCAAACGACGCGGCTTTAGCTATGAAGTAATCCGAAAAATAGTTGCCCTACAGTCCCAAAAAGGATAAAATGCAACAAGTTAAGATGCCAGCAAATAACTCGTCTTCCACAAATTCAACTAAAACGACAACGGATCTTAAAAAATTGCAAGAAGAGTACCGTCGTAAATTGGCCCAAGTGGCACAATTGAGCCCGGAACAGGCGCGGGAAAAACTTTTCGCTGAATTAGAACAAGAATTATTGGAAGAGAAAGCGCAACGGATAAAAAAGATGGAAGAGCAATTTAAAAAAGAGGCCGAGGAACGAGCGCGGGAAATCCTGCTCACTGTCATGCAACGAATTGTGCGTGATCAAGTGGCCGAATCAACAATTACCACCGTCCGTCTTCCCGATGATGAACTCAAAAGCCGCATTATTGGTAAAGAAGGTCGTAATATCAAAACTTTTGAACGCCTCACCGGGGTAAATATTTTAATCGACGAGACGCCGCAAGTAGTAACCCTTTCTTCTTTTGATCCTGTCCGTCGCGAAATTGCCCACCGAGCCTTAGAAGATTTAGTTTCTGATGGACGAATTCAGCCGGCACGGATTGAAGAGGCGGTCAAGAAGGCCAAAAAAGAAGTAGAAAAAATAATTAATGAAGCCGGAGAAGAATTAGTTTACCGCGCCGGGGTTTTGGATTTGCCGCCGGAAATAGTTAACTTATTAGGGCGATTTAAGTTTCGGAGCTCTTACGGTCAAAACATGATCGAGCATACTTTAGAAGTAGTTAATATTGGGAAAGCGCTCGCAGCAGAATTAAAGGCCGATGTTGAGCTGGTCAAAAAAGCTTGTCTGTTGCATGATATTGGCAAAGCTGTTTCTGCGGAAATTGAAGGCCCGCATGACCAAGTAGGCGCTTTAATCTGTCGCCAGCATGGAATTGACGAAATTGTTGTGCGGACATTTGAAGGCCACCATAGCGGGGATTTTCCTAATCCCGAAGCTGTAATTGTCTATCTCGCCGACACGATTTCTGCTCATCGCCCTGGAGCTCGCCGGGAAGACTTTAACGCCTATATTAACCGTATTAAAACAATGGAAAATATTGCCTTAAGCTTTCCTGGAGTTAAAGAAGCCTACGCTATTGCCGCAGGCCGCGAAGTCAGGGTCATTGTTAACCCTCAGGAACTTCGCGAAGCCGAGATGGTCAATTTAGCCCATCAAATTTCCCGCCAAATTCATGAACAAGTCAAAAATTTCCCCGGACAGATCAAAGTTACGGTAATTCGGGAAACTCGTGTTAATGCTTATGTAACCGCCAAAATTCAATAAAGATGAAAATCATTTTTATCGGAGATATTGTTGCCCGCCTTGGACGCCAAACCGTAAAAAAAATTCTTCCTTCCCTACGCCAAGAACTAAAACCCGATTTTGTGATCGCTAATGCCGAAAATTTAGCCGGGGGAAGGGGCGTAACCGCCGCAACTTTAGATGAAATGCTCCAAACGGGGATTGATTATTTTACTAGCGGCAACCATGTTTTCTTCCAAGAAGGATGGCAAGAGCTACTAACTGATCCCAGCTTTCGTCTTCTGCGGCCTGCTAACTACCCTGCTTCAGTCCCCGGTGTGGGGTGGCGAGTAATCGGGGAAAAAGGGAGTAAATTATTGCTTATTAATCTACAAGGACGCATCTCTTTTAATCAAGAGGGGACCACTTTAACCGACCCTTTTTTTACTTTAGAAGAAATTCTAACCGCCACGAAGAAGGAGAAAATAGATGCGATTTTAGTTGATTTCCATGCCGAAGCAACTTCGGAAAAACTAGCTTTTGCTTTTTACTTTGACGGCAAAGTCTCGGCCGTAGTGGGAACGCATACCCATGTCCCCACCGCTGATGCACGGATTCTCCCGCAAGGTACTGCCTATGTTACTGATGTTGGAATGACCGGAGCCCTTAATTCAGTTCTGGGAGTTAAAAAAGAAATTATCTGGCAACAGTTACGCCTTCCTTACCGCCAAAAATTTGTCTGGGCCCGACACGGACCAACAATAATTGCGACAGTTTTTATTGAAACAATCAACAAAAACAAAAGCAAATCTATTGTCCGCTACGATCGAATTAAAGAAAAGCTTGATTTTTCAACTTAAAACCTTGACATTAGCTCTTTTTTTTTGCTATAAAGGGGAAGGTTAGCGAAAAGTAAAAAAATTTCGTCTAATCAATGTTTATTATCAGGAAAAAAAGCTACCCAATGATTGTCTCTCCGTTTTTTTACCGCAGATTGTACTTTTTTTCTCAATGTCATTTTCCGAAGGGAGGTGAAGAAAAGTGACCAAAACAGATTTGATTGAACTTCTCGCCGAACGTACCGGTCTTACTAAGAAAGCGGCGACAGATGTTGTCAACGCTTTTATTGAAATTGTTGCCGAGGCTTTAGCCCGCGGAGACAAAGTAACCATTACCGGTTTCGGAACTTTCTTAGTCCGACGGCGGGCGGCACGAATGGGGCGCAATCCTCAAACAGGGGAGCCCTTGCATATTGCCGCGCAGAACAGCCCTGCTTTCCGCGCCGGGACCTATCTCAAAGAGATGGTCAAATAATTTCACAGCTGGTTTTGTTTAGACGAGAACACGAACCCAGCTTTATTTAAGAATAACCCGCTTCAGTGAAGCGGGTTATTCTTATCGAGCCAGTTAATAAACGCGTGTTACAATCAGGAAAAATGCTTCAACTAAATTCCCAGCAAAAAGCTGCTGTTACTTATATTAGAGGGCCTTTACTTATTATTGCCGGAGCGGGGACAGGGAAAACAACAGTAATTACCGAACGCATTAAATGGCTAATTGAAAAGGGACATGCGCAACCGGGCCAAATTCTTGCTCTCACCTTTACCGAAAAAGCGGCCCGGGAAATGGAAGAACGCGTTGATCAAGTTCTACCTCTTGGCTATGTCCAAACCTGGATTGCAACTTTTCATTCTTTTTGTGAGCGTATCCTCCGCCAAGAAGCGTTTCACCTTCAACTAAATCCCGATTTTCGTATTTTAACCGAAGCCCAAAGTTACCTTTTCTTAAAAAACCATCTCTTTGAACTGCCCCTAGATTACTATCGCCCCCTTAATAATCCGACCAAATTCCTCCGCGGACTTTTAACCCATTTTAACCGTCTCCGCGATGAAAATATTAGCCCCCAAGAATACCAAAAATTTAGTCAAAAAAATCATTCTGACGAATATCAC
>Ga0256830_1002921_pt1 | contig 10923 bp, 9 predicted proteins | sample 128326metaG_FD_190537 | JGI IMG/M metagenome (GOLD analysis project Ga0256830, IMG submission 190537) | Hydrothermal vent microbial communities from Lau Basin, Pacific Ocean - 128-326 | ecosystem: Environmental > Aquatic > Marine > Hydrothermal vents | place: Pacific Ocean: Lau Basin | collected...
GTAAAAGATTGAAATCATGCGGCATGTGCAGAGTATAACAGGGCGGCCTTCATTACTTCAAAAATTGAAAAAGGGTTGCGCCGATCGTAGTGCCGATGAGGTTGTAGCTGACATCCCACCAGTCAAAGACACGGCGAGGCAGCACCCATTGAATCAGTTCATCGCCCAATCCGATGGTCGCTCCCAGCAGGATAATCAAAGCAAAACCGCCAATACCCGAAAAGCGAGGCCTGACGGCCCAGGCGATGAGGTAACCCAGGACGCCGTATTGTAAAAAATGCATGCGTTCGGCCGGGAGATTCATACGCATGATGATAAAAAATAAAATACTGAGCATGAGAATAGACAGCAACAGATAAAAGCGGGTGGTTTTTTTGATGATCCAAAAAATAGCAAAAAACCCTGAGGCAAATAAGAGCAGGTTGATGGAGAGTCCGAAATCAGAGCCCAACTGTTTGCGCAAAAATTGTTGCCACCCGTTGCTAAAAGGCAGTGAAACATAGATGAGTCCGGTGTATATGAGAACACTCAACCAGCGATTCATACCCACTCACATGTGATGTTCAGTTTGTGCCCATCGCAGCTTACGGTGATGTCGCCATCCCGGTCTGTTCGGAAAAGAGTTTCACTCTGCGCCTGATATAATGCAAGTACCGCTTCATTGGGTGCTTGATAATGATTTTCTCCGATAGTAAGGATGGCTATTTGGGGATTGGCGCTCGCGAGAAAAGGCGCAAAAACCCGGCTATCGTTGGCGTGATGGGGGATTTTGAGCAGGTCGCATTTTAAGGCATCGCCGTAACGTGCATAGAGTTTTTTTTGCGCATTCGGATCGGCATCGGCTGCCAAAAGAAAGCGGAGATTGCCGTGGGTTATTTTAAGCACAAGCGAGTCCTCGTTTTGATTGCCGCTGAGGGTGTGCGGGTGGAGGACCGAAATTTGAAGGGTATCGGTGTGCATCAGGGTTTCGCCGCGCCGAACGATGCGAACCGCATGTTGTTTGAGTGGGGCGGTCAGCGCCGAACTTTCGGGTTTGAAAGGCATGAAGATGTTTTTGCTGCCGTTTGAAGAAAGCGGCACGAAGTTTTCCAGAATAGACGGCAGTGCGCCGACGTGGTCGCTGTGAAAATGTGTAATGATCACCTTGTCGATGGTGTGGATGTTGCGTTGTTGCAGCGCAGCGCGCAATTGTGGAAAAGCCGCTGCTTCTCCGCCATCGATTAAAATCCGTTCGCCCTCCGGAATTTCAATGAGGATGGCGTCGCCGTAACCGACATCAATAAAATGGAGCCTAAGTGGCGAGACGGGCTTTGCGGATTGTATTGCGGAAGCTGAAACGGGCTCAGGGAAGGTCACGGCTTGCCCCGAAAAAATGACTGTAAAATTTGCTGCAAAAGTTACTGAATGATATTCAGAGAAATCTTATCCGCGTTTGTTGTTGAAACGTGTGTTTCCAAATTTCGGGCAATGTCCATGAAGGCCCGGGTTTGTGCCGAGTCGGGATTGGAGATGATGATCGGTGTTCCCGTATCGCCACCTGCGCGAATGGCCGGGTCGATGGGGATTTCGCCCAAAAAGGGGAGGCCCAGTTTTTCCGCCGCGGTCCGACCGCCGCCCCGGCTAAAGATTTCGGTCGATTCATGGCAGTGCGGACATTCGAAATAACTCATATTTTCAATGATGCCCAAAAGCGGGACATTGACTTTTTTAAACATGGCCAAGCCTTTTTTGGAATCCAGCAAGGAGACTTCCTGCGGCGTTGTGACGATGATTGCGCCGGTCAGCGGCACGAGCTGCGCGATAGACAATTGCGCGTCACCCGTTCCGGGCGGCAGGTCGACCAGGAGGTAGTCCAAATCACCCCAAGCCACGTCCCGGATAAGCTGCTGAATGGCGCCGTGTATCATGGGGCCGCGCCAAATCATGGGGGTGTCTTCCGGCACAAAAAAGCCCATGGAGATAAAGCGCACGCCATGATTTTCTGCGGGCGTGACTTTTTCGCCTTTGGGTGCGGGCGGTGTTTTGATGCCCATCATAAGGGGAATATTGGGGCCGTAGATATCGGCATCCAAGAGCCCGACGCGCGCCCCCGTTTTTGCCAGGGCGACGGCCAGGTTGACACTCACGGTTGATTTTCCGACACCGCCTTTTCCGCTGCTGACGGCGATCATGTTTTGAACCCCGGGCAGCAGTTTGCCTTCAATTGCGCCTTGCGCGGCATGAGCCTCCGGAAAGATGATGTTGATGTCGCCGATACCGGGAATCGTTTCGGTGAGTGCGGCTTTGGCAAGACGGGTCACTTCGGCTTTGAGGGGGTTGCCGGGAGAGGGAAGGGCAATTTGCAGTGAGACCTTATCTCCGTTAATAAGAATATTTTTGACGCGGTTTAAGCTCACAATGTCATCGGATAGCCCGGGCTCAATAACCTGTTTGAGTGCTTTTAAGATCAAATCTTCTGTAATCTGCGACATAAGGCCCCCTCGGTCAAATAGGTACTATTTGACCAATATAGCTTGCTGTCAGATCTGTTGTAAAGAAACAATCTTTCGGGGAACTTGTTTTTTTACCTTGTCCGGAGACGTATTGGATATGGTGCTTATTTGCGTTTATGTCTCATTTTTTTGAGTTGTTTCCGGTGTTTGTGTTTTCTCATTTTTTTTCTTCTTTTTTTAACGACGCGTGACATACATTCCCTTTCTCCTTGTTTTTAATATTTTTCTTTAGTTTGTAGACTGTAACGAGATTTTACCTCGTTTTTCCCGCACAACGAGCACAGGGCATTCTCCGTACTCAATGACTTTCAAAGGCGTGCTCCCCAGAAAAAATTTTTTCACGGCGGAACTGCCGCTTGCACCCATGACGACAATGTCGTGATCCTTGGCTTCGTCGATGATCTCTTCGGAAGGGCGTCCCACCCGTACTTTTTGCTTGGCCTTAATGCCCATTTGCGCCAGAATCATATCGGCTCTCCGGGCAAGTCGCGCGGCGTTTTCCTTTTTTTCAATTTCTTCCGCGACCGAAAGAATGGTCATCTTGGCTCCCAATTTCCGGGCCATTTCCGCTCCGATAATTTCCGCACGTTCGGCCAAGCGGGAGCCGTCGGTACAGAGCAGGAAGTCATCCTCCTCTTTAATGTTTTTTGCAATCAAAACACTGCATGCGGCAAGATCAGAGACCCGCAGCGCCGTGCTGCCCACAAAGTGGGCTGAAATCCCTTTGTGCCCGCGTGCGCCGACAATGACGAGGTCGTAATTTCCCAAGTCGGTTTCTTCCAGAATTTCATCCACAGGATGTCCTTCACGCAGTCTCAATCGCACCATTTCTCCGCGAAGGCCGATCAGATGCAGTTCAGTGGCCCCATGCACATCGACGCGGAAGGCACGGCTGACTTTTTCTTCTTTAAGCGGCGCTGTTTTAGTTAATCCGATTTCTGTCAAAATTTCTTTGGCCCGGATCAGGTGATCCACCCCCGGAATTTCTAAATTCCATTCCCCCAGTTTTTTACGCGCCGTGGTGAGTTGCACACGATTTCGCGGCGAAATGGGCGGACGGACATGAAGAATACTGACATCGGCGTTCATCTCTTTTGCCAGTCGCCCGCCAAAGCGGATTGCGGCTTCGGCATAGTCTTCACCATCCGTACACATTAAGACTTTCATTTTTTAAAGACCGTTAATGTCCCAATAAACGCCAATACCCCGCTGAAATCAATTGGATGATTACAAAGGAAAGCAGGATCAGTTTCCAGCCGCCCTTTAAAAAATCACTTTTTTTAAGATAGCCGCTGCCGTAAATGATATTGCAGGCGGGCGATGCAACCGTCGTGAGAAAGCAAAAGGATGAGGAAATGACTGTGATAAAGCCGGCGGCGATTACGGAAGTGCCGGAAAGGCTTGCGATATTCAGCGTAATCGGGCCGAGAATACCGACGGTGGCCCCGCTGCTCATGACGGTTGCCGTTAAAATGGTCATCAGACTTATTACGGCCAGAAGCGGCAGACCTTCATGAATGCCGAAGGGCGCCGCCCAGGCCAGAAAGGAGTGAGAAAGCCATTCGGCGACGCCAGTGCGTTTTATCATGATTCCCAGCGAGATTGCGCCACCATAAATTAAGATTGTCCCCCAGTTTACATTGTTGTTTAAGTCTTCCCATTTGACCACACCCGCAGTCAAAAAGAGCAGCACGCCGATTAAGGCGGTAATGCCGAGGCCGATTGTATCTGAAATTGTCATCCACATCAATACTGTGAAGATAAAGATGATGATCGTGAGCCATTCTTGCTGCGACATCTTCCCGTTTTTCATGACTTTTTCTTTCAGAGCGGTGACGGCGGGTGAAAGATCTTTCACTTCCGGCGTAAAAGTACGATATAGAATAAAGGCGATCACCGGTGCGCCGATCATCAACATGGGGTAGGCCATTTTAATCCACTCGAAATAGCTGATGCGGAGGTCAAAAAGTTCTTTCCAGTAGGCGAGCATGATTGCGTTCCGTGCGCCGCCGGAAGGGGTGCCCGCGCCCGCAATCATCGCGCCGTAGGCGATGGAAAGCAGGATGATGACGGATAAGTTCCTGATCTTCCGCCAGTCCTGATGCGTGTAATTGATCAAGGCCGCGCCCACGGGCAGCATCATGGCCGCAACGGTATGTTCCCCGATAAAAGAGGACAGCAGGGCGGAAACAAGCGTCAGCCCTAAAATGATGCGATCCGCGCGCGGTCCCGTGAGGCTTACAATGGCCAAGGCAATGCGTTTGTCGAGATCTTGTTTAACCAGCGCCGTCGCAATCATGAGGGAGCCCATGATAAAAAAGACCGAATCACTCATAAAAGATTGCGCCACAACAGCGGGTTTTGCAAGGCCGAGCAGGACTTCGGCAATAGCGATAAACAGGGCGACGCCGGGCAGCGGGATCGGTTCGGTCACAAAAAAGATAAAAACGACGACGAGCAATGTCAGCGCGCGCATGCCGATGGGGGTGAGGCCTTCGGGTGTGGGGATGGAGAGCATACCCGCCCCGACGGCGAATCCGATAAAAAGCCATCTTTTTTGAAGCAATTTTGAGAGCAATGTCATGTGGTGACCGCGTGATACTCTAGGGATGCGTCTTAATACGGGATGTTGATATAGAGAATCTATAAACAGTATAACAAAAAACACCGCATTTCAGGGATGGAATTTGATGATTTAATCAGTATCGTCCGTGACGATTATCGGCAATGCCCGGCTTGATATCGGGATTGAAGAGGCCTAAAATGAGGCCGAATGCTTCTGGAGCTTGTGTCGATCTAATGAATGTTTTAGTGGATCAAAATGCTGTCGAAATAGAGGTGCTCGAACTTGTTCGTCTGCTTTTAGTCGAAAGCGGGGCCCAGCGCATGGTGCCGCTTTTATCGCCGACGGCATCGTTTGAGCGTGACTTGGGACTGGGCAGTCTCGAACGTGTCGAACTTTTGCTTCGTATTGAATCGGCTTTTTCCGTTTCTTTGCCCGATGCCACGATTGCCGAGGCCGAGACCCCGCGTGAACTTGCCCTGATTATTCGGAAAGCAGTGCCTTCAGAATTTCGACAACCCGTGGCGCGCACGAAAGGTTTGAAACAGGCGGCGCAGATTATCCGGCCCGCACGCACGCTGACCGAAGGGCTGATGCGCCACGCCGAGCTTGACCCCGATCGTCCGCATGTCTATTTGACTGCGGATACCGGTGAGGAAGAAACCCTCACCTACAGTGATTTGCTTCACGGCGCCGAGGCGATTGCGCGCGGTTTGATCAGCAAGGGCATTGAGCGTGGCGAGACAGTTGCCATTATGTTGCCGACGGGAAAAGATTTTTTTTATACCTTTTTCGGCATTCTTTTGGCCGGCGCTGTGCCGGTTCCGGTTTATCCGCCGTTTCGGCCCAATCAAATTGAGGAATACGCTGCGCGTCAGGAGGGCATCCTGAGCAATGCGGGGGCCGTCTATCTCATCACCTTTCAGCGGGTTGAAAAACTCGCGCGCCTTTTAAGGCCGCGTCTTGCGGATTTGCGCGCTGTGTTTATTCCCGAAACACTCATGGCTTTGGGTTCGGACCGAAGTGATGCGCTTCTTTCGGCCCGAGCAAGTGATGCGGGTTTAATTCAATATACTTCGGGCAGTACGGGCAGCCCTAAAGGCGTTTTTCTCACGCATGAAAATCTATTGGCGAATATTCGTTGCATGAAAGAGGCGATGGCGATTACGGCGAGTGATGTGGGCGTGAGCTGGTTGCCGCTTTATCATGACATGGGTTTGATCGGTTCGTGGCTCTTTTGCCTGATTCACGGCATTCCCATTGTGATTATGCCGCCCTTTGCTTTTTTAAGTCGCCCTGAAAAATGGCTTTGGACACTCCACCGCCACAGCGGAACGCTTTCTGCCGCGCCTAATTTTGCTTATGAAATCTGCGCAAAAAAAATCAAGGATGAAGCGATTGAAGGGCTTGATCTTAGCGCATGGCGGCTTGCCCTGAACGGAGCCGAGCCGGTAAACCCCGAAACGCTCAGTGCCTTTAGTAAACGTTTTGCGCCCTACGGTTTCCGTCCTGAAACCCATCTGCCGGTTTACGGCATGGCGGAGGCTTCTGTCGGCCTGACTTTTCCTCCCTTGGGACGCGTGCCGCGCACGGACCGCATTTCCCGTGACCGCTTTCAACGCACACATGAAGCTTTTCCGGCGCAACCTGCCGAATCCAATCCACTTGAGTTTGTATCCTGCGGTGTCGCCTTGCCGGAGCATGAAGTGCGCATTGTGGATGATGAAGGGCAAGTCTTGGGTGAACGCATGGAAGGGCAGATTGAGTTTAAAGGCCCGTCTTGCACTTCGGGTTATTATCAAAATGCGGCAGCCACGGCATCTCTTTTTCATGAGGCTTGGCTTGTTCCGGGGGACTTGGGTTACAAGGCCGAGGGTGAGCTTTTTATTACGGGCAGAAAAAAAGATCTCATTATCAAAGGGGGACGCAATCTGCATCCGCATGAAATTGAAGCGGTTACGGGTGAAGTGCCGGGGGTGCGCAAGGGTTGTGTCGCCGCTTTTGGCATCCCGGATCCGGCGCTAGGGACGGAAAAGCTGGTTGTGGTACTTGAAACGCGAGAGACAAGTGATGCAGCCGCGGCGACTTTAAATGCGATGGTGAATGAGCGCATTGTCGCTGCGCTGGGGGTGCCCGCTGACTTGATCTGTCTTGTGCCGCCCGGAAGTGTCTTAAAAACCTCCAGTGGTAAGATCGCGCGTTCGGCCTGCCGTGAGGCCTATTTGAACGGCAGTCTCACGAAGCGCCGCCGCCGTGTTCAGCTTCAGTTTTTAAACCTGGGTCTGACGTGGCTGAAATCGTGGGTTTTAAGAGGGATCAAGACCGCCGTGCGCGCATTTTACGGTGCTTACCTTATTATTTTATTAACTTTTTTACTCCCTCCGGCCTGGCTCTTGGTGTGGATGTTACCGGCAAAAGATACGGGTCGGATCTTAAAACAGGGGGCAAGGCTTTTTCTGCGTTTGGCAGGGGCCTTCCCTCAAATTCGGGGGATGGAACGGCTTAAAGATGAAGGGCCGGTCATTTGGATTGCGAATCATGCCAGTTATCTGGATGTTTCTTTTTTGATTGCGGTTTTGCCTGCAGGTGTCCATTTTGTTGGAAAGCAGGAGTTGCTCAAAGTCCCCGTTTTAAGCACGTTTATATCGAAGGGAAAACACATTACCGTGGATCGCACGAATGTGAGCAAGGGGGCCTCGGAAACACAAAAAATTGAAGCCCTTTTAAAAACAGGGGCTTCGATCCTTATTTTTCCGGAGGGGACTTTCCGCGCCACGGCGGGCATTCGGCCTTTTAAGTTGGGGGCCTTCAAAGCGGCGGTCGAAACCGGTATTGCGGTAGCGCCCGTGACCCTGAAAGGGACACGGGAATTTTTAAGAAGCGGGACCTGGCTGCCGCAGCGTGTGCCCGTGACCTTGATTTTTGGTGCTCCCTTTCACCCTGAGGGCAATGATTGGCGGGATGTGGTGCGGCTTCGGGATCTTTGCCGAGCCGAAATTGTCTCTCACTCGGAAGAAGTGTGTTTAGAATAATCAGAGCTTCCTTTTAAGGATAGTGTGAACGAGCAGAAGAAATCAGGACTAAGTCATCTTATCCATGCGACACGCTGGTCATTCGCCGGTTTTAAAGCAACACTGAAAGATGAATCTGCCTTTCGTCAAGAATGTTTCCTTTTTTTAGTTGCGATCCCTTTGGCGATTTATTGGGGCGAGACAGGGCTTGAAAAAGCCGTGATGATCGCGAGCGTGTTCTTGGTCCTTATTGTTGAGCTTTTAAATACGGCGGTTGAGGCTGCCATTGACCGTATCGGGGAAGAAAGACATTCCCTGTCGGGCAAGGCAAAAGATGCCGGTTCTGCGGCAGTGATGCTTTCCCTGATTAATGTGATTGTTGTCTGGGGTCTTATTTTAGGAAGATCTGATTAAGGTCATGTTCTGAAAACCTCAAAATCAGCGATTGATTTTGGGAAAACAGAATATCTTGACTGCGAAGTCCGGAAACTGCTATAAGCTCGCCTTGTCTCAAGCGCTGATTTTATCGCAGAAATCGCGATTCCTTGTTGCACTTTTATCCGATGCCGGAGTGGCGGAATTGGTAGACGCAAGGGACTTAAAATCCCTCGCACCGTAAGGCGCGTGCCGGTTCGATTCCGGCCTCCGGCACCACTTTCTTTCGGCACTTTTCCCACGGACTGGAGCAGAGTATCCTCAAACAGGTAGATTTGTATGTCGGTTAGATTTAATCAAATTTTTCTATGTGGATATTGCTTTGATTTCCGCCAAACCCCATTTGAATAAATATCATGTAAAGTTATAAATGTGAATAATCTTATCTTAAAATCGATCATCGAAATGACAGGCCAACGTGATGTGGATTCTTTGGAATACAGTCTTGTCGCAACTTTGGCGGAGATGCTTTCCGTCCATGAGATTTCTCTTTACAAACGCCTGCCTTACGGTCATCCGAATGAGGTAGAAGAAGTATTACATCTTTCCATTTTAAAAAATGACAAGGGAGAGGCGAGCTATCTTTGGCGTGATGCGGGACCGCTTGTCCCGGTGGATGGCTATATTGAAAAAGCTTTTTCCGTAAGAAGCCCGGTCTCTTATCGCGGTGCATGGGGAGAGTGTCTGCTCATCGGTCTGTTTTGCGAAGGAGAAGCTGTTGGCGTTCTCCGTTTAGACAGTGAGCAAAATATGCTGCAATTTACAACGCTGATAGAAGGCGTCATCAGAATTTATGAGAATTATTTGCTTATTTTAAATGAAAGCGAGCGGGATAAGTTGACCGGGCTTTTAAACAGGCGCACTTTTGACAGTAAATTGAGCCGTCTGCTCCAGATACAGCGTGCAAAAAAAGAAGAGGATATTTTGAAGACGCCGTCTGAAAAGACGAAGCGGTACTTGGGGCCGGATTCATTCGCCTGGCTTGTGATTTTGGATGTTGATCATTTTAAACGGGTCAATGATACCTTTGGCCACGTATACGGTGATGAAGTTTTGTTGACTTTGTCTCAAAAAATGGCCTGTTCTTTTCGTGCGACAGACCTGCTTTTTCGCTTTGGCGGAGAGGAATTCGTCGTGGTGTTGGAGCCGATTCCTTTTGAAATGGCGCAAAAAACAGTGGAACGTTTTAGAAAAGTGATTGCGGATCACGCTTTTCCTCAAATCGATCAAATTACGATCAGTTTAGGCTTTGCGAAGATTACCGAAAGTGACTATCCTCCGACGATACTTGAACATGCCGATAAAGCCCTTTATTACGCAAAGGAGCATGGCCGAAACTGTGCTTATAACTATGAAGTGCTGGTTGAAAAAGGGGAAATCACAACGGAGAAAGAAGGCGGTTCCATCGATTTATTTTAGCACTCCGGATTCATCCGAAGTTGCAAAAAGGTTTTTGCTTTGAGCGGGGTTTTGTCGCTTTAGGGCCGGTTTCCCGCGATGTTCCTGAGAATTTGAGCCGCTTTTTCGCGAAGCAATTCACATTCCACAACCGTGGCCTTTTTAAGGCATTTTTGCAGGGCTTCCCAGCCGGAGAGTTCTTGCAGGCGTGCCAGAGCCAGTTCCGGTACTTGGCCTTCCATCTCTCCAAAAAATTGTGTTGCATACCAGCGCGAATCCCAATCGGCAGAGTTTAAAAAGACGGTGTGGGTTTCGATTGTATCCGCACTTTCGCTCAAGGGGATGGGGGCACCCTGTTTGACACGCCAAGAAAAACTGTCTTTGTTGATTCGGACAAAATCGAGTCGCACGGGCGTGAGGCGGTTTTGATCTACTATGATACGGATCTTTTTGACGGAGCCCTCTGTGACATCAAAAACGGTGTCTACCAAGGTGTAAGGTAGCAGACGAATGACGATTTTATGGGGGCCGACGGGCAGTGCGATGCGGATTTTTTTTTCTCGTGAAGGCATTTCAACTGAATCTTGGACTCTTCTTCCCAGTATTTGTTGTGCAAGGTTGATTTGTTTTTTGCCCTCTTTTTTAATGACGGCCCAGCCCGTCATGCAGCGCATACAGTAAAATTCAACATACCCTTTTTCACGCTGAGATCGGTTATCCGGTTTCAGGCCTTGTTTTGATGTGCAGGCGCTGATGAAAAAGCCAATGAGGAGGATGGAAATAGTCCATAAGAAAGAACGGGTTTTTTTGAAGGTAGGAGCGGTCATCTTGCGCTCATGATCTATAAGGTGAAAGGCATTTTTTACAGGCGCTGTTTCATTGTGGCCATTCAAAACGACCTGTTGATCGTTTGCTGAAATTCCGATTCTGAAATTATGAGGCGTGATCTCAAATAAAAGGATAGGTTAATCCTGTGAGGCTGTCAATTCGGGTGTGTCGATAATCATGTGGAGGGATGGATTTT
>Ga0256830_1002922_pt1 | contig 10916 bp, 11 predicted proteins | sample 128326metaG_FD_190537 | JGI IMG/M metagenome (GOLD analysis project Ga0256830, IMG submission 190537) | Hydrothermal vent microbial communities from Lau Basin, Pacific Ocean - 128-326 | ecosystem: Environmental > Aquatic > Marine > Hydrothermal vents | place: Pacific Ocean: Lau Basin | collected...
TTATTTCTGCCGCAGGGCGTTTAATCAAGGTGTATCGGCATCGTTTACTGAAATACGCCGTGAGCGAGGGATACCTTCAATACAGGCATCGTCAACCTCTGAAAAGACGAATTCTTTGTTTGACAGGATTCAAACCGCCTTCCGGTCGGCAGTATCACGGGCTGCCGAAACAGATGACAAATGGTGTCGGGCGCTGAAGAGAGTTGCCGATGCATTTGAGAAAGGAAAATTGTATCATAGAAATGAAGTGGCAAAGGATGCAGACCTTTTGAAATACGTATTGAGAGATAAATATTATTAACCCATCACGCGGCGGTGCGGCATAAAATTTAAGCAGCGCCATGTTTCCATTTACTGTTTTACCACTAGTGCTCCGGCGGATAAATTGAGACATTATGAAGAACTGGCTGAAACAACAGGCGGAAAATTACTTCGGCCGATGGGCGACCCCGTCGGTTAACGGCGCAATTGACGGGAAACTTGAACAACCATATGAGATTCGTATGCAGCTGGATGAATTCGAGAAATCTTCCGATACGGAACGCGCGTCTTACTGGGAAGCCAAATTTGATGCGAGGGAGTTTACAGAACGTTTTGATAAAGCCGGTATCGCTGTTGAACAGATAGAGATTAATATAAAAGACTTTGAGCGCTGGATGAGCGAGAATTCAGCTCTTATTGCCGATTACGGTAACATGGCTGATGTCAGGATAGAAAAAATACTTGAGCATTACCTTACTTTAAAATACCTTGATGTTAAACTGGACGATATTTTTATTGATGTCGCAGCGGCGGACAGTCCTTTTGCTGATCTTTTAAGGAAAAAGGGAATGACCGCCTATAGCCAGGATCTGGTTTACCCCGTTGGACTCCGGGGCTGTAAGATAGGGAGCGACGCCGGTAGAATGCCTGTAAATGACCGTTTTGCCGATGTATTGACGCTGCACTGCGCATATGAGTGTTTTCAGGGAGATGGAGATATCAGGTTTGCCCGGGAAGCCTCCCGCATTTTGAAGAAAGGCGGCAGGCTGGGCATAGCGCCGCTTTATATCGATACGATACATTTTGTTAAAACCAGCCCATGGAGCGATAAAAGAAAAATTGATGTAGAGCGGGAAGCCAGAGTGTTATGGCGGGATGATCAATATAAAGAACCGTTCAGCAGACATTATTCTCCTGAAAGCTTTGTAGAAAGGATAGCCTGTCAAATGCCCGAAATGGAGAAAAAGATCTTATGTTTTAAAAACCTGGACACACTTTCCGAACATTTCAAGGGACAGCGTATATATTGTCATTTCATGTTTAAAGGGGTGATGGCTTGAGACAATTCTTAGAGAAGATAATACACGGGGACACAATTATTGCCATAATAATACGGTCCGACTACCGGAAAAACGGGATTGAATTCTTTACGCCCGACAATTTCTCCCAGCAGCTCGCTTATATGAACCGTCCGTCCGGTTACCTGATTGAGCCTCACATTCACAATGATCTGCCGAGAGAGGTGCATTTCACCCAGGAAGTTCTCTTCGTTCGCAAGGGTAAAGTCAAAGCCGATTTCTACTCTGAAGAAAAAGTCTTTGTGGAGAGTAGAATACTAAATTCAGGAGACGTTATTTTGCTGGCGTCAGGGGGGCATGGATTTACCATGCTGGAGCCTACGGAAATGATAGAGGTAAAGCAGGGGCCTTATGCGGGAGATAAAGACAAGACGAGGTTTAAATGCAATGATTCCGGTAAATGAACCGCTGCTGGACGGGCGGGAGAAGGAGCTGCTTTCCCGATGCATTGATACGGGGTGGATTTCTTCGGAAGGCCCTTTTGTCCGGCAATTTGAAAAAGAGTTCTGTAAAAAAGTCAACAGAGATTATGGCTTCGCCGTAACAAACGGTTCGGCCGCTCTGGATGTTGCCGTTGCGGCTCTTGGAATTAAGAATGGCGATGAAGTTATTATGCCTGCTTTCACTATAATCTCGCCTGCCGCTTCCGTTGTCCGCGCCGGCGGTATCCCTGTCCTTGTAGACAGCGATCCTTTGACCTGGAATATGGATGTCAATCAGATAGAGGCCGGAATTACGAAAAAGACAAAAGCCGTAATAGTTGTTCATATATACGGCCTGCCGGTAAATATGAACCCGGTCATGGAACTGGCGGAGAGGTTCAACCTCAAGGTCATCGAAGATGCCGCCGAAATGCATGGTCAGACCTGTAATGGAAAACCGTGCGGCAGTTTTGGAGACATCAGCGTCTTCAGTTTTTATCCCAATAAACATGTAACTACCGGAGAGGGAGGAATGGTTGTTACCGACGATATCGATCTTGCCGAAAAATGCAGGAGCCTGCGTAACCTCTGTTTCCAGCGGGGAAAGCGGTTTGTTCATGAGGAGCTCGGCTGGAATTTCAGGATGACCAACCTCCAGGCCGCTGTTGGACTTGCCCAACTGGAACGGCTCGATGAATTTGTTGCCCGAAAAAGGCGTATGGGCAGACTTTATACCGGACTTCTCAAAGATATGAAATCTTTGCAGCTGCCTTTAGCGCGAACTGATTATGCGGAAAATATCTACTGGGTCTACGGTCTGGTTCTGAGAGATGATTTTCCCTTTGATGCTGAAGAAGCGATCGGCAGGCTTGGAAAATATGATATAGGGGCGCGCCCTTTTTTCTGGCCTATGCACAGGCAACCGGTATTTCAAAAAATGGGATTGTTCAAGGATGAGTCATACCCTGTTTCGGAAATGCTGTCACAACGCGGTTTTTATATACCGAGCGGGGTTTCGCTTGCAGATGAACAACTTTACAAGGTGGCTGAGGTAATTAAAGAGGTGATCGGTTGAAAACCTTTGACCGTTACGCAATGTACTATGACCTCATGTACAAAGACAAGGACTATTCCGGTGAAGCGGCATACATTCATGAACTGATTCGGAAGTATGCGCCCTCCGCCCGGACAATTCTTGAGATGGGCTGCGGCACAGGCGCGCACGCCGTGCATCTGGCGAGAAAAGGGTATACGGTTCACGGTGTGGACTCAAGCTCAAAGATGATAGCTCGGGCCGGGGAGAGACGGTTGAAAATTTCTGAAGAGGAATCAAAAAGGCTCTCGTTTTCGGAAGGCGATATCCGGGAATTAAAGCTTAACAAAAGATTCGACGCCGCTCTGGCCCTCTTTCACGTAATGAGCTACCAGACTACGGATGACGATTTAATGTCAACCTTTTTAACGGCAAAAAAACAGTTGAAACCGGGAGGGATTTTTATCTTTGATTGCTGGTACGGCCCTGCCGTTCTGAGGGAGAGGCCTGAAGTCAGAATCAGACGATTGGAAAATAAAGAGATATCGATTGTGCGTATTGCGGAGCCGGTCATGGATGTCAATGAAAACCGTGTAGATGTGAATTATCAAATATTTATACACAATAAAAAGAACGGATCCATAGAAGAGCTGAAAGAGATACATTCCATGCGCTATCTTTTTATGCCTGAAATCAGAGCTCTATTTGATGCATGCCAGATGGAAATGGTGTTTTCATATGGCTGGTTGACTGATAATCAGCCGGGGTCCGACACTTGGGGCGCCTGCTTTGGAGCAAAAGCGCGGCAAGAAGAATGACTGAAACAACAAGAAAAGTCGCTTTCTTTTTTTTTGAAACAAGAGATATTAATACCTATCCTTCCATTACCAATGCTGTCCGCTTGTTAACTGAAAATAATTATAATGTGGACTTATATCTCCCTTCAGCAATGAAATCGGATTCCCGGTTTCCCGGAGCAGCGTTTATAATAGTCAGCAGGCAGAATCCCTATAGCTATATTTCAAACTCTGTAAAGCATATTAGAGAAAATGATATATATTACGATTTTCTGTTCGCTTTTTCCATTGAAGGACTGTTCGTACTTAGCAGGCTTAATAAAGGCAGACCAAACAAAATACCTTCGGCATACTTTTCGATGGAACTGATTTACGGCGATTATCTTTACAAATTATTTGCTGAATTTGTCGGAGGGATCAGAATAAGACCACTTTTGCCCTGCCTGTTCGGGTTATCTGTCCGGGCAAAATATTTAACGACATTTTCTCTTTATTATTATTATTTACAAAGCAGCGGCAGAAAGTTTGTTAAATTTTCCATCGTGCAGGACGAAAACAGAGGGAAGGTACTGAAAAGTGAATTCAAGTTTGTAGACCGGATTTTCTGCGTCCCTAACAGCTATATAGATTATTCGGATGAATTTTCGGATTTTGCCTTCAGAAAATTCGGCATTCAACCGGACAGAAAAATATTGCTTTACACAGGTTCTGTTGAAAAAGGCTTTGATTTGAGCCTGTTTGATATGTCGAGAGATCTCTCCGACGAGTATGTACTTTTCATTAATGCCTATAGCCGTGACCGCTATCTTGAAAAGATAATGGGAAATTACGGTAATGAGATAAAAAATGGGAAACTTATATTCAACCGGACAAATCTGAATGAAGAGGATTACGGCAATCTCGTTAAAAGTTCACATATTTGTCTTGCCTGGTACCAGAAGGTGGATCCCGAAATATTTAATATGTACTATCTGGGTTTTTCTTCGGGCAAGCTGACCAAATTTCTTTCTTGCGGCAGACCGGTTATAGCGCCTAACTATTTTTACGGTTACCACGAGTTGATCGATGGAAACCGGCTTGGCGGAACATGTGAATGCGCTAAAGAGATACCGGGCCTGTTAAAACATATTGAGGAGAACTATACGGCTATCAGACAAAATATAAAGAAATTCTACCTCAAGAACCTGGAGTTCAGAAAAAAGTTTGAGCCCGTAATGATAGAGATGGGCAGGTATATTGACAATGCCGATCTGTCTAACAAAAATTCGAATAAGGCGAAAGATGATTAAGCGGAAGCTGCACATTTTTAAAAATAGAATAAACGGTTTATTTGCCGGCGCATCTACAACTGATGATTTCGATTGGGACAAGTATCACACCCATTATAAAGGCGAGTTGTCGGATATTTCGAAAGAACATACTCAGGTTCTCAATACCGGCGATTACGAATTTAAAGAAAACGAACTTTTAATCAAAAGAGAGATAGCTCCCTTGCACCCTAACCACAGGCTGCTGTACGAAACAATAATTCAGCTGTCGCCTTCGACTCTTATGGAACTGGGATGCGGCGCTTGTGATCATCTGCATAATATCAGCGTCCTTGCCCCGGATATAAATCTCTACGGACGAGAACTCTCTTATGAACAGATCAAGCTGGCAAGAAAGCGTCATCCCGAACTGAAAGCCGGTATCATGCAATTAGATATAACCATGCCTCAACCTGTTAATTCAATCAAGGTCGACATTGCTTTCACACAGGCGGTCATCATGCACCTGCATACCGGAAACAGCCATCTGGTTGCACTGTCGAATATATTCAGGTATGCGGCAAAGCAGGTTGTATTGATGGAAAATTGGACGCAACACGATTTTATGGGTGATATTGAATTTCTGTTTTCTGAAAAGATGCTGCCATGGAAGGAGCTTTATTTTTACTACAGGGAATCAATAGAACTTAAACGGCCTCACTTGATGGTAATATCATCAACGCCGATAGAATCTTATAAACCATTATCCGATTATTCAATTTTAAAGGATGCCGTTAAATAAACATGTTTAATGTCAAGCTGACTACACCTTTCCCCGACCTTCCCCTGTTGCGTCAAACACCGGGAGGTGAAGGCCGTTGGGGGGAATTCCGCTTCTTTTTGAATCAGGAGATTTCAGAATGTGACTACTGGGTTGTTCTTGACGGATTGTCTGAAACGGAGGCGACAAAATGTCCCCGGGAAAATACTGTTCTGGTGACACTGGAACCGCCGTCTATTAAAATGTACGACGAAAAATTTTTAAACCAGTTTTCCGGCGTCATTACCTGTCATGACGGAATTAAACATCCGAATGTGTTGTTAACGCAGCAGGCAATGCCGTGGCATATCGGAATGAGTGTCAAAAATGGACGCTGTTTATCCTTCAACAAGGGGTATGACCAACTCAAAACAATCACGGCTTTCAAAAAGGACAGATTAATATCGGTAATTTCCTCGGGGAAAAAATATACGGAAGGACACAAAAAAAGGGTTGCCTTTGCGGAGAAACTCAAGAACCATTTCGGCTCCGGAATTGATGTTTTCGGCAGAGACAAGAAAGAGATAGAAGACAAGTGGGACGGCATATCAAGGTACAGATATCATATTGCGCTTGAAAACAGTTCCTGTAAAGACTACTGGACGGAAAAATTGTCGGATGCTTTTCTTGGGGGGGCTTATCCCTTTTATTACGGCTGCCCGAATATCGGGGATTACTTTCCTGAGGGTTCGCTCACTGAAATAGATATAGAAGACTTTGATAAATCCGTTTTAATTATTGAGGAGGCTATTGAATCAAAGCTGTACGAAAGGTCTGTCGGTAAGATTTGTAAAGCAAGAGATCTTGTTCTGGATAAATATAACATTTTTCCCATGATCTGCGAAAAACTGGATAAAATGGGGGCTCATGCAGATAAAAGGATTGTGAGACTGGAACCTGAGCGAGATTTTACCGAGAGCATTGTGAAAAAAACTATGCGTAAGATCATGCCGGGACAGTAAAAATCAGCGATGTTCCATTCATCGGTTAAAATCTCCTGTTAAAGATGTTGATAATTGTACCGATTGTAATAAACGGAAGACAGGCCGATCTTTTTATTGTTTAGGAAATAAAGACGATGACAGGGGAGATAAAAGAAGGTGCGAAGATGTTTAAGGGCAATTACGGACAGGATTGCCCATCAGGCAGCCTCTCTTGGAAGAAAGATCTATCAGAGCAAAGATGAACAGCGGGTTGTTAAATGGTTTTGCGATCAGGGGGATAAAACTCTCCGTTTAAATTATAACCTCGATGAAAACTCGGTTGTTTTTGACCTCGGAGGGTATGAGGGCCAATGGACAAGCGATATCTTTTCAAAATATTGCTGTTATATTCATGTTTTTGAACCTGTGCCGCAACTTGCGGCTGCTATAGAGAAAAGATTTGAACAGAACCCTAAGATAACCGTTTATCAATTCGGACTGGCGGACAAATCATACAAAACCGGTATTTCGTTAGAGCTGGACAGGTCATCGATTATTAATAAATGTGAGAAAGCTACGGAAGTAAACCTTGTTAAGGCAACTGATTTTCTTCAAAATCAGGGCATAAAAAAAATTGATCTTATGAAAATCAACATTGAAGGAGCCGAATATGATCTACTGGAACACCTTATCGATACCGGATATATAAGAAACATAAATAATATTCAGGTCCAATTTCATGATTTCGTTCCAGGCGCTGAGTGTAGGATGAATAAAATTCAGGAAAAGCTTTCAACTACCCATTTCCTGTCATATCAGTATAAGTTTGTATGGGAAAACTGGGTGGTTAAAAGCTCATAAGACGGCGGGCAGTTATGAATAATCAGATGAAATCCCTATTTAGTATCCATCCGGAATCAGGATGGGCGCCATCATTCTTTTCAATTCTGAAAGGATGGATTTTTCGCCGGATCAAGAAATCAAGTCTTTGCAGAAACTCTTCATCGGGCGATTCTGCGAAGCAAAAATCAGGGGTTTGAGCGGAGGTGTTCTTCCGTGCGTCGCAAAGGCAAGCCGGAAGATTGACGCAGACATTGCGGATGATTCCCCATGGAATCGGACAGCCCCGGCTGTCCTTAAGGGCAAGGGCCTTTTGGCCCGAATCAAAAGCGCCCTTTTCGGATAAAAACCATTTAATGAACTTTTCTGCCGCCAGTCCTTAAGATTGTTACCCGGAAAAGATCGGCCGAATAAAGATCATGATCTGTAAAATATGGGGTTCGCCATGACCGGTAAAATCCTTTTAATAAGCGGCAGCTTTGAAGATGTTTCACTTATCACATCAGGTGAAAATATTGAAAAAGGGATAAAGACGACGGATGACTCCCACTATCCGCTTGGAATTGCCTATCTTCACTCATATCTTGAAGCTTGCGGGCATAAGGTAGAGAGCCTTTTTTTAAACAACCTTCCTTTTGATTCATGTTTCAATGCCGTAGTTGACAGTCTGGCGCGATTTTTGCCGGATGTGGTCGGCATTCAGATATTGACGCCGAACAGAATCAGCAGTTACCGCATTATTGAGTATATTCATGAAAGATACCCTGATCTGTGGATTGCGGCAGGAGGAATACATACGACTATTATGTATGAACAGCTGCTTGCCAGGTATCCTTTTCTGGTGACCGTCCTTGGCGAGGGAGAGATTACCTTCGGGGAATTTGTGGAAGAGGTTTCAAAAGAGAAACCTTTGCTTGAGAAGGTCGACGGGATTGCCTTCAAAAAAAACGGTTCCATTATTAAAACCGGACAGAGAGCTCTTATTGAAAATCTTGACTCCCTGCCCTTTCCAAAACATGAAATTTTTTTCAACGATAACAGAACCACAGGATGCCTCATCACATCGAGAGGCTGTCCTTTTGCATGCACTTATTGCTGTCTGGACGCCATATCAAACAGAAAGACCAGGTACAGATCAGTAAAGAATGTTGTTGATGAGATTGAGTTTCTTATAAACAAGAACGGAAATCTGCGCTCCATATGGCTCCATGACGACACACTTTTTTTGAACAATCAAAGGGTTGTCGAGTTATGCAGCGAAATCATGGATCGAGGCATCAAGCTGGAGTTTATATGCAGCGGCAGAGTCAAGCCGTTGAGTGAGGAAGTGGTGGTTATGATGGAACGGGCAGGGTTTAAAAAAGTGCTTCTGGGACTTGAAAGCGGCGATGATGATATTCTCAAAGAGTGCAAAAAAAATATTACACGAAAAGATGTTCTGCGCGCATTCAGATTGTTTTCCAAAACGTCGATCGAATTGTATGCATTCCTGATAGTCGGGCTTCCCGGTGAAACCGCGGTTACTGTTAGAAACACCATAAAGTTTGTTAAGAAGCTTCAAAGGATAAAGTATATCTATTATGCGGAAGATATTGCCGTTCTCACCGTTTATCCCGGCACGGCAATCTATGAAAAAGCAAAAATTGCCGGAACACTGAATGACGATTACTGGCTTCTTGACAAGCCGACCCCGCTTTATACGGCTGAACATAGTCTCCGGCAATTACATATCTTCAAATCTCAAATACTTGACAATGTAAGTTTTGACAGGTTTTTCACGCCAAGGGGGTTTTTTGCGCAGTTTTTTATGGCGCCCTATATTCTTGCCTATATCGTCAGACACAGGATTTTGGGTAAAAACATTATCGAACTGTTTCTATATAAGTTGATGAAATCTCTTATCCCTGAAAGGGCCTACGAAGTTATGGTAAGACCTTACAGGTATTTTAAGCAAAAATCGAAATAAGACCGGCAAACAGTTGATCCGGGTTGGTGAAAGTATAGCCGTAAGAGAACCGGTTAATCCGGCGGCGCGAAAGAGTGACTTTAAGGGTAAAATTTTCGGGGGGATAAGAGCACGATAAAAAAAGTATGGACAACTTAATAATGAGCGGAGAAAAAACAGCATATGATTCCGTCTCTCTCCAGCTCTCTTGTAAAATATTAATATGATTATATCAAGGCTCATAGGAGGGCTCGGCAACCAGCTTTTTCAATATGCTGCGGGAAGGCGTTTGGCAGAGATACACAATACGGCTCTTAAAATAGATATTTCAGAGTTTGAAACTTACAAACTGCAGAACTATTCTCTGGGCTTTTTCAACATCAGGGAGGTCTTTGCAACACCTGAAGAGACGGAGGCATTGACGGTTCTAAAACAGGGGCCCGTCAAGAGGAGCTTTGCCGGACTGTTGAACCGCCCGGTTATACGGCCGTCATCGTATGTAATGGAGAAATTTTTTCATTTTGACAGGGAAATACTAACTCTTTCCGATAACGTCTACCTCGACGGCTATTGGCAAAGTGAAAAATATTTTATTGATATAGAATCTGTTATACGGGAGGAACTGACCGTTAAAACTCTGCAGAAAGGGAAGGACAGGGAACTGGGCGACACCATGTCGGCATGTGAGTCTGTAAGTCTGCATATCCGACGCGGTGATTATGTTTCCGATCCCGCGACCAACAGGATACATGGAATATGCGGTCTGGACTATTACCGTAGAGCCGTCAATGAAATCACCCGATTTGTCAGAGACCCTCACTTTTTCATTTTTAGCGATGACCATAAATGGGCCCGTGATAACTTGAAGCTGGATAACAGGACTACATTTGTAGATCACAACAAAGCGGATAAAAATTATGAAGATTTGCGTATGATGGGCCAGTGCAAACACAACATAATTGCAAACAGCACCTTTTCATGGTGGGGGGCCTGGTTAAACGAAAATATGGATAAGATAGTTATTGCTCCGGCAACATGGTTTCATGATAAATCCAGAAATGCCGGAGATATAATCCCTGACGGATGGTTGAAAATATGAATCAAACCGGATCTCCCAGGGTGACTGTTTTGATGCCCGTTTATAACGGTGAGAAATATCTCGTAGAAGCCGTCGACAGCATCCTCGGCCAGACATATAAAGACTTCGAATTCCTGATAATAAATGACGGTTCTACCGATAAAACCGTAGAGATTGTACAATCATACAACGATCCGCGCATACGGCTTGTCAACAATGATGAAAACCTTCAATTGGCCGCCGCATTACACAGAGGTCTGCAGCTTACCGGAAGTGAATACATCGCGCGCATGGATTGTGATGATATAAGTTTTCCTGAGCGTCTCAGCGCGCAGGTCGATTATCTCGATAACCACCCTGATGTCGGAGCGCTTGGTTCGGGATTTCAAATCATTGACGGTGACGGCAAAAAAATCGGGGCCCCTGTACGGTTTCCCTCTGAACACGGTTTTCTCAGATGGTCTCTTCCCT
>Ga0256830_1002923_pt1 | contig 10912 bp, 7 predicted proteins | sample 128326metaG_FD_190537 | JGI IMG/M metagenome (GOLD analysis project Ga0256830, IMG submission 190537) | Hydrothermal vent microbial communities from Lau Basin, Pacific Ocean - 128-326 | ecosystem: Environmental > Aquatic > Marine > Hydrothermal vents | place: Pacific Ocean: Lau Basin | collected...
CTTGGGGTGAGGGTGAGGGGTGGCCGCCCCCCGAGCTGCGGGCCCGCGCGCTCGGGGGGGCGTTCCTGCGCTTCCTGCTCGAGCGCTACGGGGAAGACCTCGGAAAACGCCTGCACGAGGCGTACGCCGCCGGGGACCTGCGGGCGCTGCTCGGCGGCCCCGTGGACGCCGTCACGGGGCGCCCCACGGAGGAGCTCTACGCCGAGTTCCGGCGGTGGCTTCGGGAGGGCGAGGGCGGGGGAGCCGCTGGGGAACCCCCGGGGGAGGAGCTGCCCGCTCCCGAGGGGGAGAACTACGGCCTCGCTTGGGACCCCTTCGGCAGCTCGTTGGTCTACGAGCATCGGGACCCGAGGCGGGGAGCGCAGCTGCGCCGGACCGGGGGAGCGGGGGCTCCAGAGGGCCCCCTGCTCCACTGTTTGTGCTTTTCGCCCGCCTGGGTGGACGGGGAGACGATCGCCTACGTCAAGCTCACCCGCACGCCGGACGATCGCCTCCTGGGCGACCTCTACCTCTACGACGTCGTGCGCGATCGGGAGACGAGGGTTACCCAGGGCGAGCGGATCTACGCCGTCGCGGCCTTCCCCGACGGCCGCCGGCTCCTCCTGGCGCGCAACGAGCCGGGGGGGCGCTCCTCGCTCGTCGTCTTCGACCTCCGCCGCCGCAGCCGGTTGATCGTCCGCGAGTTCGGGCCCCGGGAGCGGGTTCACTCGCTGGCCGTCTCCCCGGACGGCTCCCGCCTCGCGATCGCCCTCTGGCGGCTGGGGGAGGGGACGGATACGGATCTCTACACCCTCCCCGCCGAGGGCGGGCCGCTGGAGCCGCTGACACAGGACACCGCCCGCGACCTCGACCCGGCGTTCGGCCCCGACGGGCGCTTCTTGCTGTTTGCCAGCGATCGCTCCGGCCGCTTCGCGATCTACGCCTACGAGTTCGCCACCGGACGGGTCCTCCGGGTGACGGAGGCCGCGGGGGGGCACTTCGACCCCCAGCCCTCCCCCGACGGCCGGGCCTTGGCCTTCGTCGCCTACGGCGCCTACGGCCGCGGGGGCTTCCGGGTCCTCCGGGTGCCGTATGACCCCGCCCGCTGGGAGCCGTGGGAACCGGAGCCCTCCGCCCCCACCCCGGGCGCCGCCCGCGCCGCGGGGTCCATCATCTCCAGAGGCCGCTACGATCCCGCGGAGGACCTGCTCCCGACGTTCTGGCTCCCCCTGCTGGCCGGCGAGCACGTGGGCCTCTTCACGCGGGGGGGCGATCCGCTCGGGCAGCACAGCTACGAGCTGGCGCTGGGGCTGCGCCCGAGCCCCTTCGACCTCTTCGCCGACGTCGCTTATACGAACGCCCGCTTCTCCCCCGTGGAGATCCGCCTTCAGGTGACGCTCAGCGCGCTGGGCCCGCGGCAGCGCATCGCGCTGGCCTTCCCGCTGCGACGGGAGCTTACGGGGGAGCGCGTCCTCTCCCTGGGCCTCAGCCACGAGGCCGGGGTCTCCGCGCTCTTCCTGAGCGCCCGCTGGCTCGACCGGGAAGCGTTCGAGCTCTTCCGCCGGGAGTCCCGCCTGGGCCTTCGGGGCGGGGTGAGCTGGCGGGGCCTGCCGTCGGCGGAGATCCCCCCGCCCGTGCGGAGGCTGGAGATCGACTGGGTCGAGCGACTGACCCTGCCCCTCCCGGACCCCCGTGGCCCCCACGAGCTGCGCTTTCGGGCGCGGGCGGGCTGGACCGATCGGGCGGGCGAACCGTTCCGCCTCGGCCCGGAGGGGGAGTACCCCATGCGCAGCCTCTCGCGCCCCCAGGAGGGCCGCCAGCTCCTCTGGGCGGAGGCGGAGTACCGCTTTCCGCTTCGGAAGGCGCTGCTTAGCTGCTGCGCCGCGCACCCGCTCCCGATCCTGGGCGAGGGGTTCGAGGGGGCGCTCTTCGTCGAGCTGGGGCTTGCGGCCGACACCCTCGAGTGGGAGCGGCTGCGCCCGGGGGCCGGCGCGGAGCTGAGGATCCCCTTCTCGCTGGGCTTCGGCCTCTTCCGCGGACAGGTCCGCCTGGGGCTGGCGGTCGACCTGGGGGTGCTTGCCCCGCGGGCCTACGTGCTGCTGGGCTCCGGGTCCCTATAGCTGTAGATTCCGGATCGCGGTGGGAAAGGTCTGGGGCCGGGCCCAGATGAGGTGGAGCACCCCGAGGAGGCGGCGCTCGCTCTTTAGGACCACCAGATCGGCGGCCTGCACGAGCGCCAGCACGTTCCGATTGGGGTGGCAGCCGTATTTGGCGATTTGATAGGGCGCGATGCGGTCGAGGAGCCGGGAGAGCCAAAGGTGGGGGCTACGGCCGTGCTCCAGCAGCAGGATCCGCCCGCCGGGGGCCGTGACGCGGGCCATCTCCGAGAGGGCGCGAATGGGGTCGACCACGGTGCAGAGGGTGAACGAGCTCACCACGGTGTCGAACGCCCCCGCCGGGAACGAGAGCTCCTCCGCGTCCATGGGCAGGAGGGTGACGTCCCGCCCGAGTTGGGCGGCCCGCCGCTCGGCGATCCGGAGCATCTCGGGCGAGAGGTCGATCCCCGTGATGCGGCAGCCCGGCGGGTAGTAGGGGAGGTTGCGCCCGGTGCCGATTCCCACCTCCAACACGCGGCCTCGGGCGCGTCGCAGCAGCTTCCGTCGATATCCCCGCAGGAGCCACTCGACCAGCGCCTCGCGGCGGTCGTACCGGGGGGCGAGCCGGTCGTAGATCGCCCGAATCCGCGAAGAGGTGTGCGTCACCCGCGGCATCGTCTCCCTCCGCCGGATCATAGCAGCGCCCCCGCGGCGCTGTCAACCGAGCAAGGCGAGCCCCACGCCGACGAACACCGCGGTGACGACCCAGAACGCGAGCGTGATCCCCCACTCCGGAAGCTCGACGCTCGGGAGCAGATACGGGTAATCCACCCCCTCGGCCCGCTCGAAGTGGTGGTGGAAGGGACTCACCTTGAAGACCCGGCGCCCGAGGAGCTTGAAGCTCGCCACCTGCACGATCACGGAGAGGGCCTCCAAGACGGGCACGATCGCGAAGATCAACAGGAAGAGCTCCGTGCCCGTCAGCACGCTCACCGCGGCCACAAAGCCCCCCAGGGCCATCGAGCCCGTGTCCCCCAGGAAGATCCGGGCCGGGTGGACGTTCCACCACAGGAACCCCAAGAGCGCGGCGGCGAAGATCGCGATCAACTCTGGAAGGTTCCCGGCCTGCCCCGGGGCGAGCGCGAGCAGGAGCACCCCGAACCCGGCCAGCACCAGGAGCGTGATCCCCGCAGCCAAGCCGTCTAGGCCGTCCGTGAGGTTCCAGGCGTTGACCGTCCCCAGGAACGTGAGCGCGATCAGCCCGTAGAGCCACGGCCCCTCCAGCCTCCAGCCCGAGCCCGAGCCCGAGTCGAGGAAGGGGACCCGGAGGGGGGTGAGCGCCGACTCCAGCTCCAGGGCGCGCAGCAGCGCAACGAGGCCGGCGATCACGAGGAGCTGGCCCAGCAGCTTGTAGCGGGCGGGGAGGCCGCGGGCGTGCTGCTCCAAGAACTTCAGGGCATCGTCGAGGAACCCGACGAGCCCGAAGCCCAGGAGCGCGCTGACCAGCACCAGGCCCCCCTCCCCCAAGGGGCGAAAGAACTGATACACGATGAGCACGGCGAAGTAGACGGCGAGGAGGACGACGCCGCCCATGGTGGGGGTCCCCCGCTTGTGCTCGTGGATCTTGGGGCCGTAGTCGCGGATGGGCTGGCCGGCTCCGGCCGATCGCAGGAGCCCGATGAAGAGCTTCGTGCCCACGAGGCTGCCGAGGAAAGCCAGGGACGCGAGGATGAGGGTCTCCGTGGCCATGGGGGTTCCCTTCTCATTTAAGCGCTCCCGGGCGCGGGGTGCAACCGGGACGCGACGGCCCCGGGCAGCGATCGTTGGCCGAAGCCCCCGGACGTGCTACACTTAGCCCGCAGGAGCCTCGCAACCACGAAAACAGGGAAAGGAAGGCGAAGGGTTATGACGGGATCGGGACGCTCTCCGGCACCTCGCCCCATCCCCGAGGTCGCCCGCGACCTGGGGCTCTCGGAGGAGGAGCTCTTGCTCTACGGACCGTACAAGGCGAAGGTGCACCTGTCGGCCTACCGGCGTCGGGAGAAGGAGCCCGACGGGAAGCTCATCTTGGTGACGGCGATCACCCCCACCAAGTTCGGGGAGGGCAAGACGACCACGACCATCGGGCTCGGCCAAGCCCTGGGCTTGATGAAGAAGCGGGGGGTGATCGCCATCCGGGAGCCCTCGCTGGGGCCCGTCTTCGGGATCAAGGGCGGCGCCACGGGGGGCGGGAGGGCTCGGGTGATCCCCAGCGATGAGATCAACCTACACTTCACGGGGGACTTTGCGGCCGTAGAGAAGGCGAACAACCTCTTAGCCGCCCTCATCGACAACCACCTCCACCACGGGAACGCGCTGGGGCTCGACCCCCGGGAGGTCCAGTTCAAGCGCTGCATGGACATGAACGAGCGGGCTCTCCGGCAGATCGTGATCGGCCTGGGGGGGAGGACGGGGGGCGTCCCGCGCGAGGAGGTCTTCCAGATCACGGCCGCTTCCGAGGTGATGGCGATCTTCGCCCTGGCCCGCGACCTCCGCGACCTCAAGGAGCGCTTCGGGCGCATATTAGTGGGGTTTACCCGCGACGGGCGGCCCGTCCTGGCCCAAGAGCTGAAGGCCCCCGGCCCCATGGCCGCCCTGATGCGCGACGCGATCCACCCCAACTTGGTGCAGACGCTCGAGGGCACGCCCGCGTTCGTCCACGCGGGCCCCTTCGGGAACATCGCCACGGGCACCAGCAGCGTGATCGCCACTCGGCTGGCCTTGAAGCTGGCCGACTACGTGATCACGGAGGCCGGGTTCGCCTCGGACCTGGGGGCCGAGAAGTTCTTCGACATCAAGTGCCGCGTCGGGGGGCTTGAGCCGTCGGCGGCCGTGTTGGTCGCCACGGTGCGGGCGCTCAAGCTCCACGGCGGCGCGCCCCCCGTTCTCGAGGAGCTCCAGAAGGAGGACGTGGGGGCCGTCGAGCGGGGACTGCCCAACCTCGAAAAGCACATCGAGAACGTCCGAACGTTCGGGCTCCCGTTGGTGGTGGCCATCAACCGCTTCTCCACGGACACGGACGCGGAGATCGACGCGATCCGCAGGTTTTGCGAGTCCCAGGGCGTGGAGGTGGCCGTCTCCGAGGTCTACGAGCGGGGCGGCGAGGGGGGGCTCGATCTGGCCGAGAAGGCCCTCGCGCTGGCCGACTCCGGAAAGGCGCGGTTCCGCTTCCTCTACGAGGCCGACGAGCCCCTCGTGCAGAAGATCGAGAGGATCGCCACCCGAATTTACGGCGCGGACGGCGTCAAGTACACGGCGACGGCGAAGCGAAAGCTGGATCGCTTGGAGAGGCTGGGCTACGGGGGGAGCCTGGTGTGCATGGCCAAAACCCAGGACTCGCTCTCCGACGACCCCCAGCTGCGGGGTCGCCCTCGGGGCTTTACCGTGACCGTACGGGACGTCTACATCTCCGCCGGCGCGGGGTTCGTGGTGCCGCTGGCGGGACAGATCCTCACCATGCCCGGACTCCCCAAGCAGCCCGCCGCGGAGGGGATCGACGTCGACGACGAGGGGAACATCACCGGGATCTTCTAGGGGATCTTCTAGATGCTAGAGACTCGATGACTCGAGGCTGGGATGGATGAGCATCCGCGTGGGGCTGGGCGTGGACTTTCATCGCTTTGCCGAGGGCCGCAGGCTCGTCTTGGGGGGCGTGGAGATCCCCTTTGGGAGGGGCTTGGAGGGCCACTCCGACGCCGACGTCCTCACGCACGCGGTCTGCGACGCGCTGCTGGGGGCGGCCGGGCTGGGGGACATCGGGCTCCACTTCCCCCCCGGCGAGCCGCAATTTAAAGACATCTCCAGCCTGGAGCTCCTTGGGCGGGTGCGGGCGCTTATCGAGCGGGAGGGCTTTCGGGTGGCGAACGTCGACGCCGTCCTCGTGTTGGAGGCGCCGAAGGTGGCTCCCTATTTCCCCGAGATGCGGGAGCGGCTCGCCCAAGCGTTGGGAATCGGGCCCGATCGGGTCAGCGTGAAGGCCACGCGCCCCGAGGGCTTGGGGGCGCTGGGGCGGGGGGAGGGCGTCTTCGCCCAGGCCGTCGCGCTCCTCGTGTCGGGCGAGCCCTCCGGAGCCGGGGGAAGCGGGGGATCGCATCGTTGTGGAGATCGTGGACACCCCGGAGCGGATCGAGGGGTTTTTGCCTATCCTTGACGATGCGATCCCCGAGGGCTTGGCGACGCTCGAGCGCGTCCAGATTCGCTTCTACCGCAGCGGTGAGGGGACCGCGTAGGCCGCAACGGAGATCGGGCCGGGGGTCGGCCTGCTCCCCAAGCCCCCAAGCGGACCCTGGCAGGCTGCTCCCTTGCTCGGGTGGGGGGAAGCCGAAGTCGATCACCAGCTCTTCCGGCTCCAGGCGCAAGCGGTCGCCCTCGCGGATTAAGCGGAAGCGGCCGGTGGACACCTCAAACTCTAGGCGCCAAAAGGTCTTGGGACAATCGATGGTAATCTCCCCCTCCACCGTCCACCCCTGGGCCGTCCGCCATTGACCGGGAGCGATCTGCCATTCCGGGGGCACCTCATGGGCCAGCCAGTCGAGGAGTTGCCTCAGGCGTGGGGAATCCGGCGGATCGTCCTCGGGCTTCCACGTGTCCAGGATCAAAGTCAGCTGAACGCGACCGGGACAAGGGCCTACCCCTTCTACGTCAGGGATATCACCGGAATACTCGTCTAGCACGAAGTCCCTATTTTCCGGCCCTTGAGGGGGTTTGAGGACGATGAGATGGTGCTCTCTTTCCGTCAGGGTGGCTTCAGCGCCTGCATTGCCGGCAAGCCAGATGGTCACGTCGACCCTGACGCTGATGCGATCGTCGTCCCCTTGAACGGCCGTGACTCTTAGGAGGACCATCGTCATGACGCAGAAGCAGGGAATGCCCCTGGGCGGCGGGACGCGCGGGGAGCCCGGTCCTCCCGGTCCCCCCGGCCCTTCCGGGGGGACGGTGCAATCAGCGGCGGTATTCGGCGGCAGCCGGATCGGATCGTCCTCCACGGTGAAGGACCCTCGGGCCCGCAGGCCCTCCACGAGCGTCACGGTCGTGCCGCCGGGCTCCCCCGGTTGCGTGGCGGCATCGTACTCCACGATGACCGCCCGCCTCCCCGGCTCGGCGTCCTCGGCAATCCGGAAGCAGACGGTGAAGGTGAGCTTACCTTCCCGGATGAACTGCTCCTTCTCCCAGCCGACGACGGTGATGCCCTCCGGGGGCCGAAACTTGACGTCGTTGATGCGGGCCCAATAGAGCTCGGGGTCCGTGATCTCCACGGTGATTTCCACGCACAAACATCGGGCTCCCGGCTGACCGCTGGGAGGATCCACCGTTAGGGGGTCGACCGCCCAGACGGGCTGCGTTGCCATGAGCCCGCCCATCAACCCGACGAGCCCGATCCCCACGGTTCTCCGGAAAAGGGCGTTGGGAAGCCTGTTGGAAAGCATGATCCTTCACCTCAACTTTGGGTTTAGAACCCCGGCGGCACCTTCGCTTTAGCCGCCTCGGTCCCGCAGAGGTTCCACGCGGGACTTCGCCCGTTGTTCCGGAGTTGGTTCCCCGACCCCGCGATCTCGATGAACTCGTCCTCGTCGATCCACAACCCGCAGTTGTCGCTGTTTTGAACGACGTTCTCGACGAACTCCGCCCGGACGCCCTCCAGGGGGATGTCGGGGTGGCCCACCCAGACGCCCCAGTCGTTGTACTGGATCGTGTTGCGGCGCAGGGTGGCCACGGCGTCCTCCGTGAGGATCACCCCGATCTGGACCTCCCCCAGCCCGCGATGGCCCTCGATCACCGTGTCTTCCACGAGCAGCTCGCCCTCGGCCCCCACGGAGATCCCGTAGCCGAACCAGCCCTCGTGCGGGCGATTCGCGGCGATGCGGCTGCGACGGACCTCCAGGCGGGAGGCGTCGTAGAGGTTGAGCCCCGCGAAGGTGTTCCCCTCGATCGTCGCCTCCTCGATGAGCACTCGGGAGGGCTCTCCCCCGGCATCGCGGGCGGCGAGCCCGTAGCCGCCGTTGCCCCTCAGGACGCTTCGCACCACGCGCACCGCGCTCCCCCGGGCGCGCACCCCGTGTCCGTCCTGACCCGGCGTGGCCGGGAACGTGTGGAGCACCCGGGACCCCTCGATCCTCACCCCGGAGAGTCGGGCGAAGACCCCCACGCGGACGTTCTCCGTCACGATCACCCGACGCAGGGTGACGTCCGCGCTGTTCTCGATGTGAACTCCACCGCCGCGCTCTTCCGGCCCGGCCCCGCTGCCGTCGCGCACCGTGAGGTTCCACACCACGACGGGAGCTTCCACGCCCACGAGGGAGAGGACCGGCCCTTGGCGGTTGCCCCGGAGCACCGTCTGCGCGGGGTCCGTGCCCAGGCCCACGAGCGTGAGGCCCTTCCCGATCGTAAGGCCCCCCACGGCGTACGCCCCGGGCTGCAGGCAGACCACGGAGCCCTTCGCCGCCTGGGCGATCACGGACGCGAGGGGCTGAGCGGGGGTTGCCGTCACCTCGCACTCCACGTCCGGGCGCTCCCCTTCGGTTTCCGTTCCGGGTTGGGACCCCGATCCCGAAGCCGAAGCCCGCAGGCAAACGCTGGCGGAGATGAACGGCCCCTGCGGCCCCTGGAGCACGAATTTCACGCGGAGCCCCGGGGTGTAGCCCTCTTTCTCCACGAGCACGTCGATCTTGGCCGCCGCGTCGGGGACGTTGAAGGCCAAAATCAAGATGACCGCGGAGAACTTCCCATCGGGGCCCGTCGTGCCCTGGGCCAGGACTTCGTCGTCCTCGGAGGCGTTCACGACGGTGACGCGGGCGCCCGCAATCGGCTCCCCGCTGTCGCAGTCCTTCACGTCCACGACCACCAGGATGGACTGCAGGGCGGGCTGCGCCACCCGGGCGCTCGGGCTCAGGGCCGAGAGCCCCAAGACGAGAAGCCCCATTCCCACCGCGATCCCCGGCTGCCAAGCGCGAACCCTTCCCTTCACGCTCTCATCCCCCTTCGCCTCGGTCTGCTACGGTTCCGCTACGGTCCCTCGTGCCCCCGCCCCCGGACGGAGACGGGGATCGTCCCCTCGTCCGGGTCGTTGGTGGTCAGGGTGATTCGGCCCTGATAGCTCTCGGCCTCGGCGGGCGCGAAGGTGATCGCGATCAACTCCTTTCCGCCAGGCCGCACCGTGACACCCTCCCTAGCCACCTGGAATACGGAGTTGTTGCTCTGGAGGGAAATCTGCAGATTCGCCCGCCCGAGGTTCTCCACGATGAGCCGGTACTCCCGCGTTCCTCCAACTTGCACGCTGCCGAAGTCGAGGGAGGTCTCCGCAAGCCAAATCTCCGGCCCCTGCGGGGGCGTGGGGTGCACGAAAAAGGGCATCGTGACGTAAAGACGGTTGTTCAGGTAATATCGGACGGTCCAGCGGCCCGTCGGCTCCCCGGCCCACGCCTCCCGCAGCCAGAACCAGTACCACCAGCTGTAGCGGTAGTACCGATCGTGGCGGAACTCCGAGCGGCGGAAGAGCCGCCCTTGGGGGTTGTAGAACTCCACCCGGGCCACGTCGCCGGCCTTTACGCTCTTTACTTGAACCCAGAAGAGGAAGAGCGGGTCGTTGCGACTGAAGTCGGTGCGGGTGGCGGGGCGCTCCTTGAGTTGCTCGAGCGTGGGCTCGAAGTTCGTCATCCCGTAGTCGAGCACCTGGAACGCGTTCTCGTAGGGGGGCTGCTCGGCCCACCACGAGACGGGGCTCCCACAGGGGCCTTGGAAGGGATCGACCACGCGATCCGAGGCGTCCCGGACCTCGAAGTGCAGGTGGGCGTCCGTGGAGCTTCCGGAGCTTCCGATCTCCGCCAGCTCCTCGCCCGCCCGCACGTGCTCGCCGACCCGAACTTTGAGCGAGTTCTTCTTGAGATGGGCGTAGATCGTGCGTATGCCCCCTGCGTGTTCGAGGATGATGTGGTTGCCGTAGCCCCCTACTCCCGTGCGCTTGTTCCGGTCGAACTGTCCGTCTTGAACCGCGACGACCGTCCCCTCCGCGGCGGCCACCGCGTAGACCCCGCGGTCCATGAGGCGGAAGTTGAGCGCGGGGATGTCCGTTCCTCGGTGGCCGTCGTAGGTGATGGGGCCGCATTGATAGTCCTGCGCCCCCGGCCCCGAGCGGTGATCGACGTAGTTGGCGAAGAAGCAGTCTTCGTTGATCGTGCACACCAAAGGGAAGCGGAACCGCAGGGGCTCTTGAGCCTGACCCACGGGAGTTAGGAAAACCCCTCCTAGGGCAACGAGCAGGAGGAGTCCTCGGAAGAGCCACTTCATCCGGGTCAACGCGCTGCGGAATTCAGGGTTGATGCTGAGCGTTGTCATGCGCATCGTAGTCCTCCTTTCCCCTCGCTCCGGATTCCACTATAATGGGCTTGCGTTAGCGAACCGTTAATGCGAAAGGACAGCGTTCGAGTCGCGCCTTCGCCCCCGCCCCTCGTTGCGCCCCCGGGAGGGAGGTCGACCCCCTCTGCCCAGACGGAAGACGGGAGGGACGAGCCGAAGCCTGGAGATCCGGCTGCTGGGCGGGTTTGAGCTGCTCTCAGGTGGAAAGCCCCTGCCCCGCATCCCTACGCGCAAGGCCCGCTCCCTCTTTGCCTTTTTGGTCCTCCACCCCGATCGTGCGGTCTCGCGCGAGGCCCTGGCCGAGATGTTCTGGGGCCACCTCGACCGCACCCACGCCTTGGGCAACTTGCGCCTGGCGCTGTGGGCCCTTCGCCGCGTGGTGGGGCCCTACTTAGAGGTGGACGCGGAGACCGTCCGCTTCCGGGCGAAGGGCTGCGCCGTGGACG
>Ga0256830_1002924_pt1 | contig 10912 bp, 6 predicted proteins | sample 128326metaG_FD_190537 | JGI IMG/M metagenome (GOLD analysis project Ga0256830, IMG submission 190537) | Hydrothermal vent microbial communities from Lau Basin, Pacific Ocean - 128-326 | ecosystem: Environmental > Aquatic > Marine > Hydrothermal vents | place: Pacific Ocean: Lau Basin | collected...
CGCGGACCAGGGTCTCGAGTTCGGCGGGGTCCATGGCCCGGGGCAGATAGGCCTCGAGGAGCGCCGCCTCCGCCTCCTCCCGGGCGGCCAGCTCCTCGCGCCCTCCGGCCCGATACTGTTCGGCGGACTCCCGGCGCCGCTTCACGGCGCTGCGCAGGACCTGGAGGATCTCATCCGAGGACAGGTATTCCGCCGGCGAGTCCACCTCCTCGGTGAAGCCCTTGCGCGCCCGCTTCTCCAGGCCGGCGTTCTTGAGGTCGTTCAGGAGCAAGCGCAGGGTGCTCGTGCGCAGGCGGTCCTGGCCGCGCATCGCCTCCTTGAGGTCCTGCTGGATGCGGTCCAGGAGATGACTCACGGCTGCTCCTCCGGGGAACCGGTCTCGGCACCCACCGCCGCGCCGTTGCCGCCCGCAGGGGCCGCCTCCTCCTGGTCCTCCTCCCGGGGGACGGCGGCGACGGTCGCGAGGACGTCACCGGACTTGAGCTTGACGAGACGCACCCCCTGCGTGGCGCGGCCCTGGATGGAGATCTCCTCCACCCGGGTGCGCACCATCATGCCATCCCGGGTGCTGAACAAGACTTCGTCGCAGCGGCTGGCGTTCAGAGCGTTGACCACCGGGCCGTTGCGGTCGTTGGTCTTGATCCCGACGACGCCTTGGGAGCCGCGGCGCGTGAGGCGGAACTCACCGATGCGCGTGCGCTTGCCGAAGCCGTTCCGGCAGGCCAGGAGGAGATACTCGTCCTCGTGGCCGGTGACCAGGTCCACGACGCGGTCGCCCTCCCTGAGGGAGGCGCCGCGCACGCCGCCGGCGGTGCGTCCCATGGGCCGCACGTCGCTCTCGCGGAAGCGCACCACCTGGCCGCCGGCGGTGACCAGGAGGACCTCGTCGCCCCCGGAGACCAGGGCGGTGCCGATCAGCCGGTCCTCGTCGGCCAGGACGGTGGCGATGATCCCGGCCCGCCGCGGCCGGGAGTAGGCCCGGAGCGGCGTCTTCTTCACCTTGCCGCGGGCGGTGGCAAAGAGCAGGTACTCGGCCTCGTCGAAGTTGCGCGTGGCCTGGATCGAGCGGATCTCCTCGTCGGCGCCGATCCCCTCGATGAGGTTGCGAATGGAGCGCCCGCGGGCGGTGCGATCCAGGTCCGGCAGCTGATAGACCTTGAGCCAGTAGAGGCGGCCGCGGTCGGTGATGATCAGCAGGTAGTCGTGGGTGCTGCAGACGAAGAGGTGGGACAGCTCGTCCCCCTCCCGGGCCTTGCCGCCGGTGATCCCACGGCCGCCCCGGCTCTGGGCGCGGTAGGTGTCCACCGGCGTGCGCTTGACGAAGCCCGCCCGCGAAATGGTCACCACGACGTTCTCCTCGGCGATCAGGTCCTCGGTCAGGAACTCCTCCACCGAGCCGCCGATCTCCGTGCGCCGCGGACTCGGGTAGGACGCCGCCAGCTCGTCGAGATCCTGGCGGATCATGTCCAGGACCAGCTCGTCCTCGGCCAGCACCCGCTTGTACCAGGCAATGTCCTGGTGCAGCTGATCGATCTCTTCCTGGAGCTTGTGGACCTCCAGGGCCGTCAGGCGGCCGAGGCGCATGTCCACGATGGCCTGGGACTGGACCGGGCTGAGCTCGAAAGTGGCCTCCAGACGCCGGCGCGCGTCGGCGGTGTCCTCGGAGGTCTTGATGATCTCCACGACTTCGTCGATGGCCTGGATGGCGATCATCAGGCCCTGGAGGATGTGCAGCCGGCGCTCCGCCTTGTCGAGCAGGTAGCGCGTGCGCCGCCGGATGACCTGGAAGCGGTGGTCCCGGTAGGCCAGGAGCAGCTCCTTGATCCCCAGGGTCCGCGGCCGGCCGTCCACCAGGACGACGTTGCGGATGACGTAGGTGCTCTGAAGCGGCGTGTACTTGTAGAGCAGGTTCTCGACCACCACCGGGTCGGCATCCTGCCGGAGCTCCACCACCACGCGCATCCCGGTCCGGTCGGACTCATCGCGGATGTCGTGGATGCCCTCGATGCGGCCGTCCTTCACCGCATCGGCCATCTTCTCGATGATCGCGGCCTTCTCCCGCTCGTAGGGGATCTCCGTGATCACCAGCCGCGAACGGCGGCTGCGGCCGTCGGCCTCCTCCACATGCACCCGGCCGCGCAGGACCAGGCGGCCGACGCCGGTGCTGTAGGCCTGGGCAACGCCCCCGGCCCCGCAGAGAATGCCGCCGGTCGGGAAGTCCGGACCGGGCAGGACCTTCATGATCTCGGCGACCGTGGCCTCGGGGTCGTCGAGGACCAGGCGGATGGCGCGCACCACCTCCCCCAGGTTGTGGGGCGCCAGGGAGGTGCTCATCCCCACCGCGATCCCCTCGGAACCGTTCACCAGGAGGTTCGGGAAGCGGCCCGGCAGGACCACGGGCTCCATGCGCGTCTCGTCGTAGTTCGGACGCAGGTCCACCGTGTCCTTGTCGAGATCGGCGAGGAGCTCCTCGGCCGGACGGCCCATGCGCGCTTCGGTGTAGCGCATGGCCGCCGGCGGGTCGCCGTCAATGGAGCCGAAGTTGCCCTGGCCGTCGATCAGGGGCTCGCGCAGGCGGAAGGGCTGCGCCATGCGCACCAGGGTCGGATAGATGACCGACTCTCCGTGCGGATGGTAGTTGCCGCTCGTGTCGCCCGCGATCTTGGCGCACTTGCGGTACTTGGCGTTGGGCCGCAGGCCCAGATCGTTCATGGCCACGAGGATCCGCCGCTGCGAGGGCTTGAGCCCATCGCGGACGTCGGGCAGCGCCCGGTCGTGGATGACGGAGAGGGCGTAGGTGAGATAGCTCTCCCGCATCTCGCGCTCGATCAGGGTGGTCCCGATGGAGGCGGCGGGGGCGGGATCGCGGCGGGGATTGCGCTCGGCCATGAGGAAGCCTGGGAGGGCCCGGAAAAGGCCCTCCATTGCACCAGGACGACGCCCCGAGGGCCAGCCCGGAGCGCCGCGAGGAATCTACATAAACGTATTATAAAAAAGGACTTGGAACGCCCTCCCAAGTCTTCCTCCGGGGCCCGGGGAGGATCCCCCCGGAAGGCCGCCCGGCGCTCGCCGCGCCGCACCCGCCGGGTCTCAGAGGCTCCCCCGGTCCGGCCCCGCGAGGTGCAGGACCTGGAACAGGAGGGCCAGGAGAGCCGCTCCCAGATAGAGCCTCCGGTAGCGCCGCGCCCGCCGGTGCCAGAACTCGGCCCGGGCAGGGTCGGCCAGGCAGCGGGCGAGCTCCTCGACCCGGCGCGCCGGCGGCAGGTGGCGGAAGCCGAGGCGCGGTTCGGGCCCGCCCAGGACCACCAGAGCCTGGATCAGGTGCGGTCCCAGGGAGGGTTCCCGGGTCATGGCGTCGAGGTCGGCCTGCATCTCGAAACAGCGGCTGGCCGGAACGAAGGGAACGAGCGCCAGCCCGAGCCCCAGGAAGATGGACAGGGAGCCGGGGGCATCCTCCCCGAGGAGAAGGGTGATCTCCTCACCCAGGAAGAGAGCGGCCAGACCGCCGGCACCCAGGATCAGGTGATGGCCGCGCCGCAGGTGCGAGAGTTCATGGGCCAGGACCGCCCGCACCGTCGGGCCGTCGAGGCGCTGGAGCAGGCGGTCGCTCAGGAGGACCCAGCCGAAGGAGCCCGCCCCTACGGCGATGGCGTTGGCGATCAGACCCTGGGTCGGCCAGTAGAGGACACGCGGGGGACGTCCCCTTCCCGGCCAGAGTTCGCGGGCCGCTTCCTGCCAGGCGGGAAGGCGGCCGGAGGCACCCAGGGCCCGGGGCAGAACCGGGAAGACGAGGGGGACGACAAGGGCCAGCGAGCCGAGGCCCAGAAGGCGTTCGGCGGTTTCTTCTCCAAGGGGCTCGATCAGCCAGGCGCTGCCCCACTCCCAGAACTGGCTGATGACCGCCACGGGAAGCAGGAAGAAGAGGATCCCCCGGAGCTGCCGGAAGACCAGGCGGCGGGCGGCGGCGGGCGCGAGGCCCGCGGCCCGGGCCTCGCCGAAGCGAAGGGGCGGCAGGAACCAGAGCCAGGGGAGGACTCCGGCCCAGGAACCGAGAGCCGCCGGCCAGTCGACGCGGCCCAGCAGCTCGAGCCCCCCGCAGGGCCCGAGCCAGAGGAGGTGCAGGAGAAGGGGCGCGGCGAAGAAGAGGACCCCCCGCCACTCCGGGCAGACCCGGCCCCGGGCGGCGGCCCGGTGCCAGCGCCAGGCCAGGGCCCAGGGCAGGGCCAGGAGCAGGCCGAGGAGAACGGGACGGGGTGCGGCGACCCACTCCGGCTGCTCCTCGAGGAGGATCCAGCCGAGCCAGGCCGCCAGGAAGGAAGCGAGCGGCGGCATGGCGCCCTCAGAGGGGGGCCTCCTCCAGGCGGACGGGACCTTGCAGGAGCAGGGAACCCTCGGGGCCGGGCCGGGTGCGGAGGCTCCCCCCCGGAAAGCGGAGCTCCAGGGGGCCCGGTCCCCCGCCCATCCAGGCCACAAGGCTCACAGCCACCGCCCCGCTGGCGCAGGAACCGGTCTCGCCCACGCCCCGCTCGTGAACGCGCACGCGCAGGGCGCCGGGGCCGTCGTCCTGGACCAGTTCCAGGTTCACCCCCTCGGGGAAGAGAGCCTCGGCAGCGGCCGCACGCCCCGCCAGGGTTTCGAGATCCTCGGCGTCCACGTCCTCGACGGGAACGACGCAATGGGGATTCCACCACGGAACCGCAAGCCCGCGCCGGCCGCCGCCAAGGTCCACGGGACGGAGCGCCATCTCCTCGGGCAGGGACTCGGGCGGGAGGAGGAGGACCAGGCGCTCCTCCGGATCCCGCCGCCAGCCCAGATGCCGGCCGCCGGTCTCCAGAAGCCCGCCGGCGAGGCCGCGCTCCCTCTCCAGCCAGCGGGCGGCGAGACGCGCCCCGTTCAAGCAGACGCCGCCGTCTGTGCCGTCGCGGTTGCGGACGGCGAGGCGCGGCGGATCGGAGAGGGGATCGAGGACCAGGAGACCGTCGGCCGACTGCGCGCGGCACAGGCTTCGGACCTCCCCCGCTTCCAGGGCGGCAGAGGCCTCGTCCGCCACCGCCAGCAACAGCCGGTTGCCGCAGGCGTCGCCGCGCCAGATCCTCACGGCGGGCATCCTAGCCGCGCCTACTCCCGGGCTCCGCTGCCGCCGGCCTCCTCCGCCTCCAGGGCCGCGAGGACGTCGGGGGCCGCCGCCTCCAGGCCGGCACGCAGGAAGGCGGCGAACTTCGCGGGATCCGGGTCGTAGCCGGGGAAGATGGCGACGTCGGTGTCGGTGCGCGGATCCAGGATGACGTAGTAGGGCTGGGCGGCGACGCCGTAGCGCTCGATCTGGAACCGGGCGTTGCGGCCGGCATACTCCCCGCTGTCCACCCAGAGCTCGGCGCGCACGAAGGTCTCGAGGAGGGGCTTGACCAGGGGATGCGGGAAGATCGTCCCCTCGACCACCCGGCAGTTGGCGCAGGAGGCCCCGGTGAAGTCCAGGAACAGGAGACGCCCCTCGCGCAGGGCCGCCTGGCGGGCCTCTTCGAAGTCCTCGTACCAGATCAGGCCGGCGGGACCGAGGATCTGACTGCCCTCGAGTTCCACGGCCTCGCCCGAGGCATCCACGGCCTCGCGGCCGTAGTGGATGGGCGGCAGCAGGGCGTCCAGGGCCGGGGTCAGGGGACGGTCGTCGAGACCGCGCAGGAAGTAGCCGCCGGCCCCGAGGAACAGGAGGGCGAAGCCGGTCTTCACGATCGTCCGGCGCGGTCGCTCCACATCGTGGGGCGCCTTGAACAGCCCCAGGAGGTAGGCGGCGGCCAGGAACAAGGGGATGGCGAAGAGGATCAGGACCACCGGCCGGGTCAGGACCTCGAGACGGAGAGCGAGATCCGCGGTCGCCAGGAACTTCCAGGCGGCGGCGATCTCGACGAAACCGAGGACCACCTTCACCGAGTCCATCCAACTGCCCGAACGCGGCAGCTTCCGCACCATGCTCGGGAACAGGGCAAGAAAGAAGAAGGGCGCCGCGAAGACCGCCCCGAAGACGGTCATGCCCAGGAGCGCCCAGGTCCAGTCGCCCTCCACGGCCAGGACCAGGACCGCACCGACAAAGGCGACGGTGCAGGTGAAGGCGGTGACGCTGAAGGCCACGGCCATGACCATGACCGGCTTGTAGCCGGCCTGCCCCATGCGCGAGGCGCTGGCCGAGTCGAGGCGGCGCTGCAGCCAGGCCGGCGGCCGGATCTCGAAGAAGCCGATGAGCGACAGGCCAAAGACCACGAACAGGACCGCCAGGGCCAGGTTCAGCCAGGGGCTGGAGGCGAAGCGGTTGATGCCGGTGGCGCCGAACAGGGCGGTGACCCCGAGCCCCAGGGCGGTGAAGGTCAGGACGATCCCCAGGGCATAGGCCGTGGCGTTGCCCAGGGCCGTACCCTTGCCATCCTCGGCCCGCTTCGTGAAGAAGCTGACCGTGATCGGGATCATCGGGAAGACACAGGGCGTGAGCAAGGCCAGGAGTGCGGCGCCGATGGCCTTCAGGAGGAAAGCCCAGAGTCCGCCCGAGGTCAGGTTCGAGGTGCTGGAGCCGAAGACCTGGGGTCCGCCGGCGGTGGAGGCCCCGTCCTCCGGCGGCGCCGTTCCCCAGGAGCCGGCCGGCAGGGCGCGGGGCGGCGCCGCCTCGCCCTCGCCGAGGATCCGGATCGGGACCAGGATCGCAGTCTCCGTGGGCAGGTTGCAACGGCTCTCGTCGCAGGACTGCCAGAGGACGCTCACCAGCCCCTCGGCCTCCCCGGGCTCGCCGCGCAAGAGAACCGGCAGGCGGAACTCGACCTCGCCGGAGAGCCAGAGCGAGGTCGCTCCGTCCGGCTCGGGGTGCGGAACCCCCTCGGCGTCGGTCACGAGGCGCGCGCCCGCGAGCGGCGCCAGGGCCCCGCCCAGGCTCCGGACCTCCGGGCGGACGCCGGTGGCCGCAGGATCCATGTCCGGGTGATAGAGGTGCCAGCCCTCGTCAATGGCGCCGAAGAGCCGCAAGGTAGCGGCGCTCCCTGCCGGCCCGGCCGGCGGATCCAGCTCGGCGCGCCAGATCACGCCCCCCGGAGCGGTCTCGAACTCCACCGGGATCTCGGCGACGGCGTCCTGCAGGCAGTTGGTCTCGGTGCAGGGCATGTAGCGCATGTGCACCGTCGCCCGCGCCGGCCCCGGAGGCGCCGTGACGTAGGCGTCGAACTCGAACAGGACCTCGCCCTGGACCCAGATCTCGGTGACCTTCTCGGTCCCGAGGTCGAGTTCGTGGGCCACGCCGGCGCTGGCCGTCATGAGGCCCGAGTCCGCCCAGAGGGCGAGGCCGCCTTCGACCCTCTCGAGGCCCACGGGAACCCCGATCCCCCGGCTCCGGGGATGGTAGAGGTGCCAGCCCGGCGCGATGCGGGCCGTCACCTGGACCCGCACCTTCTCTCCGGCCCGCGGTGGCAGGCGCCGTTCCGCAAGGCGCGCCGACCAGGAGACCGTCTCCGAGGGCTCGGCACCGAAGGGGTCCAGGAAGCCGAACTCCGGCTCCTGGGCCGGGCCGCGGTCCGCCAGGACGGCGAGGAAGGCCCCGAAGAGCAGGAGGACGGAAAGGAGAGGGCGTCGCATCGGGGCTCCGGTCGGTCCGGGTCTCGGCACCGTTATACGAACGGGAACCGGCCGGCGTGAGGGGAAGGAGGGAGACTCCTGGTGGGCGATGAGGGACTCGAACCCCCGACCCTCTCGGTGTAAACGAGATGCTCTAGCCAGCTGAGCCAATCGCCCGGGACCCCGTATTCTAGGCGTAGAATGCCAGGATGGAAGCCAGCGAGGCGCCCCTGGCCCGGCCCCGGCAGCCGGATACCGCCTGCCGGAGCGCCCTGGTCGTGCGCTACGACGAGATCGGCCTCAAGGGCGGCAATCGCTCCATGTTCGAGCGCCGGCTCCTGGAGAACCTGCGCGCCGCCCTGCGCGGCACCCCGGGCCTCGAGCTCCACCGCATCCGCGGCCGCGCCCTGGTCCGCGCCGCGGTGCCCGCCGAGGAACTGACGGCCCCGGCCGCGCGGGTCTTCGGGGTCTCCAGCCTTTCCCCGGCCCGGGAGCTGGGGCACGACCTCGAGGAGATCGAGGCCGCCGCCACGACCCTGGTCGAAGAGCTCCTGGAGCGCCGCTTCCCCGGAGCGGGCGAGGTGCCCTTCCGGGTGACGGTGAACCGGGCCACCCCGCGCTTCCGCCGAAGCAGCATGGAGACCGAGCGCCTGCTCGGCGCCCGCCTCCTGGAGCGCTTCCCGCGCCTCCGCGTGCGGCTCAAGGAACCGGCCCTGCAGGTCGAACTCGACATCCGCGACGAGGGCGCCTTCCTCTTCGCCGACCGCATCCCGGGACCCGGCGGCCTGCCGGTCGGCAGCCTCGGGCGTGCTCTGTGCCTGCTCTCCGGCGGCATCGACAGCCCGGTGGCGGCGTGGCTGACGATGAAGCGCGGCGTGCGCGTCGAGTTCGTCTCCTTCTATTCCTTCCCCTATGTCGGTCCGCAGCTCAAGGAGAAGCTGCAGCGCCTCGCCGAGCGTCTCGCCGGGTGGCAGCCGGTCTCGGTCCTGCACGTGGTTCCCTTCACCGACTACCAGGTCGCGATCCGCGACCACGCCGATCCACGCTACCGCACGGTCCTTTACCGCCGGGCGATGCAGCGCATCGCCTCGCGCATCGCCCGGCGCCGCAAGGCGCAGGCGCTGGTGACCGGCGAGAGCATCGGCCAGGTCGCCAGCCAGACCCTGGAGAATCTGGCCCTCATCGAGGAGGCTTCCAGCCTGCCGGTGCTCCGGCCCCTGGTCACCTACGACAAGCGCGAGACCGTCGAGCTGGCCCGCCGCATCGGCACCTTCGAGATCAGCAACCTGCCGGCTCCGGACTGTTGTACCGTGTTCCAGCCGGAGCGGCCGGTCATCCACGGCCGCCTGGAGGAGGCCCTGGAGGCGGAATCCCGTCTCGATCTCCAGGCCCTCACCGAGGACGCCGTCCGCCGCACCGAAAGAATCCGATTCCCGGAATCGCCATGAAGCCCTCGCCCCTCCTCTTGTCCGCAGCCTGTGCGCTGCTCCTCCTGCCCGGCTGCCTGGGAGGCAGCAAGAAGAAGAAGCCCGAGATCTCCACCGGTGTCGGCGCCGGCCAGGGTGCCACCGTCGCCGAGCAGCCGGTGCAGAAGGCCCAGCCGGAGCCTCCGGGCCCGAACGAGACCCTCTACATCTGCGACCTCGAGGATGCCTCCGGCCGGCCCGTGGCCGGGGTCCGGGTCATGCTCCTGAGCCACAAGCCCGAGGGCCTCTACATCAAGGAGCCGCGCCGCGCCTCCGTCATGGGTACCTACAAGTCCCCCTTGAGCGGCCGCGTCTTCTTCAAGAGCGAGTCCGACGGCCAGGAGAAGTACCTGTGGTTCGGCGGATTGGGCCTGGAGCCCTTCGTCGTCCCCGCCGGAGCGGCGGTCGGCGGCAAGACCTATACCCGGGTCCAGAAGGTGGAGATCCTGCCCATTGCGAAGTTCATCATCAAGGACCACCGCGGCGACCTTGTGGCCGACGCCATCGTCACCATGAAGCCGACGGCGGCCCAGAACTCGAAGTTCGCCAACCGCGGCATGAGCGCCAACTACGGCAACACCAAACGCTCTGACGACCTGGGAGTGGTGACCTTCTCGCGGCCGCCCGGCGAGTACTCCTTCATCGCCACCAAGGCCAACGGCACCTGCCGCCTGGAGAAGACCATCCAGTGGGACGGGGATCCGACGCCGATCGAGGTCCAGCTGCCGGAACGGACTCCCGGCCGGTAGCCCCCGGCCCGCCGCACCGGAAAGAGAGAGCGGCCCGCGGGAAGAACCCGCGGGCCGCTCCTGTTCTGGGGTGGCGAGGGTGACGGGGCTCGAACCCGCAACCACCAGATCGACAGTCTGGTACGCTAACCAATTGCGCCACACCCCCGCCGATGGGGCGGAGAGTATAGAAGCGGCCGCCGCAGACGGTCAAGACGGGCCGCCGGCCCCGGGCGCTCCCTCCGATCCGGCCGGAGTCCCCGCCTTGGCCTCCTCCCAGAGGCGGTCCATCTCCTCCAGGCTGGCCTCCTCCAAGGGCTTTCCGAGCCTGCGCTCCACATAACGGAAGCGCCGGACGAAGCGGTCCACGGTCGAGCGCAGGGCCTGCTCCGGATCCAGATCCAGCTTGCGGGCCACGTTCACCAGGGCGAAGAGGAGGTCGCCGAGCTCGCCGGAAGCCGCCCTCCGGTCACCGGCCTCCAGAGCCCGGCGCAGTTCCCGGAACTCCTCCTCGACCTTGTCCAGAGGGCCCTCCAGCCCCGGCCAGTCGAAGCCGGCGTGGGCCGCCTTGGCGCCGACGCGGTGGGCGCGCAGCAGAGCCGGCAGGGAACGCGGCACCCCGGAGAGGACCGAGGTGTCCTCCTGGCCGGACTCCTCCCGTTCCCGGCGCTTGATGGACTCCCAGTTGCGCAGGACCTCGCCCGCCCCTTCGACCTCCGTCTCCCCGTAGACATGGGGATGCCGGCGGATGAGCTTGGCGGTGATGCGGCGGGCGACCTCGGCCAGGTCGAAGCCCCGGGGCGGCGCTTCCTCCGAGGCCACCCGGGCCATCATCAGCACCCCCATGAGGAGGTCGCCGAGCTCGCCGGCCGTGGCGTCCCGGTCGCCACGGGCGACGGCGTCGGCCATCTCGTGGGCCTCCTCGACGAGGTGCCCGGCCAGGCTCTCCAGGGTCTGGCCCGCGTCCCAGGGGCAGCCGCCGGGGGAGCGCAGGGTGTCCACGACCTGGATCAGACGCTCCAGGGCGGCGAGCTGCTCGGGGGGGACGGGACGTTCCTCGGGAGGCATGGCCCCCATTGTGCCGGCCCGGGCGCAAGGCGTGCTCAGGCTCCGGAGACCGGGCCGGTCGGC
>Ga0256830_1002925_pt1 | contig 10911 bp, 6 predicted proteins | sample 128326metaG_FD_190537 | JGI IMG/M metagenome (GOLD analysis project Ga0256830, IMG submission 190537) | Hydrothermal vent microbial communities from Lau Basin, Pacific Ocean - 128-326 | ecosystem: Environmental > Aquatic > Marine > Hydrothermal vents | place: Pacific Ocean: Lau Basin | collected...
AGACCAACCGGATCGTGTTCGTGGACGAAGACGTGCCCGGTGGAACAACCGCCTATATGATGCAAGAAGTGCTGGAAAAACAAGGGGGCTACTATTGGCTGGATTCAGCCCCACGCACCCTCTCAGCCCAGCCCCACCGGCCGGCGTATGGGTCGGACGGAAACTACTTCTCGAAGCCGAACGTAGAGGATGTGATCGAAGCCGTATACGGAGTGATGCACGAAACCGCACCCTCCAAATTCCCGATCTTCTATTGAACAGCGGAAAACCTTCCCCAGGACAACCCGGCGACCGCGCGCGGTCGCCAACGTACCCCCAAAGACCCTCCCCCGAATTATGGATTGAAATTTCAGAAAGTCGCTCTATAATAGAGTAGATATTTTTCCCGAGAGAGAGCCATCCACGAACTCCTGACGACAACAGAGGAGGCCGGTGTCAGGAGTTCAGATTATTATTGCCCGGTAGACTTTATAAAGTACAATATAGCCAACTGGGCAGGCTAAAAAACCTGTCTCGGACCTCACCGCAACCAACAGTTCACCTCACCACGTCAGGGGATTGCATCTCCCGCGTTGTTACACGCAACGCAGCGATGTGTTTCCTTGTAATGACGGCAACTGTAGTGACCGGTATGAAAAAAAATAATCCGATAACTTTTACACAAACGATGATCCACGATACCCCTGACAGCCTCTCCCCATCAGGCCCTTGGGCACAAGTCGAACTAACTCCCCAAGAGTATGCAGATAAAGTCGCCAAGCTCGAAGCACTTCACAAAATCGGCGTAGCGATCACCTCCACCCTGGAAATCGATGCGCTATTGCAACTGGTCGTCGAACAGGCCGCCCTGCTCTTGAACACAGACAGTTGTTCAATTGCATTGCTGGAGCAGGAAACAGGCGAACTGGTTTTCATGGCCGCGGTAGACGATATCGTCGGGAAACGGATCCCCCCCGGTCAGGGAATCATGTTTCGCTCTCTCCAAGAAGGCAAAGCCCAAATCGTTCCCGATCTGTTGCAAGAATCCCTACACTACGCGAAAATCGGGAAGGAGAGCAAATTAATCGCCCGTTCTCTGCTATCCGTTCCGCTTCAAGTAGGGGATAAACCCCTGGGCGTTTTAGCCGCTGTCAATCGCCAACCTCACTACTTCTCCTTAGAGGATCGCGATTTACTGGTCACTATGGCGGGTTACGTCTCCATCGCCATCGAAAACACACGGTTGTTTAAGCAAGTTCAACACTACAGCCGCGAACTGGAACAAAAAGTCGCCCGCCGCACCGCCAAACTACAGAAATTTTACCAACGCCAGGCAGCCCTGGCAAAAATTGAGCTGGCTATCAACCAGCCACACGAACTGGACAAAGTATTGAAACAGATTTGCGAATCAACCACACGCGAGGTCACCATCAACGGCGAAACGATTATCTTGCTTTGGGATGAACAGACCCAATCCTTCACCGCCAGCGCAACCACATACCAGGAATATTCTCTCGAAAAAATTTCCAATGTCGTCAAAAAGCAGGGGATCAGCCGCTCGGTCGTCGAAACCCGGCGCCCCGTCATCGTGCAAGACCTGAGCCGCACGCCCTTCCCACCTCCCAACCCTTTCCTTATCGAAACGAACATCCAATCCCTGGCAGCTTTTCCATTGCTGGCAGAAGAAGAAGTCCTGGGTGTGATGGTGGTTGTGGACCGCCAACGCCGAGAGTTCCTGGACGAAGACATCGATTTTATGACCACCCTGGCAAACCGGGCTGCCAACTCGATTTGGAAAGTGCGTCTATACGAAGCCGAACGGAAACAACGCGCCAAAGCAGAAGCCCATGCGCAAGAATTACGCAAACGCGAAAGATACCTCGCCATTCTCAACGACATCACGCGCACAGCTATCGAACAACAAGACCTGCACCTGGTATTGGAAACAATAGCCCCTCGCTTGCAGGACCTGTTTCAAGCAAGCGGCTGCTACATCACACTTTGGGACGAAGAGCTGGAAAGGACACTCCCCTCGATAGCCGCCGGAAAGACCCACATCCCTTACCACCAGATCAAAACCCAGCCAGGCGAACACACCATGACGGCCTCCGTCCTCAAAGCCGGGCGGGCACTGCTCGCCAAAGACGTTCGCAACACCCCTTACATTGATCCCGAGATCGCGAAAAACTTCCCCATGCGCTCTCTTTTAGGGCTTCCCTTGATCGCCGATAACCAGAAACTGGGCGCCGTGCTCCTGGCTTACCACCAGCCCCCCGCGTTCTCCGACGAAATGATCATGCTTGGAGAACAGGCCGCCCGCCAGATCGCGCTCGCCATCGCCAAAATCCAGGCCATCGAAACGGCCCAACGCCGCGCCAGGGAAGCCGAGACCCTGCGCCAGGCAGCCGCCGCGGTGAGCGAAACCCTCAACGAACAGGCAGCCATCGAGCGCATCCTGTTACAGATGCAACGCGTAGTACCCTACGACAGCGCTTCCGTACAACTCCTGCGAGAGGGCTATCTGGAAATCGTTGGCGGCAACGGCTGGGACAACGAAGAGGACATCTTAGGCCTGCAATTCCCGGTTCCCGGAGATAACCCCAATTCGATTGTCATTCGAGAACGCCGCCCCTTGATTCTGGAAAACGCACCCGAATCCCATCGCCCATTCCTGGAAGTTCCGCACAGCCACATTCGATCATGGCTGGGAGTGCCGCTCATATTTCACGAAAAAGTCATCGGCATGTTGGCACTGGACAGCAAGCAGCCACACTACTTTACTTCCCGCCATGCCAGCCTGGTCGCTGCCTTTGCCGATCAAGTAGCTATCGCAATCGAAAACGCTCGTCTCTTCGAGACTACCAAAAAAGCCGCACTCGAAGCCCGCATCGCACAAGACATTCTTCACCGCCTGAACGTTGTCCAGGATGTCATCGATGCCTTCCCCTTCGTGACCGAAGGGCTGTTAGAGATGACCGAAGCAGCATACATCAGTCTGGCGATGCTCGATGAGGACCCAGATTGGTTCATCATGATCGCCCTGGACCATCCCCGCCCGGAATTAAGCGAAGGCACCCGGATGCGTGTTTCCCACACATCTGCGGCAGAAGATGTCCTGGCCGGCCGCGTACACCTCACCCCTGATCTCTCCCTGGAATCAACAACGCTTGCCGAACAGATTCTCCTGGAAGCCGGTCACAAATCGCGCATCAACCTGCCCTTGCGCACCCCCTCCGGCGTCATCGGCGCCTTGAACCTGACCTGGAAAGTCAAGCACGGCTTCCAGCTCGATCAAATCCCCATTCTGATGCAAATCTCCGACGCCTTCGCCCTGGCCATCCAAAAACAACGGCTGCTGGAAACCGAACGTGTACGCGTCAAAGAACTGGAAGCCCTCCGGGCCACCATAGCGGACATTTCTGCTGAGCTTGAAATGCCCCGGCTACTCCAAATCATTTTGAAACGAGCGATAGAATTGCTCAACGTGACCGGCGGAGAAGTGGGTCTGGTACAGGAAAACGGCACAGAGATAACCGTGCCCGCCTCTTTTAATACAGGACGAGACGACCCAAACGCCAAAATCTTCGCCGGCGACAGCGTTTTGGAATTCGTGGCCCAAACAGGTGAACCCATACTCATCCCAGACTTCCGAAGATGGGAAAACTGCCCCGCTGAATTTGCACACGGGCCGTGGTACGGCGTGATAGCCACCCCCATCAATATTCGTAATAACCTGTTAGGCGTACTGGCCCTGTGCGATACCCGCCCCGAGAGCACATTCAAAGCCTCGGACCTGGACCTGCTCACCCTGTTTGCCAGCCAGGTCGCCATTGCCATCGATAACGCCAAGCTGTTTGAAGAAGTCCAATTGATGGCTACCACAGATGAACTCACCGGTATAAACAACCGCCGCCAGTTATTCCAGGCAGGCCGCGAAAAATTCGAACACGCCCGCCGCAGCGGTTTACCGTTTTCCGCCATTATGTTCGACATCGATCATTTCAAGAAGATCAACGACAACCTCGGACACGCCACGGGCGACGAAATCTTGCACGCCCTGGCCGAAACCTGCTTCCATGAAATCCGCAAAGCAGACATATTTGGGCGGTATGGCGGCGAAGAGTTCACCATTCTGCTGCCAAATACCACCCTCGAACAGGCCAAAAATCTGGCCGAACGCCTGCGCGCCCGCGTAGAAAACACACCCTTTCGAACAAATCGGGGCGAGATCTCCATCACCATCAGTCTGGGCGTTGCCCAAATTTCGGATGACATACCAGACCTGGCCTCCCTCATCGACCGCGCAGACACCGCCCTGTATGCCGCAAAACAATCCGGCCGTAACCAGGTGGTCGTCTTCGAGACATCCAAAGATCAGTAGATCGCATGACCATCACCATCCGTGCGCTCACTCGATTCGAGGAATTCCTGGAACTTCAACAACTGCACCAAACCATTTGGGGCATCCAGGCCGGGCTCTACCCGCCAATGGTGAACACCGCCTCCCAAAACGGCGGTGTGGTGCTGGGCGCGTTCGACGGAGAACGCATGGTCGGCTTCAGCTTCGCCTTCCTGGGACGCCATCACGACGGCAGCCTCAAGCTGTGCTCCCAAACCACCGGCTTCCTGCCCGAATACCGCGGCCAGGGGCTGGGCACGGCCATCAAGTGGGCGCAATTCGACCGCGCCCGCCAGATGCAAATCCCCCTCATCACCTGGACGTTCGACCCGCTCGAAGCCCCCAACGCCTACCTGAACCTGCACAAACTGGGCGGCACCAGCCACACCTACAAAGTCAATATCTACGGCGAGCACTTCTCCCGCTTTGGTGAAGGGATGCCCAGCGACCGGCTGATCCTCGAGTGGTGGCTGGAAGACGAACGCGTCAACCGGCTTCGGCAGGGAGAGACCCCGCCCGCCGATCCGCCCCCGGCCCCGATCATCAACCCCGCCCGCGGGCCGGGGCTGACCCGTAAAATCTCCCGCCTCGAACTGGAACACGCCGCGGCGGAAGTGCTGCTCGAAATCCCCGCCAACATCCAGGCCATGCGCCAAAGCGACATGTCCCTGGCGCGCGAGTGGCGTTTTGCCACCCGCAAAGCCTTCCAGACTTATTTCCAACGCGGCTACACCGCAGTCGATGTATACAAAAAACGCCTAAATAACGAAATACGGGTATACTACGCCCTCCGAAACACTGGAAGCACTGGGAATACTGAGTCCACTGACCACTGAACACTGAACACTGACCACTGACCACTGACTCCCCCCATGAACAACAAATTCTACATCCCCGAACGCGTCATGGTCGTCATGGCACACCCCGACGACATCGAATTTTCTTGCGCAGGGACGATTGCGCGCTGGACAAAGGCAGGCGCAAAAGCCTGCTACGTACTCTGCACCAGCGGCGACGGCGGCATTGCCGCAGAGGGCATCACCCGCCAACAGGCCGCCAAAATCCGGGAAGCCGAACAACGCCAGGCCGCCAAAATCTGCGGCGTGGACGAGGTCGTTTTTCTACGCGAACCCGACGGGATGCTGCAACCCACCCTGGAACTGCGCAAAAAGATCGTGCGCGAAATCCGCCGTTTCCGCCCCGAGGTGCTCATCTGCGGCGACCCTACGGTGGTATGGGTGGGATCGAATTACATCAACCACCCCGACCACCGCGCCGCGGCCACCGCCGCCATCGAGGCCGTCTTCCCCGCGGCGGGCCAGCCCCACGTGTTCGAAGAACTCGCAAAAGAAGGGCTTCAGGCACACAAAACACGCAAAGTATACGTCAGCGTATGGAGCGACCCTGACGTTTTCGTCAACATCGAAGAGACCATCGACCTGAAGATCGCAGCCTTGCGCGCCCACAAGAGCCAGATGAAAGACTGGGACCCCGAACCGCGTATCAAAGAATGGGCTGCCGAGCGCGGCAAGGGAAAAGAGATGGCCTATGCCGAGGCTTTCCGGGTGGTGACGCTGGAGAGCGACGAGGACTGGGAAAAGTGGAAGGGTCAGGTCGCCGGTCGAGAGCGCGCGCTCCCGCCTGAATGAACGAAAAATTCCCCCTAACGCCCGAGCGCGCGGAAAATGAACCCAAGAAAACTGATCGTTTACGCGGCTGTCAGCCTCGTGCTGGTGGGGGCAATATGGCTGCTCACCCAACGCGGGCAGGGTGAACCCCGCGGCGCGCGCGGCAAATCCCCCGCACAAACCCTGCCCGGCGACCTCACCCCGGAACAGCAACTGGCACAAGACCTGGCCCTCTCCGATCCGCGCGTCCAGACCCTGACCACAGGCCGGCGCTCCGAAGTGATGGGCATCAAACGCGTGGGAATGCACTTCCCAAAAAGCAGCCGGGCGTGCGCGCAGGCCGACTGCCGGCAGGTAGAAATCTACAACTTCGACGAAAACGCCGCGGTGGTCGCCATCGTCAACCTGGACACCCGCCAGGTGCTGGACGTGCTGTACCAGCCCGGGGTCCACCCCGGCATCAACCAACGCCTGGCCGCCCGCGCAGTCGAGATCGTGCGCGCCGCGCCCGAGGTCGCCCAAATTTTGGGAGCCGTGCCCGCCGAAAACGAGATCACCCTGATGGAGGGCGACCTGCCCGGATCATCTTGCGATGGCCGCAACCTGTGCGTAGCCGCCACCTTCATCCTGGGCGACCGCATCCTGTTGGCCTTCGTAGACCTGACCACCGAGACCTTCGCCGGCATCACCTGGTCCCCCATCCCCAAAGAGCGCGGCCGCGCGTTGCCGTTCACATCCGACGGCTGCCCGCAACCCGGCACGGTGAACCGCGACGGCTGGTCACTCAGCTACGAAACCACCGCCTCCGACGGTCTGCGCGTTTTCGACGTGACCTACAACGGCGCAGCCGTGCTGACCAGTGTCAAACTGGTCGAATGGCACGTAGATTACGGCGACTGGGGGTTCCGCGACTCGACCGGCTGCGGAGACGGCGGCGGCGGCTTCCCCATCCCGCCTTATGGCGAAACCCAGGTGCTCGACCTGTTCGAAAACGGCGCCTACGCCGGGTTTGAGGTGGTGCAGGACTTCCGCATGAGCAACTGGGGCGACATCTGCAACTACCGCTACCAGCAGCGCATCCAATTTTTCTCCGATGGCCGCTTCCGCATCGTTGCCGGCGCGTTCGGCAAAGGCTGCGGTACGGTCTCCACCTACCGCCCGGTGGTGCGCATCGACATCGCGGTGGACGGCGACGACAACGACAACTTCTCCTACTGGGACGGGGACCAATGGGTGGCCCTGACCACGGAGGACTACCTCGTCCCCTACGACCAACCCGGACACGGGCCGCACCAACCCTGGGGCGCGTTCCCCTGGCGGCTGGACGACGCCGGCGGCAGCGGCTACTACATCGAGATGGACACCGGCCAGTGGGACGGCGAAAACGGCCGCGGGGACAGCCCCTTTCTATACGCCACCCTGCACAACCCCGCCGAGGGTGACACCGACCTGGGCGTGATCGGCGCCTGCTGCAACGACGATCACCAGCAAGGCCCCGAACAATACATCAACGGCGAATCCATCGCCAACGCCAACCTGGTGCTCTGGTACATCTCCCAAAGCGAAACAGATGCCGTACTGGACGAAACCGGCTATTACTGCTGGACGGTCTCCGACGAACCTCCCCCCCAAACCTACCCCTGTTACACCGGCCCGATGTTCTACCCCCTCAGCCTGCTGCCCACCGGCGCACTCACCGGCACGGTCAGGCTGCAAGGCCGCACCGTGTATAGCGGCACAACCATCCTGGCCGTCTCCAACGGCATCACCTTCACCGATCAAACCAACGCAGATGGCGCGTTCGGCCTGCCGCTGGTGGCCGGCTCCTATTCGCTCGCTATCGAAATGGACGGCTACCTGGACGCCTTCACCACCCTCACCATCACCCAAAACACCACCGCCACCCTCTCTACGGTAACGCTCCTCGCCGGAGACGTGAACGACGACGACGTGATCGACATCCTGGACGCCTCCTTCGTCGCGGCGCGCTTCGGCCTGACCTGCGGCGACCCGGCCTGGGACCCCCGCGCCGACCTGCTGGCGGACTGTGTGATCGACAGCCAGGATTTGAACCTGATCGAGAGCAACTTCCTGCAAACTTCCCCTGTGCCGTGGCCGTAGCCACAGCCTTTCCTTCCTCACATGGCATTCGGGCTTCAACAGCCTCCCACACAACAACAGGAAAGTCAAGCAGCCCAGCCACTGCCGCTTACACCTCCCCACCCCAAGCCATGGTCGGCGGCATCAGGCTGTCCAGGATCACCTGTTTCTCAAAAGCCTTCTCCATCAGCTCCAGCGCGTGGCGTTCGGTCTGCCACATTTCGACCGCGGGATATTCGTCCGCGATCAGCGTCAGGCGCAGGGTATCCTCGTTCCAGGTGATGGTCACGTCGTCCACGGTGGCGGTGCGGCTGCGTTCGAGGTACTCGGCCAGGCGCAGGATGGCGGCCAGGCGGGTGATACGCGCCTTGTCTCCCTCCTTCAGCAGCATTTCGTACCCGCGGGTGCGCGGGGTGCCTTTCCGGTGGTAACGCGTCAACAGTGAGATGATGGCGATCTCCCGCGGGCTGAACCCGGCCAACCCGTTGTGCTCGATCAGGGTTTGGGAATGTTTGTGGTGGCTCTCGTACCCGACCGCCAGCCCCAGATCGTGCAGCAGCGCGGCCGCGTCCAGCCATTCCCGCTCCGCCGGGCCATACCCGTGCAGGGGCGCGAGCTGCTCGAAGATGCGCAAACTCAAAAAGCGTACATGGTTGGCATGGGACTTGTGGTAATTATAAGTGCGCGCCATGTTCAGCACACTGAAACGCCGCACGTCCGGGATGACCGGATAGGGCAGGTGCTGCCAGAATTTCTCCAGGAACACGCCCTCGCGCAGCCCGCTCTCGGAAATCGTGATCGCCTCCACCTCCAGCCGCCGCATGAGGGCCAGCAGCACCATCGCGCCCGGCAGGATGATGTCCCCCCGGTCGCCGTCCAGCCCCGGGATCTTTCTGCGCTCCCGCAGGGGCAGCGAACGGAATTGCGCGATGCTCTCTTCCACCGAAGCCCGCGGCAGGCGGAAGCCGTGCAGGGTGGTGAGAGGGTAGCGCTGCCGTGCGGCCTCGATGCGTGCCAGGTTGCGGATCGTGCCGCCCAACCCGATCAGGGTCGCGTTTTCGCGCGCTTTCAGCCACTCGAACGTGTCCAGTTGGCGTTCGATTTCGGCCTCCACAGCCTGACATTCGGAGGGGGTGGCCGGATCCCGGCGGATGAACCGCTCCGTCAGGGCCAGCGCACCCAACGGCAGCGCGTCCCCCCGCCGGAACTTCCCCTCCCGCACTTCGCTGATCTGCGCGCTGCCGCCACCGATGTCCAGCACATACCCCCGCGCTGTCGGCACCTCGTTGAGCACGCCGATCACCCCGTAAAAGGCCTCTTGCTCGCCGCTCAACACCCGCAGCCGGATACCGATCTCCTCCATCACGCGCGCCACGAACTCCGGCCCGTTGGCCGCGTCGCGCACCGCGCTGGTAGCCACCGGCAGGATCACGTCCACGTCGTTGCTCTCGCAAAAGCGGGTGAACAGGCGCAACGTAGAAAAAGCGCGGCGTTCGGCCTGCTCGCTCAACCCGCGCGCGGTCATACCCTGGCGCAAACGCACCACCTCTCGAATCTGGTCCACCAGCCGGTAGGAGTAGCCCGGAATGGCCTGCATGACCACCAGCCGGGCCGTGTTGGAACCCAGGTCGATCACCGCGATACGTTGGGGAGACAGGTCGCTCATCTTCGCCACTCCAGAAAGGCTTTCAGCACCCCCAGGTTCTCCTCGAAATCGGTGAACTCGTGGGTGTGCAGTTCCAGATCGACCGCGGCAATGCCATTGGCGACCGCGAAGTCGGGCAGCGATCCGGTGAAGAAGCAGCCGGTGTCTACGGGCGGGAACGCGTAGGTGCTGGCCGCGGCCAGGGTCTCGGCCAGGCGAATCGAGTCCGCCTCCCAGGGTTCGCCACCGGGGAAGATGCCCAGGGCCGCGCTGTGGTAGCTGATGATGGCGGTTGGCCGGGTTTGCAGGATGAAATCCATCACCACCTGGGTTTCCTGCTCCGACCCGGGGCCGCTGCCGCCGGTGATCGGCAGGTAGCTCCAACAACCGGCCCGCGGCCAGTCGGCCTGCCAGTTGACCGGAAAATTGCGGTTGAGGTCCACGTTATTGTCGTTGGCGCGGCCGCGCACCCCTCTGGAGCGCGCGTAGCCGTCCGGGTTCATGGCGCGCAGGATGTAGAGCGTGACGGTGTGCGGCACGAAGTCGGGGTTATCTTGCAGGTAGGCGATCAACTCATCGGCCAGCGCGATGGTGTTCCACTCGTAGCCGCCGTGGATACCGGCGATGATCAGGCGTTTGATCGGCCCATTGCCGAAACGGTAGACCTCGATGGGACGCCCCCCGGTCGAGGTGCCGATCACGATCGGGCCGTCCCAGGCCGGGGGCGGGGTGAGGAAAAAGGTCGGGGTGGGCGTGACCGGCACGAGGGGGGTGAAGGTCGGCTCGACGAACACCCCCTGTGCCCCGCCGCCGGTCCCCTGTGCGGGCAGAAAGGGAGTTGCGGGGGGATCGGGCACAGGGCTGTCCGCGGTGGGCTGGTTTTCGGGCTGTTGTACCGCCGCGGCAGTGGGCAAGGCGGGCACCGTGGGCACCTGGGGCACGACATCCGGCGCCAGATTGGGGGGAACAACGAAGCCGGCCAGCCCCGCCACCAGCATCACCCCCGCGATCAGCGCGGCAAACAGCCAGATCAGCAGTACAATCCATGATAAGATATTGCTCTGTTGTTTACCAACCTTTTTCGGCATGTTTACTCCTGCGTGAGGATGCTTTATCTTACTACAAATGCCGGAAGGTGGAGAGTGGAGAGTGGAGAGTGG
>Ga0256830_1002926_pt1 | contig 10910 bp, 7 predicted proteins | sample 128326metaG_FD_190537 | JGI IMG/M metagenome (GOLD analysis project Ga0256830, IMG submission 190537) | Hydrothermal vent microbial communities from Lau Basin, Pacific Ocean - 128-326 | ecosystem: Environmental > Aquatic > Marine > Hydrothermal vents | place: Pacific Ocean: Lau Basin | collected...
CAGGCGGAGAACGGCGCCGAGGCCCTCGAGCTTCTCGGGCCGGAGGCACCCTTCGATCTCGTCCTCATGGACTGCCAGATGCCCGAGCTCGACGGCTACGAGGCGACCCGCCGCCTCCGCGAGGCCGAGGCCGCCAGCGGGCGGCGCCGGCTGCCGGTCATCGCCATGACCGCCCACGCCATGCAGGGCGACCGCGAGAAGTGCCTGGCGGCGGGGATGGACGACTACCTGACGAAGCCGGTCTCGCGCGAGGCCCTGGCCGCGGTCCTCCTGCGCTGGGCCGCCGGCGGAACCACCCCCTCCGCCGCCTGAGGCGCCGCCCCTACACTGCGGAAGCCGGGCCCGGCACCGGGACTCGGCGACCCGCCATGGGCGAACGCCCCTTCTGGACCAGCCTCGCCGCCACCGCCCTGCTCCTGGCCCCCCTGGGCTGGGCAGGAGCGGATCTGGCCCCTGACGCCTTTGGTCTGGCCGGCCTCGCCTTCGCCTTCCTGGCCGGCGCCGCTCCCGCGGTCCTCTATCCGGAACTGGATCCGGACCCCGCCCGCCGCCTGGGCCTGGAGGTCCGCCTGGCCGGGCGCGTCGTCCTGGGCGTGGCCGCGGTTGCGGTCGTGGTCCTGGACCCTTCCTGGCTCTTCCGGGCGCGCCTCGACGGGCTCCTGGCCGGCGCCGGCTGGATCCTCGCCGCTGCCGCCGTTCCGGCCCTCGCCTTCCTCCTCCTGCGCCCGGCCGTCCGCGGCCTGCGCCGCCGGTGCATCCGCTACCGCTCCGGTTTCACGGGAGCCCTGGAGACCGCCTGGGAGGCGGCCTTCCTGGGAACGGCCCTCGCGGCAGGCGCCTGCCTCGCCGGCTTCCTGGCCGTGCCGAGGCTTGCGCCGGCCCTGCGCGGAGCAGCCTGGCAGGACCCGCCGGATCTCCTGCCGTGGCTGCTGGCCGTGGCCCTTCCGGCCGCGCTTCTCGCCGGCCTCGGCGGGCTCGCCTTCGCCGCCCTGCTCTCGCCCCTGGCCCGTCAGCTCGGCCGCCGGCTGGCCCGCGCGGGCCTGGCTGCCGCGCCGGAACCGCAGGTTCCGGCGGAGAAGCGCCCGGGAAAGGAGGTCGCCGGCCGCTCGGCGGAGACGCCCCCCCAGGAGGAAGCCGCGGCCCCGGCGGATCTTGCCGGCGAGCGCGACGCGGTCCTCGGTTTCGTCCTCCAGGAGCTCCGCTCCAGTCTGGAGCCCATCCGCCGCTACCTGGAGGAGGAGCGGCGGGCTCCCGAGCGCCTGCGGCCTGCGGGGGCCGGAGACTCCGACCCGGGAAGGGGAGGATCTGCGTCTTCGGGCGAAGGCCCGGCGGCGGGCGCCGACCTCGCCGCCCTCCTGCGCCGCCTGGTGGCCCGCGAGGCCTCCCGCAGCCGCGCCGAGCGTCAGGTGGAGATCGTCCTTCAGCGTCTGGCCGCCGAGCCGGGGCCGGTGCGCGCCGACCCGGCGGACCTGGAATCGGTCCTCGGCGGTCTCCTGCGGGATGCCGTTCAGCACAGCCGTCCCGGCGGCGTCGTGCGCCTGACCCTGAAGCGAAAGGACGGAAGAGAGACTGTGGCGGTGGAGCTGCGGCCGCCGGCGGCGGCCGAGGCCGTCAGCCCGGACACGCGCGAGGCCGTCGAACGCCTGGGCGGAAGCCTGTCGGTGAGCCGCCAGGGCGAGGAAAGCACCGTGGTGGCGGTGCAGCTTCCCTCGCCCGGCGCCGCTCCCCTGGCATAATCCGTTCATGCGCACCCTGCTCAGCCGATTCTGTGAGGAGTTCGAGGGGGTGGCGCGGCCCCTCCTCGATCCCCTCGACCGGGCTGCCGAAAGCCTCCATACCGCCTCCCGGAGCCTGCCCGCGCGCTCGGCGCTCCCGCGCCTGCGCGACCTGCACCACCAGCTCCACAACCTCGCCGAGAAGGTCGCCGGCCAGCAGGCCTACGTCCTCATCTTCGGCCCACTGAAGAGCGGCAAGTCCACGCTCATGAACGCCATGAGTTCGGCCTACGTGAGCGAGGTGACGAGCCTGCCGGCCTACCCGTGCATGGTCTTCGTCTCCCACGCCCCGGAGCGCCGCTACCGGGTCACGCGCTACAACGGCGAGACCGAGGAGTTCTCGGATCTGAACGCCATGCGCGTCCTCCTGAACCGTGCCCACGCCGAACTGGCGGAGCGCATCCGCAAGGTCGAGCGTGAGGGGCTTTCCTTCGACCCGGCCCTGCACTTCCCCGAGGCCATCCGGCGCATCGACCTGCGCCTGGACGCGCCCGAGCTCGCCCAGAGCGGCGCCGTCCTCGTGGACACCCCCGGCCTCTACTCGAAGATGAAGTTCGGCTACGACCGCATGACCCGCGAGTTCCGGGACACGGCAGCCTGCGCCATCTTCGTGGTCAAGACGGACAACCTGTTCCTGGAGCAGGTCTTCGAGGAGTTCCACGAGCTGCTGGAGCTCTTCAGCAGGATCTTCCTGGTGGTCAACCTGGATTCGACGAAGAAGGACCTGCGGCCCGACGGCTCCCTGGCACCGAGCCTCGAGCACGAGGAGCCGCTGCGGATCATCGAGGCCTTCGAGAAGCTCTCCATGAGCGAGCCCCTGAAAACCGCGGCCGAGGAGGGGCGTCTGCGGATCTACCCGGTGGATCTCCTGCGGGCGGCGAGTGCCCGCCTGCGCCGCGCCCGCGGCGCCGAGGCCGAGGAGGAGGCCGAGCGCCGCGCGGTGGACTTCGAGAGCTTCCTCGGGGATCTGACGGACTACCTGAACAGCAACGACTACCTGGTCGCCTTCCTCGGCGACTCCCTGCGCCATCTGGGGCACCTTCTGGACGAGGCCGAACGCATCTGCGGCCTCCAGGAGCTCCAGGGCATCGAGGAGGAGGTCCAGGGCCTGAAGCGCAGGCAGGAAGCCGGCCGCCGGCAGGCGGAGATCCTGGACCGCCTGCTGCGCTTCCACTGGGAGGAGGCGACGCGGCCGCTCCTCGACGAACTCCTGGCCGCCGGGAGAGACACCCTCGAGGGGCTGCGCGAGCGCGGCTGGCAGGCCGTGCACGGGGCGCTCGCCCTCTGGTTCAAGAACGACCGGAGCCTGCAGGAACTGTTGACGGAGGACCTCGGCCCGGTCCTCGCCAGCCTGCAGAACGAGCTGGCGCTGGCGATCCACCGTGCCCTGCGGGAGGGAGCCGGCCGCGAGGACGCCGGTGCGGTCCTCCCCCAGGGCGTACGCACCAGCCTGGTCGCCGCCGGCCTGCCGCTCCAGGAGATCTCGGCCGGGGCCCTGGACGGCGTGGACCCCTACGCCGGCATCGAGGAGCAGATCCTCGGCCTGGACCCGGCAGACGTTCCCGTGCGCAAGGGCTTCTGGGACTGGATCCTCTTCCGCGGCCAGGGCGCGGTGCGACGCCGCCTGTTCGGGCCGAGCCAGCGCCCGGCGCAGCGCATCCCGCGGAGCGCCAAGCAGCGCCGCCTGGGCGAGGCCGGGCGCGAGGCCATGGAACGGCAGCTGGAGGAGTCCCTGGAGGCTCTCCTGCCCGAGATCCTCGACCGCCTCGCCGGGCGCATCTACAGCGACTACGCCAGCCAGCTCGTCGCTTCCCTGCGCACGGATCTGGAAGGCCGCAGTGAGGAGAACCAGCGCCAGCTCCTGGAGGTCGAAGGCCGGCTCCTGGAGCTGGGCCGGATCCAGGAGCGTCTGGCCGAGCTGCGCCTGGGCCTGGAGCGGGGGCGTCAGGCCTGGCGGGAGCTCCGGGCACGCTACCACGGCACCGCCCCCGAAGCCCTGCGCCAGCCGCTGCCGGAGGAGGGGGCCGGGGCCGGGGACAGGGCGGTGGAGGCCGGGGATCCAGAGCCTTCGGTGGAGGCCGGGGGACAGGAACCGCCGGAAACCCCCACCAGAGAGCAGGAAGCCTTGCCGCGGTCTCCGGAGACCGGCCGGAACGACCTGTAAGCGGTCCGCGGCAGGCCGGATTCCGGCGGCGCTGCTAGGTTTCCGGGCCATGCCTCCGGTGTCCACGCCCTCCTCGACGGGCCGGGAGCCCTTCCTGGTCCAGCTCGCCTCCTTCAGTTGGCTCTACTGGATCGCCAACTGGATGGAGCTCGTCGAGCGCTTCGCCTACTACGGCGTGCGCGTCGTGCTCCCGACCTTCATGGTGGCGACCTTCGCCCAGGGGGGGCCGGAGTTCAACCACATCCAGAAGGGCACGATCTACGCCATCTGGGCCCTGGTCCAGAGCTTCGTGCCGATCTTCACCGGTGGTTTCGCCGACCGCTACGGCTACAAGGCGAACATCGCCTTGAGCACGGTGCTGAAGATCATCGGCTACATGCTCATGGGATACGCGATTCCGATCGCCGAGGCTCTGTGCGGCATGAGCCTGGCCGAGGCGCGTCCCCTGGGTGCCGACCGCACCTATGAGATCTTCTTCGCCGGAGCGATGTTCCTGGCTCTGGGCACGGCCATCTTCAAACCCGGGCTGCAGGGCATCATTGCCAACCAGATGCCTCGCAAGAGCGCCGCCCTGGGCTGGGCGCTGTTCTACCAGATGGTGAACATCGGCGGTTTCGTCGGCCCCGCCATCGCCGGCGCCCTGCGCGTGGACGACTGGACCTGGGTGTTCCTGATGTGCGCTGCTGCCATCTCCCTGAACTTCATCCCCCTGTTCCTGTTCCGGGAGCCGGAACACAAGGGGAGCCTCAACGAGAAGAGCTTCGGCCAGGTCTTCATGGACTCGGCGCGGGGTCTCCTGGAGCCGCGGCTTTTCTTCTTCACCCTGGCCTTCGCCGGCTTCTGGCTGATGTTCTATCAGTTGTTCGACATCCTGCCGAATTTCATCGACGACTGGGTGGACAGCCGTGCCGTGGCCTCGGCCCTTCAAGCCGGCCTCGGCGGCGTCGCCATTGCCCATGTCCTCGCCGGCGTCCTGGCCGGTGTCGCCCTGCTGCGCTTCCTGAGCCTGCGCGCCACCGGCGCTGCCATGAAGCCCCTGGAGATCGGCCTGTGGCTGGCCGCCATCGCCGGCTGTGCCGCGGCCGGGAGTCTCGACACCGTCCTGGCGACCAGCTTGAGCGTACCCACCATCAACGGCGGGAATCTCACCCAGGAGTGGATGATCAACTTCAACGCCTTCCTGATCAGCCTCTTCGCCTTTGCCATCGGCTATCTCACGGGCAAGGTCCGCTCTCTCACGGCGATCATCATCGGCATCGGCGTCTCGGCTTTGGCGATCTACGGGCTCGGCCTGTCCATGAACGGCTGGCTGTGCCTCGCCATGATCGGACTCTTCTCCTTCGGGGAGATGTCGGCGAGCCCGACCAAGATGCGCTATCTCGCTTCCATCGCCCCGCCCGGCAAGGAAGGCTCCTACATGGGCTACGTGAACTTCACCGTCGGCATCGGCTGGTCGGTGGGCAGCATCCTCGCCGGCGACCTGTACCAGAGCGGCGGCGATAAACGGGTCCTGGCCCGGCAGTACCTCGTGGAGCACGCCGGCATCCCGAAGGCGGAGGTCGCCGCCGTGAGCCAGAGCGACCTCCTGGGCTTCTTCGAGAAGACCACCGGCCTCGACCCATGGCAGACGCGGGAAGTGCTGTGGAACACCTACGAACCCTATTCCATGTGGGTCATCTTCACCGCGATCGGGGTGGTCTCCATGATCGGCATTCTGGTCTACAACCTGGTCACGCGGGCGGCGGCGAAGCACCCGCAGCACCCCTTCAACACCCACGGCCATGTCTGGGTGCGGGTCGCCCTGGCGCTGGTGGCGGGAACCTTCTGGTGGTTCACCTGGGAGCGGCTCGTGGTCGCGGAAAAGGACCCGGTGGACGTCCTGGCGGTGCCGGTGCAGGCCGTCCTGTTCTCGGCCCTGTTCGTCCTGTCCCTCTTCACCGGCGCTCCCGAGGACGCCCTGGAGGTCGGAGCGGAACACGAGGATTGACGGCCTGAAGGCGGCGCGCCAGGATGCGCCGCGCCATGTCCGAGCCCCGCCTTCCCGATCCCCGCAACGCCGACATCCAGGTCTGGGTCAACGGCCTCGTGCCGCGGGCGGAGGCCCGGGTCTCGGTCTTCGACAGCGTCGTCCAGGGCGGTGACGCCGTCTGGGAGGGCCTGCGGGTCTACGACGGCCGCATCTTCGCCCTGGAAGAGCACCTGGACCGCCTCTTCGCTTCGGCCCACGCCATGGCCTTCGCCGAGGTCCCGAGCCGGGAGGAGATCAAGGAGGCGATCTTCGAGACGCTCCGCGCCAACGGCATGCGCGACGGCGCCCACATCCGCCTGACCCTGACCCGGGGGCCCAAGGTGACCTCGGGCATGGACCCGCGCAACAACCGGTACGGCCCGACCCTGATCGTCCTGGCCGAGTGGAAGGCGCCGGTCTACGACCGCGGCGGCATCCGTCTCGTCACTTCGGCGATCCGCCGCAACAACCCGCAGTTCGTGGATTCCAAGATCCACCACAACAACCTCATCAACAACATCCTGGCCAAGATCGAGGCCAATCTCGCCGGGGTGGACGACGCCCTGATGCTCGACCACGCCGGCTTCATCGCCGAGACCAACGCCACAAACGTCTTCCTGGTGCGTGGCAGCGTCCTCTACACCCCTTTCGCCGACGCCTGCCTGCCGGGAATCACCCGCAGCAAGGTCCTGGCTCTGGCCCGGGAGAACGGCATCGAGTGCCACGAGAAGAACCTCAGTCTCACCGAGGCCTGGACCGCCGACGAGATGTTCACCACCGGCACCATGGGGGAACTCGCACCGGTCCTGGAGGTGGACGGGCGGCGCATCGGCTCCGGCCGGCCCGGGCCCCTGACGCGCCGGCTGCAGGAGCTCTACGACGTCCTCACGGCCCGGGAGGGCGTACCGCTGCCCTTCTGAGGGTGCCGGCCGCCTCCCGGCCTGGAGACCGCGGCCGGCCGGAAGGCCGGCGGGTTCCCCGGGGCGCCGGCCGGGGACGCGCGGCAAGGGGGCGGGGAAACCCTGGTAGGATGGGCGCCCAGGGCTTATCCGAACCTGGAGGACAAGACCATGAAGATCCAGCACATCCTCCTCACCACCGACCTCTCCGAAGAGGCTCTGCGCGCCTTCCAGCCGGTGCAGGAACTGGCAAAGCTCCACGGCGCCCGGATCACGGTCTTCCACATGGTGCCCGAGCTCCGGGCCGTGCCCCACGGCGCGCCACTGGCTCCGCCCATCGACCCGCCGGACCTGAGCTCCGTCGTCGAGGAGGCCCGCAACCGCCTGGACGACCAGCTCAGCCACCTGGACTCCGATGTGGAGGTCAAGGGCGTGGTCGTCGTCGGCGAGAGCGTCTGGAAGGAAGTCGCGAAGTTCGTGGAGGAGAACGGCGTGGACCTCATCGCCCTCAGCAGCCATGGCCGAAGCGGCTTCCGGCGCCTGGTCCTGGGCAGCGTGGCGGAGACCATCCTCCGCCACAGCCACGTCCCGGTGCTGGTCTTCCCGCGCCAGGATTGAGGGCCGGGCCACCCTCCGCCGGCCGTCCGGGGAGGGGAATCCCACGGGGAAAGGGGAGAAAGGGAACGGGCCGGCGGGCATGCCCCGCCGGCCCGAAGTCCGTTCCAGGAAGGGAGCGGCGGCTTTCAGGCCGGCACCCGCAGCCGGTCCCCGCGGAAGGGTGCGCAGGCGCGGGCGGCCACGGTAGGCTCCCGGAGCTTCGCGGCGGCCCCAGGTTCGCAGGCCCCTCTCCCCTCCGGCACCGGAGCGACGACCCCCATGCCGTGGATGCGCGCCCTTGCCCTGGCTCTTGCGACGGCCGGCCTCCGTGCGCCCGCCGCCGTGGCGCAGGAGACCCCTTCGATCGGCGACAAGACCCTGGTCGCGTGGGTCACGCTGGCGGACCTCCACCAGCGAGGCGGCAGTGTCCTGACCCTCGAGAAGCCGGGCGGGGCCTTCGACGCCATCGTCTTCGGCGAGATCGCGCCCGGGAAGTGGATGGCCGGGAGCAACGAGTTCCTCCGGACGCACCGGGACCAGCAGGCCTGGCCGGAAGAGACCGCCGGACCGCAAACGCTCGTCCAGATCGCTCTCGTCTACCGGGGCGAGGAGATCGCGATCTACCGGAATGGACGCGTGTACTCCCGCTACACGGCCGGGGCCCGGGAGTCCTTCGGCGACGACAGCTTCGTCCTCATGGGCCTGCGCCATCTGGAGGCGGCTCCCGGGAACCGCTTCTTCACCGGTTCGATCGAGGAGGCCCGGATCTATGACACGGCGCTCAGCGCCGAACAGATCGCCTCCCTGGAACCCGGCGTGCCCCCGGCGCCCGAGCCGCTGGCCTGGTGGGACTTCGAGGACGGGAACGCCCGGGACCGGAGAGGCAGATTCCCCGTCACGACCCTCGTGGGCGCCGCCAGGGTCACCGGCGGCCGCCTGCACTTCGGCCCGGGCGGCGCCTGGCTCCTGGCTTCCGCGGAAGCGCCGCGGGCGTCCCCGACGGAGAGCGAGGCTGCCGCGGTGGCGAGGCGCTTGCGCGAGAGCCTGCTCCGGGATCCGCACCGTCCCGGCTACCACTTCGTCGTTCCCGAGGGCCGCGCCATCCCCTTCGACCCGAACGGAGCGATCTTCTGGAAGGGCCGCTACCACCTCTTCTACATCTTCCAGGACGAGCGGGGGCACAACTGGGGGCATGTCTCCAGCACCGACCTCTTCCACTGGCGGCACCACCCGACCGGACTCGTGTCCGGCATGTTCAGCGGCAACTGCTTCCTGAACAAGGAGGGCCGGCCGACGATCAGCTATCACCAGGTAGGGCAGGGCAATGCCATTGCCGTGGCCCTGGACGACGAGCTGAATGAGTGGGAGAAACTGCCGTCGAATCCGATCACGCCGGAGACCCGGCCGGGCGATCCGTTCCATGACCGATACCGTTCGTGGGATCCATACGCATGGGTCGAGGGAGACATCTACTATGCGATCTTCGGCGGCAATCGCCCGGCGCTTGTAAAGTCGGCCCGCCTTGAGGGCGAGTGGCAATACGTAGGCGACCTGATGGGTTGCAGCGTCCCCGGCGTCGCGATCGACGAAGACGTATCCTGTCCCGACTTCTTCCGCCTTGGCGACAAGTACATGCTGCTCTGCATCAGCCACCGCCTCGGTTGCCGCTACTACCTCGGCGACTGGAGGGACGAGAAGTTCTACCCGACCTTCCATGCAAGGATGAGTTGGGTAGACAATCTGTTCTTCGCGCCCGAGAGCCTGCTCGACGATCGAGGCCGCCGGATCATGTGGGCCTGGGTCTTCGACGATCCCGATTTCGGGACTCGCATGGACTATGGGTGGTCCGGCACGATGAGCCTGCCGCGGGTCCTGACCCTGGGTGACGACGGCATGCTGCGGATGAACCCGCCCCGCGAGATCGAAGGGCTGCGATACAACGAGAGGCGGCTGAGCCGCCTCTCAATCGCAGCCGACTCCGAGCAGACACTCGACGCCATTCGCGGCAACAGTATCGAACTGCGGATCGAGGCGGAGGTCCGGGACGCCAGTCAGTTCGGCCTAGAGGTCTGCCGTTCCCCGGACGGCGCCGAGGAAACGCGGATCTACTACGATGCCCTCGACAAGAAGCTGAAGATCGACACGCGCAGGTCGAGCCTCGGCCCCGGGTGGAAGGGAATCGAGGCCGGCCCCTTCGAGCTGAAGGCGGGCGAGTTGCTCACCCTGCGGGTCTTCGTCGACAAGTCGATCGTCGAGGTCTTCGCCAACGGCCGCCAGGCGGTGGTGCGCCGGATCTATCCCACGCGCCGGGACAGCGTGGGCGTCGCGCTGTTCTCCAAGGGCGGCCCGGCCACCGTCACCACCCTCCAGGCCTGGGACCTCATGCCTTCCAACCCCTACTGACAGCCGCCGGATCAAGGGTTTCCGCCTCCCCCCTCGCCGCTTCCCGGGGGCTCCGGGGGCTGGGGCGGCCCCGCGGCGGAGACGGGGTCGAGAGCCCTCTGCGGCACCGGGAGGGCCGAAAAAAACCTGGAATGTCTTCGGCGCTCCGGCTGCGGCCGGCGTCTCCTTCAAGGGATGAGCGATCCCCGGCCGCCCTGGCCGCCGGTCCCGGAACCCGGGCTCCTGACCCGGGTCCGCGCCGGCGACCCCCAGGCCCAGGACCGGTGGTACCGGCAGGAGTTCCCCGCCGTGTTCCGCCTCTGCCTGGGCTTCCTCGCCGACCGCGGGGAGGCCGAGGACCTCGCCCAGGACGCCATGCTGCACCTCCTCGAGCGCCTCGACCGCCTGCCGCCGGACCGGCCCTACCGGCCCTGGCGGAGCGCCGTGGTCCTGAACCTGTGCCGCGACCGCCTGCGCGCCCGCAGCCGGCGGGCGCGCGCCGAGGCCCGAGCCGTCGAAGCCCTACGCACACGGGGCTCCCGTCTCCCCGACCCCTCCGACCGGCTGCAGCGCCAGGAGACGGCGCGCCTCCTGGAGGAGGCCCTGGCCTGCCTGCCGCCCCGGGAGCGCGAGGCCTTCGTCCTGCGCGATCTGGAGGAGATGCCCGCCGCCGAGGCCGCCCAGGCCCTCGGCGTCGAGCCCTCGACCCTGCGCACGCTCCTTTCCCTCGCCCGGCGCCGCCTGCGCCGGCTTCTCGGGCCGCACCTGGCCCCGGCCCCCGGAGGCGACGGCCATGCACGGACCTGAGGATCCCCTTCAGGCGCTGCGAGAGGCCTGGCACGGCCTCGAGACGCCCGACCCCGCCGGCGGCGCAGAGCCCGACGCCGCCATCCGGGCGAGCGTCGCGTGGCTGCGCTCGGCCTGGGCGACGGTCGAGATCCCGGCGGCCCCGGGTCTCCCGCGCCGGCGGCGCCTGCCCGCCCTGCGCGCCGCCGCCCTGCTCCTTCTCGCCGCCGGCGCCCTGCTCCTCCCCTTCCGGCAAGAACCCGCGCCAGCCGGCCCGGCGGCGGAGGCCGCCGTCCGGC
>Ga0256830_1002927_pt1 | contig 10909 bp, 10 predicted proteins | sample 128326metaG_FD_190537 | JGI IMG/M metagenome (GOLD analysis project Ga0256830, IMG submission 190537) | Hydrothermal vent microbial communities from Lau Basin, Pacific Ocean - 128-326 | ecosystem: Environmental > Aquatic > Marine > Hydrothermal vents | place: Pacific Ocean: Lau Basin | collected...
CCTGCCCGCCGGGGTGATCACCCAACTCTTCCACACCGCCGCCGCGGGATCGCCCGGCTGGCTCACCCACGTGGGACTGGAGACGTTCATCGACCCGCGCCTGGAGGGCGGCAAACTCAACGACCGCACCACCGAAGACCTCGTCGAACTCGTCGAGCGCGACGGCCGGCAGTGGCTCTTTTACAAGACGATCCCCATCGACGTCGCTTTGATCCACGCCTGGGAAGCCGACCCACTCGGCAACCTCGGCATGACCGGCGAAGCCGGCTTCTGGCACAACTGCCCGCTGGCCCAGGCGGCCAAGGCTGCCGGCGGGATCACGATCGCCGTGGTCCGGAACCTGGTCGGGAAAGGAGGCATCCACCCCCAGCGGGTGGTGGTGCCCGGCTGTTTCGTCGATTTCATCGTCCACGACCCGGACCAGGGCATGACCTTCCAGATCGACTTCGACCCCACGCTCAACGGCGACGCCGTGAGGACCGAGAGCGGCTTTCCCGAGTTCCCGTTGAGCATCCGCAAGGTGATCGCCCGGCGGGCCGCCCTCGAGCTGGCCCCGGGCGCAGTGCTCAACGTGGGCTTCGGCATGCCCGACGGCGTGGTGAAAGTAGCCCGGGAGCAAGGTCTCGCGGAAACCATCCTGCCGACCATCGAACACGGCCAGTTCGGCGGCATCCCGGCCGAGGGTCTCGATTTCGGCGCCTCCTACAACGCCCAGGCTATCCTCGAAACCACCCACATGTTCGACTTCTACCAGGGCCGCGGCGTGGATCAGGCCTATCTCGGCTTCCTGCAAGTGGACCGCCACGGCAACGTCAACGTGTCGAAGCTCGGCGAGACCGTCATCGGCACCGGCGGCTTCATCGACATCCACCAGCGCGCCCGCAAGGTCGTTTTCTGCGGCACCCTCGCCGTCAAAGCGAAGCCGGAAATCGCCTCCGGCACGGTGCGCTACGCGGCCCACGGCCGCCCCAAGTTCGTCGAAGATGTCTTGCAGGTCACCTTCAGCGCCCGCTACGCGCTCGAGCGGCGCCAGGAGGTGCTCTACGTCACCGAAGCGGCGGTGTTCCGCCTCGCCGAAGGGGGCGTGGTTCTCGAAGAAGTGGCCCCGGGCATCGATCCGGAACGCGACCTTTTCCCGCAGATGGCCTTCCGACCGCGCCTCGCCGAGCCCCTGCGGACGATGCCGGCGGAACTCTTCGAGGAGAAACGCTTGCCGCAGCGGCTGTTCCGGTATTACGGAGCCTGAAGCCCATGCCTTATCCGAACCTGATCGTAGAAACCGAAGACGGCATTGCGACCGTGACGGTCAACCGTCCCGAGAAGCGCAACGCGCTGGACCGCGAAACCTTCCTCAGCCTCGAGACCTGCTTCGAGGAGCTGGCCGGCGACACGGACGCTCGAGCCGTCGTCGTCACCGGAGCCGGGGACCGGGCGTTCGTGGCCGGGGCCGACATCAACGCCATCGCCGAACTCGACGCCCGCGCCGGACAGCAGTGGTGCGCCCTCGGCCAGCGCGTCTTCAACCGGATCGAGGGAATGCGCAAGCCGGTGATCGCCGCGATCAACGGCTACGCTCTCGGCGCAGGCTTGGAACTGGCCATGGCCTGCCACCTACGGGTGGCCGACGAACGGGCGCGGCTGGGCCAACCGGAGGTGAAGATCGGCTGGATCCCGGGAAACGGCGGCTCGCAGCGCCTGCCCCGCCTCGTGGGCCTCGGCAAGGCGCTGGAGATGATGCTGACGGGCGAGCCGGTGAGCGCCGAAGAGGCGCGCTGGTTCGGCCTGGTGAACGCCGTCGTCCCGGCCGGCAAAGCCCTGGAGCGGGCCCGGGAGCTGGCCGCCCGGATCCTGGAGAATTCCTCTTTGGCCGTCGCCACCGTGCTCGAGGCGGTCTATCACGGCCGCGAGATGCCCTTCGCCGACGCCCTGGCATACGAGGCGGCGCTGGGGGGAATCACGGCGGCGAGCCCGGACGCGCGCGAGGGCGCCCGGGCGTTTCTCGAGAAGCGCAAGCCACGGTTCGACGGCTGAGGCGCGCCGGGCCGCCGGCTCATTTCCGCTGATAGGCCGGATTGTACTCGCCCTTTTCCGCGAAGCCGCCCAGCTCGGGCCGCATCACGTTGAATCGGGGATAGCTCTCCCAGATGTCTCCATTCCCCGTCATCCGCGGGTCCCCCTGGGCGAGCAGCGTGTCTTCGAGCTCTTTCTTGAGCGTCGCCTTCACCTGGGCGTGCTCCGGCGAATCGGCCAGGTTTTCGAGACAACCCGGATCCTTGCGGATGTCGTAGAGCTGCTCGGCCGGGTTCTTCCCGCAGGTGAGCTCGAACAGCTCCCGCACCCCCGGCTCGTCTTTGTGCTCCAGCAGGTAGGTCTTCGAGGGCGAGGCGTCGATGTCGTAATAGCCCGGCGGGTCCCCGGCCGGGTAGCGCTCGGGGGCGAAGTTGCGGATGTAAAGATACTCGTGCGTGCGCAGCGCCCGGCTCGGGTAGCCGAGGTTGTCGAATCGCGCGTGCGAGTGCCGCTCCCGGCCCGAGAGCGCCCGGCTGCGGGTCTGGTCCACGATGCCGGACTTGCCGGAGCGCAGCACGTCCAGGAAGCTGCGGCCCGTCATCACCTCCGGCACGGGCAGCCCCGCGGCCTCAAGGAACGTCGGCGCGAAGTCCATGAAGCTGATCAGATCCTCGACCCGCCGGCCGCCCGCAAACCCAGCCGGCCAGGAGACCGCCAGGGGCAGATGGATGCCGTACTCGTACATGAAGGCCTTGGCCCGCGGGAACGGCATGCCGTTGTCTGAGGTGACCACCACCAGCGTATTGTCCAGCTCGCCCGCCTCCTCCAGCATGTCGAGCATCTTGCCCAACTGCGTGTCGAACCACTCGATCTCGACGTAATAGTCGAGGATGTCGCTCCGCACGACGTCGCAATCCGGCAGAAACGGCGGTACGACGACGTCTTCGAGCTTCTTGCCGGATGCCAGGCCGATCCCCTGCTTGTAGCGCCGGTGCGGCTCGCTCGCCCCATACCAGAAACAGAACGGCTGCCCCGACGGCCGGTCAGCCAGGAAGTCGGCGAAGTTCGCCGCGTAATCGTTGTTGCGGATGCCTTCGGGAACGTGGTCGAACTTTCTCGCCTGATACGGCTTCCCCGCCGGGTTGTGCGGCCAGCCCTTGAAGTTTGCCGGACCGGCCCCTTTTCCCGTGTAACCCACGTGGTAGCCGGCCTTTTCCAGGATGTCCGGATACACCTGCCCCATGAACTTCGTCGGGAAATAGCTGGCGTGGGTCCCGGCCTCCTCGAGCTGCCAGGGGCCGCGCCCGGTCAGAATCGACGCCCGGGAAGGGGCGCACCCGGGCGAGCCGCAAATGGCGTTCGTGAACAGGACGCCGCTTTCGGCCACACGGTCGAACGCCGGCGTCTTTACGACGCGGTCGCCCATCGCGCCCGTGTGGGGGAACGACTGGTCGTCGGAAATGGCGAAGAGAATGTTGGGCTGCTTCGGGCTCCCGCCGCAACCGGCGAGCTTCAGCACGGCCGGGGCTGCGCCCAGCCCGGCGAGAAACCGTCTGCGTGTCTGCATGAGGGTGGCCGTCTCCTTTCCGGCCACCCATTCTACCGGAAGCCCCCGCTATTTCCAGCGGTACGCCCAGGCACGTGGACCCAAAGTGAGGAGATCGCCGTCGATCTTGACGGTGACGCCGCGGTCGTTGAAGTTCTCCACCACCCAACTGCCGTCGGAGAACAGATAGAGGCCGACGCCCGGCGGCGAGCGAAACGTTACCCCGAACGGCTCGAGCATCGCCTCTCGCAGAGCGTCCAGCTTCGTCTGCGACATCTCGAGCAGCCGTTCCACTCCGGCGCCGGCCCGCAGCAAGTGCAGGTTCTCGGCGTCCAGCTTCCACTTCCCGCTCAGGCGGCGGGCGAGCCCCTCGGTGACCAGAACCGGTCTTTGCGTGGCGAGGAACTTCATCAGCTTCGGACCCAGGTCCTTGTCGGCCAGGGCGTGCATGGGGAGGAAGAGCGCCTCGGCGTCGGCCGGAAACTCGTGCACCGGCTCCAGCGGAAACCCCAGCATCCCGACGTGATCGAAGACGTACTCGTCGTCCTCCGGCGGGCTGTTCGGGGGCTTGTAGGCGGCAATCCCGACCGCCTTCCGCCGCCGGACCTCGCCCGCCACCTCGAGCAGTTCCGGGATCTCGGTCCGCAGCGCCGCCAGATCCTCGGGACCGAAGTTACGGTGCAGCGCTCCATAGCAGAACAGCACCGTCTCCTTGGCGCCCGCCAGCACCGTCTGCCGCGCTTGCTCGACGTAGGTCCGCTCGGTCGTCTGCAGCGGATCGAACCAGCCGCCGCCCGTCTTGGCGCCCCCGATGCCGCCGAGCCACCGCATCAGGAAATAGGCGGCGTATTGCATGCGCCCGCGCTTGTCCACGTCGCGAGTCTCCGTGCCCACCCAGATGTAATCGAAGATGCGGGTTTCGCGGTCCACGTCGTAGCCGCGCTCGTGAAACCGGTCGTACCACTGCGGATACTTGATGATCAGCTTCGCCCGCGGGTTCACCGCCTTCGCCGCTTTCAAGACGAGCTGTTCCGCCACCCGGAACATCAGCTCGCCCCGATAGTCCTCCCAACGGTCGCCACCCACCAGATAGCGCTTCCCTTCCACCTCCACCTCTCTGCTCCGCCGGGCCCGGTCGCACTCTTCGCAAGTGCAGTCGGTGAAAAAGAAATCATCGATCATGATTTCGTCGAAGAGCCCGGCCGTGTACTCGAAAATCTCCTTGAGTTCCTGCTGGGTCCGCCGGTTGGTGTAGCAGGAAATCAGCTTCCACCCGGTGGAGATCTTGCCGACCTTCGTCGTGGTTACGCAGCCGGAGACGAGCAAACCGGCGCGGCGGAAATAGGCCTTGGCCCGGAGCAAAGTCTCTTTGGGGGCCCGGTATTGGGAGCGGTAGGTCTCGAGGTAGACTTTCGTTACGCCGTTTTCCCGGCACCAGGCGGCGGCTTGCGCGAGCCCCTCCTCGGTGCTCAGGTAGTCGCGGACGTTCTGGGCGGTGAAGAGCGTCGAAAACCGGTGAATCTCGGCCTTGCGGCGGGCGAGCGTCCAGAGATCCTCGGCCGCCGGGCTCGCTGTGGCGGCGATCGCGAGCAGCGTAAAACGGGCAACGGCGCGCATCGGTGCGCTCCTCAGCTTCCTTCTAGCCTATCCCATACGCGAGCCGCCGGACAGGGCGGCGCCGCGCGGGAAAGCCCGGGCGGGTAGCAACAAATGTATAATCGTGCTACGATCTCGCCATGGTTCGTATCGGTGTATCGGCTCTTGTTCTCTTGATTCCCTGTCTCGCCGCCGCAGCCGCGGTGCGTGTCCGCGTCGTCGATCCCAGCGGCCGCCCTCTTCCCTCCGCCACGGTGACCGCCGGCGGACGCACTTTCGTGACCGGCGCCGACGGGATCGCGCTCGCCGAAGCCGTGCCCCCGCTGACCATCCGAGTTGCCGCCGCCGGCTTCCAGACTTCCTACGTGGCCGTCGAAGCCGGACAAGAAGAAGTCACCGCGGAACTGTCGCCGGAACCGGTCTATTCCACCGTTCAGGTGGTGGGCGCCCCGGAAGAGTTGACCGCCGGACCGATGGTGGCTGGCGCCGTGAAGATCGACCGTACCGGCGTCCGGACCGTCTTCGATGCGGTTGACCGTCTCGTCCCGAGCGCCTTCGTCACCCGCCGCGGCGTCATGGGCTACGGCATCGCCCGCGGCGGCACCGGCCAGGTCTCCATCCGCGGCGTGGGTAACTCGCCGAACACCGGCGTGCTGGTGGTGGTCGACGGCCGCCCCGATTACATGGGGATGATGGGCCACCCGCTGCCGGACTTCTACAGCCTGCCCGACGCCGCTTCGGTGACGGTCTACAAGGGACCCGCCTCGGTACTCTACGGCTCCAACGCCATGGGCGGCGTCATCGACATCCGCCCGGCCGATCCCGTCGAGAGTTTCCACACCGAACTCAGCACGAGCCTGGGAAGCTACTGGACCGGCCAGTACCGCCTCAAGCACGGGGCCGCATTCGACCGCTGGTTCTATCACGTGACCGCCGGCGTGGACCACACCAACGGCCACCGGCCGGCCTCCCACTTCCGCAACCAGGACGGAACCCTCGCTTTGGGGCGTCGGCTCACCAGCGTGTGGCGTACGACGCTCCGCGGTCGCTACGGCCACTTCGTCGTCGAGGATCCCGGCCCTGTGGGGCGTCCGCCGGGCGACTGGGCCTCGGTGGGCCGCGGCGGCTTCAGTTGGAACTTCCAGAACGACGGCGGACGCGCCTGGGGCGCTCTGCGGGCCTTCGGGAGCTGGGGCCATCATCACATCTCCGACGGCTGGCGCTCCAACGACCGTACGGTGGGCGCGCGCATCCACGAACACTTCCTCCTCTCGCCCGGTCTGATGCTCGAGGCCGGCGGCGACCTGGTCGATTACGGCGGCCAAGGCTGGAACGTCCGCTTCGGGCGTGATTTCGGCCGACATTTCGGCACGGCGGCGGCCGGCTTCGGCCGCTTGCACTGGAATCCGGCGCCGCGCCTCACGCTCCTGGCTGGTTTCCGTGGCGAGCACAACTCGATCTTCGGCGGCATCGCCGTGCCCGAGTTCCAGCTCACCGGGCGCCTCAGCGAAGCCTGGTCCCTCGGGATCTCCGTCGCGCGGGGCTTCCGCAACCCGACCATCCGCGAGCTTTACCTCTTCCCGGCCCCGAACCCGGCCCTCGAGCCGGAGCGTCTCTGGCATTACGAGCTCTCGTTTCAGTTCCGGCCGACTCCCGCCCTGGCGGCATCGGTCGCCGGCTATTACGCCGATCTCGACAATATGATCGTCGTCCAGGGCTGCTGGCCGTCGCTGGAGCTGCTCAACGCGGGACGGACGCTGAACCGCGGCCTCGACGCCGACGTCCGCTGGCGCGTCTTGCGGCGGCTGACCCTCACCGGCGGCTATGCCTACCTGCGCTCGACGAATCGTCCTCCTTACCTGCCGGCGCACAAAGCCGTCTACGGGATGGAGCTGAGCCTAGGCCGCGTGTTCCTCTACGCTGGGGGTCTGGCGGCGGGCTCGCGGTGGGCGGACTTCCGCAGAACCCGCGAACTCGGAGGCTATGCCGTGCCGTCGCTCAAGGCCACCGTGCGCCTGAGCAACCGCGCGACGGCGTTCGCCGCGGTGGACAACTGGATCGACGAGGACTATGAAGTGGTGACGGGCTATCCGATGCCGGGCGTCAACGCCGCCGGCGGGTTCACATTCTCTTTCTGAGCCATGTCCGGCGCGCAGCTCCAGCCGATGGTCTTGAGCGCCGCCACCGGCGCCCTGGCCCTGGTCCTGCCGGCGGCCTTCCACGCCGTGGGGCTGGGCAGCCATTTCTTGCCCATGCTGCTGCCCCTGCTGCTCAACGGCTTCCTCACAACTCTACCGTGGGCCGTGGGGACCGCCCTGCTCGCGCCGCTGCTCTCGTGCGCCGCCACGGGCATGCCGCCGCTCTATCCGCCGGTGGTGCTGGTCGTGGCCGCGGAGGCGTCGGTAATGGCCGGCATCGCCTCCTGTTTCCGCCGCACGGCCCGCAGGAACGTCTGGGCGGTCCTGATCCCGGCGGTAGCCGCCGGGCGGGCCACGGCATTCGGCCTGTCGTGGATCCTCGCCCGGGCCTTCGCTCTGCCCGCCGGCTTCGTCTCGGCGGCGGCCTTGCTCCACGGGCTGCCCGGCGTAGCCTTGCAGCTAGCCGTCATTCCTGTCGTCCTGCGATTCTTGCGGCGACGGCCCGGACTCCTGTTCAGCGAAGATCCATGATGCAGCCGGAAAAGCGCGACTACTTCGACCGCCTGGCCCGCGAATGGGACGCGCTGCCGCGCCCGCCGGACTGGGCTGTGCGAGTGGAGCGGTTCTGCGTCCACGCCCTCCCCGACGCCGCCCGCACGGCGCTGGATGTGGGCTCGGGCACGGGGCTCCTGCTGCCGTTCTTGCGGCGTCTGCGCCCCGGCTTGCTGGTGGTCGAACTCGACTTCTCGCTCGCCATGCTGCGGGCCGGCCGGACGAAGCACGGCGACGCCGGCGTCGTCCGCATCTGCGCCGACGCGCTGGCGCTTCCCCTCCCGGGCGCCTCCTTCGACTCCGTACTGTGCTTCGGCATCCTGCCCCACCTCGGCCCGCCCTCGGAAGCCCTCGCCGCGCTGTGGCGGGTGGTGGCGCCCGCCGGACATCTCGCCGTAGGGCATCTGCTGGGCAGTGCCCAGCTCACCCAGCGGCACCGGGAAATCGGCGGTCCGGTGGCCGCGGATGCGTTGGTACCCGCCGCTGAAGCCGCGGCGATCCTCGCCGCTCTGGGAGCCGAGCCGGTGGCGGCCCGTGACAAGCCGGACGAGTACCTGGTCGTCGCCAGGAGGCGTCCCGAATGATCTCCCGGAGGATTCTCGCGCCCGCGGTTCCTCTCCTGGCGTTCGCCCTCTCGCTTCTCGCGCTGGAGGCCTGGAGCGGGCGTCCGGACTGGGGGTTGCCGCTACGGACGCTGGCCGCCGCAGCGTCGCTCGTCCTGGCCGCTCGTCTCGTGCCCTGGACGGCCCTGCTTCGCCGGGTGCGGCCCGGCTCGCGTCTCTTTCCGGCGGCGCTGTATCTGTGGATGCTCCGGCACTTCACCCGCATCCTGTTACAAGAGTCGCGGCGCGTGCTGCTCGCCCGGCGCTTCGCCGCTCCCCGCACCCTCCGGGCCGGCTGCTTCCGCTCGCTGGCGTGCGCCGTGTCCGCGATCGTCATCCGCGTCCTGCTGCGCGCCGAGCGGTTCTATGCCGCGCAGATGCTCCGGGAGATCGGCCGATGAACCCCCTCGTCGAAGTCAGCGGCCTCGCCTACGGCTACCGAAGGGAACAGCCCGTCCTCCGGGACGTTTCGCTTCGCCTGGAGGCCGGCGAGCGTCTCGGCATCGCCGGCGGCAACGGCGCCGGCAAGACGACGCTGCTCTGGTGCGTCCTTGGACTGCACCGGGGCCGCGGCTCGGTGCGCCTCTTCGGGGAGCCGGCCACCCGGAAATCGTGGCGCCGCATCGGCGTGGTTTTTCAGAATCCGGAAGATCAATTGTTCATGCCGTCGATCCTCGACGACGCGGCCTTGCCGCTGCTCAACCGGGGCGTGTCCCCGGATGAAGCGCGCGCCCGCGCCCGCCGGGCGTTGCACGCGATGGGACTCGAACACGTCGCCGGCCGGCCGGCTCATGAACTCAGCCTCGGCCAGCGCAAACGCGCCGCTCTGGCCGCCGCCCTGGCGCCTTCGCCCGAGCTTCTGGTGCTCGACGAGCCCACCGCCGAACTGGACCGCCCCTCGGCGCGGCGCCTTGCCGACCTGCTCCGCGGCATCGGCACGGCGTGTCTGATCGCCAGCCATGACCTCGACTTCCTCGAACGCGTCGTCCATCGGCTGGCTCTGCTCGCCGACGGCCGGATCCTCGCCTGCGGCCCCGTCGGCGAGATGCTCGCCGAACGGGAGCTGCTGGCGCGCGCGGGCATCGTGTGAGCGAGCCTCCCCCGAGGGGACATTCTGTCCCGCACAGTGTGACGTCTTGTCCCCCGCCCGCTTCCTGCCGGCCCGCCTCACCGGCGCCGACGGCTATACCGGCAACTACGACCCCTTTCTCAGCGTTCTTGCACGGACGCTGCGGGCGGGCATGGCCTACTTCGGGCCGGGCTTCCAGTTCACTCCGGCGCCGGAGCCGAGTTCTGTTTTCCTGGTCGGGGTCGGGCTGGCGCTCGTCGCTTTCGGTAGCTGGCGCGCGGGGGGCGCTTCCGGTCAGTGAAGGCCGCGGCGCCGGCCGGCTGGTCACCCGCCGCCGCAGACGTTACGGGCCGCCTCAGTTCCGGAACACAGCCATCATGCTAAACTGGAATCGCCCCCAGGAGAAGGGGACCATACCGTTGTCAGTTCAGGGTCAAATCTGATCGACACGGCGAAGGGGCGTTCTTCGGAGCGCCCCTTCTCCTTTTCGGGCCCGCCCAAGCCCCGGAACCCGCACCGTCTACGCCAATCGCCCCTATACTGGAGGTATGTGGACCAGGAGAGCGGTGTTGTCGGGGATGGCGGCCTTGATCGCGCCGTTGTGGGCGGATCGGCCCACGACCCGGCTGCGGGTCGAGGTCCGCGACCACAAGGGCCGGCCGGTGGACCGGGCCTCGGTGATCGTCCGGTTCATAGAGGGCCGTTCCATCAAGCGGTTCGGCAAGAAGAAGACCCGGCAGTGGGAGCTGAAGACGAATCAGGAAGGCGTGGCCAAGATGCCTCCGCTGCCTCAGGGCAAGATCCTGGTGCAGGTGATCGCCAAGAAGTACCAGACCTTCGGTAAGTACTTCGAGGTCAACGAGCCGGAGAGGACGATCCAGGTCACGCTCAACCCGCCGCAGCCGCAGTACTCGGTTCATCAGGACTGAGCCGCTGCGGCGCCCTGCTCCGCGTCATGCCGGGGCAAGTCCCCAGCGTGCGCCGGAGCTATGTCCGCGGGGTAGGCTTGGTTGACGCAAGGACTGCTGCCGCCGAAAAGTTCCTGCGCGGCGTCCCCGTGTTTTCTGCGCGCTCTCTAGTCGCCCTGAACCAGCGGTGAACGCCCTTCTGCTCTCCCTCCGGACCTAGCCGCCCGCCATCCCAACCCGCTTCGATCGGCGCCCCGTCCGTGATCGTCGCGCGTGGGACTGCCGCTCGTAACCGGGCCGGTCCGGAACGGCGTAACCCTTCGCAAGTACCTTGATACTATGGCTGTGCCCATGAAGAAAGCTCACCTCGCTTACGCTTGTGTCGCCGCCGCCACCGCGCTCTGGGCCTTCGCCGTTCGGCCCGCCCGGGCGCAAACGCCCGGAGAGCTCGGCAACAAGCCCGAGCGCCTGGAATGGCTGCAGGACGC
>Ga0256830_1002928_pt1 | contig 10909 bp, 10 predicted proteins | sample 128326metaG_FD_190537 | JGI IMG/M metagenome (GOLD analysis project Ga0256830, IMG submission 190537) | Hydrothermal vent microbial communities from Lau Basin, Pacific Ocean - 128-326 | ecosystem: Environmental > Aquatic > Marine > Hydrothermal vents | place: Pacific Ocean: Lau Basin | collected...
ACATGACGGTGCGGGAGAACATGGCCTTTTCACTCAAACTGGCGAAGGCGCCGCGCCAGGTGATCGAGGAGCGGGTCAACCGCGCCGCCCGGATCCTCGGCCTCACCGAGTTCTTCGACCGCTATCCGCGCCAGCTCTCGGGCGGCCAGCGCCAGCGGGTGGCGATGGGCCGCGCCATCGTGCGCGATCCCCAGGTGTTCCTGTTCGACGAGCCGCTGTCCAACCTCGACGCCAAGCTGCGGGTGCAGATGCGCACCGAGATCAAGGCCCTCCACCAGCGCCTCAAGACCACCTCCATCTACGTCACCCACGACCAGATCGAGGCCATGACCATGGCCGACCGCATCGTCGTCATGCAGGACGGCCGGGTGGAGCAGATCGGCGCCCCGCTCGAGCTCTACGACCGGCCGGCCAACCTGTTCGTGGCCGGTTTCATCGGCTCGCCGGCGATGAACTTCTTCGAGGCCACGGTGCGGCGCGAGAACGGCCGGGTAGCGGCGGTGAGCCGCGACGGCACCGTGCTGCCGCTGCCGGAGGGGATCGCGCTCGAGGAGGGGCGGGAGCTGGTCTACGGCATCCGGCCCGAGCATCTGACGCTGGTCGCCGACAGCGCCGGGGTGCCGGCGGAGGTGGTGGTGGTGGAGCCGACCGGAGCCGAGACCATGCTGGTCATGACGATGGCCGGCGGGCCCGCCCATGCGGTGTTCCGTGAGCGGCACGAATTCCGCCCCGGCGAGACGGTGCGGCTGATGCCCGATCTGGAGCGCGTGCATCTGTTCGACCGCGCCACCGGCCAGCGCATCGAGGGCTGACGGCCGAGACCTGCGTTCTCAACCCGACGGGCATTTCCTCCGCCGCCGGTGCCCGGCCCTGCCGCTCTTCCGGGCGGGACGGGGTTCGTCGGCCGCCGGTCTTCCCGCCGGGGGGGCGGACAGCGGGCAGACCTCACCCGGCCCCAGCGGCGTACCCTCGCAGCAGGGAACGACCGGAGCGCCGCAATGGGCGCATTGCTCGTGACCGTGGACGGAGACGAGGCGCAACGGCCGGCCGCACCAAGGGCAGCGCTCCGCGGTCGGGGTGCCCGGCGCCGGCATCGCACCGCCTCATTCGAGCAGTCGGGTGACGGTCTCGGCGAGGCCCCGGCGGGCGCGCTCCTCGTCCGCGTGTACGCCGTCCCGGACGCGCCACAGGCCGCCCACCATGACGTCGCGCACGAAGGCGCCGGAGCCGCCCGCGAAGACGAGGGTGTCGAGAACGGCGTCGCCGCGGCGTCCGGCGAGCAGGGGATGATCGCCGTCGAGATGAACGAGATCGGCCCGAAAGCCGGGGGCGATCCTTCCGACGGGCCTGCCCGCCGCCCGGGCGCCGCCGGCCAGTGCCGCGCGATAGAGCGCGGCCCCGCAATGCGGCTCGCCGGGGCGGGTGGCGATCAGGCGGCGCACCCGCTGCAGCCGCTGGCCGTATTCCAGAAGCCGCAGTTCGCCGGCGGCGTCGGTGAGCAGATTGGCGTCCGAACCGACGCCGAAGACGCCCTCCTCCCGCCAGTAGTCGGCGAAGGGGAAGAGCCCGTCGCCGAGGTCCGCCTCGGTGCTCGGACAGAGACCGGCCACGGCTCCCGAGGAGACCATCCGCCGGCGTTCGTCGTCGGAGATGTGGGTGGCGTGGACGAGACACCAGCGCGGCCCCAGGGCCACGTGATCGGCGAGGAGCTCCACCGGCCGGGCGCCGTAGGCGGCGAGGCAGTCCGCCACCTCCCGCGGCTGCTCGGCAACGTGGATATGGAGCGGGGCCTGCGGGTCGCGGGCGTCGATTTCGGCCGCGAAGGCGGCCAGCCGTTCGGGAGGCACCGCCCGCAGGGAATGGGCGGCGGCGGCGATGCGGCGATCGCGGTCGTCACGGAACAGGCGGTCCACCCGATCGACGATGTCGGCGAAGTCGGCGAGGGGCTGGATGAAGCGCTGCTGCGCTGGGGTCGGCTCCTCGTCGCCGATGCCCGGGCGGGCGTACCAGACGGGAGCCAGAGTGAGGGCGATCCCCGCCTCCTGGGCGGCCTCGTGCAGGGCGAAGCACATCACCGCCGGATCGTCGTAGGTCCCTCCCTCCGGTGGCCCGTGCAGATAGTGGAACTCGACGACGGTGGTGTAGCCGCCCTTGAGGAGATCGACGTAAAGGGCCGCCGCCACCGCCCACAGATCCTCCGGGGTGAAGCGGCGGGCGATGCCGTACATGCGCTGCCGCCAGCTCCAGAAATCGGCCCGGCCGGCGGGTCGGTCCTGGGCGAGGCCGGCCATCGCCCGCTGGAAGGCGTGGCTGTGCAGGTCGATCATGCCGGGAACGAGATGGCCGGAGAGGCGTTCGGCATCGGGGTCGGTGACACCCACCGCGACCTCTGCGATGTTGCCGTCCGGCGCGATGTCGATGGCGACGTTCTCGGCCCATCCGTCGGCAAGGAGGGCGTGGGCGGCGAGCAGTCTTGCCATGCGGGTCACTCGACGGTCACCGATTTGGCGAGGTTGCGCGGCTGATCCACGTCGGTCCCCTTGGCCACCGCGGTGTGATAGGCGAGAAGCTGGACCGGTACCGTGTAGAGGATGGGCGCCACGAAGGGGTCGCAGGCCGGCAGCGCCACCGCGCGCCAGCAGTGGGCGGCGAGTTCCTCGCAGCCCTGCCGATCGGAGAAGAGGACGATGCGCCCGCCGCGGGCCGCCACCTCCTGGAGGTTGCTCACCGTCTTCTCGAACAGCGCGTCGCGTGGTGCCACCACGATCACCGGTACGCTCTCGTCGATCAGGGCGATGGGACCGTGCTTGAGCTCGCCCGCGGCATAGGCCTCGGCGTGGATGTAGCTGATCTCCTTGAGCTTGAGGGCGCCCTCCATGGCCACGGCGTGGGACGTGCCCCGGCCGATATAGAGCACGTCACGGGCGAGCGCCAGCTCCTCGCCGATCTCCCGGAACCGCTCCTGCTGCTGGAGGATCTGGAGCACCCGCGCCGGCACCTCGTCGAGGGCACGGGTGAGTCCCCGCTCGCGCTCGGCGTCCAGACGGCCTCGGGCGCGGGCGGCGCCGAGGGCGAGACAGGCGAGGGTGGCGAGCTGGGTGGTGAAGGCCTTGGTGGAGGCGACGCCGATTTCGGGCCCCGCGAGCGTGCGCAGGATACCGTCCGCCTCCCGGGCGAGGCTGCTCTCCGGCACGTTGACCACCGCCAGCGTCGGATGGCCGCGTTCCTTCATGTAGCGGAGGGCGGCGAGGGTGTCGGCGGTCTCACCCGACTGCGAGACGAACAGGCCCGCCTGGTCCGGCAGCAGTGCCGGCGCACGGTAGCGGAACTCGGAGCCGATGTCCCAGTCCACCGGCAGGCCGGCGAGGCTCTCGAACCAGTACTTGCCCACGAGACAGGCATAGGAGGCGGTGCCGCAGGCGATGGCGGCGAGGCGCGGCACGCGCGCGAGGTCGAAGGGGAGATCCGGCAGCACGATCCGGTGGTCCGAGGGATCGGCGAAGGCGCGCAGGGTATCGCCCAGCACCGACGGCTGCTCGAAGATCTCCTTCTCCATGAAATGACGGTGGTTGCCCTTGCCGATCATCGCACCGGACAGGGCGGTGCGGGTGATCGGTCGGGTCACGGAGCGCCCGGCGGCATCGCGGATCCGGGCCCCCTCCGGGTCGAGCACGGCGAAATCACCCTCCTCGAGGTACTGGATGCGCTCCGTCAGCGGAGCCAGGGCGAGGGCGTCCGAACCCACGTACATCTCGCCGTGGCCATAGCCGACGGCGAGCGGGCTGCCCCGGCGCGCCACCAGCAGGAAGCGCTCCTCGCCCGCGAACAGCATGGCGAGGGCGAAGGCCCCCTCGAGCCGTCCCACCGCGCGCCGCGCCGCCTCCACCGGTTCGTCGCCGAGGGCGAGGTAGTGGGCCACCAGATGCGGCACCACCTCGGTGTCGGTCTCGGTCTCGAAGCGCCGTCCCTCCGCCTCGAGCTCGCTTCGCAGGGCCTGGAAGTTTTCGATGATGCCGTTGTGCACCACCGCCACCCCGCCGCTCACGTGGGGATGGGCGTTGGTGCGGGTGGCGCGCCCGTGGGTCGCCCAGCGGGTGTGGCCGATGCCCACGGTGCCTTCGAGGGGATGGGCCGCCAGCTCACGCGCCAGATTGTCGAGCTTGCCGGCCGCCCGGCGGCGTTCGATCCGCCCCTCCACGAGGGTGGCGATGCCGGCGCTGTCATAGCCTCGGTATTCGAGGCGACGCAGCGCTTCCAGAAGAAGGGGGGCGGCCCGTTCCACCCCGACGACACCGACGATTCCGCACACGAACCTGCTCCGACCCCGACCGTTGGCTGCGGGTGATATGCGGCAGAGTGCCCCATTCCGAGCGCGCTCCGCAAGGTCGCCGGAACACGCCCCGGACGCGAAACGCCGACCCGCTGGGGGCCGGCGTCGGAACGTCGCGACGGGCGCCCCGGATCAGTGGAGGCGCGACCACACCCTGCGCTTGTAGGCGTAGAAGATGCCGGTCATCACCAGCACGAACAGCATGAACTTGAGCCCGAGCTGCTTGCGCTCCTCGAGTTCGGGCTCGGCCAGCCAGGCCAGGAACTGGGTCACGTCGGCGGCCATCTGCTCGACGGTGGCCGGGGTACCGTCCGCGTATTCGATGATGTCGTCGGACAGCGGCGGCGGCATGGCGATCCAGCCGCCCGGAAAGTAGCGGTTGTAGTATGCCCCTTCGAGTCCCTCCTCGCCCTCCGGCGGATCGCTGTAGCCGACGAGGAGGCTGTAGATGTAGTCGTCGCCGCCTTCGCGCGCCTTGACGATCAGGGAGAGATCGACGGGAAGCGCGCCGCCGTTGGCGGCCCGCGCCGCCTGCGGGTTCGGGAACGGGGACGGAAAGACGTCGAAGGGCTTGGCCGGCCGCTCGAACATCTCGCCGCTGTCGTCGGGCCCGTCAAGCACCGTGTACTCGCTGGCGATCGCCTTGATGGTTTGCTGGTCGAGACCGATGCCGGCAAGATCGCGGAAGCGCAGGTACTTCGCCGCGTGGCAGGCGGCGCAGACCTCCTTGAACACCTGAAAGCCCCGTTGCAGGGCGGCCCGGTCGAAGGTCCCGAAAATCCCTTCCTGCGGCCAGTCCCGATCTAGCGGACGAGCGCCTTCGGCCGCGCGCGTGTCCCCCGGCGTTCCGGCGAGGGCGAAGGCCGCGAGGGAAACGATCAGCATCCTACGCATCGCGCTTCTCCCTCAGCTGGCCGGCTGCGATCGGGTGCCGCGCAGCACCGGATCGCTGAGACTGCTGGGCAGCGGCAGGGGGCGTTCGATCTTGCCCAGCATCGGCAGGATCACGAGGAAGTGCAGGAAATAGTAGAGGGTGCCGAGCTGTGCGGCGACCAGGTACCAGCCTTCCGGAGGATTGGCTCCGGCCCAGCCGAGCACCAGGACGTCGATCACCAGCAGCCAGAAGAACCACTTGTAGATGGGGCGGAAGCGGGCGCTCCGTACCTTGGAGGTGTCGAGCCACGGCAGGAAGAAGAGCACGAAGATGGAGGCGAACATGGCGATCACGCCGCCGAGCTTGGCGGGAACGATCCAGAGGAAATCGAAGGTGATGGCGCGCAGAATCGCGTAGAACGGCAGGAAATACCATTCCGGCACGATGTGGGTCGGCGTCTGCAGCGGATCGGCGGGAATGAAGTTGGTGGGCGAGATGAAGGCGGTCGGGGCGTAGAAGACGAAGTAGCCGTAGACCAGGAGGAACACGCAGAACCCGAAGACGTCCTTGACGGTGTAATAGGGGTGGAAGGGAATCTTGTCCTTCTTCGAGAGGTCGATGCCGAGCGGATTGTTCGATCCGAACTGATGCAGTGCCAGCAGGTGCAGGAACACCATCGCGAAGATCACGAACGGCAGCAGATAATGGAGCGAGAAGAAGCGCTGCAGGGTCGGATTGTCCACCGTGAATCCGCCCCACAGCCAGGTCACCAGCGGCTCGCCGACGAGGGGGATGGCCGAGAACAGATTGGTGATCACGGTCGCCGCCCAGTAGCTCATGTTGCCCCAGGGGAGCACGTAGCCCATGAAGGCGGTGGCCATCATCAGCAGCAGGATGACGACGCCGAGGATCCACAGCAGCTCGCGCGGCTTCTTGTAGGATCCGTAGTAGAGGCCGCGGAAGATGTGGATGTAGACGAGGGCGAAGAACATCGAGGCGCCGTTGGCGTGGATGTAGCGCAGCAGCCAGCCCCAGTTGACGTCGCGCATGATGTAGCCCTCGACCGAATCGAAGGCCAGATCGGCGTGCGGCGTGTAGAACATCACGAGGATGACGCCGGTCATGATCTGCACGACCAGCATGATGCCGGCGAGCGAGCCGAAGTTCCACCAGTAGTTGAGATTCCTGGGTGCCGGATAGACGACGAGCTCGTTGTAGGCCCAGGTGAGCACCGGCAGGCGCTCGTCGATCCACCGCAAGACCCCGCTCTTGAAAGGCGGCTTCTGCATTTCCGTGCTCATGCGCCGATCCCGTCTGCTGCGCGTATCGTGGCTCTCGGGCGGACCCCGGGGATCACCCGATCAACACCTGCGTGTCGCTCACGAACCGGTAGGGAGGGAGATCGAGGTTGCGTGGCGCCGGTCCCTTGCGGATGCGGCCGGCGGTATCGTAGTGGGAACCGTGGCAGGGGCAGAACCACCCCGCCCACTGGCCCCGCGGCTCGCCGGCCCGGTTGCCGAGGGGCACGCAGCCGAGATGGGTGCAGATACCGATCACGATCAGCCACTCGGGATTCTGCACCCGGGCCTCGTCCGGCTCCGGATCACGCAGCTCCTCGAGCGGCACCGACTGCGCCATCTGGATTTCTTCTTCGGTCCGCCGGCTGACGAATACCGGCTTGCCCCGCCACATGACGGTGATCCGCTGTCCGACCTCGATCGGCTCCAGATCGACCTCCGTCGACGCCACCGCGAGCACCGCCGCCGACGGGTTGAGGCTGTCGATCAGGGGCCAGATCGCGGCGAGGGTGCCGACCCCGAAGGTCGACCAGGCGACGAGTTCGAGGAAATCACGCCTGCGCCCGCCGGCAGGCTCGTCGTGCCGGACCGAACTATCGGCCATGGATGCCAGTCCCCTCTGCAGATGAAGCGCGGCAAAGCCGGCGCGGACTTTATGGAGCACCCTATGACTGGGCAAGAGACCTTTGGTCGCATAATTCCGGGGCGTGGCATTGCTGCCACGGTCTCCGGCAGGGACGGGAAAGATTGCCCCGTGTCCACCAGTGATCTGCGCATCGCGCTCTACCGACCCGACATCGCCGCCAACTTCGGCGCCATGCTGCGCCTCGGCGCCTGCCTCGGCACCGACCTCGAAATCATCGAGCCCTGCGGCTTCCCCCTCGACGACCGCCGCATCCGCCGCAGCGGCATGGACTATCGCCATCACGTGCGCTACCGGCGACACCTCGACTGGGACGCCTTCTGCGGCTGGCTGGAGGCGGAGGGGCGCCGCCTCGTGCTGCTCACCCGGCACGCGGCGCTGCGCTATCACCGGGTGAGCTACGGGCCGCGCGACGTCCTGCTGGTCGGCCAGGAGAGCTCCGGCGTGCCGGAGACCGTGCGGCGGCGCGCGGATCTCGCGGTGGCGATCCCGATGCGGCGGCCCGTCCGGTCCCTCAACCTGGTGACCGCGGTGGCGATGGTGCTGGGCGAGGCGTTGCGACAGCAGGGAGCCTTCGATGACGACGCGGAATGAGGCGGCGGGCGGTGTTCCGGACGGGCGCGAGCGGGCGCGGACCTGGTTCGAGGATCTCCGCAACCGCCTGTGCGATGCCTTCGAGGCCCTCGAACGGGACTACGCCGGTCCGCAGGCGGACCGCCTTCCGCCCGGTCGTTTCGAGCGCAAGGCCTGGGACCGGCCCGGCGGCGGCGGCGGCGTGATGGCGCTGATGCGGGGGCGGGTGTTCGAGAAGGTGGGGGTCAACGTCTCCACCGTCTGGGGCGAGTTCCCGCCCGATTTCGCGAAGCAGATTCCGGGCGCCGAGGAGGATCCGCGCTTCTGGGCGAGCGGCATCTCGCTGGTCGCCCATCCCCGGTCGCCGCACGTGCCGCCGGCCCACATGAACACCCGCCACATCCGCACCACCCGGGCCTGGTTCGGCGGCGGCGCCGATCTCAATCCCATCTATCCGGTGGCCGAGGACACGAAGGCCTTCCACGATCGCCTGAAGGCCGCCTGTGATGCCTTCGATCCGGAATGGTATCCGCGCTTCAGGGCCTGGGCGGACGAATATTTCTTCATTCCCCACCGCAACGAGCCGCGGGGCGTGGGCGGCATCTTCTACGACTATCTGGAAGAGGAGTTCGAGCGCGGCTTCGCCTTCACCCGCGCGGTGGGAGAAGCCTTCCTGGACATCTACCCGAAGCTCGTGGCGAGGCACATGAACCGTTCCTGGAGCGAAGAGGAACGGGCCCATCAGCTCGTGCGGCGCGGCCGCTACGTGGAGTTCAACCTGCTCTACGACCGCGGCACCCGCTTCGGCCTGATGACCGGAGGCAATCCCGAGGCGGTGCTCATGTCCCTGCCGCCACTGGTGGCCTGGCCGTGAGCGGGCGCCGCCCCCGGACGGCACGCCGCCGCCTGCGAACGATTGAAAGAGCCGGAAACCGGATCCCGCTTGACGTGAGCGGGGGGCTCGGGCACGGTTCCCCATACTCGCCCCCGAACGTCGTCACATCACAAGAACGGGCTTCGAGAACGGTGGAGGCCGGCCATGCAGAGACGCATCATTCCGGGCGTGATCGACGGCAAGCAGGAGCTGTGCTGCATCGCTCCCGACGCCAGCGTCGCGGAGGCGGCGAAGCTCATGCGCGCCCGCCACGTGGCGGCGGTGCTGGTCACCGAGGGGGAGCGGCTCGCCGGCATCGTTACCGAACGCGACGTCACCTACCGGGTGACGGCCGAGGACCGCGATGCACGCGAAGTCCGCGTGCGGGAGGTGATGACCGACGATCCGAAGACCATCGCGCCGGACGATACCGCCGGCGAGGCCCTGCAGCTGATGCGCGCGGGGCATTTCCGCCATCTGCCTGTGGTCGAGAACGGGCGTGTCGTGGGGATGGTGTCGCTGCGCGATCTCTACGAGGCGGTGCGGGCCAGCCTCGAAGAGGATCTCCAGAACGCCGCCAGCTTCATCCAGGGCGAGACCTACGGCACCTCCGGCTGAGCGACCGCCGACGGATGCTCAGCCGGCGCCCCGCGAGGCGGCCTCCGCGGGGGTGAGGGCGCGGATGGCGAGGGCGTGGATGCGCCCCTCGAACAGCCCGCCGAGGGCGGCGTGGACGGCGCGCTGGCGGGCGATGCGGGACATGCCCTCGAAGGCGGGGCTGACGATGGTGACGGCGAAATGGGACTCGCCCGAAGGGTCCCAGCCGGCATGGCCGCGGTGGCGTTCGGACTGGTTCTCGATCCGGAGCTCCGAGGGCGCGAAGGCGGTCTCCAGCCGCGCGCGCAGCATGCGCGCGACCGGTCCTTCGGTGGGAGGGTTCGGTTCCGGCATGCAGTCGCCTCCTCGCGGTTCGCGTCAGTAGCTCTTGGGCAGACCCAGGACCTTGTGGGCCAGATAGGCCAGCACGAGGTTGGTGGAGACGGGCGCGATGCGGTAGAGGCGGGTCTCGCGCCATTTGCGCTCGATGTCGTATTCGCAGGCGAAGGCGAAGCCGCCGTGGGTCTGCATCGCCGCTTCCCCCGCATGCCAGGAGGCGTCGGCGGCCAGCAGCTTGGCCGTGTTGGCCTCGGGGCCGCAGGGCCGGCCGGCGTCGAACAGGGCGCAGGCCTCGCGCACCACGAGATCGGCCGCCTCCGTCTCGGCGTAGGCGCGGGCGAGGGGGAACTGGATGCCCTGATTGCGGCCGATCGGCCGGTCGAACACCACGCGCTCGCGGGCGTAGGCGCAGGCGCGGTCGAGGAACCAGCGGGCGTCCCCGATGCATTCCGAGGCGATCAGGATGCGCTCGGCGTTCATGCCGTCCAGGATGTAGCGGAACCCCCGGCCCTCCTCGCCGATCAGCGCGTCCTCCGGCAGCTCGAGCCCGTCGATGAAGACCTGGGTGGTGTGATGGTTGATCATGGTGCGCACCGGCCGGATCTCGACCGACCGCCCCCGCGCCTCGCGCAGATCGACGAGAAAGACGGACAGACCGTCGGTCCGCTTCTCCACCTCCTCGAGGGGGGTGGTGCGGGCGAGCAGCAGCATGAGATCCGAATGGAGCGCCCGGCTGGTCCAGATCTTCTGCCCGTCGACCACCCAGCCGCCGCCCTTGCGGCGGGCGCGTGTGCGCAGCGAGAGGGTGTCGCTGCCGCTCTGGGGCTCGGTGACGCCGAAGGCCTGGAGGCGCAGTTCGCCGCGGGCGATGGCGGGCAGCCAGCGGCGTTTCTGGTCCTCGCTACCGTGCCGCAGCAGGGTGCCCATGATGTACATCTGGGCGTGGCAGGCGGCGGCGTTGCAGCCGCTCGCGTGGATGGTCTCCAGCACCACGCTCGCCGCCCGCAGCGGCAGGCCGCTGCCGCCGTAGGCCTCGGGCACCAGGATGCCGAGATAGCCGGCCTCGGCGAGTGCCGCCACGAACGCCTCGGGATAGCGCCGTTCCCGGTCGCAGGCCTGCCAGTAGGCGGGGCCGAAATCCGCGCACAGCCGGCCCACCGCCTCCCGCAGCTCCGGCCAGTCGGCCCCGAGCTCGATCGTGATCCCTTCCCGCCCGCCGGTCATCCCGTTCTCCCGTCGCGCCGCGATGGACAAGCACGGCGCGGCTGCTAGGCTTTTGGCGTCGTCGATCGCCCGCCGCAAGGGGAGAGCATGGAGGAATCCTTTTTCGCGCCGATCGCGCGCACCATCGGGAGGTTCGCGGACAAGACCGTGCTCGAGG
>Ga0256830_1002929_pt1 | contig 10905 bp, 10 predicted proteins | sample 128326metaG_FD_190537 | JGI IMG/M metagenome (GOLD analysis project Ga0256830, IMG submission 190537) | Hydrothermal vent microbial communities from Lau Basin, Pacific Ocean - 128-326 | ecosystem: Environmental > Aquatic > Marine > Hydrothermal vents | place: Pacific Ocean: Lau Basin | collected...
TCCCGTGAAGACGAACCCCCGAGGGACAAGGGGAGGGGAGAGGAGGGAAGGGCGATGACGATCGAGATCCGCTGGCACGGCCGCGGAGGGCAGGGGGCGGTCACCGTCTCCAAGGTGCTCGCCTCGGCGGCCCTCCAGTGTGGGAAGTACGCGCAGGCCTTCCCCGAGTACGGGCCGGAGCGCAGCGGCGCGCCCGTGAAGGCTTATAACCGCTTCGACGACAAGCCCATCGTGATCCACTGCGGCGTCTACGAGCCGGACCGGGTGGCCGTCCTCGACGAGACCCTCCTGAGCACCGAGGACGTCACTCAGGGGCTTTCCGGCGAGGGGGGCCTGGTGGTGAACACGAAGCGCTCCCCCGAGGAGATCCGGGAGGCGACGGGCTACCCCGGCTCCATCGTCTGCGTCGATGCCGAGGGAATCGCGGAGGAGACGGGCTCGCGGTACGCGAACGTCCCCCTGCTCGGGGCGCTGGGGAGCATCTTGCCCTTTATGCGCTTAGAAGCCCTAGAAGCGGCGCTGCGAAAAGCGCTGAGCAGGATGAAGCCCGAGAAGATCGAGAAGAACGTGGAAGCCCTTCGCCGCGGCTACGCCGAAACGCAAACGCTCGAGCCCGACCCTAAAAGATTGCAGCGCTATGAAGCGAGGAGGGCACAGGACGGGCTGCCCTCCTATCAAGAGCTTCCGCCGGGCGGGGTCATCACCCCGGAGGTTCGCGAGTGCCCCGAGACGGGCGGCTGGCGCAACGAGCGCCCCGACTTCCGCGAGGAGCTGTGCGTAAACTGCCTCCTCTGTTGGGCCCACTGCCCGGAGCCCGCCATCCTCACGGATCACCAGACGATGACGGGCTTTGACTACCGCTACTGCAAGGGGTGCGGGATCTGCGCCGCCGTCTGTCCCACGGAGGCGATCGTCATGGTCGAGGAGCGCGGGGAGGCTACGGGAACCCCAGAACCAGAAGACGCAAAGGCGCCCGCGAAGGGGGGTGTGGGGGGATGAGCGCGATCGTTGTGCCCAAACTGGAAGAGGCCGAGCTGCTCACCGGGGCTCAGGCCGTAGCCCACGCGATGCGCCAGATCGAGCCCGACGTGGTCCCCGTCTACCCCATCACCCCGCAGACCCCCATCATCGAGGAGTTCTCGCAGATGGTGGCCGACGGGCTCTGCGACAGTGAAATTATAAACGTCGAGTCAGAGCACTCGGCGATGAGCGCGGCGGTGGGAGCATCCGTGGCGGGCGCGCGGGTCATGACCGCCACCGCCTCCCAGGGCCTGGCCCTGATGATCGAAATCCTTTACATAGCCGCCTCCATGCGCTGCCCCATCGTGATCCCCATCGGGAATCGGGCGCTGAGCGGCCCGATCAACATCCACTGCGACCACTCCGACGCTTACTTAGCGAGGGACTCCGGGGCCGTGCAGATCTTCGCGGAGAACGCCCAGGAAGCGTACGACTACACGCTCATGGCCGTGCGTTTGGCGGAACATCGAAAAGTGCTCCTGCCCGTTTTGGTGAACCTGGACGGCTTTACGCTCACCCACTCCGCGGAGGTGGTCCAGCTCCTGCCCGACGAACTCGTGAAGGAGTTCGTCGGGTACTACCGCCCGCTCCACCCCCTGCTGAACGTTCAGAGGCCTACGACCCAGGGGCCGTTCGATATGCCCGACTTCTACTACGAGCACAAGCGCCAGCAGGCCGACGCCACCCTCGAAGCCTTAGGGGTCTTCCTCGAGGTTCAGAGGGAATACGAGGGGGCCACGGGTCGAGGCTATCGGGGCTACTTCGAGGTGTATGGCTTAGAGGACGCCCGCTTCGCGCTCGTGGCGTTGGGCTCGACGGCGGGGACGGCCAAGGCCGTCGTGGACGAGCTTCGCGATCGGGGGCAAAAGGTGGGCCTTCTGAAGCCCTGGCTCTTCCGACCGTTTCCGCACGAGGCCCTTCGGGAGGCCCTTAAGGAGGTGGAGGCCGTGGCGGTACTCGATCGGGCGCTCTCGTTCGGCAGCTGGGGGCCGCTCTACGAGGAGGTCGCCTCGGCGCTCTACCCCTCGGACAACCGACCCCGGCTTCACAACTTCACGTACGGTCTGGGCGGCAGGGACGTAACGCCGGAGCAGATCGAGCGAGCACTTACGCTCATCCAAGACCCGAAGCTCCCCCGGACGATGCACTACCTGGGGGTGCGCGCCTAGTGGGAAGAGAAGGAGAGATACCTATGACGGTCACGAACTCGAACGGAAACGCGGACTCCGCGACGGCCACGATCACCAGGGCGGTCCCCCGGGTGAAGACGCTCAAGGAGCTGGCAGCCCAGGAAGAGCGGGAGAAGCGCTTCCAGGGGGGGCACTCGCTCTGTGCCGGATGCAGCATCCCGGTGATGGTGCGCTCCGTGCTCAACACCATCGACATCCCCGTGGTCGTGGTGAACGCGACGGGGTGCCTTGAGGTGGCCACCACGCGCTACCCCACGACGGCCTGGAACGTCCCCTGGCTGCACGTGGCGTTCGAGAACGCCGCCGCGGCGGCCAGCGGGGTCGAGGTCGCCTTCCGGGTTCTCAAGCGCAAGGGGCGCACGGCTCAAGAGCTGGGCTTCGAGCTTCCCGGGGAGGTGAGGGTGGTCGTCTTCGGCGGCGACGGCGGCACCTACGACATCGGGCTCCAAGCGCTCTCGGGGGCGCTGGAGCGCGGGCACCGTTTCACGTACATCTGCTACGACAACGAGGCGTACATGAACACGGGGAACCAGCGCAGCGGGGCCACCCCGCCCCTGGCCCACACGACCACAACGCCCGTGGGCCGGGAGAGCCTGGGCAAGCTCCAGCAGCGCAAGGACCTCACGGAAATCGCCGTAGCCCACCACGTGCCCTACGTCGCGCAGGCGTCCATCTCCCACTGGCAAGACCTCGTGCGCAAGGTCGAGGCGGCCCTGCGGGCGGACGGCCCCAGCTTCCTGAACGTGCTCGCGCCCTGTCAGCGCGGCTGGGGCTATGAGCCCTGCCTCACGGTGGAGATCGCGCGCTTGGCCGTGGAGACGCGCTTTTGGCCCCTCTACGAGGTGGTCGAGGGGGAGTACCGCTTAAACGCCCTCCCCAAGAAGCCCAAGCCCGTCTCGGAGTGGCTCAAGACCCAAAAGCGCTTTGCCCATCTCCTCAAGCCGGAGAACCGCCACCTCCTCGACGAGCTGCAGCTCCAGGTGGATCGGGAGTGGGAGAAGCTTCTTAGAAGGTGCGAAGGACGCGTTCTGGAGGTGTAGATGTTGGAGATCCGCATCCACGGGCGTGGCGGCCAAGGGGCGGTGATCGCCTCCAAGGTGCTGGCAGGCGCCTTCTTCCGCGAGGGGAAGTGGGTCCAGGCGTTTCCCGCGTTCGGAGTGGAGCGCCGCGGCGCGCCCGTTACCGCGTTCGTGCGCGTGGACGAGGAGCCCATCCTCGTGCGCTGCCAGATCTACGAGCCCGACCAGCTCTTAGTATTAGACCCCACGCTGATCGAAGCCGTAGACGTCACCCAGGGGCTCAAGCCCGGAGGCTTGGTTCTCATAAACAGCGAGAGGCCGCCCGAGGCGTTCTCTCTGGGAGATTATCGTATAGCGACCGTCGACGCCGGGGCGATTGCGCTTAAGCACGGCCTGGGCACCCGCGAGCAGCCCATCGTCAACACGGCCATTCTGGGCGCCTACGCGCGGGCCAGCGGTCTGGTGAGCCTGGACGCCGTCCTAGAGGAGATCGCGGAGTCCGTGCCCCTGGGCGCGGAGGCCAACCGGGCCGCGGCGCGCGAAGCCTACGAGCGGGTGCGCCTCCCGGCTCCGGCCCCGGCGGCCAAGAACGCTTAGAGCAAAGAGCAAGAACAGGAGCAGGAGGCAGCGATGACAACAGCAATACGACCCGAATCCCTGCCCCCGATGGCCATCACGTGGGACAGCACCCGCGTCAACAAGACGGGTTCCTGGCGGTACCTGCGGCCCGTCTATCGGGACAAGACGCCGCCGTGCCACGCCGGGTGCCCTACGACCAACGAGATCGAGCGGGTTCTGTACTGGGTGGCCCTGGGCGATCTCGATCGGGCCTGGGAGATCCTCACGGCGGAGAACCCGTTCCCCGCAATCACGGGCCGGGTCTGCCACCACCCCTGCGAGTCGAGGTGCAACCGGGGACGGTTCGACGAAGCCGTAGGCATTCGAGAAGTGGAGCGCTTCCTCGGCGACTGGGCTCTTCGGGCGGGAAAGCGCGTTGAGCCCCTGGTCCCGAAGAAGTCGAACAAGCGGGTGGCCGTGGTCGGCGGCGGGCCCGCCGGGTTGGCGTGCGCGTATCACCTCGCGCGCTTGGGGCACGCTGCCACGGTCTTTGAGGCAAACCCCGAGCCCGGAGGGGTGCTGCGATACGGCATCCCCAACTACCGCCTGCCCAAATCCGTCCTCAAGGCCGAGCTGCACAAGCTTAAAGATCTGGATGTCGAGATCCGGACGAACGCCCGGGTCGGCCAAGATGTCTCCTGGGATGAGCTACAACGGCAATACGACGCGATCTTCGTGGCCACGGGCGTCTGGAAGAGCCTTCCGCTTAGGGTCCCCGGCGAGGACCTCAAAGGGGTCCTCTCGGGGCTTCAATTTCTGAAAGCCCTGCACCAGGGGCAAGGGCAGCCCCTAAGCGAGGAGCTGGGGGAGCGGGTGGTCGTTGTGGGGGGCGGGAACACGGCGATGGACGTGGCCCGGACCGCCCTGCGGCTGGGTAAACGCGTCGTTATCGCCTACCGGCGTACGAGGGCGGAGATGCCCGCGATCCCCGAGGAGATCGAAGAGGCCCTCGCGGAGGGCGCGGAGCTCATAGAGCGGGTCTCCCCCACCAAGATCTTGGGCGAGGACGGACGGGTTGTGGGCATCGAGCTTCAGAAGATGCGCCTGGGCGAGCCCGACGAAAGCGGGCGAAGGCGACCCGTGCCCATCGAGGGCTCCGAATTCGTCCTAGAGGCCGACACGGTCATCACGGCAATTGGGGAAGCCCCCGATTTCGCGGGGCTCCCGGAGGAGCTGCACGACGAGTGGGTCGTCCCCGTGGACGAGTGGGGCCGCGTGCTCCGGCAGAAGGTCTTCGCGGGCGGGGATGTGATTGACCAGCCGCACACCGTGGTGGATGCCCTCGCCTCCGGGAAGCGGGCCGCCATCGCCATCGATCTCTTCCTAAAGGGCAAGCTCGATCGCAAAGAAGCCGACGAGATAAGAAGGCGGATCGAGCTCCCCCAAGGGGGCCTCTCGATGCGCCGCTACGTGGAGGACCCCGGCGCGCTCCTGCTCGACAACACCCGGATTGTGGAGTACGAGCAGCTGAACCCCGCGTATTTTCAAAAGATCGCGCGAACCCCGCCTCAAGAGCGCCCGCCGGAGGCGCGGGTGCGCGACTTTAGCGAGGTCAAGCCGGGCTTCGATTGGGATGAGGCCCTCCGGGAAGCGGAGCGCTGCCTCCACTGCGGTGTGTGCAACGGGTGCGATAACTGCTTCGTCTTCTGTCCGGATTTGGCCGTAACCCGCAACGCGGGCGCCGACGGGCGGGGCTATCCCTACGCAATTAACTACGACTACTGCAAGGGCTGCGGCATCTGTGTGCAGGAGTGCCCGCGGGCCGTCTTAGAGTTGGTCCGAGAGGGCTCCGGGGAGGGAGGCTGACGATGGCGAAGAAGGTGCTGATGGGCAACCATGCGGTCTCGTACGGCGCGCGGCTCTCCCGGGTGGAGGTGATCGCGGCCTACCCGATCACGCCTCAGACCCAAGTGGTGGAGGAGCTAGCCGAGATGTGCGCCTGGGGGGACCTCAACGCGAAGTTCATCAAGGTGGAATCGGAGCACTCGGCGATGGCTGCGTGTATTGGGGCCTCGGCCACGGGGGCGCGGGCCTTTACCGCCACCTCCTCGCAGGGCTTGCTGCTCATGCACGAGATGCTCCACTGGGCCGCCGGGGCGCGGCTTCCCATCGTGATGGCCAACATCAACCGGGCCTTGGCCCCCCCGTGGTCGATCTGGTCGGAGCAGACGGACAGCTTGGCGCAGCGGGACACGGGCTGGCTGCAGTTCTACTGCGAGTCGAACCAGGAGGTGCTCGATACCACCATCCAGGCATTTAAGATCTCCGAGAGGGTCCTGCTGCCCGCGATGATCATCCTGGACGCGTTCTTCCTGTCGCACACCTACGAGCCCGTGGAGGTTCCTGCGCAGGAGGCCGTGGACGAGTTCCTCCCGCCCTACAAGCCCCCACTCAAGCTCGACGTGGACGATCCGCACGCCTTCGGCGCGCTCGTGGGTCCCGACGGCTACTACGAGTTTCGCTATAACATTCAGAAGGCGTTCGAGGAAGCCCAGCGCGCGATCATCGAAGTGGGCGAGGAGTTCGGCGAGCGCTTCGGGCGCGCCTACGGGCTTGTCGAGCCCTTCTACGTAGACGACGCCGAGGTGGTGCTCGTAACGTCCTCCACGATCACGAGCACGGCACGGGCTGTCATCAAAGAGCGCCGGGCGCGCGGTGAGCGCGTCGGGTTGCTGAAGATTCGCGTCTTCCGCCCCTTCCCGTTTGAGGCCGTGCGCGAGATGCTCTTGGGGGTCCCGAAGGTGGCCGTCATCGACCGAAACCTCTCGCTCGGGCACCACGGGATCTTCCACGCGGAGCTGAAATCGGCCCTGTACGGCCAGCGGAACGCGCCCGCGGTCTTCGGGTTCGTGGCCGGCCTGGGCGGACGGGACGTCACGCCCCGGACGATTCACCAAATCCTAGACATCGTGGGATCGCAGGAGGAGCCCGATCGGGACGTCTACTGGATCGGGCTCAAGGCCAAGGCGGAAGAGGGGCAGCCCGCCGGGAACGGTCGCAAACAAAGACAAAGGGTAAAAGCGTGAGGGAAGGGAAGGATGCTATGGGGGCAAAAGAGAAAGTAGAGGCTCAAATCGAAAGCCAAATGCAGAAATTTAAGAACTTCTCGATCCCGGGGGGTGAGTACATGGCCTCGGGGCACCTGGCCTGTCCGGGCTGCGGGGCGGCGCTGGCGATGCGCTTGGCCCTCAAGGCCCTGGGACCGAGGACGATCATCACGCTGCCCGCCTGCTGCTGGTCCATCATCGCAGGGCCGTTCCCCTACTCCGCGGTCCAAGTACCCCTGTATCACACGGCGTTCGAGACCGCCGGGGCGGTGGCCCCGGGATCCGGGCCGCCTTGGACGTCCAGGGCCAAGACGACATCACGGTGCTCGCCTGGGCCGGGGACGGCGGGACGTTCGACATCGGCCTCCAGGCCCTCTCGGGGGCCGCCGAACGGGACGAGGATTTTTTATACATTTGCTACGACAACGAGGCGTACATGAACACGGGCATTCAGCGCAGCTCTGCCACCCCCAAGGGCGCCTGGACCACGACCACCCCCGACGGCTACGAGGAGGACCGTCCCAAGAAGGACATCGTCGGGATTTTAGCGGCCCATCGCATCCCCTACGTGGCGACGGCCTCGGTCGCCTTCCCCGACGACTTCGTGCGCAAGGTGGAGAAGGCGAAGTCGATTCGGGGCACCCGGTTTATTCACCTGTTGGCCCCCTGCCCGCCGGGCTGGAAGATCGCCTCGGAGGCGAGCATCGAGGTCGCCCGGCTGGCCGTCCACACCAAGCTCTTCCCCCTTTACGAGGTGGAGGACGGCGAGCGGTACCGCATTACCGTCCAGCCCCTAGGGTTGCCCGTCCGTGAGTATTTGAAGCGCCAGGGGCGCTTCCGGGCCTTGACGGACGAGGAGATCGAGGGGATCCAGCGGGAGGTCGACCGCCGCTGGGCCGAGCTTCAAGAGAAGGCGGAACGGAATACGGCGCTTTTCCGTCGTCAAGCTCAAGGGAGAGGAGGAGAACGATGAAGGCCGTCCGCGCCCGAGAGGGCTTAGGGGCCGAGGATTGCCCGTACTGCGGGCCGTGGGTGATCGCTCGAGGCATCGGGATCGGCCGGTTCTGCTGGCACCCCCGCAACCTCGACGAGCGAGGGCTTCCCCATCTCTACAGCCTGAGCTGTGGCGAATGGGAGGAATGCCCCCGACTCTGCGACGAACTCGAACAGCTCCGGCGGGCCAAGGCGATCGACGAGGCGAGCCTCGAGAAGCCCCCGCTCTTCGGGTAGCGTACGCTCCTGTTTTGCCTCCGGATAGCCCCTTTGCGATAAAATCCCTGTCCACATGGACAAGGAACGGGTACGTCTTCGCGTAACGATACAAGGGGCCGTCCAGGGCGTGGGCTTCCGGCCGTTTGTGTATCGCTTGGCCCGCGAGCTCGACCTCAAGGGCTTCGTGCGCAACTCCCCCCAGGGCGTCACGATCGAGGTCGAGGGACTACCGTCGAAGCTTGAGGAGTTCCGCGCGCGCCTCGAGGCCGAAAAGCCGCCGCGGGCCGTGGTGCAGCGGGTGGAGTGCGAGGAGCGGGAGCCCCGAGGCGAGGCGGCGTTCGTCATAGAGACCAGCGACGCGGCGGGCGCCAAGACGGCCCTCGTCCTCCCCGACATCGCGACCTGCCCTGAATGTCTCAGGGAGATCTTCGACCCCCACGATCGACGGTACCGCTATCCGTTCACGAACTGCACGAACTGCGGGCCTAGATTTACGATCATCGAGCGGCTGCCCTACGATCGCCCGAACACCACGATGAGGGCGTTCGCGATGTGCCCCCGGTGCCAAGAGGAGTACGAGAACCCCCTGGATCGACGGTTCCACGCGCAGCCGAACGCCTGCCCCGAGTGCGGGCCCCACCTGGAGCTGTGGGCGCCCGACGGGACGCTCATAGCTACACACGACGACGCGCTGAAGCGGACCGCGGAGGCGATCCGCACGGGGCAGATTGTGGCCGTCAAGGGGCTCGGAGGCTTTCATTTGATCGTAGACGCCCGGGACGGGCGGGCCGTGACGGAGCTGAGGCGGAGGAAGCGCCGCGGCGAGAAGCCCTTCGCGCTGATGTACCCGTCGCTCGATCTGCTGAGGGCGCACTGCCGCGTCGCTCCCGAGGAGGAGCGACTCTTGACGTCCCCGGAGGCGCCCATCGTGCTGCTGAAGCGCTCGCCCCGCGGGGAGCGCGAGGTCGCCGAGGCGGTCGCGCCCGAAAACCCTTACCTGGGCGCAATGTTGCCGTACACGCCGCTGCATCATCTCTTGCTGAAGGAACTGGGCTTCCCCGTGGTGGCCACCAGCGGCAACCTCTCGGAGGAGCCCATCTGCACCGACGAGCGCGAGGCTTTAACGCGCTTGAAGGGCATCGCGGATCTCTTCTTGGTGCACAACCGTCCCATCGCCCGCCCCTGCGACGACTCCGTGGTCCGGGTGATCGACGGGCAGGCCGTCGTGTTGCGGAGGGCCAGGGGCTACGCGCCGCTGCCCGTCTCGCTGCCCGAGTCGTGGCCCGTGCCCGCCCGCCCGAGCTTGGAATCGAGCTCGGAAGCGCGGCTGGCCGTCGGGGGGCACCTCAAGAACGCCGTGGCCCTGGCGATCGGCCGCGAGGTGTTCCTGAGCCAGCACGTCGGCGATTTGGACGCGCCCGAGACCCGTCGGGCGTTCCTCCGGGCGATTCGCGACCTCACCAAGCTCTACGAGCGGGAGCCCGCCGTGGTCGTGTGCGACGCCCACCCCGACTACGCCTCCACCCAGCACGCCCGAACGCTCGGGAAGCCCCTCGTCCAGGTCCAGCACCACGTGGCCCACGTCTGGAGCTGCGTGGCCGAGCACGACGTCAAGCTCCCGGCGCTGGGGGTCGCATGGGACGGGACGGGCTACGGGCTCGACGGGACCGTCTGGGGCGGCGAGTTTTTCGCCTTGAACGCGAAGGGCCGGGCGGAGCGGATAGCGCATCTTCGGCGCTTCCGGCTGCCGGGGGGCGAGCGGGCCGTGAAAGAGCCGCGCCGGGCGGCGCTGGGCCTCCTGTACGAGCTGCTCGGCGAACGGGCCTTTGAACAAGAACAAAACGTCCCGACGCTGCGGGCGTTCGCCCCCCAGGAGTTGAGCGCCCTGCGGAGGATGCTGGAACGGGGCGTAAACGCGCCTTGGACGTCGAGCGCCGGACGGCTCTTCGACGCCGTGGCCTCGCTGCTGGGCGTCCGCCAGCGGGTGAGCTTCGAGGGCCAGGCCGCGATGGCGTTGGAGTTCCTGGCCGAGGGCGTCGCGGACGCAGCCGGAGCCTATCCCTTTGCTATAATCGAGTCAAGGGGCATAAGCGTGGTGGACTGGGGGCCGCTGGTTCGGGCGATCTTGAACGATCAGCAGCAAGGCGTGCCCGTGGGGCGGATCGCCCGCGGCTTCCACGAGGCGCTGGCGGAGATGATCGTCGGGGTGGCCCGGCGCGTGGGGCTCGAGCGGGTGGTGCTCAGCGGCGGCTGCTTCCAGAACAAGCTCCTTGTGGAGCTAGCGCTTCAGAAGCTGAGGGCCGAGGGCTTTGTGCCCTTCGCCCACGAGCGGGTCCCGCCCAACGACGGCGGGCTGGCGCTGGGACAGATCGCGGCGGCCGTGTGGACGCGCGGGACGGAGGAGATGAGGGAAGGGTGAGCAAGGATGTGCTTGGCCGTGCCCGGCCGGATCGTCGAGATTCAGGATGAGGGACCGCTGACCCGCCGCGGCAAGGTGGACTTCGGCGGCCTCCTCAAGGACGTGAACCTGACCTTGGTGCCCGAGGCCAAGGTGGGCGACTACGTGATGGTCCACGTGGGGATCGCCATCAGCGTCGTGGACGAGCAGGAGGCGCAGCGGGTCTTTGAGTTCCTGCGGCAGACGGCCCCCGACGAGCTGGAGGAGCTGGAACACGAGCCGGGTTGACGCTTTCGGAAGAAGGGGCTAGGCTGGGTCGACGGACGAGGATGGCTTGGACGGATCGCATCGCGGAGGCGGTCAAGCAGGCGCTCCTCCCCGAGCTGGAGCGGATCGGGGAG
>Ga0256830_1002930_pt1 | contig 10902 bp, 6 predicted proteins | sample 128326metaG_FD_190537 | JGI IMG/M metagenome (GOLD analysis project Ga0256830, IMG submission 190537) | Hydrothermal vent microbial communities from Lau Basin, Pacific Ocean - 128-326 | ecosystem: Environmental > Aquatic > Marine > Hydrothermal vents | place: Pacific Ocean: Lau Basin | collected...
CCCGAGTTCGACAGTTGTAGAATAACGAATAGTGAAATATGATGCAAAATCAAATAGTTAGGGTGGTGTCAGAATTCTGGCGTGTTACTACATTTTCAGGGGGCTGTTTCTGCCTTATAGAGCTTTGGTGGTGGAGAAATATTCAGTTTTTTCAATATGTTAGACTGCTCTGGAGTCAGTTCTGTCCTCTGTAGAATACGGCCATCTTTTGTCTGAATTTCTACAAGGTGCATCCTCTGCATCTCTGCCCTGATCTTCCTCCATGAAAGCCCTGTCTTTACCTCAGCTATCCTTATAAGCACAAGGGCAAAGAAACACAAGAGAACATGTGCCTTTATCCTGTCGTCCTTGCGATGATAAACAGGTCTGAGTTCCAGTGTGCTCTTCAGTGTCCTGAATGCCCTCTCTACCTCAAGCAACTGCTTATACCCAAGGGCCACGTCTTCAGCACTGAGGCTGTCATCACTGGTTGACAGTAGATACTTGCCATCAAGTGCCTCCTCTGCCTTTACCTTCCCACGGTCTATCCTTACCTTCCCACTTTTAAGCTGCTTCAGATATCGACCCATGGTGCGATCTGTTAATAGGGCACAAAAGGCTTTCTTGCTCTCTTTACCCCTCAGTGCCCTTAGGCTTTCTTCTATCCTCTTAAGTGTTTTTTCTCTTGTCACTTTATCCTTCTTTGCCTGCTCAGGATTATAGACAACCACAAACCTCCTTCTCCGCTGTCCCTCTCCTATCACCACTTCCTTCACCATCAGATTATCCCTCACTTTATGGTATCTTCCACGACAGGACAGGGCCTCTTTATAATTGCCACTGGCATCCCTGAGTTTCTCCCCTACTATGTAATGCCCCCCTGCCTTCTGCAGTATTACCCTGTTTTCTTCGCTGTTCATCCCCCTGTCCATTACCCAGATGCAGCGGTTAAGCCTCCAGCCCCTAAGGTCCTCCTTTACCATCTGCACCGTCTTCATATCCGATCTGTTCCCAGGAAGCACCCAGCACCGCACCGGTATCCCCTCCTTCGTTACCGCAAGCCCTATTACTACCTGTGGAAGATCAGGCCTCCTGTCCTTTGAATGCCCATACCTCCTGAGCCCTTCTTCATCCTCTTCCTCTATCTCCATATAGGTGCTCGTTGTGTCAAAAAACAATAAATCTACCTCAAGATTAAGCAGGTCTGCCACACGATGGTATATCTCCCTCTGTAACTCCTCACTGCCTTCAAGTAGAATATCCATCCCTCTGTATAAATGCTGTAGCTCTATATCATCTTCGTTGCCAAGCCAGACATCCTCCCTTGCCCATTCTTCTACCGCCCTCTTGCTGTCAGGCTCAAGTGCACGGTTTGCTACCATCGCATATATCGCCCACTCTACAGGCATCCTGTACTTCCGCCCCTTTATTGCCGCCTCTATCACTTCCTTGAATCCCAAACCCTCCCATAACTGCCTCAACAGATAACCTCCCCCCATCGGTAAGCTCCTCAGACACTTTATATCTTCCCCTGCCAGGCTCAGTTCCGCCTCTACCCTTGCTGCATCTTCTGCTCTCAGAAGTCGGCTTAAACTCTTTATCAGTCTCTTTATCCCCTCTATATCAAGGTTGTCTGCACGGCCAAAACTGTATATTACCTCTGCTCGGGGATACCTCTTGTCTTTATCCCTTACATTATGGGCAAGCTGCACATAGGTTACCTTTGAGCCATCCTTGTTCTTTCGGGATATCGTCCTTACATACATGCCTACATTATACACATGTATAAAAAATATGTCAAGATTATTGTCTGTATTCGTGTGCCTACAGATTTTGAGGATTACAAAATTTGAAATGTAGAAATTTCAACTACTTATCTGCTCTTGTTTGCTGAAATGTGCTTACAACTGTCGAACTCGGGTAAAAGATATTACGCTTTTTATAGAAAAGAGATAATTGGCAGAAAAAATTTAAGTGACCTCACAGGCAAGACGGCTGAGCTTTTGATCTTATATGTATTACTAAGGGAAGCATTCAAATTTGATCAAAAAACCGCTAAGCGGATTTTTTGTTACAGAATTAAAAAATCCTCAAAAAATTTTTCATAAATATTTTGATACAATAATATATTTCTGAGAAATAATATAGAGAGCTTTTTCGTCAACTATTACCAGTTACCAGCTGTACCTGTAGGACATTTAGTGGCTGCTGGTAAAGGTTCATATTTTATTATAAATCTTTCATCAATATCTGGCTCTTTAGGGTCTAATATGCGATATTCTATTTTTTCGTTTACGATAGTTCTTTCACCTGTGAATAGCTCGGCTTCTTGCTTCAACATCTCAGAAGCATTAAACTTGATTATTTTAACATTTATACCAGTTCCTTTAAACTGATCTGAAACTATAAATGGGAATACAATAGAGTGGCATTTTTTCTGTATAAATTCTGAATATATCTGATTATTGATTTTTGATTGAATTGTTATTATAGCTGTATCATTTGGTGCTAACGACTTAATGTTTACTACATAAGTTCCGAGTCCGTTGTTTGTAGTAGATTCATAATTAAGAGATGCTTTTATGTTTGGAGTAGTTACAATGTTATCAAACTTAAGTGGCATTCCATAAATACCCAACCTTATGTTAGTTAATGGAACAGATGATAAGTTTTCAAGACGTAGCTTTACTAAAAACCATGCACCAGGCTCAGGGATAATAGTACGTTTTCGTGGAAGGTTATTTAATTGCTGTTTGTATATACTGCAATTGGATACAAAATTGCGCATTTCTGTATAATACGTCATTGTCTGTTCATATAAGATAAATCCTTTCTCATATATGTATAGAGCTATACCAAGACTAATTTGTGGTGCACTATCCTCTTTTTTATAATTATATGTGATTGTTACATTATTACCAGCTATAACTGCAGGACTTTGGTGACCTTTCGTTTGAACTTTTTTCAATGATGGTGTTTGTGATAAAATGGTACTAATAAAACTGATAACTCCAATCCACATTGCTATATAACCTGCCTTACTTGGGAGAGTCCATTTTTTCCACTGATTTCTTGATGGGATTATTCTCATTTGCTTTAATTACGATATTAAGACAGAGAGTCTTTAACTTTTTGAGTTTCTATTATTATGCCATATCATTTGATTAAAAAAGCATATTTGAGCAATTTCGAACAGCCTATGCCAACTTCTTTTAAGTATGTGTAGCAAAATGCAAATCAGAATAATATTAAAGCCATTAAGATAGCATCTTATTTTAAATTTGATCAGACAATTTGTTTTCTTTATTTTATCCAATTTCTCCTTGACTGAAAATCATTTTTTGTATAGAATATTTTCGGTGCTGGGGGAGGAAAAAATAAAAGTAGCTAATTTTAAGATAATATTTATGAAGTTTTAAAAAAGATTATATATGTTTAATTATATTATTTGTTACAATTTCAGGACAATGGAACAATAATAGTTATTTGGTATAACAGGTTATTTCTATGACCAACGAAGAAAATGCCAAAACTTTAATTGATGAAAAACTAAGAGAATTGGGTTGGGATTTATCCAATTTTTCAGTCATTACCAAAGAATATGTATTGCCCAATGGCAAGAAGGCAGATTATGCCATCCTTGTGAATGATCATCCGGTTGCCTTGATTGAAGCAAAAAAAGCAGGTGTTGATTTAGCAGGCGCTTTATTACAAGGCAAGAACTACGCAAAGACTTTAAACGAAAATGGTGAACAAGTTCTGCTTATCTTTGCTTCCGATGGGAAAACCATTTACAGGCAAAATATTAAGGCCAATACAAGACCTGAAAAGATAAATCGCTTTCCTACCTATGCAGAAATAAAAGATTACCTTTCCCCTGAAACAGATTTCTTACTCGCCAATCTTCGTGACTACCAGAAGATTGCTGTTTCCCAGGTTGTGAGTGCTTTTCAATTGGGACGGGAGAAAGCCTACCTGGAAATGGCAACCGGCACCGGCAAAACGATTACCGCAGCCGGAATCATCGCAAAAATGTTTAAAACGGGCATAGCACGAAAAATACTATTTCTGGTTGACCGGGATTCCCTTGCAGAACAATCCGTTCGTTCCTTTAATTCTGTGCTTGGAGATGTATTTAAAACTGGCAGACTCATGGGCACTAAAGACGATAAGTACAATGATATCAGCGTGTCAACCATCCAGTTTCTTTATTTCAATGAAAAATACTTATCCTATCCGAGCAAATTTTTTGATTTAATCATTCTTGATGAATGTCATCGTTCATATTTTGGTGAATGGCACGAGGTGGTTGAACACTTCAGAAAGGGCGGGGCAAAGATTTTAGGGCTTACAGCAACTCCATCCGATAAAGAAACCCAGAACACCGATGAGTATTTTGGCCCACCTGTTTTCCGTTACACCTACAGACAGGGAGTAAGAGAAGGCATTTTAGCCAGAACAGAATGGTTCAAGTTTCTTACAAATGTCGATCTCTCTGGTGTTCACGAAATGGGCTTTGATTTTGAACCGGAAGACTTGGGAAGGCGAGTTGATGTCCCCAAACGAAATGAACTCATTGCCGAAAAGTTTTTTGAGGTTATTGACTACCAGAGAGCCCGGAACATACCCAAAACTCTGGTTTTTGCCGCAAGCATAGCCCATGCCACTCATTTAAGAAACGCATTTATAGATAAATTTAACGAAATAAATAATCTTCCACCAGATGATGCAACTGCAGAAAACTTTATAGTAGCCATTCACAACCAGATCCCAAATGCCAAAGAACTGATCCGGAAATTTCAAGAAATAGACAGTGAAATCAAAATCGCTGTTTCCGTAGATATGCTTTCCACCGGGATTGATGCCCCTGATATTGAAGTATTAGTCATGGCAAGGCCTACGAAATCAAAGATCCTCTATGTTCAAATGAAAGGCAGGGCAACAAGACGATGCACAGAAGACCAGCATGGCAAAGAAAAGGATAAGTTTAAACTGATTGATTTTGTGGATATCACAGAAATTGAAGAAATTGTGACAAACGAAACTATTGAAAAAGAGGACATCATTCTTGATGAAGATGAGCAGAAGGATGAAAAAGATGTTAGAGAAACAGTTGAAAAAGAAGAAAAGGAAAAAGGAGAACGAGAGCCGGAAAAAATTGAGATGGTCATTGCCGATGTTCCGGTTTGGTTGGTTAAATCTGAAGTCATCACCAGCGATGCCTTTGATGCCATTCGTAAACAGATTGAACCGCAACTAAAAAACATAAAAGAAAAAACGGTTCAAAAGGCTCGTTTCGTGCAAGCCGTGCTGTCATGGGAAGCCCTAAATCCCGGTATTCCTGTTGATGAAAAGTATCTGGAAGCCTTTGGATTTGATTTGAGTACATTAAGGGACATTTTCGGAGAAGTAAATGCAAAACTTCAGGATTTCATTGATGTGGCATTGGGAAGAAAACGATTCAAAACCGTGGAGGAAAAAAATCGTGATGCCGTGATCTACTGGCTTCAGGAGATCAAAAAATTTGATCAGGAAAGAATGGAATTCCTGATGATCTATTATGATTTTAAAAAGAGAAATCCTGATTTGAGTCTTGTTCAACTTGCAAGCAGCCAGTTAATACAGGACAGAGGCGGTGTTAACAGAATAAAAAAACTGTTTGGTTCAATAGATAATTTTGTCAAGATATATGAAACAATGCAAAAAATCACATACCTCAATGTGGATGATTTTAAAGAAGATTAAGGGACGAGGAGTTTTCAATGGCAAACAAGAAGGTTGATTTTTACCAGTTAGGAAACAAGTTATGGAGCATAGCCAATATTTTCCGGGACGACACCCTAAAAACAACAGAGTATCTGGAGGAGTTCAGTTATTTTCTTTTCTTAAAGTTGTTTGATGAACAGGAACGGCAGAAAGAAGAATTTGCAAAAGCAGAAGGTCGGGAGTTTACCCCTTCCTTGCCTGAAGAACTCCGGTTTCATTACTGGGCTGAAAAGATTATCAATAATGAAATTGATGTAACCGAAGCGGTTAAAACTGTGCAGGAGGTTTTTCAAAAACTCGCAAATATTCAGGACAAACCTGGAAAAGATTTAAGCCTTTTCAGAAAACTCTTTAACAACCACATTTGGCGAATCAAATATGGGCCTACCATCAGAGACCTTTTGAAACAACTTGTTGATCTTGAACTTGAGCAGAATTTTGATGTCATGGGCAGGGCTTATGAATTTGTGGTTCAGAAATTGGGAGAGCAAAAACAGTATGGCCAGTATTTTACACCAAGGCATATCATCCATTTTATGGTTGACCTGGCTGACCCGGAAATTGGGGAGATGATTTATGACCCTGCCGCTGGAACAGGTGGCTTTATCCTTCGGGCTTATGAGATTGTAAAAAAGAAAATCAGCCAAGAGGTAAACAAAAGTTTTGTTGGTGTAAAGGAACCAACCGCATCTTACGGACAGACTGCCTATGACCGTGGAGAAAAGATGGTTCGCGATTTAAAAGAAAGGCATCTCTGGGCAGTTGAGAAGGCGCCGGATGTTTACAAACTGGCTATGATGAACATGATTCTGCACAACGATGGCAAATCCAATCTTTATGAATCCGACAGTCTGGATAACCGTGCCCAGCAGGAACACCGCGAAAAATACGATGTGGTGCTTTCCAATCCCCCCTATGGACCTTTAACCCAATCCCGCACCGCCACCTTTACTTACCATGTTAAGAGATTTGAGGCTCTTTTCTTTCAACACATCATGAATGCCCTCAAGTATTCTGAACCGGGCAAAAAGCCAAGCCGGGCGGTGGTTATTATCCTGGATAAGATCTTATTTGACAACAGCAGTGCTTTTAAAAACATAAGGAAAAAACTCCTGCGGGAGTTTAACCTGAAGGCAGTCTTTTCCATGCCTGCCGGCATTTTTCAGCCTTACAGCGGTGTAAAGACCACGGTAATGTATTTTGAGAGACCCACAAAAGAAGAATGGAAAAAGATTAAGAATGAAAACGGTTTTGCTACCCAAAGAGTGCTCTTTTTTGATGTAAAAAGCGATGGCTTCACCCTTTCCACACAGAGACGACCCATAAACAACGCTTTTCAAGGAGAAGACCCCAACATTTACGACCCACCCTGTGGGGATCTACCCAGAGCGATTGAAGTATTCAAAAAATGGAATGAATGGCTGGAGAATCCCACTGAAGAATTGCCTGAATTTGTGGATAACGAACATGTCTGGACTGCCAGCATTGAAGAGATAAAGGAAAAAGATTTCAACCTGAACCCCGGCCTTTACAGAAAGATTGAGAGGGGAAAGGTTAAGTGGGAAAGATATAAAATTGGTGATTTAGTAAAGGTGACTTTTGGAACAAGAATTACAAGAAAAGAAAATGAGGGCACCAGATTTCCTGTTTATGGAGGTGGAGATATTTCATTTCATACAGATGACTATAATGCAGAAGATGAAATTATAATCAGTAGATTTGGTATGTCAGAGGAATGTGTTCGGCTTGTTAAAGGAAAATTCTGGTTATTAGATAGTGGATTTACTGTTACTCCATTAGATAACAGCAGATTGAATTTTATGTTTTTATTTCATTGTCTTAAATACTTACAAAAAAGAATTTATGGTTGTGGACGAGGGCCTTCTCAAAAAAATATTGATATGGATTGCTTTTATAATATTCACATTCCCCTCCCTCCCATCGAAATCCAGCGGCAAATTGTGGAGCGGCTGAACAAACAGCAGGCCATTATTGAAAAAATGAAGGAAGCGGAAAAGACCATACTTGAGGCAGGCATTGACGATGCCATCTTTGAAGGCGATTGGGATTGGGTGGAGTTGGGGGAACTTATGAGTTTTTCACAATATGGCATTTCAGAAAAAGCAGATGGTAGTGAAGAAGATATACCCATTTTAGGAATGAACAACATTACATACCACGGGGAAATTGATTTAAGTTCTTTAAAATTTATAAAACTCGACGATGACAGCCTGGAAAAATATAAACTTAAAAAAGGAGATATCTTATTTAATAGAACTAATAGTAAAGAATTGGTTGGAAAAACAGGTTTGTTCGAACTGGAAGGAGTTTATGTTTTTGCCTCATATTTGATTCGTTTTAGAATAAAAAAATCAAAAGCTATCCCTAAATATATTGTCTATGCAATGAATTCTAGATTTATTAAAGACTATTTACAGTCATTGTGTCGTTCAATTATTGGTCAAGCAAATATTAATTTACAAGAATTAAAGAGCATTAAAATCCCCCTCCCACCCCTTGAAAAACAACAGGAAATCGTTGACTTTTTAGATGCCCAATTCAAGACCCTTGAGCATATTCGTAAACTCAAGGAAAATGCACAGGAGATCATTAAACTCATTTTGGAAAAAGAGGTGTTTACCAATGGCGAAGAAGAAAACCTACAAAGGCGATGACCTGACAAAGAAAAAGAAAGACAGAAAACAAGACGGTTGAAAATACGAAAAGTGGGAAAAGGACTATAGAAAGAAAAAATAAACATGAGCAAAATACAACCATATATCCCGATTAAATTACCACCCGAGGGGATTGATTGGAAGCGACTAATCCCTTTAATCGGGAAAGTACATGCTGCAATAGCCCGATATGATGGCCTTCTACAAAGTCTAATTAATCCGGCTGTTTTGTTATCACCTATGACAACTAAAGAAGCGGTTTTGTCTTCAAGAATTGAGGGGACTCAGGCATCATTAGAAGAAGTTCTGGAAGTGGAAGCGGGACTGGAAAAAGACAAACCAGAATCCATCAAACAGGATATTCAGGAGATAATCAATTATAGAAAAGCACTTTTGTTAGCAGAGGAAGCATTAGCACATCGTGGCATCACACTGAATTTCATAAAACAGATTCATGCCATTTTAATGGAAAGTGTAAGGGGAAAAGACAAAAATCCTGGAGAATTTCGTAAAGACCAAAACTGGATTGGCAGACCTGGCACACCAATGGAACAGGCAAGGTTCATTCCGCCCAACCCCATGTTAGTAGATGAGTTCATGGAAGATTTGGTGAAATTTATCCAGACTGATTTTGATGATCCCATTGTTCAATTGGCCATTGTTCATGCCCAATTTGAAATCATCCATCCTTTCAGGGATGGCAATGGAAGAATTGGCCGACTTTTAATACCCTTGTTTCTTTATTCAAAGAAAATTTTAAGCAGACCCATGTTTTATATCAGCGAATATCTTGAATCTCACCGTCAGGAATATTATGATCAATTGCTTTTTGTCACTGAAAAGGACGACTGGCAGGATTGGATAGAGTTTTTTATCAATGCGGCCATAGAGCAGGCAGAAATCAATTACCAGAAGGCAAAGGATATTGTCAATCTCTATGAGAGATTAAAGCCACAATTTATTGAAAAGACTCATTCGCAATTTGCAATTCCTCTTTTAGATGCATTCTTTCAGAAGCCGATACTTGATTCGTCAACTGCATTTAGATTATCTCAAATTCCTAACAGGATAACAGGTAATGCATTATTAAAAAAACTTGAAAATCAAAATCTTATTATTCTGCTAAACCCTGGTCAGGGACGAAAGCCTAATATTTACGCTTTACCAGATTTGATAAATATTATTGAGGGGAAGAAGATATTATGATAAGCAGGAATTACATAATAGATGTTGTGTTAAGTATATTAATATTTACTTTACACAAAATACCTTGTGATTATTTTGTTTAACACAAATTTTGGAAACTGACAATGCATACATCTATAATTTTACAGGAAGCACTAAATTATTTCTTTTATGATGACAAACTTGAACTTTCCATTGTTCTTTTGGCAATTGCTGTAGAGCGTCTGATGAAACAGCATTTATTTGAAACGGATGAAATATTAGTTCTGGACAAAAACAATAGTGTTGAGCACCTGGCAAGATTTAGACGGCTGCACTCAAAGATAAGCAAAGAATCTTACAGGCAAAAAATTGAAGCCTTAAAAGAAAAAAGAGAAAATTTCAAGACAATTACCTTTGATGAACTCATAAAACGCTATGATGCCTTTTTTGACCTACCAGACGATCGTATAAAAGCATTACGACGGTTAGGAAATTTGAGAAACAATGTTGTTCATTTTCATGATTATTATTTGAATGTAACCGATGAATCGCTTTTTATCCTGACCGAAATCATTCCGTTTATAAGAGAAATAATCGCTGAAGTCAAAGACAGTCACAAGTTTGAGGATATCCTATCAGAGGAGATTATAGAAAAACTCCAGGAAAGAGAATCCGAACTCACGGCATTACAGGCGGACGAACTTAAGCAAAAGATAGAAAGCAAAAAACAAGAATATAACGAACTCCATCCAGATGAAATTGAAGTAAGAAAACAAAATCGCATTAGAGATACTCATGAAGATAGGGAAATTTTTAAAGAACAACTCAATTGCCCTGCCTGCGATAACAATAGTTTTCATATCCTAAAATTATTCGATGAGGAACAGGAAGAACCAACTTTTTATTATAAAGGCATTTGCCTTATTTGTGAATTGGAGTTAACGGAAGATGAACTGAAAACTATGAATTTATTGGAAGTGCAGTAGCGCGATAGTCACTTGCGGTTAGTTACTAAAGCAATCTCTCTATATCCATATTTATTTATACACTTTAGAACTTCTTGTTTTACAACAAAAAGTTCTCTTGTAGAATATCAAAGGTTTGCCAAATGCAAACTCTTGATTTAATCTTTTTGTGTCTCTTCCCCAAGTTCGACAGTCATAGGCATATTTCAGCAAAAAGGGCGAGCTAAGTATATGATTTTATTGGATTTTGATTTTCGGGATGTTGGAAATACATAGGCACACGAATTATCATTATTATACGTCTTTCCTCAAAAATAAATCTACTTGAAAAATGAATCAGATTAACCATG
>Ga0256830_1002931_pt1 | contig 10902 bp, 9 predicted proteins | sample 128326metaG_FD_190537 | JGI IMG/M metagenome (GOLD analysis project Ga0256830, IMG submission 190537) | Hydrothermal vent microbial communities from Lau Basin, Pacific Ocean - 128-326 | ecosystem: Environmental > Aquatic > Marine > Hydrothermal vents | place: Pacific Ocean: Lau Basin | collected...
TGTGTGCAGGGAGAGTCTGGAGAAGGAGCTCTCCCGGGCTGGAACGGGCCTCGGCGTTTACGATGGATTCAAAACGTCCACCAGACCAGTCGGTCTGTATCCACTGCAGTTGCGACAAGACAATGTGAAAAGGCGTGACCAGCCAGAAGGCGATCAACACCGGCCAGGAATACGGAAAGGTTTTTTCAGCAAGCGAAGGCACTGTCATCCTCCGGGAAGTGAGCGCCCGCGTCCGAAGGATTAACGACGCAGGGTCATCATTTTCGTCAGGACGGCGGTCGAGGTTCTGAGCTGGTATATATAGACGCCATCAGGGAGGTTACCGGGCTCAAATGAAAACATATGAAAGTTGTCGTCCAGCTTGTCATCAACAAGTGTGCGCACCTTGCGCCCCATCAAATCGAAGACGGACAGGGTGACACGATCCGGCTTTTCAAGTCCGAACCGGATCATCGTGGAAGCGGAGAACGGGTTTGGATAATTCTGGGCAAGGGTGATCGATTTCGGTTGGGGGGAATTTTCAAATGTTGACTGATCGTACAGGTACAAGTCGAGATAAGACATGTTATCCCCGCCGTAAAAAATGGTATCGATGGAATTGACCGAGGGGCCTATGACGGCGTTCCCGAAATCGAAGGTCGGATTCGGCAGAAGGGCCATACCGCCGGTGATGTCCAGCTCAAGCGTATGCTGTAAGAAAACGGTGTGCACGGCGGTATTCAGATCGAACTCGAGGACATCGCGCGTGTTGCGGTCGTTGTTCCGCACCTGGTAATGAGCCCGCGTTACCGGTTTCGAAGAACCGCCGCCCTGCTTGTCGAAGAGGAGAAGGTTTATCTGGTACGTCGATGCCTGGCCGTTCGTAACGAGGTGGGCTTTTCCCATTGTGCCGGCAATGAACATCGGCCCGGGGAAAGTACCGAGGGGAAGCGAGAGGGCGTTCGAACCCAATCCCCGGAGATACGACGTGAGAAGGTATCCTGATTTTGTCGGTGGTGTGCGCTGAAGGCCGTCCTCGCCGATGTACAAGCGCATCCTGTGGACCTTGGGCGGCAAGGGATCCGTTGGATACAACCAGGCCCCGGAATTGCTGAGGGAATACACGTGGGGTTTGCCGGTGGTTGCGTTGAACATGACCACGGCGCTGTCCGGTGATGCCACCGATTCAACCGAGGTGTCATCTTTCAGCCAGTACCTGAGCCAGCGCTCCGCCACGTCATTGATGTACGCCTGTTGTGAGGGGTCGGATGGCCCGCTGTGGCCCGCAGGCCATAGCACGATGCGCCTGGGCGCGGAGATATTGTGGAACTGCCGCAAGGCGGAAGACGGGTTGAAGTACTGGTCGTAATAGGATACCAGCATGAGAGTCGGTGTGGTGACGTTTTTCTCCAGGTCGGTGGTGCTGTATTCCTCCAACTTGCTGCGGATGAGTGAGAAATTGTCATCTTTGATCGCCTGGCGAATGGTATCGCGCACAAGCGGGGCGAACCGGACCCGGTCAGACATCAGTGTGGAAGCGAACAGCCAGTTCACCGCGTTGTTCATCGCCCAATTTTCTTCGAATCGCCCGTTGGCGACGATGGAGACCACGGCCCGGACGCCCATGTGGTACGCCGCCGCCATCCAGGCGTGGATGCCGCCTTGTGAAGCGCCATGGGCGGCCACGCGGTCGGGATTGACACCGGGAAGCGACTTCGTGAAATTAATCATGGCCTGCAAATCGCCCCGGAGATTCTTCGACGTGAAGAAGTCGAATTCCCCTTCCGACTTCCCCTGGCCGCGCACGCTGTACGCAACCCCCGCGTAGCCCTGGCGGGCAAGGTTCACGGCCAAGCTGCGGTTGTTGTTCTTGTTGCCGCTGAACCCGTGAATGTAAAGGACGGCTGGATACCCGCCCGGTGGCGCCGGTGAGACGGGAAGGACGTAAAAAGCATCTAATTTGACTCCATCGCTCATGGTCAGGATCGTATCGACGACGCGTACGTCCTGCGCCTGAACTATGGAAGGTGCGAAAAAGATGATTACCGTCATGAAAAGAGAAACGCAGAAAAAACGGGCAAGGGAATTCATCGGTGTCTCCTGTTGAAGTTTCTTCCGTACATTTCAGGACTAAGCCGCTGGGACGTATCTTTCATTGTTTAAATGATTCGTACCTGTATGGTAGTAATCCATGTTACAAAAAACCCTCTATTATGCAAAGCGATTTTTCCGTGTCGCGCCCGGCCCCTTCAAGGACAGTATTGCAGCGCTGGGAATACTCATGGTTCTCTACAGTCTGCTTCGTTTGGGGTTTTACCTGGTCAACCGTGATTTCTTCATCGACGCCGCCTCTTCTGAAATCCTTGCAGCCTTCTGGCACGGCCTGAGATTCGATCTCTCCGCCCTTATCCTGGTAAACGTGCCCGTGCTGGTTCTGTACAACATCCCGGGAAGTCTGCCCCGTCGGCGCTGGTACCGAACCATGGTATTCGTTCTGTTTTGTTTCATCAATATCATCGGCGTTCTTTTGAACATTGCCGACTACGGTTATTATCCGATGATCCAGCGGCGATTGTTGTATGAGCCGTACACCATGCTGCCGGACCTGCTGCGAATGGCGCCGGGCGTTCTCGTGCGCTACTGGCCGCTTACCCTGGCATTCGTTCTTCTTTCGACATCGTTTGTGATCGTGTTCGCGCGGTTATTCGCACGTCTGCACCGCGTTCCGGAAAACGCAAGCTGGAAGAAAAGTCTTGTCGCCCTGGCAGTATTGGTTGTTTTCTCGGTCATCGGGATTCGTGGCGGTCTGCAACTCAAGCCCATCCGGCAAGCGAACGCCTTTTTTTCCACGCATCTTTCCATTGGTTATCTATGCCTTAACAGCACCTATACCGTGTTTCGCAGTCTCTTCCAGAAAAAACTGCCCGGTATCCATTTGCTCCCGGAGGCGGAGGTTCGGCGCGAGATCGCTTGCATGATCAGGCAGGCCGATGAAACGATGATTGATTCGCAGTACGTGTTCCTGCGCGAGAAGAATCCGGTCGAGGCTCCGAGGAAGTTCAACGTTGTCGTGTTCATCATGGAAAACTGGACGGCGGAATACATTTCCTCCATCTCCGGCGGGCCGACGGTGACACCGTTTTTCGACAGCCTCGCCGCCGGGGGCGCGCTCTTCACCAATTTCTTTGCTGACGGCCGCCGTTCCATCGAGGCCGTTCCATCCGTGTTAACCTCGGTGCCCGGCCTGTACGACGTTTCGATCATTGGCTCCAAGTCGGAGATGGATAAGTTCCGGGGCCTGGGTTCGATTCTCCTGGAGTTCGGATATACCACGTCGTTCCATCACGGCGCAAGAACGGGCTCTATGGGGTTCGACGGGTTCGCCCGCCTGGCCGGGTTCATGAACTACTACGGAAGGGAGGATTTCCCAACCGTCTCGGATTCGGTGGATGACGGGATGTGGGGAATCATCGACGAGCCGTTCTTCCTTGACGCCGCCCGAAGGATGGACGGATTCAGGAAGCCGTTCTGCTCCGCTGTTTTTTCCCTTTCGTCGCACGATCCATACTACATCCCCGCGCATCGTCAGCAGTCGATTCCCAAGGTGCCGGGCGAATCGGAGTTCGAGCGCTCGATGCGGTACTCCGATTTCAGTCTTCGGCAGTTCTTCCGTTACGCCCGTTCCCGGCCCTGGTTCGACAGCACGATCTTCGTCATCACCGGCGACCACACGTTGTTTACGGCCCGGAACAACATGTACTCTTCGTTCCACGTGCCCTGCCTGGTTTACTGCCCCGCGCTGGTGTCGCCTCAGGTAATTACGGAGGTCGGACAGCACGTGGACATTCTTCCGACTATCCTCGACCTGCTGCGCCTGCACGTTCGGCACGCCTCCATGGGCAGATCGCTGTTTGACAAGGAAGGTCCCCGCTACGCGTTCGAGAAATTCGGACCCGAGTACGCCGTCTTTTCCGATCAGTTCGTTCTCGTGAATAATCTCGAGCGCGACGCGGGATTGTTCGCCTACCTGGAGGACCCCTTCTACCGTCGCAACCTCCTCGGACGGTATCCCGAACGTGCAAACACGTTGCGCAGGATTCTGTTCGCGTATGTGCAGGCGGTAACGACCTCCCTGGCGGAGGACCGGGTTTACAGGTAACCGCTTATCGACGGAGTGTGGGTTCGTTCCTTGTCTGGATGGTCAGAAGTTGACGGGAAACAAGGTCAGCGCGATGCCAATCACCACTGCGCCAAGTACGATATATGCGGGGTGAATATTGAGAAAGTACATGACAGCGAAGCTGGCGATGAGAATGAAGATGCCAAGCACATCCGGTGAGCTTTTTCCCACGTACTTGAAAAACACTGCCAGGATCATGCCCAGGACGGCATAGCGGATTACCTCGAAGGTCGTTCGGACGGCGGGGTTCTTCCCGTGCTTCATATAAAGTGCGGCGAATCCCGTGATAAGCAGGGCGGGTGGGAGAAAATTCGCGACGTTGGCGATGATGATACCGGGAATTCCCAAAACTTTGTACCCGACGTACGAGGAGAACTTGATGGAGATGGCGCCGGGGAATATCTCCACCATGGCCAGGACGTCGAGGAACTCCTTGTGCGTCAGCCACTGGTGGTTGGTCACGATTTCCCGTTCGATCAGCGGAAGGAATGAATACGCGCCTCCGAAAGAGAGGAGCCCGATTTTCAGAAACGAGAGAAAAAGTTCGAGCGCCGTTTGCATGGGTTATTCTATTTCCGGTTCGAGTTCCAAGTGAGAGGCGGGCAAAAGCGTGACGGGTTGGTTCACGTATATCGCGCCTCCTTCCAGTACTTCCGCGAATAAACCTTCCCGCGGCATGACGCAGTCGCCAGCCGCGTAATAGATGGCGCAGCGGGCGTGGCATTCTTTCCCGATCTGGGTGATGCGCAAGAGGGCCGAACCGATTTTGAGGTGATCGCCGATGCGTAGCACGGACAGATCCACGTGTTCCAGGGTCAGGTTTTCCGCGAAGGCGCCGGGGCGGATGTTGAGGCCTTTGGCGCGCATCTTCCGGACGCTATCCATGGACAGCAGGCTTACCTGGCGATGCCACTTACCTGCGTGTGCGTCTCCCTCGATCCCCCAATGGGGAAGGAGGAGGGCGGAAGGAACGTTGACTTTTACCGTTCCTTTTTTCCGGCTGACGGAAATTGCTTGGACTGTTCCGTGTTGTTCAAAATGTCTGTTCATGGTTGAGGCCTTTTTCGTTCATGAATCCATCATCAAGATGCGCACGCGGTCGTTTTTCCTGAGACCTTCCACTTCCGCCGGAATCTCTATCAGGCAATCCGCGACGGCGAACGATCGCAGCATGTGCGAATCCTGGTGCTGCAAGACCCGCACCGTATCATTCTTGTCCAGGATACCGCGCAGGTATTCGACGCGTCCGGGAGTGTGGCGGAGATTGCGGTCGAGAAGGGCATTGCGAAACGCGGGGCGGGGATCCCGCGCGCCCATCATGGCCAGCAGCGCAGGCCGGATAAATCGATAGAATGCGACCAGCACCGAGGCGGGATTTCCCGGCAACCCGAACACGACGGTGTTATCGCGCCGCCCGAAGCACAGCGGCTTTCCCGGCTTGATCTTGATGCGCCAGAACAACTCTCGCACGCCGCACTCTGTGAAAACCCGGCGGGTGTAATCGTAATCGCCGACAGACACGCCGCCACAGACGAGGAGAACATCGACGGACTCCAGGAGGGCGAGTGTCTGCCGCTGCAGCTGGGATACGTTGTCCCCGGATCTGCGGGCGTACACGCGGCTAATACCCAGACGCCGGAGAGCGGATTTTAAACTGACCGTGTTCGAGTCCCATACCTGGCCGGGACGCAACGGCGTGCCTGGCACGACGACCTCGTTGCCGGTGGTAATGATGCCCACGCGGGGTAACCGGCCGACCGGCACGGTGGTGATACCGAGTTTGGCAATCAAACCGATGGCGGCCGGGGTCAGGCGCTGTCCTCGTTTCAGGACCACATCTCCCTGCCGGAATTCTTCTCCTTTACGCCTGATATTCGCGCCGTGGGCGATCTTCTTGCTGAAACGTATGCCGTTTTTAGTGATCTCGACGTCTTCCTGCATGACCACTGTTGCGACGGAACGGGGGACGGGAGCACCGGTCAGTATTCGCACGGTTTCTCCGCTCCGAAGGGGTTTCTCCCAGCGTCCCCCGGCGGGAATTTCGCCGGCGAGTTTCAGTGTGAGGGAATTAAACTGAAGTTTTTTCGTATCACCGGCCGTGATTCCATAACCGTCCACGGCGGAAGAATCGAAAGAAGGCGACGGCGCTCCGGCAATGACGTCCTGAGCGAGAATCCGATCCGCCGCTTGATCGAGACGTACGGTTTCCGGCTCCAGGGATGGAAGGTTGCCGAGAATCCGTCGCTCCGCCGTTTCGACGCTGATCACTGCTGCTTCTCCCTTGATGGATGGCCCATTCCTTTCAGCATCTTGAACGTGTGAAGAACGCCGGGGAACAGCGCGTCGAGCGCGTCCTTGACTCCGCCGCGGGAGCCGGGAAGGTTGATGATAAGCGTTGAGCCACGAACTCCCGCCGTACTGCGTGAAAGCATGGACCACGGCGTACGCGCCTGCCCGAACGCGCGCAGGTATTCGGTGATACCGGGCGCTTCCCGTTCCAGGATGACCCTTGTGGCTTCCGGTGTGAAGTCGCGGGGACTGAACCCCGTCCCGCCGGTTGACAGGACGAGATCGACATACATGGAATCGGCATACTTGGTCAGGTACTGGGTAATGAGAGCCTGGTCGTCCGGTATGATATCGTAAGAAGCAACCGTCAAGCCCTCGTCTTCAAGGCGCTTCTTGATCATGGGTCCAGTCCGGTCTTGTTTCTTTCCATCGGCAACCGAATCGGAGGTTACCAGAACAGCGGCGGTCAAGCCGCGTGCATCTTCGCGGAACTCCGACTTGCCTCCCTTTTTCCAGAGCAACTCCACGCCTTCGATGGACATCGTGTCATCGAGCATTTTCAGCATATCATAAATGGTGAGCGCCGCCACGGCAGCGCCGGTCATGGCTTCCATTTCCACGCCGGTTTTGTAAATCGCCTTTGCGATGACCTCGATCACGATTTTCGTATCCTGGACGTCGAAGTCCACTGCGACGTGATCAACGGGGAGAGGATGGCAGAACGGAATGATGGCGCTGGTGTTTTTGACGGCCTGGATGGCGGCCACGCGGGCCACGGGCAAGGGGTCACCTTTGGGAACGGTTCCGCCGCGCACGCGGTTCACGGTTTCACTTTGCATACGTACGGTAGAGCGGGCAGCCGCGGTACGAAGGGTCGAATACTTGGAAGAGATATCGATCATGGAGTAATCACCGGGTTAAGAAATGAACGAGTCATGTTGCTATCCTCCGATTGCTATCATTGTTCTGTTCTCTTGCTTAAGCAATCCGTCGATGCCGGGATGGGATGCGGGTTTTGCATTTAAGGATGCCTGGATGGAAAGAGCCAGTTCTTCGTCCGAGGCGCCGCGCCGGAGTAAGTCACGAAGGGAGATCTCGGCATTGTTGAGCAGACAGGTTCGCAGCGCCCCGTCCACGGTAAGGCGAAGCCGGTTGCATGACGCACAGAAATGATCACTGACCGGCGAGATGAAACCGATCCTCGTCCCCTCCCCGGTGATTTCCCATTCCCTGGCGGAAGAAGAGTTTTCCTCGTCGAGCGGTCGCAAAACAAAGGCGCGCGCGAGGCGTTTCCGGATTTCATCTGAAGAAATGAAGTATTCCGACTGCCACCTGTTTCCCGCAAATGGCATAAACTCGATAAACCGGACAGTAACACCTTTCCTGATCGCAAAGTCGGCGAAATCGCGCAGCTCATCGTCATTCACTCCGCGCATGACGACGACGTTCAGCTTTACGGGGCGCATATTCAGGGACAACGCTTTGTCAATGGAAGCCAGGACCTTGTCTATGCCGTCGCGCCGGGTAATAGCGCGGAATCTATTGGGGCGAAGGGTATCGAGGCTGATGTTAACCCTGCGCAATCCGGCTCGGTGAAGGTCGCAAATTGCTTCGGCAAGCAGGATGCCATTGCTGGTCATCGTTACTTCCTCGATTCCGGGGAGGGCGGAAATCAGAGACACGAGGCGGGACACGTTTTTCCTGACGGTAGGCTCGCCCCCGGTCAGGCGAATTTTTCGGATACCGAGCATGGAAAAGATGGAAACAAGGCGGTGGATCTCCTCGAACGTGAGAATACCATGATGCGGTTTGAAATCGACACCCGTATCAGGCATACAGTACCGGCAGCGGAGATTGCACCTGTCGGTGACGGCAAGGCGGAGATAAGAATGAATTCGACCGAAGGAATCGTTCAGCATGGAATCCTGGCAGAATAATCAATGACGAGGGTGGTTATTCCCGGGAGCCGGAAAGAAAAACACCCCGGCGGGGTGTTGAGGATGAAAGCGTGACAAACTACGCTGGAACTCCTTTCCAATGCCGGGAGGCGACGCAATTTCTCGCGACACCCTTCGGGTTGCATGACAACCCGGGACCCTCGGGTCCATCGGTCTGTAATCCTTAGCGTGCGCCGTAGGTTTACAGACTCGGAGGTTCAGTTATTTACACTACCTGTTTCTCGTTCGCGCAATTTCAAGTACGCGAACATGCCATAACATAATTCTTTCCAGATCAAAAATCAACGGAAGAGCACGACGATGCAAATAGTTCTTGCGAAATCCATCGCGTTTCAATAGCATTGAACAAATGGCAAAGACCGCGACCATAGTGATGATCGTTAGTTTCTTTCTCTCCGCTTGTGAACGGCAGGAATTGATCGATCCCAAGTCGGACGTGATTCCCCCGTATCCACCGTCCGGATTGGTTGTGCAATTGGCGCGGGACGGCGAGGTGGACCTGGAATGGCAGCCGAATACCGATCCTGATTTTTTCGCATACGTGATTTACAGACTGGAACCGCGTACCCCAGACGCTGATCCCGTTGACACAACGCTGAAACCGTTTTTCGTGGACAAGTTCCTTTCGTACGACACAACCTACCGGTATTTCCTCACCGCCCTGGACGAAGCGGAAAACGAGAGTTTGCCCTCGGATACGGTGTCCGCCACGCCGGTCAACAGAAACCCGCCGGAGCGGCCGACGTCGTTTTATGCGTTTGGCAGCAACATCGAGGGAGTTGCCAGCATCAGGCTTGAGTGGGCCCCGAACACGGACGCCGACCTTGCCGGTTACCGTTTGTATCGCTCGCGAAACCAGCCGGTCGAAGCCATTCCTGCGAACTTGTATATCGAGACCGATTTTCCTTTCGTAGTTGATACGATGGTCACTCCCACGGGGACGCGGTGGTACTACGTAGTTGCCGCTACCGACCGGGGTGGGTTGGAGAGCAGAGTTTCGCGTGTCGCGTCGGATATCGTTACGGACATTCCCGAACTGCTTTCTCCACCGGACGGAGCGGGAGCGCCGTCGTGGCCATTCCTCTCCTGGAAAACGGTTTCCGGTTCCATCGGTTATATTGTGTTCGTGTTGGAAAACCCGGCAGGCAGCGAGTTGTGGAAAGCGCGTGTCTCCGGCGTTGATACGGAAAACGTGATTATACAGTACACGGGGCCGCCCCTGACAATCGGCAGGCGATACTGGTGGCGTGTGGCAACCGTGACCACGGAGGAAGGCGTGCCGAACGCCTTGAGCCCGGTGCACTCATTTCAAGTCGAACAATGAAGTTGGAGTATGATACAAGTTACAAATCTCGTGAAAACGTTTGGCGAGCGAAAAGCGCTCTCCGGTATTACCTTTCACATCAGTAAAGGGGATATTTGCGGCTACATCGGCCCGAACGGGGCAGGAAAGTCGACGACCGTGAAAATCCTCTCCGGGATGCTTGAACCGGATGAGGGCGAGGTGATCGTGAACGGTGTCGATGTGTGTGAAAACCCCGATGCCGTGAAGCCGTTCCTCGGGTACGTGCCTGAGACGGGGGCGGTATATGAGGCGCTGACGCCCAGGGAATACCTGATGCTGGTGGGCAGATTGTACGGGATGAAGGACAACGTCGTACGGGAACGAACCGATGTGATGCTGAAATTCTTTGATCTCCAGGATGATGCCAACGAGGTGATGTCGGGTTTTTCGAAGGGAATGAAGCAAAAGGTAGTGATCCTGTCGGCGTTGCTTCACGACCCGGCGCTGTTTTTCTTCGACGAGCCTCTTCACGGTCTTGATGCCCGCTCCACGGTGCTGTTCAAGGAGTTGTTGTTCATCCTGGCACGGCAGGGAAAAACCATCTTGTATTGCTCCCATCTTCTGGATATCGTGGAGCGCGTTTGCACGAGGTTGCTGGTCTTGCGGAATGGGAAAATTGTTGCTGAAGGAACGATCGATGAACTGCGCGAGCTCACGAATAAAAATACGTTGGAAGACGCCTTCAGCATTCTGACCGAGTCAACCGATCTTCGGGCGCGAGCCGAAACTTTGATCAAGGATCTTGCCGAACTTCCCGTATCTATCTGATGTTTCCTGTCAGGACCCGGTGGTATCCTGGTTTTGCCATTGCCCTTGTCGCCTCACTTGTTCCGTCAAGCGCCGCAGGCCAGGTGAGTGTGGCGGATTCCGTGAGTTGGTCCTCACCGCGAATTACCCTGGGGTACGAGCGCAATGTCAACACGCACTTGTGGAATATCAGCGGCCGGTGGAATTATCGGTCATCAACGTGGAATGTTGTTGCGGATGAACAGTACCGCAGCTCTCTGATACGCACCGATCGATCGTACATCAAGGACGAGCAATCATTTCTTGTTCGGGGAGAACGCCATCTATCGGAGACCTGGAGCGTGGAGGCGAGATTCAGGTCATACGTTTTTGCCGACGATCGTTCGCTGGGATTGAACTCGCTG